>Ga0247822_10000818_pt1 | contig 17827 bp, 15 predicted proteins | sample 13C_Cellulose_Da_FD_192423 | JGI IMG/M metagenome (GOLD analysis project Ga0247822, IMG submission 192423) | Soil microbial communities from agricultural site in Penn Yan, New York, United States - 13C_Cellulose_Day30 | ecosystem: Environmental > Terrestrial > Soil > Agricultural land | place...
GCGCGCTGCGTCTGGAACGGAGACTACGCGGAACCCGTCGGCCTTGGCGCGTCGCTCGGCTCCGCCGCCGGCGCGAGCGCCTACGATGACGTCGAACCCGCTGTCGCGAAGGTTGCGGGCGTGGGCTCGGCCCTGGCTGCCGTAACCGACGATCGCCACCGGCCCCTGGAGGGCTGCCGGGTTTGCATCGCTATCGGTGTAGATCCGTTCCAACTGGGTTCTCCTTTGGGCAAAGAAAAACCCCCGCTCCGGTCTGGGAGCGGGGGTCTCTGGTTTTCCGGTTCCTTGAACCTTCGACCTTTAGTCCGCTCCCCGATTTCGGGTAATAAGTACGAGCGTAAGCAGGTTAATGCGCACGTCGACCATCGTCGTCGTGTCATTGTTCGCGATCAGCTTCGAATTGAGCTGCGTCACTTGCCTACCCCATCGTGGGAGCCCGTTTGGGATCCCGTTCGCAGCGACTTATGCTGCATGGCAAAATGAGGCGCAAGTGCAAAATCGCCACATCGCTCTGGAAAACGCCTCTTCCCTTCGCTGGCCCTGCATGCTTCAGAGCAAAAATTGTATCCAAATTGAAATGCGGGATTTTCGATGACTTCTGAGAAGCTGCCGTCGCGAGAAATGGTTGAGGGCCCTTCACGGGCGGCCGCGCGCGCCATGCTTCATGCCGCCGGTTTCGATGCCGAGGACTTGGCCAAGCCGCTCGTCGCGGTCGTGCACAGCTTCTCGACAGTCACGCCCTGCAACATGCACTTGCGCGACCTTGCCCAGCATGCGGCCAAGGGCATCGAGGCTGCGGGCGGAACGCCGATCGAGTTCAACACAATCGTCGTCACGGACGGCATCGCCATGGGCACGCGCGGAATGCGCGCTTCTCTGATGAGCCGGGAGGTCATCGCCGATTCCGCCGAGCTCGCCGTGCGTGGCCATTCGCTCGATGCGGTCGTGTTCATCGCTGGATGCGACAAGACGATCCCGGCCGCAGCGATGGCGGCTGCCCGCCTCGATCTGCCGAGCGTCGTTCTCTACGGCGGGTCGATCATGCCGGGGAAGCTCGGCGACAAGGCAATCACCATCCAGGACGTGTTCGAAGCGGTCGGCGCCCACAGCGCCGGTGCGATCGACGACGGCGAGTTGCAGAAGGTTGAGCAGGCGGCCTGCCCCGGCGCAGGTGCGTGCGGCGGGCAGTTCACAGCCAACACCATGGCGTTGGCGATGAGTTTCTTGGGACTGTCCCCGGTCGGGCTCAACGACATCCCGGCAGTCCACCCCGACAAGAAGCAGGCGGCGTTCGAGGCGGGCCGGCTAGCGCTCGACGCCCTTCGCGCAGGTCGAAATGCGCGTTCGCTGATCAATGCGGAGAGCATCCGCAACGCGGCGGTGGCGGGAACGGCAACCGCTGGGTCGACCAACTTGATCCTGCACCTTCTCGCCATTGCGCGAGAGGCGGGCGTGCCGGAGAGCGAATTCAACATCGACATGTTCGACGAGGTGTCGCGCGAGACGCCGGTCATCGCTGATCTGAAGCCAGGCGGCCGCTTCATGGCCCCGGACATGTCGGCAGCGGGTGGCACACCTCTGCTCGGGCGGCGACTGATGGAAGCCGGCCTGATCACCGACACGCCGACGGTCACCGGCAAGTCGCTGTTCGAGCATTTCGAAGGTGCTGGCGAGACGCCGGGCCAGGAAGTCATCGTCACCGCCGACCAGCCAATCAAGTCGCGAGGTGGCTTCGGCATCTGCTACGGCAATATCGCTCCGGATGGGTGCGTCGTGAAGCTGGCCGGCCACGGCAAATTGCGCTTCGAAGGGCCGGCGAAGGTCTACGACGGAGAAGAAGCTGCCTTCGACGCGGTCACTCACGGGGCGATCCAGCCTGGTGACATCGTGGTCATTCGCGGCGAGGGGCCTGTCGGCGGTCCTGGCATGCGAGAGATGCTCGGCGTCACCGCGGCGATCCAGGGCAGGGGACTTGGCGACAGCGTGGCCCTAATCACCGATGGTCGTTTCTCCGGCGCGACCTACGGCTTCATGGTCGGTCACATCTCGCCCGAGGCGGCGAAGGGCGGTCCGATTGCCAAGCTTCAGGACGGCGACATCATCGCGATCGACGTCGAGCAACGGATTATCGAGACGGATGCGGACCTTGCCTCAAGGCCAGATCGTGTCTGGCCGACTTCGCCGGAAGCGACCGGCGCCTTCGCCAAATATGCCGCGCTGGTGGGCTCCGCTTCGCACGGAGCCGTGACACTTCGCTAGGCGACGGCCATCCGGCCTCGAAGAGCACCTTCGAGCGAACCGAGGCCGGCCGAAATCTCGAGCTTGCGCGTCGACCTTTCATAGATCTCCGCAAGCGCGGGGGTCGGCGCGATCTTCGCGCCGATCAGCGGCTCCACGATGTCGGCGAATTTGTAAGGATGCGCGGTCGCGGCGACGATCCACGGCCGTTCGGCCTTTTCTTCGTCGCTCAGGCGAGCGTAGGCCTCCGCCGCCGTAGCGCTGTGCGGGCACCAAACGTAGCCCGACCGCTGGTGATCGGCGGTAATGCGTGCCCGGATCTGCTCGTCCGTCACCAAGTCGACCTGGACGTCCTCCGGCTCGATACCGAGCGCCGAGACGCGTTCGAAATTGCTCGGATTGCCGACGTCCATCGCGTTGGCGAGCGTCTCCAGCGACGGCCGTGCGGCATATTTGCCCGTGTCCCGCCAATCCTTGAGCGTCCGGTTCGCATTGGTCGCGAGAATCACCGGTCCGACCGGTAGCCCCATCGCCTGCGCGAGAAGGATCGAGAAGCCTTGACCTAGATTGCCGCTGGGCACGACCATACCGGGCTCGAGTCCGGTCTCCGCATAGACCTGCAGCGCCGCCCGTGCGTTGTAGGCGAGCTGGGGGAGCAATCGTCCGAAGTTGATCGAATTCGCAGACGTCAGCCGATGGTCCGCCGACATTTCCGGATCGGCGAAAGCGGTCTTCACCAGCCGCTGGCAATCGTCGAAGTCGCCCTCAACGTCGAGCGCCTGCACATTGCCGCCCCAACAGGTGAGCTGGCGTTCCTGAAACGGCGAGACGCGTCCGTGCGGGAAAAGAATGGTCGCTCGAACTGACGAGCGGTTCTCCGCCGCGCACCCGACGGCGCCGCCGGTATCGCCGGACGTCGCCACCAAAACGTTTAGCGGCGCGCCTTGGGCAATCCGGTCGAAGCAGCCCATCAGAAAGCGTGCGCCGAAATCCTTGAAGGCACCGGTCGGGCCGTGGAAAAGCTCGAGCGCGAGCAGTCCCGGCCGCTCGGGATCGGGCGTGACCAGCGGGACGTTGAAGTCGAATGCTTCGGCGCAGATCGCGGGAAGCTCTGGCGCGAGACGGTCGCCATCGAAGAACGGCCTCAGAAGATCAGCGGCGAACTCTGCGAGCGGTGCATCCGGGTCAAGATTCCCGGGCGCTGCTGGAATCGCGTCCGGCATGTACAGCCCGCCGTCCGGCGCCGCGCCGTTGCGGAGAGCTTCAGAGAGAGTGACGACCGGCGCTTGCCCGCGCGTGCTTTCGAATCTCATGCGGCGACGAGTTCCTCGCTGACGGCGATCACTTTGACGCCTTCGGATGCGACCGGCGCACGATAGGCTTTCGCGTTCAGATGTGCAGCGGCGAATGTGGCGGCCATCGCGTCTTCCACGCCCTTCGCCTTAGCCTCGAGAGCCCAGGCGAACACTGAGGGTCCCGAACCGGAGAAGGAACAGCCAAGCGCACCTCCGGAGAGCGCAGCCTCTTTCACTTGAGGCAGCACCGGCAAAAGGTGTTCGCGCTGTGGTTCGACCAGCAGATCCTCGAACCCCGCGCGAAGCAGATCGAGGTCGCCTGTCGCGCAGCCCGCAACGAAGGCCGCGACCCTGCGACTGTGCTCTACAGCGACTTTCATGGGCACCTGCGGCGACAGGATTGAGCGCGCCACGCGCGTCTCGACCTTCACTTCGGGGTGCAACACGACCGCCACCACGCCATCGGGTGCAGGCAAGCGCTGAACAAGAGCAGGATCTTCGCTCGCTGCCAGAACCAAACCGCCGAGCAGGCTGGCCATGACGTTATCCCAGTGCGGGGGGTCCGAGGCGACGCGCTCGCCTTCGAGCGCGAGCGGAAGAAGTTCTTCAACCGTGAACGGCTCGCCAAGCAGCGCATTGGCTGCAGCCGCGCCGGCAACAGCTGAGGCCGCCGATCCGCCCATGCCCGCCGCGAGGGGCACGCCCTTGTCGATCGACAGACGCATGCCAAACGGCGACCCTGCTGCCTGCAGCACTGCAGCCGCGGCAGCCAGCGCCGTATTCTCTTCCGGCTTCTCCGGCAGCTTCGTCACCAGTCCGCTCACCTCCGCGAGCCGCACCCCCGGCTTGTCCTCACGCACTGCAGTGACGACGTCGCGAGCGGCGTCGAATGCCTGCCCGAGAATGTCGAAGCCAACGCAGACATTACCGATGCTCGCCGGTGCGCTGGCGGTCGCGGACTGAAGGCGCATCGGGCTCAGGCCCGGAGTTTCAGAGTCTTGCGTGCCTCGACGGGCTCGCGGCCGAGCAGGGCGCGCTGAGCGTCCATCACGTCCGCGAATACCGATGTCGCCGTCGGCCATCTGCCCGCGCCCTTCCCGAAGACCTGATGTACATTGCCGTCGGAGTCCGTGATGAGGAAGCGATTTTCCTCGTTCTGCGCTCCGGCCAGGGGATGGGAGAGCGGCAGCGACGCCACCTGGACCGCAGCTTCAACCGTTCCGTCGGCCAGAACGCCGCAGCGACTGACCTGCTTGAAAACCTCGCCGCGCGCCAAGGTGTCGGCGGCTGCCTGTGGTGACACGTTGCGCAGCGAGTCCTTCGCGATGAGCTGGGGCACGACTGGCACTCCGAACGCTTCACGGACGAGGATGGAGAGCTTGTCAGCAGCATCGTGGCCATCGACGTCGGCGCTCGGATCGGCTTCGGCGAACCCAAGTTCCTGCGCCTTTGCCAGCGCCTTGTCGAAGCTCCAGCCTTCGGCGAGCCGGCTGAGAAGGTAATTGCACGTGCCGTTCAGGACGCCTTCGACAGTCACGACTCTGCCCTTCAGGCGGCGCAGCGTCTCGATCACCGGAGCACCGCCCCCGACCGCAGCTGAAAAGCGCAACGCCCCGCCGGTGCGGGCAGCACAGGCGTGGAGCGAATCCCAATGCTTGGCGACGGCCGCCTTGTTAGCGGTCACCACCTGGGCGCCCCGCAACAGCGCCGAATGCATCGCTTCGGCTGCCAGGTCGGACCCGCCGAGCGTTTCGATAAGCACATCTGGATCGCCGGCGAGGGCTTCATCGAGGCTTTGCGTGAATTTCACCTTCTCGCTTCGGCCGCTGACATCGCGGACGAGCACGGGGCCGACCTCGAACAAATCGGGCTGGGCCAGCAGAAGCTCCAGCACGCCTTGCCCAACAGATCCGCAACCGAGCAGCGAGACCCGGAGCCGCTCCGGGCGTGGCGGACATGACTTGGCTGGAGGGAGTTTGGCGATGGTCGTCGCTTCGGCCGAACCCAGCGCGGCGATTTCGATCAGGACGTCCTTTTCGGCAGCGGCGTGAATGGCCTTCGGCTGAATGAGTCCGCTGCTCGCCTTTTCGGCTTCGGCGTAGCTCAGCTGCGAATAGCGCTGGGCGTTCGCATTGCGCGCCGGATCCTCGTCGTAGACGCCGTCCACGTCCTTGATCAGGCGAACGCGATGCGCGTCGAGTTGGTCGGCGAAGAATACTGCGCTGAGGTCGGTGCCTCCGCGCCCAAGGGTGACGACGCCATAGTCTGCATGGTCGGCGATGAAACCGGGCAGGACGACCACATCGTTCTCGTCGATCTTGGCCCAGACTGCTTCGGCATCGACGCCGGTGAGGTTGGAATCCAGCGGTGATCCCACGGCGTTCAACGCCATCTCCTGGGGATCGAGGGTCCAGGCGCGCAGGCCCGCCTTGCTCAACGCCAGCGCCATGAGCGCGGCCGATTGAAGTTCGCCGACCCGGGCTAAGCGGGCAACCAGAGCATCAGGTGCAGCGTCGCCGCCAACGCGCTTGGCTTGCGACAGCAGGGCGTCCGTTTCACCCGCAAGGGCCGAGACGACCGCAACGACCTTCTCCCCGTCGCGGACGTGGCGATAAATTTCGTGGGCGACCTTGGGATAGTCTTCCTCCCGCTCGAGCACCGAGCTTCCGAACTTGAGGACGCACAGCCGTTTGGCCGGCGCCTCTTTCGCAACTTCCTTCGGACTGGACATCTCTTGCTCGCTTTCAGATCGTCTTGATTGGGCATTAAAAAACCCGCTCGCCTTGGGAGGGAGCGGGTCGGGTGAAACCTGGTTCTCAGACCGTTATCAGCCGCACACTCCCCGCTCGCGCGTGGTCGTCATAATGGTCGTAATCATCATCATGCGTTGGGCGCGCGACATCGCGGCGCTGTTGAGCGCATCGGCGGCAGTCAGGATCACGCGGTTCTGCATGGGATCCCAAAAATGCACGGAGCTGGACGGCTCGTCAACCCGCAGAGCACAATTTCGGCTTCGTCGTGACAAATGGGGTACAATCCGAGCGCAAGTCTCTAAGGGGTTTAGCGCTGCCCGAAGCCAAGCGGGATCCCATCAGGGCCGGATCTGGCCGTTTCCGCGCACTTGATACTTAAACGTTGTGAGTTGTGCCGGGCCCACCGGACCGCGGGCGTGTAACTTGCCGGTCGCAATCCCGATCTCGGCGCCGAAGCCGAACTCGCCGCCGTCGGCGAACTGGGTGGAGGCGTTCCAGATTACGATCGCACTGTCGACGCGGTTGAGGAAGTTTTCGGCAGCCGCCGTGTCCTCCGCGACAATCGCTTCGGTATGACCGGTGCCGTATTTCACAATGTGAGCGATGGCGTCGTTAGGGCCATCGACCGTCTTCACCGCGAGGATCGGCTCCAGATATTCGGCGTGCCAATCGGCCTCTGTGGCCTGCGCCATGGGCACAATTGCCCGCGCGTGTTCATCACCCCGCAGCTCGCATTCCGGCAATTGCCGGGCAATCGCCGGAAGCAAAGCAGGAGCAGCTTCGCGATCGATCAGCAGGGTTTCCGTCGCGCCGCATACCGACACCCGGCGAAGCTTTGCATTCCGGACAATTTCCGCCGCCATGTGTGGATCGGCAGAGGCGTGGACGTAGGTGTGACAGACGCCTTCGAGATGTCCGAGCACCGGCACGCGCGCATCCCTGTTGACACGCTCCACCAAAGCTCGTCCGCCGCGAGGGATGATGAGGTCGATCGCACCGTTGAGGCCTTCGAGCATCGCTCCGACGGCGTCTCGGTCGGCAGTCGGGACGATCTGCACGGCCAAGCCGGGCAGGCCGGACTCTTCAAGCGCGGCGGTGATCGCTTCGCCGATCGCGAGCGCGCTTCGCAGGGCTTCGGAACCCGAACGAAGAATGACGGCATTGCCTGAGCGCAAGCAGATTGCAGCCGCGTCCGCTGTTACGTTCGGCCGGCTCTCGTAGATCATCCCGATCACGCCGATCGGTGTACGGATCCGCGAGATTTCGAGCCCATTGGGGCGCGTCCAAGATTCCGTCACCTCGCCGACCGGATCGGGAAGGACGGCGATTTCCTCGATGGCGTGCGCCATGGCTTCGAGCCGCTCCGGATCGAGGAGCAGGCGGTCAACCATTGTCGTGGCCTCGGAAACGTCCAGCGCATTGGCGGATAGGATATGGTTGGAGCGCTGCCGGATGTGATTTGCGATGGCGCGGATGGCCTGGCTTCGCTGATCGGCAGGCGCATCGCGGAGCACTGCCGCCGCATCGCGCGCGCCGGTGCCCATCGCTTCGAGGTGCTCGCGGATGCTCACATCAGCACCAGGTCGTTCCGATGGATGAGTTCGTCCTGGCCGCTGTAGCCGAGGCGGCTTTCGATTTCGGCGCTTGGGCAACCGAGGATCGCCTGGGTTTCCGCCGACGTGTAGCCGCTAATGCCGCGAGCGATTTCCTGACCATCCGGCCCGAGTACGCGAAGGCAAACGCCTCGCTCGAAGGTGCCTGCGACTTCGCGGACACCGGCGGGCAATAGGCTCTTGCCGGACGCAAGCGCGGTGGCAGCGCCGGCATCGACGGTCACGCTACCTGCAGGCACGAGAGTTCCGGCAATCCACTGCTTGTAGGCGCGCGCGGGAGAGCCGGTGGCGTCGATGACCGTTGCATTCGCCTCCCCGCTTTCAAGGCGAGCGAGGGGATGGTCGCCATGGCCGGACGCGATGATCGTCGCACAACCAAAGCTTTGCGCCACGCGGGCGGCTGCGATCTTCGTCCGCATGCCGCCCGAGCCCACGCCAGCGCCTGACGCGCCGCCAGCCCAGCGTTCGACGTCGTTGGTGATGGCTTCGATGTGCGGGACGTGCCGAGCATCACGATCGCGCGAAGGGTCGCCCGTGTAGACCCCGTCCACGTCGGACAGGAGGATCAGCAGGTCGGCCTGGATCATCTGGGCGACGCGTGCGGACAGGCGGTCGTTGTCACCGTACCGCAGTTCCTCGGTTGCCACCGTGTCGTTCTCATTGATGACCGGCAGCGCGCCTTGGCCCAGCAGCACCTCCATCGTTGCGCGCGCATTGAGCCAGCGGCGCCGCGATTCAGTGTCCTCGAGGGTGAGCAACAGTTGCGCCGTCGGGATCCCGAATGGGGCGACCGCTTCTTCCCACGCACGCATGAGCAGAGGCTGCCCGGCCGCGGCGGCAGCCTGCTTCGACGAAAGCCGCGCCGACTTCTTCAGCGACAATAGCCGCCGCCCGAGCGCGACAGCGCCGGAGGAGACGACGGTGCTCTGCTTCCCACCCTCACGAAGGCGGGCGATGTCCTCGCCGACGCTCCGCAGCCAATCGCGCCTGATCCCATCGCCGCCCGCATCGACCAGCAGCGACGAGCCCACCTTGACGGTGATGCGGCGCGCAGCCTGGATGAGCGCGGCGGGGCGCGCCTGGATTTCTGCCAGTTCGGGCATGGCCTTGGGTCTAGTCACGTTCGCAAATGCTCACAAGAATTGGATCCCATGTTGACATGATCGCAAGGCTTCGTCAGCTTTTGCGCACCATGTCCACGAGCATCAGCACCCGATCGATCGGCACGCCTGAGCAGCTGCGTGGGCTCGTCTTTATCTCGTTTACGGGCCGGTACGCCTACGGGCGGCCGGAATTTTGCGCATAGACTGACCCGTAACCCGCCGCGAAAATGGAGCGGCAAGAACGAGACGCCAAGTGACCCAGGAACAATTACAGGGCCTCGCCGCATTGCGCGCCGAGCTCGACCGGATCGACGACGAAATCCTCGACTTGATCGAGCAGCGGCTTGCCGCGTCCGCCGACATTGCGGCGCAGAAGGATGCCGAAGGCGACCGTCATCTGAAAGTGCGCCCCAAGCGGCAGGCGCAAATCCTTGAGCGGCTGAAGACCCGCGCCGGAAGCGCCAAGCCGGAACTGGTCGCGGAAATCTGGCGCGAGCTGATGGGCGCGAGCCTTCAGGCGCAAGCGCGGACCGACTTGGTGTTGGCGCCCTGCGACCAGCCCGAATTGCTCGAGGCGCGAGTTCGTGCGCACTTCGGGTCCGCACCGCCAATTCGTTGGGCGGGAAGCACCGCTCACGCGATCCGCGCCGCACTGGTTGGCGAGGCGATAGCGATCGTGGCCGAGCCGATCAGCGAGGAAGGCGAGCTGCGCGTGTTCGACGTGCTGACGGCCGAGGACGGCCGGGCATTCGCTTACGCAGTAGGCCGAGTGGCGGCTGCGGACACGGTTTCGGGAGCGGAGCCGAAGCCGCAAGGGACGAAGGCTTCGACCGACTGGTCGCCGGAAAGCTGGCGCTCAAGGCCCGCCCAGCAGCTTGCCGAATATCCGGATGCCGGAGCCTTGGCTCGTGTCGAGCGTCGGCTGGCTGGTTCAGACTCGCTCGTTGAGGTCGCGGACATCATTCACCTTCGCGCCTCACTGGCCCGGGTTGCGAACGGCGATGGCTTCATTGTCCAGGGCGGTGACTGCGCGGAGAGCTTCGCGGAGTTCAACGCAGACAAGGTCCGCGTCACCTACAATTTGCTCCTGCGCATGGGGGCGATGCTTCGCGCGGCGAGCGGCGGCGATGTCGTTCACCTGGCGCGCATTGCCGGCCAATTCGCCAAACCCCGATCAGCGGGGACGGAAACCATCGGCGATGTGACTTTGCCGAGCTATCGGGGTGACGCGGTGAACGGTCCGGCCTTCACGGAGGCAGCGCGCGTGCCCGATCCGAAGCGGCTGCTGGAGGCGCATCGTCAGGCTCAAGTCACCATCGAACTGCTGCAGGCTTATGCCGCGGCTTCTTATGCGGACTTGCCGACGGTGCATCGCGAGGTGGGTCTCAAGGAACCGTCGCGGCCGGTCTCCATGTTCACCAGCCATGAGGCGCTGCTGTTGAATTACGAGCAGGCGCTAGCCCGCTACGACGACGCAAGCGAGCAATGGTGGGCGACCTCCGGACACATGTTGTGGATCGGCGATCGCACCCGGCAGCTTGACGGAGCACATGTCGAGTTCGCTCGCGGAGTTAGCAATCCGATCGGCTTGAAGTGCGGCCCGAGCCTCGACGTCGATGAGTTTCTCCGGCTGATCGATCGGCTCGATGCGCAGAACACACCCGGCCGACTGGTGCTGATCGGCAGGTTCGGAGCTGCCAAGATTGCAGGGCACCTGCCGGCCCTGATGCAGGCTACGAAGCGCGAGGGGCGCGCCGCGATCTGGAGCATCGATCCGATGCATGGCAACACGCAGACGGTCGAGGGACTCAAGACACGCATGGTCGACGACATCGAAATGGAGATCAGGACCTTCTTCGAGGTCGCCGCGGCGGAGGGCGTTCATCCCGGCGGCGTTCATTTGGAGATGACTGGTTCTGATGTGACCGAGTGCATGGGCGGCAGCCACAAGCTCGGTCGCGCGGATCTGAGCCGCCGCTATCTCACCCACTGCGATCCCCGGCTCAATGCAGGGCAGGCGCTGGATATCGCCGGCTCGGTCGCGGAACTGCTGGCACAGCGCGCGCAGCAAAAGTCCGACGCGGCATGAACGTGACCGCCGAACTCAAGCCAGCAGCGACTCTTGCAGGATCGCCGTCAGGACCGTTGACGGGTGTTGTCCGCGTTTCCGGCGACAAATCCATATCGCATCGGGCACTCATCCTCGGCGGGCTCGCCAGCGGCGAAACGCGGATCACCGGGCTGCTCGAAGGCGATGACGTCTTGAATACCGCCAAGGCCGTCCGAGCCCTCGGGGCGGACGTCGAACGCATCGGCACCGGCGAATGGCGTGTGCGTGGCGCCGAATGGCAAAGTCCTCCGGTGCCGGTCGATTGCGGGAATAGCGGCACGGGCGCGCGTTTGTTGATGGGCGCGGCGGCGGGCTTTCCAATCGAATTGAAGTTTACCGGCGATGCGTCACTGTCGGGACGGCCGATGGAGCGTGTACTCGGTCCACTTCGAGCGATGGGCGCCGAAACGGTCGGAAGTACGCTTCCAGTGACGATCCGCGGCGGCAATCTCAGAGGCATTCATTTCGTCAACGAAAAGGCGTCGGCCCAGGTGAAGTCGGCCATCCTGCTTGCGGGCCTGCGGGCGGCTGGCGAGGTCGAAGTCGTCGAACCCTCTCAGAGCCGAGACCACAGTGAAAATATGCTCCGTGCCTTTGGCTGTGACGTTGAGACGGTCGATGGCACGGTCCGCCTCGGCGAGCGCCGGAGCCTCACCGGAACCAACGTTGTCGTTCCCGGCGACCCTTCTTCCGCGGCATTTCCGATCGTCGCTGCGTTGATCGTTCGCGGTTCGGAAGTCACGGTTCGCAACGTGATGGTGAACCCGCTGCGGACCGGCCTGCTGACGACCCTTCGGGAAATGGGAGCGGACTTGAGCTTTGCGAACGAACGCGACGAGGGCGGCGAGCAGGTTGCGGACGTGACCGTCCGTGCTTCCGACCTGCGAGGCGTCGAGATTCCCGCCTCGCGCGCGCCGTCGATGATCGACGAATATCCGATCCTCGGTGTCGCCGCGGCCTTCGCTCGGGGACGTTCCGTCATGCAGGGCCTGTCCGAGCTGCGGGTCAAGGAGAGCGACCGGCTCGCGGCGATCATCGCGGGACTTCGCGCGTGCGGCATCGATGCTCGTGACGAAGGCGATAGCCTGATCGTCGAAGGCGTCGGTGGTCTTCCGCCGGGCGGAGCAAGCGTGCAGGCGCACCACGACCACCGCATCGCGATGAGCTTCCTGGTCTTGGGCCTTGCGGCGCGGCAGCCCGTGACGGTCGACAGTGCCGACATGATCGCGACCAGCTTCCCGGACTTCGTGCCCTTGATGCAATCGCTCGGAGCGCGGGTCGCATGAGCGTCGCCTATCAGGGGACCGAAGGCGCTTTCTCGCATGAAGCCTGTCTGCGCTTCCTGCCGAACGAGGAGCCCTTCGCGCTCCCGTCTTTCGAGGACGTTGTGAACGCGGTGAACAGGGACCAGGCCGATTTCGGCATGCTCCCCTTGTCCAACAATCAGGCCGGCGAAACCGGCGCCCGCGATTTGATCGAGAAGGGCGGCCTCGAGATTGTCGAGGAGCACGAGCTTCCGGTCCGCATGCACCTGCTCGGAATGCCGACCGCGAACATCGAGAAGATTCGCACGGTTGTCAGTCACCCTGTCGCGCTCCGGCAATGCGCCGAGACACTGGCCGACCTCGAGGTCGAAACCGAGGAAACATCGAACACCGCGCTTGCCGCCGCCGCGCTGACCAACCCCAACCGCGCTGTGCTCGCGTCGGAGGAGGCTGCGCGGCTCTACGGACTAGCGATCCTATTGAGGGACGTGCACGACCGGCCCGACAATTCAACGCGTTTCGCAATCGTTCGGCGAGGCGCGCAATGAGCTTTAACAGCTTCGGCCGGGTGTTTCGCTTTTCGACCTGGGGCGAGAGCCACGGGCCGGCCATCGGTGCGGTGGTCGACGGATGCCCGCCCAGAATCGTGCTCTCTGAGGCGGATATTCAACCGTGGCTCGACAAGCGCCGACCGGGTTCCAGCCGCTTCACGACGCAGCGCCGCGAGAGCGACCAGGTGGAGATCCTGTCGGGAGTTTTCGAAGGCCGCACCACGGGTACGCCGATCAGCCTCCTGATCCGCAATGAGGATCAGAGGTCGAAGGATTATTCCGACGTCGCCAAGGCCTATCGCCCAGGACATGCGGATTACACCTACGACGCCAAATACGGCTTTCGCGACTGGCGAGGTGGCGGACGGAGCTCCGCGCGCGAAACGGCGGCGCGGGTCGCAGCCGGAGCCGTTGCGCGGCTGGTCATCCCCGAGGTGGCGATCCGGGCCTATGTCGTCGAACTTGGAGGCGATGCGATCGACCGCGGGGCATTTGATGCGGCGGAGATCGGCAACAATCCCTTCCATTGTCCCGACGCACAGGCGGCGAAACGGTGGGAAACTTTGCTCGACGAAGTGCGCAAGTCGGGCTCGTCGCTAGGCGCGGTCGTTGAATGCGTTGCGGAGGGCGTACCCGCAGGCTGGGGCGCTCCCGTCTACGCGAAGCTGGACGCAGAGCTGGCCTCAGCGATGATGTCGATCAATGCGGCGAAGGGCGTGGAGATCGGTGACGGGTTCGAAGCGGCACGGCTGCGCGGCGAGCAGAATGCCGATGCCATGCGTGCGGGTCCGACATTCCTGGCGAACCATGCAGGCGGCATTCTCGGCGGCATCTCCAGCGGTCAGCCCGTGGTCGTGCGCGTCGCGTTCAAGCCGACTTCCTCAATCCTGACGCCAGTCCCAACGATCGATCGCGAGGGGAGTGAGACGGAGATCGTCACCAAGGGCCGTCACGATCCGTGCGTCGGCATTCGCGGCACGCCCGTCGTCGAAGCGATGATGGCACTGGTCTTGGCCGACCAGAAGCTGCTCCATCGGGCGCAGTGCGGCTAACGCGATGGAGACCGTGAACGTCGTGCTCGGTTCGCGCAGCTACGACATTCTGATCGAAGACGGCCTGATCGGTCGTGCAGCCGAATACCTTGCTCCGCTCGCTCGCGACGGACGCCTGCTGGTGGTCAGCGACGAGATTGTCTGGAGCTTGCTCGGCGAGCGGCTCCGGGCGGGCCTGGACGACATCTCCATCGAACCCGTTCTCGTTCCAGCCGGCGAGGGCACCAAAAGCTGGAACGGCCTGTCTTCCGTTGTCGATCGGCTGCTCGAGCATGGCATCGAGCGAAGGGATCACATCGTTGCATTCGGGGGCGGAGTCATCGGCGACCTCGCCGGCTTCGCGGCATCCATCGTCAATCGCGGGTGCAACTTCGTGCAGGTGCCGACGACCTTGCTCGCACAAGTCGACAGCTCGGTCGGTGGCAAGACGGCGATCAACGTCACGGCGGGTAAGAATCTTGTCGGCGCCTTTCACCAGCCATCACTTGTGCTGATCGACCCGAGCCTGCTCGACACGCTGAACGCTCGTCAGGTGCGGGCCGGGTACGCCGAGGTCGTGAAATACGGGTTGATCGAGGACGCCGCCTTTTTCGCCTGGCTTGAAGCCAATGGCGCGGCGGTTGTCGGAGGAGACGGCGCGGCGCGGCAGCAGGCGATCTCCACCGCGGTGGCCGGCAAGGCCCGCATCGTTGAGGAGGATGAGCGGGAGACGAGCGGACGCCGCGCTTTGCTTAACCTTGGTCACACGTTCGGTCACGCGCTCGAAGCGGAGACCGGATACTCGGACCGCCTGCTGCACGGCGAGGCGGTGGCGCTGGGCTGCGTTCTCGCCTTCGACTTCTCTGCGGAGAAAAGTCTCTGCTCGCGCGCAGACGCGGAGCGAGTTCGAGAGCATTTCCGTGGTGTAGGACTTCCGACGACATTGGCCGAGATCGGGCTGGGTGTAGTGGAAGGTCGCGGGGCCAGACTTGCGGCGCACATGCAGCACGACAAAAAACGCGAAGGCGGGCGAACCACCTTCATCTTGGCCCGGGGAATCGGCCAGGCATTCACCGACAAAAGTGTCGAGCTCGACGAGGTCGCGACATTTCTCGAACGGGCGATGTGATTTACGCCGAGGTCATTGGCGATCCCATCGCGCATTCGAAATCGCCGCTGATCCACAAGCATTGGCTGCAATTGCTGGACATCGAAGGCGACTATCTTCGGACGCGGGTGGAACCGGTGAACCTGGGCGATTTCCTCGCGCAGCGGCGCGAAGATCCTGACTGGCTCGGCTGCAATGTCACCGTTCCGCACAAGGAGAAGATCGTTCCGCTGATCGATGAGGTAGACCAGAGCGCTGCGATCATCGGGGCGGTGAACTGCGTTGTCCCGCGCGAGGGGAAGCTGGTCGGCTACAACACGGACGTGGACGGTATTGCGGCGTCGTTGGACGGCACAGATTTCGAAGGCCGGGACGCGGTGTTGATTGGCGCAGGCGGTGCCGCGAGGGCCGCGGTAGCTTATCTGGCGTACCGAAACCTGCGCAGCCTGACCGTGCTCGCTCGGGATCCCAAGAAGGCGGAATCGCTTTCAGAGCTGGCGCCAAGGCTGGCCTTCAAGTTCGATACCTTAGAGCCCGCTGAGCTGCACCCGACGCCTGCTGCGATCATCAATGCGAGCCCGCTTGGAATGGTCGGTTCGCCCGCAATGCCGGAGACCTTGCTCGCCGCCGTGGCTGGCTCGGCTCGAGGTGCCGCCGTCTTCGACATGGTCTACAATCCTCTGGAAACGACGTTCCTCGCGACTGGCCGGAAGGGCGGGGGAGAGGCGGTCGACGGCTTGACAATGCTCATCGGGCAGGCCGAGCGAGCCTTCGGATTATTCTTCGGCCAGATGCCGCCGCCCTCCAGCGACAAGCTGCGTGACCTGCTGACCACATAAAGGCGCAATTCATCTACTTGGGATACAATCTGCGCTGGAATCATTGACAGCACGTCGGACTTGAGGCTTGTAGCGACCGCAATGAACACGAACGGCCACTTCTGCTCGAACGATCGCGACGCTCTGCGCCGCGCGAGCAGCCTTGCGCCGTTTGCCACCTATTACGTCACCTATTCCGCGGGGGCGGAGACGGTCTGACGCGCTAGGTAAATAGCTCGAACATTCCGAACCCCGCCCGGCTCTCCTGGCGGGGTTTCTTTTTGTCTGGAAGGAACCCGAAGGTGCAAGAAACGACGATCAATCAGGAACGGCACGGCGCGCTGGCGTCGCCGGTTCCGCCGCCGGGCGCTGCTGCCGACTGGACCGTGCCGCAGCATTGGGACGAGCTGACGGCGGAGGACCATTGGGTCTGGGACACCTTGTTCGCGCGGCAGCAGACGTTGCTTCACGACCGCGCGGTCAAGGAGTTCGAGGAATCTCTTGAAGTGCTTCACCTTTCGCGGCCGGGCATTCCGAACTTCGAGGAGCTCAACGAGAAGCTCAACGCCCGCACGGGATGGACCGTGGTTGCCGTGCCGGGCCTGGTTCCCGACGACGTCTTCTTCGAACATCTGCGCAACCGCCGCTTCCCAGCTGGCAATTTCATTCGCCGCAAGAACCAGCTCGATTACCTCGAGGAGCCGGACGTGTTTCACGACGTGTTCGGGCACGTACCGCTTCTTGCACAGCCGGCCGTCGCCGACTTCATGCAGGAGCTAGGCTTCCTCGGCGAGCAGGCGATGGAGATCGGACAGCTTCACCGCGTCGCGCGGCTCTACTGGTACACCGTCGAATTCGGACTCGCCCGCGAGGCAAACCGCATCAAGATCTACGGCGCGGGTATCTTGTCGAGCTTCGGCGAATCCCATTACTCGCTGGAAAGCGCGAAGCCGCACCGCCTCGCGTTCGACCTCAGGCGCGTGTTGCGCACCCGCTACCGGACCGATGCCTTCCAGCAGACCTACTTCGTCATCGACCGCTTCGAGGATGCGCTGAAGCTGGTTCGCGAGAATGACTTCAAGACGCTCTGCGCGGAACTCGACGGTCTGCCCGACATCGATCCTTCCACGGTCGAGCCGAACGAACGCCTCGCTGCATGATGGACGCGCCTCTCTGCTTGCGGCTATGACGTTGCAAGAGAGGGAGACGTTCATGAAATTGCTACGAGGCGGCGAGTGGATAGCCGCGTAGCTCAGCGTATTCGTGAGCTGATTGTCGAGGGCGCATTGCCGCCGGGCGCACGCGTTGCCGAAGCGGCGATTGCGGAAAGGCTTGGTGTGTCACGCACGCCGGTCCGGAACGCTTTGCCGGCGCTTGCAAGCGAAGGCCTGTTGGAGCCCGCCGGTAAGCGCGGCTTCGCAGTTCGCAATTTCACGGTCGAAGACAGCTATCGCGCGACGGAGATCCGTTGCGTCCTGGAAGGCTATGCGGCGCGTGAGCTCGCGGCTCGCGAGGACCGCGGACCGATCGTCTCTCAGCTTCGCGAGACTTTGGGCGAGGGCGACAAGATCTTCGCCAAGGGCCATGTCGTGAAGGACGACGAGGACGCCTACGCGACCATGAACCGCCGCTTCCACGATCTGATCGTCGGCGGAGCGCGCGATCCTTTGCTCAGCGACCTGATTCATCGCGTCTATTCGGTGCCGTTCGTTGCGCCCAATGTTGTCGCCTTCAAGCGCATCCCGCTCGAGGAAATTTATCCGATCCTGATGTCTGGCCACCACCAGCATCACGCCATCGTCGATGCGATCGAGGAAGGGCAGGCGGACCTGGCCGAGACCTTGATGCGGGGGCATTCCAGCCCCGCTCGACGTAGCCTCGGCCTCGAAGGCGGGTTGCCAAGCAACGACGAATAACTTGACGTTAAGCTGCGGCGCAGCAT
>Ga0247822_10000819_pt1 | contig 17809 bp, 15 predicted proteins | sample 13C_Cellulose_Da_FD_192423 | JGI IMG/M metagenome (GOLD analysis project Ga0247822, IMG submission 192423) | Soil microbial communities from agricultural site in Penn Yan, New York, United States - 13C_Cellulose_Day30 | ecosystem: Environmental > Terrestrial > Soil > Agricultural land | place...
GATTGATAGGTGGTCGGGGAGACAGGATTCGAACCTGCGACCCTCTGCTCCCAAAGCAGATGCGCTACCAGGCTGCGCTACTCCCCGACGGCGCGCCTGCTACACGGGGGCGCCGCCGGGGACAACCGCTAGCGAAATCTATTGATGGTTGGTGTGGTCTTCGCCGGTATCGCGGCTGACGTTGACGTCGACATCTACGTCTCCGACCTTGTTCTGAACCTTGTCGGCCGCCTGATCTACGTCGTTGGCGATTGCGCCGCCGATGTTCTCCGCCGCCTGGCCCGCATCCTCAACCGCATTCTTCGCGGTGTTCTCGTCGAACGAGACGGTGGTCGTGCCATTTTCGGCGTCACGATTGACGTTGCAGGCGGTTACCAGAAGCAACGGAACAGCGAGCAAAATACGCATGTTGAATCTCCCTTTTCAGCACTAACGTTGTTTGGGCCGTTTCGGCTCCGCTTCGATTCCGCCGGATAGCACGGCCAGCATTGTCGTCCACGCCGCGACATTCTGGCGAAGGTCCTCCGGATCGACCTTGTCCAGCGTGTCGTCGGGCGTGTGATGCAGGTCGAAATAATAGGTCCCGTCCTGTGACAGGCTGACGCCGGGCAAACCGTCGGCGAGCATTGGGCTAATGTCGGACCCTTCGGCCTTTTCCAGCGAGCCGGGTGCGATGCCGAGCGGTGCGAGGGCCAGTTGCAACGCCTTGGCCTCTGCCTCGCGCTCCTTGCCCAGCTTGCTGTCCACCTTCCAGACGCGACCGGCGCCGAAGTCGCTTTCGACGAGGGCGTAGTGCGGCTCCTTGCCGTGCTTTGCGCGATAGTCGAGGCCGCCGAACAGGCCGACTTCTTCGGCACCGAACCAGACGATGCGAATGGTCCTGAGTGGCTGGCCGGTGGTCATGATGCGTTTGGCAGCGGCGGCAGCGATGGCGACTCCGGCCGCGTCGTCGATAGCCCCGGTGCCGAGATCCCAGCTGTCGAGGTGGCCACTGACGAGGATCGGCGGCGCACTGCGATCGCGGCCCGGCACTTCGGCGATGACGTTGCCGGACTGCCGTGTGCCGATGTTCTTCGGAGTGAGTAGGAGACGCAGTCGAACCGGCTGGCCGCGCTTGAGGATGCGCTGAATCTGCTCGGCGTCAGGAATTGAGAGTGCGCCGGCAGGGATGGGGGTCGCACCGCCAGTGAACGTCATGACGCCAGTGTGCGGGTTGCGGTGGTGGTCGGTGCCGATGGAGCGAATGACGATCGCGACCGCGCCCTTCTTGCTGGCGAGGCTCGGGCCTTCGCGGCGTGGGCGGCCGAAATAGCCGTAGCCGATGCCGTCCTGCGTCCGCTGCATGTTGTGATCGATGAAGACGATCTTTCCGCGGACTCTTTCGTCCGGGGTAGCGGCGAGCTCATCGACCGAGTTGAAGCCGATCAGCTCCGCCTCGATGCCCTCCGCAGGCGTCGCGCCGCTATTGCCGAGCGCTGTGACTGCCAGCGGCTGCGGGAAAGGCGCCGTGATCCATGCCTTCTCCTCCCCGCGAACCCAGACGGGCATATCGAAGGTCTCGACCCGCACATTGGCGAAACCCATCGCCTTCAGCTTCCGGACTGCCCATTCGCGGGCGCGGGCCTCAGCCTCGGTGCCCGCCAAACGCGGTCCGACTTCGGTCGTCAGGCCCTCGACAATGTCATAGGCAATGTCGTCCTTCAGCGCGGCTTCGCGCAGTTGGGCGATCTGGGCGGGGGTGGCTTGCGCGAGCACAGGCGAGGCGGTGGCGAGCAACAGGCCCGCGATGAGCGACGTTTTCATGCTCGCGCGGTAGGCGAGGGATGGACGGCAAGTCACCCCGCCGTTCGATAAAAAGCACATGGGCACCTATCAAAGGAGCCGCAACTGATCCCCCTGCGGCGGTTGGAAGAGATCGCGGCGGAGGCCGAACTTGGATTGCCTCAGGCCATAGCGCTTGCTCGCTTTCTCGAAGCGTGTGCGCAACAGGTCGGCCCACGGTCCCTGGCCCTGCATCCGGCTGAAGAAGTTGGGGTCGTTGTCCTTGCCGCCGCGAAGGGACTGGATCGTGGCCATGACCTTGCTTGCACGGTCAGGGAAATTCTCTTCGAGCCAGGCGCGGAAGAGGGGTGCGACTTCGTGCGGTAGGCGGACGGGCAGGTAAAAGCCTCCGCGAGCGCCCGCATTCGCTCCGGCTTCGACGAGCGCGTCGAGTTCGTGATCGGTGATCTGCGGCACCACGGGCGCAATGGCGATGTGACACGGCACGCCTGCATCGTTGAGGGTCTTGATGGCGGCGACTCGGCGATGCGGCGCCGGTGCTCGCGGTTCAAGGATCCGCGCGGTCTTCGGATCGAGTGACGTCACCGAGATGGCGACGGAGACGAGGCCAAGCTCCGCCGCCGGCTGGAGCAAGTCGAGATCGCGCAGAACACGGTCGGATTTCGTGGTGATCGAGAAGGGGTGGCGGGTCTCGACCAGCAGCTCCACGAGCGAGCGCGTGATCCGCCACCTGTCCTCGATCGGCTGATAAGGATCGGTGTTCGTCCCCATCGCGATCGGCGCGCACTCATACCCTTGTCGGGACAGGACGGCGTGCAGCAGTTGCGCGGCATTTGGCTTCACGAACAGGCGGGACTCGAAGTCCACACCGGGCGAAAGGTCGTGGTAAGCATGGCTGGGCCGCGCAAAGCAGTAGATGCAGCCATGCTCGCAGCCGCGAAAGGCGTTCACCGATCGGTCGAACCCGATGTCGGGCGAGCGATTGCGGGTGAGGATAGTCTTCGGTTTCTCGATCGTGACGGTGGTTCGGCGCTTCGGCTTTCCATCCAGCGCCTCGACGCTGTCCAACCACTCTCCCTCGACGAGCCGCTCCTTCAGGTTGAAGCGAGTCGGCGTTGCATTGCGCGTCGCTCCGCGCCCCTTGATCGACTCGACAGGCATGCTGAGATTCTATGCCTATCAAAGGAACATAACAAGAACATCGTTATGAAGTGATACGGCGGAAACAAACGCGAGGGCGGTTGTTCAGACTGTTGCAACGAGGAGAAGCGGGATGATCACCAGGACGGCAAGCGCTCGGTACCAAGGGATGGGCAAGGATGGGCAAGGCTGGGTCTCGACCCAATCCGGCGTGCTGAGCGATCAAAAGTATGGCTTCAATACCCGGTTTGAAGACGGACCGGGTACCAACCCTGAAGAATTGATCGCAGCGGCGCATGCCAGCTGCTTTACGATGGCCTTGTCATTCGCTCTTGCGAAGGAAGGCATCACCGACGGTTCCTTGGAAACCGAGGCGCGGGTCAAGCTCGACAAGTACGGCGACGGTTTCAAGATCTCGCGGTCGGATCTGACGCTTTCGGCCAATGTCGCGCTCGATGAGGCGCGGTTACGTGAGTTGGCAGAGGACGCGAAGAAGAACTGCCCGGTTTCGAAGCTGCTGAACGCCGAAATGACCCTGGACGTCAGGGCACAGCAACCGGCGTAATCGGCTCCACCTGCGCGAGGTTCGTGCGGGATGTCGGGAACGCCGGCCAGCGGTGCTGCGCAAGCTGCGTCAGGGTCGGCGTCTCGGCATTGGCGAGACCCTGATAGACCCAGAGGTTCCGGAACACCGAAGGCACGTAATAGCGCGTTTCCCAGTAGGGGATGGACTCGATCCACAGGAGAGGGTCGGTCGGCGCGATATAGGCCCAACGCGCGACCGGCAGTGGGCCGGCGTTATAGGCGGCGATCACCTTGGGAAGCTGGCCCTGGGTCGCGGCGGCACCACGCATCGTCTCGATGAAGCTCTGACCATATTCAATGTTTGCGGTCGGATCGAATAGGCTGCCGGCGTCATAGCCGTTGCGGCGCGCCATCTGATTGGCTGTGCCCGGAAGCACCTGCATCAGACCGACGGCGCCCGCCGGGCTGACGACATTGGCTCGGAAGTTCGATTCCTGCCGCATGTGGGCGAGGGCCAAAGCCGGATCGATGCGCCAGCCGTTGCGTGGGCCCCAGCGCGGTGTCGGATAACGGTCGATGGCGTCGACGGCCGCCCCGGGCTGACCATTGTGCGCTAGCCAATACTGCGCGGACGCGAGGTCGAGACGCTTGGCGACCTCGATCAGCCCATGATGCTCGGTCGCCCGGCCAATCTGTGCCTGATGCTTGAGCATGTTCTCGGCGAGCCAATGCTGGCCGATGTTGACCAAGGCTTCAGCACGGCGGACGTTGGGAACATCCTCCACTCGGCTGATGCCGTTGTGCGCATCGCGCGGAAGGCGCTTGTCGGCACCGAGCGTCTCTCGGGCGAGGAGACCGTAGAAGCTCTCAGGCGACGTCGCGGCGGCCTTCAGGAGCCCTTCGACGGCTTGCGGACGGCGACAGGCCTGCTCGGCTCGTGCCGCCCAGAAATATCCGCCCGCGCCAAGTTCGCGCTGGACGGCGCGCGATCCAACTTCGCGAAAGGCTGCTGACGCGGCGTTGCAATCGTTCATGCGCCACGCGGCGAGGCCCGAGACCCACGCGGACTGAGTTGCCCAGTCGCCGGTCGCTCCGGCGCGATAGGTGTCGGCAACGCGACGGGCATCGGCATCCCGGCCGAGGGCATAATAGGACCATGCGACGCGCTGTCCGGCCTCCGCCCGCGCCTCGTAAGAAAGATAAGGTGCCGTCTGCATGAGCAGCAGCTCGGCATTGATCGCGTCGTCGGCCTTGATGAGGGGATCAAGCTGCGCCCGGAGCTGGTCGGCTTGCGGCTCGCCCGCGATTGCCTTGGCTTTGTAGCGGCTGGGCGAATTACCGAGCCAGATCGTCTGGCGACGACGGTAGTACTCCGGTGCCGTAGTCGCGCCGCGCGCAATGGCCATTCGGGCCAGCTGGTCAGCCTGCGGCAGGTCCGGTGCCTCGGCGAGGAGCCCCTGGATCTGCGCCAGCGAAACGACCGGGGAACCCTTCGCAGTGTAAAGTTCGGCCCGGGCGACCGGCGTCAATTCGTTTCGCGGAAGTGCGGAGATGCCCGCCTGCGCCTCTGCCCAGCGCGAGCCGCGAATTGCAGAGAAGACCTCGGCCCAATTGCGCGGCACCCGAACCGCGACGACGGGCTGCTGCGGAGCAACGATCGACGGAACGACCGTCTGGGGCTGCACCGGAACGGCATTGGGCACCGGCAAAGGCTGAGCTTCGGGATTGACCGGGATGAGCACCGGCTCAGGGGCCGCTTCCGGTTGTGTCGGGAGCGGGGCGAGCGGATCCGGGCTCTGCATGGCCACGGCCGCGGCAGCTGCAAGCAACAGATGAATGCTCAAACTTCTTCCTCCATCAGAAGCAGAAGGTCGCGCCATGCGAGGGCCTTGTTCGACGGACGGTCGAGTAGGAACCTCGGATGGAAGGTGGATACCGCGCGCACCCCTTCGATTTTGTGAACGTGACCGCGAGACGCGGTGAGTGGCTTGCCGAGCAATGCGCGGCTGGTCGCGTCGCCGAGCAGAAGCAGACGCTTCGGCTTGGCGAGGGAAATGTGCCGCCGCGCGATGGCCGCGCAGGCTTCGAGATCGTCACCGGCCAGACGCGTGCCCGGGCTATGGAAGCAGGTAAGGCTGCCGACATAGGCCTGATCGGCAGTGAAGCCGATCGCTGCCAGCATGCGTTCGGTCAGTTCCCAAGCCTGTCCGGCAATGGGCTGACCTCCCGCGACATCTTCTGCCGTAGGCATGTCCGCCAATAGCATGATTTCGGCCGCTTCGGCGCCTTTGGGTAGCGCACGGCGGCTGTTGCCCTTGGCGAAAGGAAGCGTGGGGCTTTCTCCGAGCCAGCTACGGAAGGCCTCGAGGCTTTCAGGCAGAGTCTGCGCGACGGGTTCGCTAACTTCAGCGGTGATCGCGTCTAACGCGGGCGCAGACGTGCCGGCCCCGAACCAGGTTCGTGGCGCGTCCTGGACTGCAACGTCGACACCTGCCTCGATCCACCAGCTAAGCACGCTGGCAGCCTCGGCCGCAGTCAAGCGGTCGTGCTCCCCACCCATGTCTTTGAGTCTCCTCCAGCATTGACGGCGCGGTCAAGGAAAAGCAGGGCTGTCGCAGGCGAGCCGCCCCGGCTGCGCGACGAGGGGAGTCGAGTGAGCGAACGCGAATCCATGGCCTATGACGTGGTGATCGTCGGTGCGGGCCCGGCAGGCCTGTCCGCGGCGATCCGCCTGAAGCAGCTTGCCGCCGAGGCGGGGCGCGAAGTCTCCGTCTGTATCCTGGAAAAGGGCAGCGAGGTGGGCGCGCACATCCTCTCGGGAGCCGTGATCGACCCGAAAGCGCTCGATGAGCTTTTCCCGGACTGGAAGGAGCGCGGTGCGCCCTTCAACGTGCCGGTGACGGAGAACCATCACTGGGTTCTGACCAAGACCGGCAAGTGGGCGATGCCGCACTTCGCTTTGCCGCCGTTCATGCGGAACAAGGGCACTTACACGCTCAGCCTGGGCAATTTCTGCCGTTGGCTGGCCGGGCAGGCGGAAGAGCTTGGCGTCGAAATTTTCCCCGGCTTTCCGGCTGCCGAAGTACTGTTCAACGAGGATGGCTCCGTGAAGGGCGTCGCAACGGGCGACATGGGCATCGCCCGCGACGGTTCGCACCGCGCGGACTATCAGCCGGGCATGGAGCTGCACGCCAAGTATACATTCTTTGCAGAGGGTGCGCGGGGCAGCCTGACCAAGGAGCTGGTTCGCTTGTTCGGCCTTCGCGACAAATCGGGGCCGCAGGTTTATGGCTTGGGCGTCAAAGAGTTGTGGGAGGTTCCTGCCGACAAGCATAAGGCAGGCAGGGTGATCCACTCGCAGGGTTGGCCGCTCGACGAGGCGTGGGGCGGCGGGTTCCTCTACCATCAGGAGAACAATCAGGTTGCGCTCGGGTTCGTCGTCGCTCTGGACTACAAGAACCCGTACCTCTCGCCGTTCGAGGAATTCCAGCGCTGGAAGACCCATCCGGCGATCCGGGCTGAAATCGAGGGCGGGCGCCGCCTGTCCTACGGCGCTCGGGCGATCAACGAGGGCGGCTGGCAGGCCATTCCGCAACTCGCCTTCCCGGGCGGAGCTTTGATCGGCTGCTCCGCGGGCTTTGTGAACGTGCCGCGGATCAAGGGCACGCATACGGCGATGAAGTCGGCGATGTTGGCGGCCGAAGCCGCATTCGACGCGCTCGGCAAGGATCGTTCGAGCGATGTGCTGGATACCTACGAACAGGCCGTCCGCTCGAGCTGGATCGACAAGGAATTGCGCACGGTGCGCAACGCCCAGCCGGCAGTGGCGCACTTCGGCGGGATTTTCGGCACGCTCTACGCCGGCTTCGACATGTGGCTCGGTCAGCTTGGACTTCGCCTGCCGTGGACGCTGAAGCACAAGGCCGACAATGAGCAGATCCGGCGCAAGGATCACGTCCGCAAGATCGACTATCCGAAGCCGGACGGCGTCCTGACCTTCGACCGGCTGACCTCGGTGTTCATCTCAAATACTAACCATGAGGAAGACCAGCCCGTTCACCTGACGCTAAAAGATGTGTCCGTACCCGTGGACGTCAATTTGGCGCTCTACGACGGGCCTGAGCAGCGTTATTGTCCAGCGGGGGTTTATGAGTTCGTCGAGGATTCGAACGGTGATCCCAAGCTTCAGATCAATGCCCAGAACTGCGTCCACTGTAAGACCTGCGACATCAAGGATCCGACCCAGAACATCAATTGGGTCACGCCAGAAGGCGGTGGAGGACCGAATTATCCGAACATGTAAGGCTTTGCCGGCCGCGGCTGTGATCGCGGCCATGTTGCTCCCAACGCCCGCGCTGGCGCTTGCTCGCTCCTCGAACGCCGCCCGGACCTACATGGAAGCCCGCGCGGCCGCCATCGACGGCAACCACGCCCGCTCGGCGCAGCTTCTTGCGCAACTGGTCGACGGCAGCGTTGCCAATCAGACGGTCACCAAGCAGGCTTTGTCCCAGGCAATCAGTGCCGGCGACATGAAGCTGGCACTCCGCCTGGTGAAGACTCTGAAGTCGAGCGACACGCCGATCGAAGCGAGGATGCTGCAAGTTGCCGAGGCGCTGCGGTCGAACAATAGCGGGCGAGCCGTAGCCTTTCTTCAAACGCCGTCTGAGGCAGGTGACCTCGGTTTCGTCCGGCCTTTCGTCGAGGCGTGGGCTGCGACGGATGCGAATGATCTGCAACGAGCGCTCGCCGCGCTGAACGGCATCTCCAGCAACAATCTGCTGGCCGCGCTCGCTCCCGAACATCGCGCGCTCATCCTGTTGAAGTTCCGCCGGACGGCCGAAGCTCAGCCGCTGGTCGATCAAGTGCTGAAGGCCGCCGCAGGAAGGGAATACCGCCTTCGCTACGCCTTTGCGGACGCCTACCTGGAAGCAGGTGATCGGGCGCGCGCTGCTGCGACGCTCCAAGGGCTTGGGGTTGCCGCAAGTCGATCCGGTGAACGCGTCCTGCAGGGCAAATCGGGCGGGATCGCAATCGACAATGGCCGACGTGCCTTCGCCGAGCTGCTGATCGTGCTCGCGGCCGAGCTCAATCGCCTGCGCAACGAGACCATGCCGATCGCCTTGTCGCAGGTGGCTCGGTACGCCGCTCCAGAAAGCAGCGCGCCTTCGGTCATGCTCGGTCTCATGCTGGCTCGACGGGATCGTGTCGGTGACGCGGTGACGGCTCTTCGGTCTGTTCCCGCAAGTGACCCGCTCGCGCCGCAAGCGCGCGATGCCGAGGTCAGGGCCCTGATCAGTGCCGACCGGGAAGCAGAGGCACTGCAGATCGCTCAGCGCGCTGCTTCGTCGAACGACGCCGGCGTGAGCGATTACGCACGGCTGGGCGATGTGCTGGCGAACTCCAAGCAGTTCGAGGCGGCCGCCGCTGCTTATGCCCGGGCGTCGCAGCTCGTTGCGAATGGAACACCCGAGGAGCGTTGGCCCTTGCTGCTGTTGCAGGCCGGTTCGCTGGAAGAGATCAATCGCTGGCCCGAGACGCGCCAGCTCCTGCAGCAGGCTCTTACTCTTGCGCCGGACGAGCCGGTGCTTCTCAATTTCCTCGGTTACGCCAAGCTGGAACGAGGCGAAGATCTGGATGCCGCCGAAGCGATGATCCGCAAAGCCAGCGCCTTGGCTCCGGACGATGCATCGATAACGGACTCGCTTGGCTGGGCGGTGTACAAGCGAGGGCGGACGACCGAGGCGATCGAAATCCTCACGCGCGCGGCCAAGGGCGATCCGACGCAGGCCGAGATCCACGAGCATTTGGGCGATGCTTTGTACAAGGCCGGCAACAAGTTCGAAGCGCGCTACGCCTGGTCCGCCGCTCTGATCACCGCTGAAGACGATGTCGCTTCGAGATTGAAGGCCAAGATCGACACCGGCCTGACCCCGGCCACTGCGGCGCCTTGATGGAATCGACGGAGCCAGCGCCGGCCAAACTGAACCTGGCGCTGCACGTTCGCGAAAAGCTGCCCGATGGGCGCCATCGGATCGAAACGATTTTCGCTTTCTGCACCGATGGCGACAGGCTTGGCGGTGAGTTAGCAGAAAAGCTTTCGCTCGAAGCCACTGGACCGTTTGCGGCCGATCTTGGTGATCCTGACGAGAATCTAGTGCTTCGTGCGGCTCGGGCGCTGCAAGAGAGAGCGGGCGTCGCGCAGGGTGCGGCACTCCGGCTGACGAAAAATCTTCCGGTGGCATCCGGTATCGGCGGCGGGTCGGCAGATGCCGGCGCGGCCCTGCGGCTTCTTACGCAATTGTGGAAGATCGACCCTTCGCATGCGACCGAAGTCGCTCCGACCCTCGGCGCGGACGTGCCGGCGTGCCTGTTGAGCATGACTGCTCGGGGCGATGGGGCAGGGGATCAGCTCCAACTCTACGATGCAGAGGTCAGTGGGAAACCCGTACTGCTTCTCAACCCGAGGGTGGGGTTGTCGACATCCCAGGTATTCGCCGCCTGGAATGGCGAGGATTATGGGCCGCTGCGAAACTGGCGGACCGGCCGCAACGATCTGGAAGCGCCGGCGATCGAGCAGGTGCCGCTCATCGGGACGGTGCTTGCGTGGCTCTCGGCCCAGCCCGGGGCGGAGTTCGTCCGCATGTCCGGTAGCGGAGCAACTTGCTTCGCGATTTTCGACAGCGAAGAGTCCCGCGACCGTGCGGAGGACGCCGTGCCCCGCGAATGGTGGCGACTGGCGAGCTTCCTGCGCTAAGGCGCGCCCGTGAGACCCATTTTGACCACCGCCGCGATGATCGCGGCCGAGCAGCGCGCAATCGACAGCGGGGCCAATGTCGAGACGTTGATGGAGCGGGCTGGTGCCGCGCTGGCCGAGGCTGCCTACCGCTATGCCGGGAGGATGCCGGCGCTCATCCTCGTCGGTCCGGGCAACAATGGCGGTGACGGCTATGTCGCTGCCAGACATCTTGCTGAGCGTGGCATTTCCGTCCGGATTGCTGCGATTGGCGAGCCGAAGAGCGATGCGGCCAGGTGGGCGAGGAACCAGTGGACGGGCGAGGTCGAGGCGCTCGATGCGTCGACTGCCGCGGCCCCTCTACTGATTGACGCCTTATTCGGGACTGGACTGAAGAGAGGACTTGAACAACCTGTAGTAGAACGACTTCTGTCCCTAGCTTCGCAAGCGAAGGTTTCCATTGCCTGTGATCTGCCGAGCGGTGTCGACAGCGATTCCGGGGCGGAACTCAGTGAGGTGCCGGCGTTCGATCTGTCGGTGACGTTCGGCGCGATGAAGCCTGCTCATCGGCTGGCCGGGGCCATACAGAAGTGCGGCAGGGTCATTCTCGCGGACATCGGTGTCGAGGCCGAAGCCCAGTGGCATGAGATCGAGATGCCGGTGCTCCCGCCGCTTGACCCTGATGGGCACAAGTTCTCGCGTGGTCTGGTGCATGCGTTGGCGGGCAAGATGCCGGGCGCGATTGCGCTGGCAACCCACGCAGCCGCTCGGGCGGGCGCTGGCTATGTGCGCGTGAGCACTTCGCGATGGATCGACAACATCCCTGCCGCAATCGTTCAGACTGATACGGCTTCGCTGAACGACGAGCGGATTGGGTGCCTGCTGGTCGGCCCGGGCATGGGCGACATACCGCAAGTGCTGACGCTGGCGCTGACGTCACGTGCACCGAAAGTGATCGACGCCGACGCAATCTCCCAATTGGGTGAGCCGGAGCGGTTGCGCGGACAGGACGCGATCTTGACCCCGCATGAGGGAGAGTTCGAACGGTTGTTCGGCAAGCTTGAAGGCTCGAAGGCGGAGCGCGCTCGTCAAGCCGCACGCATTTCCGGCGCGGTCATCGTCTACAAGGGGCCTGACACTTTGGTGGCCTCGCCCGATGGCCGCCTGGGCTTTGCGCCGCCCGCACCTACTTGGCTGGCGTCGGCAGGCACAGGGGACGTCCTCGCAGGTATGATCGCCGCCATCCGCGCTCGCGGGCTGGAAGCTTTTGAAGCTGCTTGCGCCGGCGTCTGGTTCCACGGCCGAGCCGCGGAGCTGGCTGGACCATCAATGATCGCTGACGATTTGGTTCAGGCCATCCCCGGCGCGCTTGCTCTGCTCGATGCCTGAAAAGGTCGTTCGAATCGCCGCGAAGGGCGATGGCGTCACGGAGAGCGGCAAGCACGTCGCTTTTGGCGTGCCCGGCGATACGCTCATGGACGACGGCAGCCTTGCTCGCGGTCCCCATCACCAAGAGGCGCCCTGCCGGCATTTTCCCGAGTGCGGCGGGTGCCAGCTCCAGCACGTCGATGATCAGGCCTATCGTGACTATCTCGTTTCACGGGTCTCCACGGCTCTGGCCCAGCACGATCTGACGACCGTCGTCCGCGATCCGCATCTCTCCCCGCCCAACAGCCGCCGCCGTGCCAGCTTGCGGGCTCTCAAGGTGGGGAACGGCGCGGTCATCGGTTTCAATGCCGCCAAGTCGCACCGCATCGTCGACATGCAGGAGAACCACATCCTGCGCCCTGAGCTGATTGGATTGCTGCAGCCGCTTCGTACTCTTCTGGCGAGGTTCCTGCCCCCGCGCAGGACCGCGGAGGTCCAGCTGACCCTCCTCGATCAGGGCGTCGACGTGATGCTGAAGGGGATCGAACCGGAAGGCTATGAGGCGATGGAAGCGCTCACTGCCTTCTGTAAGCAGAATCGCCTGGCTCGGCTCTCAATCGATCAGGGCTTGGGTCCTGAGGCTTTGTATGAGCCTGTGTCGGCAACGATCACATTGTCAGGGACAGCGGTCGTGTTTCCCGTCGGCGGCTTCCTGCAAGCCACAGGCGACGGTGAAGACGCGCTCGTTTCGGCGGTCTGGGAAGCCGTTGGCGATGCACGGAGCACTGCCGACCTCTTCGCCGGCCTGGGTACATTCGCACTGGCACTGGATGGCAAGGTCTATGCTGCGGAAGCTTCGCGAGATGCGGTGCTGGCGATGAAGCGCGCGGCGCCTTCCATCGCCGCGGAGCATCGCGATCTTTACCGCAGGCCGCTAGATTCTAGCGAAATCAAGAACTTCGAAGCGATTGTTCTCGATCCGCCTCGGGCGGGAGCCGAACAGCAGGTCGCGGCGCTCGGCACTTCCGAGGTCCGCCGGATTGCCTACGTGAGCTGCAACCCCGCAACCTTCGCTCGGGATGCCAAATTGCTGGTCGATGGCGGATACAAACTCGACTGGGTGAGACCTGTCGGACAATTCCGCTGGTCCACCCATGTCGAACTTGCGTCCGCGTTCAGCCGCTAGAGAATCCCGCAATCGTGAAGGATCCGTGTCCGGCATGGATCGTGAGTCCCAAGACGCACAGTGACGCCAAGGCGAAGAGCGGGAAGCGGATGGCAACGATGTTAACGGTCGCCTGCACGATGCTGTGCACGATCCGGAATCCCACATAACCCCAGGCCAACCACAGGTTGATGCCGTGGCCGGTCCCCATCAGCGCGTGCACCATGGCAATCGCGTAGAAGATGGTCGGCTGCTCCATCAGGTGATTGTAATTGTGGGACGGCCACTGAGCCTCGTCCGGGGCCTTGCCGTCTAGGTTCACGCCGCGCGACCCGCGAGGGATCGTTCCCCAGTTGATGCCGAGCTTTGCGAAGGCCGTCCGGCGAGCGACGGCCATCCAGACCAGCATGACCAGCGTCCACGCAACGAGCGCCACGATGGGCGCGCGAATTGGGCTGTACTCCACGGCTTTTCCCCCTCTGAACGACGACAGACTGCGCCAAGGGGAGTGCGGCGTCTAGTTCGCCATGGCCTTGGCGTCCGCGAGTAGGCCGTCGAGAGCGGCACGATCGAGCCATTTTCCGTGCAGCACGGTACCGCGAATGGCCCGTGTGGCCTTAATATCGGACAACGGATTGGCGTCGAGGATCAGGATGTCCGCGGCTTTGCCCTGACCGAGCGAGCCGTAGCGGTCGCTGTGGCCAAGGAACGCAGGCCCGGTGATGATCGCGCTGACAAGTGCCTGCCGGGGCGTCAGGCCGGACTCAACGTAGCGTTCCAGTTCGTCATGAATGCCCTGTCCGGGATAGTTGAAGCTGTTGAGATAGCCCGCGTCGGTTCCAGCGAGGATCGGAATGCCCGCCGCCACGAGCATCGGCATGACCTGCTTGCTGAGTTCATATTCCTTGTGTCGCGCGGAAATCTGCTCAGGCGTGGCCTTCTCGGATCGTTCCACACGCCAGTCGTAGGTCTTGCGCAGGCCGGGGCCAATGTAGGCGAGGGCGGCATCCTTCGAATGATCTTCGCGGTCGAGATAGGCGAGGATGCGGCCCATGTTAAGCGTCGGCGTTACGGCGATGTGGCGCTTGGCCAGTTCGCGATAGACGCCCGCCGCGTAATCCTTGTCGAAAGTCTCTACGAAGGCATCGGATGCCTCGCCGTAGGTCAGCTTTCCGGCGACGTAGGCGGCACCGATCTCCGCCTCCTTCGGCGAACCGGCCTTGATCAGATAATCGACATGCTCGACCGAACTGAGCCCGGCGTCGGCCGCCTGCACGATGGTAAGCGCGTAGGGCGTGTGCGCCGACGTCTTCAATCCGCGTCGCTTCGCCTCCTTGACCGCGTAGAGAAATATGTCGGGTTTCAGCGTGTTATCGGTGATCTTTACGAAATCGACCTTCATCGCCTGGAGTCGATCGAGCGCCGCATTGACCTCGGCGGGCGTGCCGACCTCGATCGTGCCCTTCCACAGCGGCTTGTAGCCTTCGAGCTTCGGACCTGAGGTGAAGATGCGCGGGCCGAGAAGGCGGCCTTCGGCCACGGCGGAGCGCCATTCGAGCGCCGATGGACTGATGTCCGCTGCGCAGTCGCGGACCGTTGTCACTCCATAAGCCACGTAGAGCGGGAGGAGGTTCTTGTTCTCCTCGATGAGCTCCGGGCCGCCGCCGAAGTGCATGTGCATGTCCCACAGGCCCGGCATGACGAACTTGCCGGTCGCGTCGACATTGGCCTTGGCAGTATAACGGCGGGAGAGCGAACCATTCGGCCCGACAGCGCGGATGGTGTCGCCAGCGACCGCTATCGCCTGATTGGCGACGCTCTTGCCGCTGGCGACATCGATGATTGTCGCATGCCGGATCAGCAGGTCGACCCGCTCGCGAGCTGCAGCGGGAGCCGCAGCAGCGAGCAGCACCGCCAATCCGGCAAGCGAGCGAAGCATCAGTCGAAGAGCCTGTTCTGAGCCTAGTCGAAGAGCTTCGCGAAGCGGCGCTTCTCGCGGTTGCGCCAGGCGCCGCGGTGCCAGGCGTCGGACGCGAGCAGCGGAAGGACGCTGGTCGCCTCGGCGAACACCATCTGCTCCATCGCGGTCGAAACCTTGCCCCAGCTCGCCGCTTCCTGAAGCGTCGAGGAGGAGCAGGCGCCATCGCGAACGTCGGCAACCGTGATCTGCACCGCGTACTTGTGCACTTCGACGTCGTCGTGGCCGAGGATCTCGGCGCAGACGACGGTGTCCTGCGTGAAGTTCTTCGGTACGCCGCCGCCGATCATCAGCAGGCCCGTCGTGCCGGCCTTGATCTTGATGTCGGTCAGCTCGCGGAAGTCCGCGATGGCGTCGAGCACCATGTAGTGCCCGCCGCGCTTCATCGCGTCGACCTGGTGCTTTACGAGGCCGAAGCCGGCCGACGAGTCGACGAACGCCGGGCAGAAGATCGGCACGTCATGCTCGTAGGCGAGCTGGACGAGGCTGCCCTGCTTCTTGGCGTTGCCCTCCGAAAGCCACTTCCCCATCTCGCGGATGAATGCGCGGCTGGAATAGGCGCGGGGCTCCAGGCTGTCGGCGATCTTGCCGATCGTGAAGTCGCAATCCTGCAGCTGCTGCTCGTCGATGTACGTGTCGTAAATGCGGTCGATGTAGAGCGACCGCAGCGTGTCATCGTCAGGGATTTCATTGGCTTGATAGTGCTTGTGACCAAGCGCTTCGAAGAAATCCATGTCGACGATCGAGGCGCCGGTGGCGACGATCGCGTCGACCATGTTGGACTTTACGAGCTCGGCGTAGAGGTCCATGCAGCCGCCGGCCGAGGTTGATCCCGCGATCACCAGGATGATCGAGCAATCCTTGTCCTCGATCATCTGGTTGTAGATGCCGGTCGCGCGCGACAAATCGCGGCTGGTGAAGCTCATCTTGCCCATCGAATCGATGATCGGGCGAGCGTCGAACTTGGTGATGTCGATGTGCTCGATCGGGGTCGCGAGAAGCTCCGCCTTGCGCGTGTCGTTGATGCGGTCGGCGTCCTGAACCTTGTTCAGCGTATCGGTCGTCATGTCATGCTCCAATGGTTGCCGCGCCTATAGGCTCGACATCGGAAAAGGGCATGTCGTTTTGTTAGCGGGGGACAGCCTCACCCCTACCGCGGTGCGGTGAATTCCCTCCTGCACGCGGCAGGAGGGAGGATTTCTTACAGAGTGACCACGTTTGATTGAGCGATCTGGCCGCCGTAAAGCGTCGCCATCGGCTCATCGTCGACGATCTCGGTGCGTTCGGCACCGAAGCCGTTGAACGCAGTGCGCATAGCGCAGCCGTAGGCGCCCAGCATCCCGACTTCGATGTAATCGCCGGCCGCGACATCGCCCGGGAGCTGGAACGGTCCCGTCATGTGATCGAGATCGTCGCAGGTCGGCCCGTAGAAGCTGAAGTCCATCGGACGAACCGCAGTCTCATGCTCCGTCACCAGGCGAACCGGGTACCGCCAGCCGATATGAGCCGCATCGAAGAGGGCGCCATAGGCACCGTCGTTGATGTACAGCTCGCTGCCGCGGCGCTTTTCGACGCGGACGAGCAGGCTCGCATATTCGGCGCACAGCGCACGGCCGGGCTCGCACCACAGTTCGGCCGAGTAGCTGATCGGAAGCGCTTCGAACGCCGAGTGGATCATCTCGAAATATGATTCGAGCGGCGGAGGCTCCATGCCCGGATAGGTCGACGGGAAGCCACCACCGACATCGACGATGTCGACGGTAACTGCGGCCTCGACGATCGCGTCGCGGACTCGGCCCATGGCTTCGGCGTAGGCGGCAGGCGACATCGCCTGGCTGCCGACATGGAAGCAGATGCCAAGAGCGTCGGACGCCTGGCGAGCGGCGAACAGCAGGGCCTTCACCTCATCGGCCTGCGCGCCGAACTTGGCGCCAAGGCTCAGCTTGGCGTGCTCATTATTGACCTGGAGACGGACAAGCAGGTTGAGATCGGTCGCTGCAACGCCGTCCTTCGAAGTCGCCTCGACGATCTTCTCCAGCTCTTCGAGCGTGTCGAGGCTGAACGTCTTCACGCCATGCTCGAAATAAGCCTCAGTGATGGCCTCCGCGGCCTTAACGGGGTGCATGAAGCACAGCACCGCTTCAGGAAGCGTCTCGTGAACCAGGCGCACCTCGCCGATCGACGCGACGTCGAAGTGCGTGATGCCTTCTTCCCACAGGATCTGCAGCAGGCTCGGCGACGGGTTCGCCTTCACCGCGTACAGCGACCGCCCCGGGAAGTTATCCACGAAGAAGCGGGCCGCGCGGCGCGCAGCATGCGGACGGAGAAGCGTGACCGGCTGGACCGGACGGCTCATTGCGATGTCGGCAACCGGATTGCCGAGAGGGGTGGCAGCTAGCCCCAGCGCGCGATGATGCTTGTGCAATTCAAGGGACCTCCAAATGCCTGGTGGCAATCATTGACGAAAAGCTGCCTTGCGGTTGGAAGTCCCATGGGGCAGCGGAGGCGCGATATATGTAGGGGGTACCCTTAAGTAAAGGTTTTTTGCCCCTGATTTCGAAGTGCAGGGAACTTCTGTCGCCGTCGTGCAACGGCTCATCGAAACATCAGGAAAACCAAGGAGTTGCGCATGGCTACGAGTGTGACCCGAGCAGATGTGCTGGCCGCGGCTGAGCGTATCGCGGGATGTGTAGAGCGCACGCCTCTGGTCGAATCAGTCGTTGCGGGCCGGAAAATCTGGCTGAAGTGCGAATCTCTGCAGACCGGCGGTGCATTCAAGCTGAGGGGCGCGAGCAACCGCCTGCTGCAGCTTTCCGACGAGGAGAGAGCTCGCGGAGTGGTCGCTTTCTCGTCAGGCAATCATGCCCGCGGCGTCGCGATTGCAGCCAGGCGGCTGGGCATCCGCGCAATCATCGTCATGCCGAGCGACGCTCCAGCGGTGAAGATCGAAGGAACCCGCGCGGAAGGGGCTGAGGTCATCTTCTTCGATCGTTATCGCGAGAGTCGTGAGGCAATCGCGGCGAAGATCGCCGGGGAAAGCGGTGCCACCGTCGTACCGAGCTTCGATGACGTCCACATCGTGGCCGGCCAAGGCACGGTGGGACTCGAAATTCTGGAC
>Ga0247822_10000821_pt1 | contig 17802 bp, 20 predicted proteins | sample 13C_Cellulose_Da_FD_192423 | JGI IMG/M metagenome (GOLD analysis project Ga0247822, IMG submission 192423) | Soil microbial communities from agricultural site in Penn Yan, New York, United States - 13C_Cellulose_Day30 | ecosystem: Environmental > Terrestrial > Soil > Agricultural land | place...
TGTTGATGCTCATGGTGCCTTACTCGCCGATATCTTCGTTCCAGAGTTGCGGATGCTTCTCGATGAAGTCCGCCATCATGTGCTCGCAGCGTTCGTCGTGGTAGTCCACCACGTCAACGCCGGCCAGTGACAGGACATCCTGGAAGCCTTTGAAATTCTTCGATTCTGCCACAACCACGCGCGAGATGCCGAACTGGATGATGGTGCCGGTGCACATCATGCAGGGGCTGAGCGTGGTGTAGCAGGTCACATCCTTGTAGGTGCGCTGCCGGCCGGCGTTCTGGATCGCGTCCATCTCGCCATGCAGGATCGGATCACCCTTCTGCACGCGCCGATTATGGCCGCGCCCGATGATCGCGCCATCGCGCACAAGCACCGAGCCGATCGGGATGCCGCCTTCGGAGAGGCCCAGTTGGGCCTCCTCGTAGGCCGCATCGAGGAACTTCCGATCGAGTTCGGTCTGCGCGACCATCCGGTCAGCTCCGATAGGTCACGGCGTTCACCGCCGCGATGACCTCGTCGACGTTGGGGAGTGCCAGCTTCTCGAGGTTGGCGGCGTACGGCATGGGAACGTCCTTGCCGGTGACGCGCGTCGGCGGAGCGTCGAGATAGTCGAACGCCTCGGCCACCACCACCGCGGCCAGTTCGGCACCGATGCCGCCCTGCGGCCAGCCCTCTTCCACCGTCACAAGACGGCCGGTCTTCTTGACTGACTCGACTACCGTCTTGGTGTCCATCGGACGCAAGGTGCGGAGATCAATCAGTTCCACATCGACGCCAGCAGCGACCAGCTTCTCGGTGGCCTGGGTAGCGTAGCGCATGCCCATGGAGAACGAGACGATCGTCACATCCTTGCCCTGACGGGCGATGCGCGCCTTGCCGATCGGCAGCACGTAGTCATCGACCTTCGGCACGAGGCCGGTCGAGCCGTAGAGAATCTCGTTCTCGAGGAAGACCACCGGCGTGTTCGACCGGATCGCGGCCTTGAGCAGGCCCTTGGCGTCGGCGGCGCTGAATGGCGCGACGACGTGGAGACCGGGAACGTGGCTGTACCAGGCCGAATAGTCCTGGCTGTGCTGGGCGCCGACACGCGCCGCAGCGCCGTTCGGGCCGCGGAAGACGATGGGCGCGGTCACCTGGCCGCCGGACATATAGAGCTGCTTGGCAGCAGAGTTGATGATCTGGTCGATTGCCTGCATGGCGAAGTTCCATGTCATGAACTCGATGATGGGACGTAGCCCGGCAAAGGCAGCGCCGACACCGAGGCCGGCGAAGCCGTGCTCGGTGATCGGCGTGTCGATCACGCGCTGTGAGCCGAATTCCTGCAGCAGGCCCTGGGTCACCTTGTACGCGCCCTGGTACTCGGCGACTTCCTCGCCCATCACGAAGATGTCCTTGTCGCGGCGCATCTCCTCGGCCATGGCCTCGTTGAGAGCCTGGCGGACGGTCATCTCGACCATCTCAACGCCAGCCGGAAGATCGGGATCGGATGCCACCTCGAGAATGGCAACCGGCGGGACGCGCGCGGGCGCAACCGGAATGGTATTCGGCGCTTCAACTTTCACCGGCGCGACGTCGAGCGGCTTCAGCTGGGCACTGCTGGCCTCGGCGTCGCCGGGGACTTCGCCCTCGCCAAGGACCATGGCGATGGGAGCGTTCACCTTCACGCCTTCGGTGCCTTCCGGCACGATGATCTTCTGGACCACGCCGCTATCGACACTCTCGACTTCCATCGTCGCCTTGTCGGTCTCGATCTCGGCCAATACGTCGCCGGGCTTTACCGTGTCGCCTTCCTTGACGAGCCATTTGGAGAGCTTCCCCTCCTCCATCGTCGGCGAGAGTGCGGGCATCAAAATCGTGGGCATCTAGGTCTCCAGCGGGAGATCGAATGGGAAAAGTGGCAGTGCCGATCAGGCGGGAGCGTAGACGTCGGTCCAGAGTTCCGACGCGGGGGGCTCAGGATCGGTCGTGGCGAAATCGGCAGCCTCGGTGACGATGGCGCGGATCTCGGTCTCGATGTCCTTGAGACTCTCCTCGGTGCCGTAGCGCTTCTCGATGATGCGCTGCTTCACCTGCTCGATCGGATCGTGCTCGGCGCGCATGGTCGAAACCTCGTCCTTCGACCGGTACTTCGCCGGATCGGACATGGAGTGGCCGCGATAGCGGTAGGTCAGCATTTCGAGGATGTACGGCCCCTTGCCGGAGCGGGCGTGCTCAATGGCGCGCTTGGCAGCGTCGTAGGTCATGCGGACGTCCATGCCGTCGACCTGCTCGCCCTCGATGCCAAAGGAGATGCCACGCTTCGAGAAATCCGGCTGGCCGGAAGCCCGCTCGACCGAGGTGCCCATGCCGTAGCGGTTGTTCTCGACGATGTAGACCGCAGGCAGGTTCCAGAGCTTGGCCATATTGAAGCTCTCGTAGACCTGACCCTGGTTGGCCGCGCCATCGCCGAAATAGGAGATCGATACGGTGTTGTCGCCGCGATACTTGCTGGCGAACGCAAGGCCCGTGCCGAGCGATACCTGGGCGCCAACGATGCCGTTGCCGCCGTAGAAGCGGTGTTCGTTGCTGAACATGTGCATCGAGCCGCCCTTGCCCTTCGACAGGCCGCCCTGCCGGCCAGTGAGTTCAGCCATCACGCCCTTGGGGTCGAGGCCCATCACCAGCATGTGGCCATGATCGCGGTAGCCGGTGATCTGGGCGTCTTCGCCCTTCTTGGACGCCATGGTCACGCCAGTTACCACGGCTTCCTGGCCGATATAGAGATGGCAGAAGCCGCCGATGAGGCCCATGCCGTACATCTGCCCGGCCTTCTCTTCGAAGCGGCGGATAAGCAGCATCTCGCGGTAAGCGGAAAGTTCCTGTTCCTTGGTGAATTCGGGGACGTTGGACTGGGCCGTCTTGGTGGCCACCGCTTTACGCGCCATTGGCGAAGCTCCGGAAGATGGGTATGCCGCATCGTCGTCACGCGGCGACAGGCCGCGAACCGCAGGAGCTTAGCGCAAGATTGTGTCGGAAGCGAATCCGCCCGTCACATAAAGAAACAGGCCTATCAGTCTGAACTTTCGTCGATAATCGACGTTAACTCACTCTGAGTTGACAGCGAAGATGAACCGGACTGCGGTTTACCCGTCGCCGGATCGACCATGACGACGATATCGCCCGCCTCGGCCATCGACAACAGCGCCCGTGCCCGCTCCGACACGAGGTCGGGGTCGAGACGCGTGGTCTGGAACAGGTCGATCCGGTGCCGGTAGGAATCGATCTCTGCCTGCAAGGCAGCCGACTTCGCTTCCAGTTCGCCGATCTCGCCCTCGAGCGCATCCTGGCTCTCGATGCCGAACTGTCCCGTCACGACGCTGTAGCCCAGGTACCCCTGAAACGCCACGAGCCCCAGCGCAACCGCGACATGGCGCCAGAAGGCGGGACGTTTTAGGCGAGTGGGCATGGGTGCTCGAAACCGGGTTCTCTTCAGCCTCTTATAGTTCACCGCCGCTTAACGGGTCGTTGCGGAGGAAGACGCCCCCGCTCGCATCCCTACCCTCACCAGGGTTCGACGACGATCTCTGGCCACACCGACCGTGCCCGCGCACCCTTCTTCTCGTGGGTCAGCCGGTTGTCGAGCGTCCGGTTCGGCACGAGGCGGAAGCTGAACACGTCATCGAGCCCGAAGGGCGCATAGAGCTCGATGTCCCCTGCCCGATCCAGGCGCGCCGCCACCGAATGGGCGATCGTCGCGAAGCGGTCCACCGCCTCGCAGGATGAGCCGAGCGGCGCGTATGTAATACCGAAGCGCTCGGGATACCAGAGATGCACCCGGGCCTGATTGCGCAGCTGTACAGGCAAAGGCAGACCAGCGAAGACCTTCTCGGCGGTCTTGATGGCCCGATCTTCAGCGTCGTAGCTCAGGTCCCCGGCGTCGAAGTAGAATAGGTCGATGTCGTTGATGCCGGTTAGCGGCGCCCGCCCGGTGAGGTGGTTCCAGACAGTGTTGTAGATTGCGCCGGAAACGAGCCAGCAATCCGGCAAGTCGAGCGAGCGCATCCTCGCCAGCACGTCGGTGAGCAGGGTCGACCCACCGATGATCTCTCGAAGTGTATTGGCCTGGGCGTCCGCTGGCAGTCCGGACAGTCGAAGGTGATCGCTCATGACACGGGACGCTAGCCGATTCCCCCGTCCACAACTGTCAGGGTTTGCAGCTCAGTTGGGCGTGACAATCACCTTGCCGATGGCAAGGCCGCTGCCGATGCGGCGCAGCGCCTGTGCCCCATCAGCCAACGAATACACGTTGTCGATGACGGGAGTGAGCGTTCCGTCCTGGCAACGGCGCGCGAGTTCGACAAAATCCGCGGTCGACGGTCGATATATGAGCAGTTCCAGCCGCTGGCCGCGCTTGCCTCCAACGATGCCACCGAGTGCTGCCACCTGCATGAGGCTGGGAATGGTGCCGCCGATCACCACCAGGTTGCCTCCCTCGCGCAAGCAGCGGGCAAAGACACGCGGAGCGCGGCTGGCAACCACATCGACAACGAGATCGTATCGGTCCGGCTCAGCGCTGAAGTCGGCCTCGCGATAGTCGATGAATGCATCTGCACCCAGCGCCAAAACGCGATCGCGCTTCTCGCCCTTGTCGACCGCTGTGACTGACGCTCCCGTCGACTTCGCCAACTGGATGGCAAACGTGCCGACACCGCCCCCGGCGCCATTGATCAGAACGTTGTCACCGGGACCAAGCGTTGAGCGGCGCCGCAATGCCTGCAGCGCCAGGGCACCGGTTTGCGGGAGTGCAGCAGCCTCGATGAAGCCCAGTCCCTCTGGGATCGGCGCGAGCGTATCGGCCTTGGTGCAGACATAGTCCGCGAAGCCACCCCAGTTTCCTTCCGACAGGTCTCCGAACACCGCATCGCCCGGTCTCCAGGTCGTTACACTGTCGCCGACCGCCTCGACCGTTCCGGCGATATCGGCACCCAGGATCCTGCGGCGCGGACGAAAGGGAGAACCCAGTCGTCCCAACGGCGTACCGATCAGGAGGTCCCAGTCCCAGGAGTTGACGGAGGCGGCATGGACGCGCACCAGGACTTCGCCGGGCGCAGGACGCGGCTGGGGCACCTGCTCCAGCCGCAAGACTTGCTCAGGCGGGCCGTATCGTTCGTAAACGAGGGCCCGCATCGCCGAGTGAGCCTCAGCCCTTCAGGACGCTGCGGCCTGCATACTTGGCCGCAGAGCCAAGCTGCTCCTCGATGCGGATCAGCTGGTTGTACTTGGCCAGCCGGTCGGAGCGGCTCAGCGAGCCCGTCTTGATCTGACCGCAGTTGCAGGCGACCGCGAGGTCCGCAATCGTCGAGTCCTCGGTCTCGCCCGAACGGTGCGACATGACGGAGGTGTAGCCGGCACGGTGAGCGGTATCGACGGCGTCGAGCGTCTCCGACAGCGAGCCGATCTGATTGACCTTCACCAGGATCGAGTTGGCGACGCCCATCTTGATGCCGGACCGGAGGCGCTCGGTGTTGGTGACGAACAGGTCGTCGCCAACGAGCTGCACCTTCTTGCCGACGAGATCGGTGAGCGCCTTCCAGCCGTCCCAGTCGTCCTCGGCCATGCCGTCCTCGATCGAGATGATCGGGAACTTGGAGACGAGATCGGCGAGGAACTGGGCGTTCTGCTCGGAGGTGAGCGACTTGCCCTCGCCCTCCATCTCGTACTTGCCGCCCTTGAAATACTCGGTCGAGGCGCAGTCGAGGCCGAGATAGACGTCCTTGCCGGCCGTGTAGCCGGCCTTCTCGATCGACTTCACGATGTACTCGAGCGCCGCCTCGGCGGACTTGAGGTTCGGTGCGAAGCCGCCCTCGTCGCCCACATTGGTGTTGTGGCCGTCGGCCGCGAGGCCCTTCTTCAGGGTGTGGAATATCTCGGCGCCGATCTGCACGGCATGTGCGATGCTCTCCGCACCCACCGGCATGATCATGAATTCCTGCATGTCGATCGGATTGTCGGCATGCGCACCGCCGTTGATGATGTTCATCATCGGGACCGGCAGCACGTGGGCGTTCGGCCCACCGACATACTTGTAGAGCGGCAGCGAGCTCGAATCGGCGGCGGCCTTGGCGACAGCCAGCGACACGCCGAGGATGGCGTTGGCGCCGAGGCGCGACTTGTTCGGCGTACCATCGAGCTCGATCAGCGCTCGGTCGACCCCGATCTGGTCGAGTGCGTCGAGGCCCTGGATCTCCGCGAAGATCTCGGTGTTGACGAAGTCGACCGCCTTGGTCACGCCCTTGCCGAGGAAGGGCTTGCCGCCGTCGCGCAGCTCTACTGCTTCATGTGCGCCGGTCGAGGCGCCCGAGGGGACTGCAGCGCGACCGAAGCTGCCGTCGTCCAGAACCACGTCGACTTCAACGGTCGGGTTGCCGCGGCTGTCGAAAATCTGCCGGCCGGTGACGTCGATAATGGTGGACATGTGCGCTGACCCTTCTGCAATCGATTGCTCGGGCCCTTGTTAGACAAGGCACATGACACAGTGAAGGGGGACGGGAGAATATTTCGCGAGTCTCCCGCCCCGCCGTCATTCCTGGCTGTGCCGAAAGCCCTCAACGTTCGGCAGCTCGTCGCGCCGCAACGAAGGCGACGCCGTCGGGAAGGCGGCCGGTAGTGGGGCTATCCTCGTCCAGCACACGCCAGAACGGAGTGATGGCTTCACTTGGCAGGCCCGCTGCGTGAGCTTCAAGAGCGGCTTCAGCGACAGTTCGCAGGTGGTAGCCGGTGTAGATCGGACAGGTGACCTCGGCGTCGTGGCGCTCCGCCAGTTCGCGCCGCATAGCCTTGGTGTCGACGGTCTGGCCAGGCGGGATCGACGACATGAAGTCGGCGATCATCCGCGCGGTGGGGACCAGCATGACCTGACCGGCACGCATTCCGGCGATGCTGATGGGAGCCGGTTTCACTACCGGTTCGGCTGGTGCGTTGAGCTTCTCGGTCCAGGACTTTCCCATGATTACACCAGCGGCAGGTAGAGAACAGTGAGCAATTCCGACGGCGCGGTGTCGCGGGGGCTGTTCAGGTATTCCTCCAGCACCGGGGCATCGGCGATGTCGCGGCCGGACTGCGGCAGCCAGGTGCCGAACATCCAGTTGTACTCGGCGAGCATGTCGGGGTACGGGCCCTTGTGGCGGAGGACGGCGTAGTCGCCGGCGCGGGTCGTGGTGACCGGCAGGCCCGGCGGCGGCGAACTCAGTGTGGCGGCCGCGGCCGAGCGGAGCTCGTCCACCGGCACAGCACTCGGATCGTCGCCGTAGACCCCGAACATGCGGGTATTCTGGTCGATCAACCCAGCCGTGGCGAGGCGGCCGAACAGCTGATCGAAGGCCATGCCGATGTTCATGTAGTCGCCGACATGCGGCTCGGTGGCGATGGTCATCGCCGGGAGATGGCGGACCTCCACCGCATAGTGTGGGGTCGGGGCTCCGTTCTGCGCCGCGTTGAACACCGTGTGGCTGCCCTCTCGGCGATAGCGGGCGGGCGGCATGCCGTATGCATCGGCAAAGATGCGGGTGAAGGACTGCAGGTTATCGTAGCCGGAACGCTTCGCGATGGCCTCGACCGGCGCGTCGGTGTTGGCCAGTTCGTTGGCCGCACGCATCAGCCGGAGGCGGCGGACGGCGGCGGCGACGGTCTCGCCGCGCATGGCCGAATAGACGCGGTGCCAGTGCCACGGCGACATGGCGGCGACGTCGGCGAGGCGCTCGAGATCGAGCGGCTCGTCGAGGTGGTCGTAGATGTAGGCGGTGACGCGGTTGATGCGGTCTTCGTAGCTGTGGGTCATGGGCTTACCTCGTGATGACGATGATGTGCCATGAGCCGATTTCACTAGTCTTGCGGACCTTGCACGCGACCATTGGCGATCAACCAGGTCACGGCTTCTTGCACCGCCTCGAGCGACGAGTAGCGCGGCGTGAATCCGAGCAGGCGCTTTGCCTTCTCCATGGAGTGGCTGGGGCTTCTTACGATGTGTTCCCACGTCGATTCAGCCTCCTCGGGCACCTGTTGCGTGCGCCACTCGTCGAACGGCAGGTAGCGCAGTTTCGGCTCATGCCCGAACCAGCGGTACATCGCCTCGGCATAGCCCCGCAGGTTCACTGCCTGCGGCGAGACGGCGTTGAAGGTCTCGCCAACCGAGGCCGAGCGGTTGGCGATGATCGCCATGATCAGCCCCGCGATGTCGTCCGCATGCACGTGGTGGACCGTCTCGAGTCCGAAGTTCGGCAGCGTCAGCTCCTCACCACGCGCGATCCGCGAGAAGACCTCGGAGTTGAAATGCCCGACCGGATTGAGCGGATCCCAGCCCGGGCCGACGATGTGCCCCGGACGAAACACGGTCGCGGGAAAGCCCGTGCGGCTCGCCTGGTCCAGTAACCAGGTCTCCATTGCCGCTTTCTGTACCCCGTACTCGCCGAACGGGTTGAGCGGCTGGTCCTCGGTCGCCGGCACCGCAGCGTTGTGCCCGTAGACCCAGATCGTGCCGCAGTGGAGGAAATGCTGGACGCGGCCGCGCAGCGCTTCGACCAGATGCTGGGTGCGCGGCAGGATGAAACTGATCATGTCGATGACGATATCGCCACCCAGCCCCGCGACGGTGGACCCAAACGTCCCCTCGTGCTCGGCGGCGTCGCGATCGATCAGCACCGTTTCCACACGATCCCACGCTCTGTGCGGACGATAGGGCTTGTGTCGCCCCCGGGTCACATTGACGACCTGGTGGCCGGCATCGACCAGCCGTGGCACCAGATAGGTCCCCACGTGGCCGCTGCCACCAATGATCACGACCTTCGACATGCTGTCCTCCCGTTTGCTACTGGTCTAGCTCAGCCTGCCCGGCGAGGCGACAGGGATGTGCAGAAGCGCCCGAATGACCGGAGCCATCGGGTTGGTCACCTGTCTCGCCGCCTTCGGGAGAATGCGGCATGGGCGGGACTTCGTCCCGTGGCGGTAGTCCGCCAAATCTGGAAGGTGGGACTGTCGCCCCGCCCATTGCGAACGGTCTTTTGGCCCTCCGGCACCACGAAGCGATGCAGGAACCGGCTGACCCCAGGGAGAGCGGCCTCCCCCTGGCCCGAACCCTCAACGCGGTGCCCCGTCGGCACCTCGCATCGATGAGGTGAGTGCAGTATAAGGCTCGCCCCCGGTGCGGGGATTGATTTCGCGAGAAAGTCCATGTCCATCCTGCCGCTTGCCGCTCTGGGCGACCGCATCGTCATCAGCGGCCCCTCCAATGCCGGCAAATCCACGCTCGCAGTCGCGCTGGCGCGCAAGCTGGATGTGCCGGCCGTGCATCTCGACCTGCTGCGCCACAAGCCGAACACCAATTGGGAAGTGAGGCCGGCCGAGGAGTTCCAGCAGGCCCACGCCGACGCTGTCGCCGGCGAAGGCTGGATCATCGAAGGCAACTACACGAGCCTGTTCCCGCCCCGGCTCGCCAGGGCCACCGGCGTCATCTACCTGGGCAGCGAGCCGGTCCGCGGCGCGCTACGCTACTTCCGCCGCACGCTGTTCGAGAAAGGTCGACGCGCCGGGCAGCTCGAGGGCAACATCGACCGCATCAACTTCCGGATGCTGCACTGGATACTCGTTGCCCAGCCACCCAAGCACAGCCGCGACCGCGACACTCTGAGGGCCGCCGGGCTGCCCATGGTCGAACTCGCATCCATGAGCGAATTGAGCCGGCTCTACGAGGCCTGGAACCTCAGCCGATAGGCGTCAGTGAGTATGCTCCGGCTCGCCGGCATAGTGCCGGTGCTTGGTGTCGCCGCCGATACCGGGGTTGAAGCTGTTGGTCGGGTCAAGCGAGCGGTAGAAATCACGCTGTTCGGCCTTGGCCTCGTAGACATGCCCCACATTGTGCTCGGCCGGGTACTTAGCACCACGCCGATCCAGCTGCTCCAGCATCGCATGCTTCACCGCATGCGCGTCGGCACCCTTCTTGAGCACGTAGTCCTGGTGCAACACGTGGCAGAGGAAGTGCCCGTAGTAGAGCTTGAGCGCCAGCTTGTCGTCGATCTCAGCCGGCAGGTGCTCGTACCAGTCGGCATCGTTGCGCCGCAGCGCAATGTCGAGCGCCAGCAGGCCTCCGGTGTCCTTCTCGTGCAGCAGACTATAGCGGATCGCCGCACCCGCAGCGGCGAAGCGGTGGAGGAAGGCCTGTGCCCCTTCCTTGGGCGTGCAGCGGAAGTAGCCGCCCTCGGCCGTCGTAAACAGCCGTTCGAGCAGGCTCTCCGCTTCTGCGATACCGTCCCCCGACATGCGGAGCATCAAATGGTGCTCGTAGTGGTCGCGATATTCGAGCAACCGCTTGGGCAGATGCTCCGGAAAGAACCGACTCAGGCCCTGCAACACCCGGTCGCTGAACTGCTGGGGCAGAAGGGGCAGCTTGTTGAGCGTCGCATCCGCCCTGCCCTTCATGTTGAAGAAGGTCGGCATCACGTCGGTGCCGAACCGCTGGATGACGAGGAACGTATCCTTGCCGTAGCGGCGGGCCACATCGAACATGTCGCGGTGCATGTACTCGCCGGCGACGGGAAGCGACTCGAGCGCCAGCAACTCGCGCCGCAGCTGAGTCAGCACCGCCACGTCGTTGGTGCCGATGTAGAACACCTGCTCGGCGCCGGCCTTCTCGAACGTATCGAGCCGTACGGCAAAGACCGCGAGCTTGCCCCCACAGCCCGCAGCCTCGTGCAGGCGTCGTGGATCGGCGTTGAACCGCGCCGCGGTAGGCTCATCAACCTGCCGCACCCGCTGGGCGTACTCGCTGTCTGACGCGAGGCCGACATTGTGACGGACGTCCTCTGGCGCATAGCTGCCCGATTGCAGCCGGCCCAGGATCTCTTCCGGCGTGGTGCCGAGATCGATACCGAGGTGATTGACGAGCTCGAGCTGACCGTCGGCGCCGATCTGGGCAAAGACCGAGAGCTCAGTATAGGCCGGCCCCCGCTGCACCAGCGAGCCGCCGGAATTGTTGCAGACGCCGCCTACGATCGAGGCGCCGAGGCAGGACGAGCCGATCACCGAGTGGGGCAGCCGGCCAAGCGGCTTCAGGAGTCGCTCCAGACGGTCCAGAGTACCGCCCGGGAAGCTGACAATCTGCTTGCCCCCATCAAGCAACTGGATGCCCGAGAGCCGTAGAGTGTTCACGACAACGACAGGCCGATCGTAGTGCCCACTGGGCGTCGAGCCCTCGGTAAGGCCGGTGTTGGCGGCCTGCATGATGACGATGGCGTCGTGCCGTACCGTTGCCTCAAGCACGCGCCAGAGCTCCAGCAGCGTGCCAGGCTTGGCGACCGCCACTGCGTCACCCTCGCCTGAGCGGAAACCCCGCCGGTAGCGCTCGGTGCTCTTGCTGCCTGTCAGGAGGTAGCGCCGCCCGACGGCAGCGCGGAGTTCGTCGATGAGTTGGTTTTCGGGCACGTCAGGTGGTCTTTTGCTTGATCAGCCCCAGCTTGATGACGCTATCAGCGGTAGCAAGGATGGCGTCCTTGGCCGGGATGAACTTCCGCCCTAGCAGCTTTTCGCCCTTGGAACCATCGAAGACCTTCTCGTTGCCGATGTCGTTGATGATCTGGCGGGCCGGCCCGCCGAACCGGGCGATCAGCTTGATGATCCAGTCCGGCACGTGCTTGTCGGTGACGTGCCAGTCCGGGTGCGCCGTCCGCAGAATCTTGCCGATCTCCGGGAACGGCACATACTCGGCAGTCGCCAGGTAGCGCTGCCCCACCGTCTCGGGGCCCTCGAGCGCCGCCACATGCAACGCCGCGACATCGCGCACGTCGATGATCGAGAAGCCGTTGGAGGGCATGGCCGGCGTCGAACCGTCCAGCAGACCCGACACCATCCTGAGCGAGATGCTGGCATGCGTGTCGAGCGCCGGCCCGATGATCGCGCCCGGATGGATCGTCGTCAGCTCGATGCCGTGGTCCTTGGCAAAGGCCCAGGAGAACTGCTCGGCCTTGGTCTTGCCCACGCAATAGGCCCAGGTCCATCGCATGTTGTCGAGGTTGGTGAAGTAGGTCTCGTCATAGACCCGCCGGCCACTGGTCTGCCCGTGACCGTAGCCGACCGTCGCAATCGACGATGTCATGATGATTCGCGTGATGCCCGCCTGATTGGCGAACCGGAACACCCGCGTCGTGCCTTCAAGCGCCGGCCGGACAACGACATCCTGGTCCTTCGGCTCATCGGCGCGAATAACCGTCGCCACGTGCATCACCGTGGAGACGCCGCGCATGGCCTCCGTCCAGCCCTTGTCGTCCAGCAGGTCGGCCTCGACGAGTTCGAGGTTGGCGAGGGGCCCCTGCCCCAGGTCCTCCACGAGCGGCGCGGTGACTTCCCCCGTGCGAGCCAGCGACCGCACGGTTCCCCGGACGCGGTAGCCCTTCCGCAGCAGCTCGAGGATCGTCCACTTGCCCACGAACCCGGTCGCGCCGGTGACAAGGATAAGGCCCTGCTCAGTCATGTCACTCTCCCCAAGACGAGTGTCCCATTACCGCAGACCTTAAGTTCCGCGGTCAAACGAAAAAGGCGGCCCGGAATTCCGGACCGCCTTCTAACTCTGTGACCTAGGCCACCGGCTTATGCCGCGGCGGCTTCGTCCTGCTCGACGTTCACCGGGCCAGAATCCAGACCCTTGGCATCGACGTCGCGATCGACGAACTCGATCACCGCGAGCGGGGCATTGTCGCCGTAGCGGAAGCCGGCCTTCAGGATGCGGATGTACCCACCCTGACGCTCCTTGTAGCGCGGGCCGAGAACGCCGAAGAGCTTCTGCACCTGCGTCTCGTCGCGCATCTGAGCGATCGCCTGGCGGCGGGCATGCAGGTCGCCGCGCTTGCCCAGCGTGATCAGCTTCTCGACGATCGGACGCAGTTCCTTGGCCTTGGGCAAGGTGGTCACGATCTGCTCGTGCTTGATCAGCGAGGCAGACATGTTGGCGAACATGGCCTTGCGATGGGCCGAGGTCCGGTTGAGCTTACGGTTCGCGTTACCGTGGCGCATTTTGTTACTCCCTAAGGCCCGGGCGTCTCACGACGGGCGGTTAGCGGCTGTGTTGGCCGGCTTAATAATGATCTTCGTAGCGCTTGGCCAGATCGTCGATGTTCTCAGGCGGCCAGTTCGGCACATCCATCCCGAGGTGCAGGCCCATCTGGGCGAGCACTTCCTTGATCTCGTTGAGCGACTTGCGGCCGAAATTCGGCGTACGCAGCATCTCGGCTTCGGTCTTCTGGATCAGATCGCCGATGTAGACGATGTTGTCGTTCTTCAGGCAGTTCGCCGAACGGACCGACAGCTCGAGCTCGTCGACCTTCTTGAGCAGCGCCGGGTTGAAGGCGAGTTCCGGGACAGCGTCCTGGGCCTTCTCCTTGGTGGGCTCTTCGAAGTTGACGAACACCGACAGCTGGTCCTGCAGGATACGCGCGGCGTAAGCCACGGCGTCATCCGGCGAGATTGCGCCGTTGGTTTCGACGGTCAGCGTCAGCTTGTCCTTGTCGAGGCTCTCGCCGGCACGCGTCGCATCAACCTTGTAGGAGACGCGGCGGACGGGCGAGAAGAGCGCGTCGACCGGGATGTAGCCGATCGGAGCGTCGTCCGGACGGTTCTTCACGGCCGGGACGTAACCCTTGCCGGTGTTGACCGTGAACTCGATGTTGATCTCGGCGCCGTCGTCGAGGTGGCAAATCACCAGCTCGGGGTTCAGCACTTCGATATCGCCGGAAACCTTGATGTCGCCGGCAGTAACGGCCGCCGGGCCCTGCTTGGTCAACGTCAGCCGCTTCGGGCCCTCGCCACCCATCTTCAGGGCGATCTCCTTGACGTTCAGCACGAGGTCGGTAATGTCCTCGCGCACGCCCGGCAGAGACGAGAACTCGTGCAGGATGCCGTCGATCTGGATGGCAGTGACAGCCGCACCCTGAAGCGAGGAAAGCAGAACACGACGCAGCGCATTGCCCAGGGTAAGGCCGTAGCCGCGCTCGAGCGGCTCAGCCACAACCGAGGCGATGCGTACGTTACCGCTGTCCGAAACGATGTCCAGTTTGGTCGGCTTGATCAGTTCCTGCCAGTTCCGCTGGATGGTCACGGTATTGTCCTTTCAAATGGGCGGTCCGCCTAACCGCCTGTCCAAAGCGATGTCCTATCCCGGCGCGAGAGCGCGCGCCGGGAGATCTACCGTGACAAATCAGACGCGGCGGCGCTTGCGCGGCCGGCAACCGTTGTGCGGGATCGAGGTGACATCGCGGATGCTGGTGACGTTGAAGCCAGCAGCCTGCAGCGCACGAAGCGCCGACTCGCGACCCGAACCGGGACCACGGACCTCGACCTCGAGGGTCTTCATGCCGTGTTCCTGGGCCTTCTTGGCCGCGTCTTCCGCCGCAACCTGGGCGGCATAAGGGGTCGACTTGCGCGAACCCTTGAAACCCATCACGCCCGAGGACGACCAGGAGATCGTGTTACCCTGCACGTCGGTGATGGTGACCATGGTGTTGTTGAACGACGCATTCACGTGCGCCACACCATTGGTAATGTTCTTGCGCTCCTTACGACGGACGCGCGCGACTTCAGCTTTTGCCAATTTGCTTCCTCAGTTCGATATCGACGCTGCCGTAGTTCCAGCAGCTACATCGGGATGGCGGAGAGGTACTCCGCAACCCCAGTTACTTCTTCTTGCCGGCGATCGGCTTGGCCGGACCCTTGCGGGTGCGGGCATTGGTGTGGGTGCGCTGGCCACGGACCGGCAGACCCTTGCGGTGACGAAGGCCACGGTAGTTACCGAGGTCCATCAGCCGCTTGATGTTCATGGCGACGTTACGGCGGAGGTCACCCTCCACGACGTAGTCGCGGTCGATCGCCTCACGGATCTGGATGACCTCGGCGTCAGTCAGATCATTCACGCGACGCTCAGTCGGGATCCCCACCTTCTCGGTGATGTCCTGGGCGAACTTCGGACCGATGCCGTGGATGTACTGAAGCGCGATGACAACGCGCTTATTGGTCGGGATATTGACGCCAGCAATACGAGCCACGTCCGCTCTCCTTTAGTCGGCGGCCGAAGCCACCCGTTTGATAACGACAAGGGACCGGAGTCCGACCCCTCACTCTGCGAGGAACCGAATCCAGCCCAATAATCCATGAGACTGGCGCGGTTCATAAGGACATGGCCCGGCAGAGTCAACTGCCGAGGGCCCTGCCCCGGTCATACTAGTTATGCAGCGACCGGCGGATGGCCGCCGTGACTTCCTCGACCGGCTGCATGCCGTCGACAGTCTTCAGAATGCTCTTGCCGCGGTAGTACTCGACCAGCGGCGCGGTCTGTTCGCGATAGACGTTGAGGCGGTTACGCAGCACTTCCTCATTGTCGTCGCCACGGGCAACCCCCGATTCCTTGGCACGCTTGGCAATGCGCTGCACCAGGATGTCGGGCTCGGCCGTGATCTCGACCACGGCGTCGAGTTGCATTCCCTTGTCGGTCAGCATCTCGTCGAGCGCCTCGGCCTGCGGGATGGTCCGCGGGAAGCCGTCCAGCACGAAACCGGCCTTGCAGTCTTCCTGGTCCAGGCGTTCGGAGACGATCCCGTTCACGATCTCGTCAGAGACGAGGTCGCCACGATCCATGATCTCCTTGGCCGCCAGGCCCATCGGGGTCTTCGCCGCAATCGCGGAGCGAAGGATGTCGCCGGTCGACAGCTGCGGAATACCGTAGCTGTCGATCAGCACCTTCGCCTGGGTGCCCTTCCCCGCCCCCGGGGGCCCAAGCAGTATCAACCTCATTTACGCTTGCTCCCAAGCCGCGAACGCTTCACCAGACCCTCGTACTGCTGCGCGATCAGATGGCTCTGGATCTGCGTCACGGTATCAAGGGTGACAGTCACGATAATCAGCAGCGAAGTGCCGCCGATGAACTGGCTGACGTTCAACTGGCTGTGGATCAGCTCCGGAATAAGCGCGACGACCGTGAGGTAGAGCGCGCCGATCACCGTGATGCGGGTCAGCACATAGTCGATGTACTGGGCCGTCCGCTCGCCCGGACGGATGCCCGGGATGAAGCCGCCGGAGCGCTTCAGATTGTCCGCGGTATCGGTCGGGTTGAAGACGATCGAGGTGTAGAAGAACGCGAAGAAGATGATCAGGACGGCGAACAGGATCAGGTAGAGCGGCTGGCCACGGCCAAGCAGCGCTGCGGTCACCTGCAGCCACTGGGGCGCATCGCCCTGGCTGGCGAACGACGCAATGGTCGCCGGCAGCAGCAGGAGCGAAGAACCGAAGATCACCGGGATAACGCCCGAGGTGTTGAGCTTGAGAGGCAGGTGCGACGTGTCGCCCTGGAACATCTTGTTGCCCACCTGGCGCTTCGGATACTGGATCAGAAGCCGTCGCTGGGCCCGCTCGAAGAACACGATCACTGCGATCACCAGGATGGCGATCAACGGCAGCAGGATGCTCCAGAAGCCGGCGATACCACCCGTACGGGTCAGTTCCAGCGTCTGGACGATCGTTGCCGGCAGGTTCGCCACGATACCGGCGAAGATGATCAGCGAGATACCGTTACCGATGCCGCGCGAGGTGATCTGCTCACCCAGCCACATCAGGAACATCGTTCCGCCCACGAGCGTGATCACGGTCGAGACACGGAAGAACCAGCCCGGGTTGATCACCACGCCCTGGCTGCTCTCGAGACCGATCGCAATGCCGTAGGCCTGGACCGCACAGAACAGCACCGCAAGATAGCGCGTGTACTGGTTCAGCTTGCGGCGCCCGCTCTCGCCTTCCTTGCGGAGGGCTTCGAGGCGCGGGGACGCCGTCGTGATGACCTGCACCACGATCGAGGCGGTAATGTAAGGGATGAGGTTGAGCGCAAAGATCGCCATGCGCTGCACGGCGCCGCCGGCAAACATGTCGAACATCCCGAAAATGCCCTGCGAGGCATTCTGGAACGTCTGCGCATAGGCATCAGGGTCGATGCCCGGCACCGGGATGTAAGTCCCGAGCCGATAAACGAGAAGCGCACCCAGCGTGAACCAGATGCGCTGCTGGAGGGCCTTCGCTTTCGCGAAGGTCCCGAAGTTGAGATTTCTGGCCAGCTGTTCGGCTGCGGACGCCATAGTCGCTCCCTTTAGAATGGGGCCAGGCGCTCTTAGGCGTCAGCCTTCACTTCTGCCTGAGGCATATCGACCTTGCCACCGGCTGCTTCAATAGCAGCAAGCGCACCCTTGGTCGCGTGAGCAACCTTGAAGGTCACCTTCTTGGCAGTGAAACCCGAGCTGCCGATCAGGCGGACGCCGTCGAGCTCGCGACGGATCACACCGGCCTGCACGAGCGCAGCCGCATCGACCACGCCCTTGATGTCCAGCTTGCCGCTGTCGATGTAGGCCTGGATACGGTCGATACGCAGCTGGTTCCACTTCTTGGGATTGGGAACGTTGAAGCCGCGCTTCGGCATACGCATGTGAAGGGGCATCTGGCCGCCTTCGAAGCCGTTGATGGCAACGCCGGAGCGCGCCGTCTGGCCCTTGCCGCCACGGCCGCCGGTCTTGCCGACGCCCGAGCCGATACCGCGACCGACGCGTACGCGCTTCTTGTTGGCGCCCGGGTTGTCCCGGAGTTCGTTCAAACGAGTCATTGTTCTCGTCCTTATTTGGCGTCGACGACGCGCACGAGGTGCGGGATCTTACGGATCATGCCGCGGACCTCGGGGGTGTCCTTGAGGGTCGACTGCTTGCGGATCTTGTTCAGCCCCAAACCGATGAGGGTGGCGCGCTGGTCCTG
>Ga0247822_10000822_pt1 | contig 17794 bp, 10 predicted proteins | sample 13C_Cellulose_Da_FD_192423 | JGI IMG/M metagenome (GOLD analysis project Ga0247822, IMG submission 192423) | Soil microbial communities from agricultural site in Penn Yan, New York, United States - 13C_Cellulose_Day30 | ecosystem: Environmental > Terrestrial > Soil > Agricultural land | place...
ACAGAACTATCGAAGTTACGATGGGCCGTATCTACGACTATCGGACCAACTATACGCACTACCTTCAGCTACGCAAAGAGCGACGCGAACAGCAACAAAAACAGTTCGACGATCAGCAAAAACAGATTGCGGACATTCAGGAATTCATCGAGCGCTTTAAGGGTACTTATTCCAAGACACTGCAGGTTCAGTCCCGCGTGAAGATGCTGGAGAAGATAGAAATCATTCAGGTTGACGAGGTCGACACGTCGGCATTAAACCTGAAGTTCCCTCCTGCCCCAAGATCTGGAAATTACCCGGTGATAATCGAAGGTCTTACGAAGCGGTATGGCGACCATGTTGTTTTTGAGAATGCCGCGATAACTATTGCTCGCGGCGACAAGGTGGCTTTCGTTGGAAGAAACGGAGAGGGTAAATCTACCATGGTCAAAGCCATCATGGGCGAGATTGATTTTGAGGGCAAGATGCAAGTCGGCCACAACTCAATGATCGGATATTTCGCGCAGAACCAGGCTTCGCTTCTGGATGAAACGGTATCAGTTTTCGAAACGATCGATCAGATTGCAGAAGGAGATATCCGCACAAAAATTCGCGACCTTCTGGGCGCCTTCATGTTTGGCGGTGATACTATCGACAAGAAAGTAAAGATGCTTTCAGGTGGAGAAAAAACCCGTCTGGCAATGCTCAAACTTCTTCTTACACCAGTGAACCTGCTCATTCTGGATGAGCCTACGAACCATTTGGACATTAAGACAAAGGATATTTTAAAGGATGCCCTGAGGGCCTTTGACGGAACTTTGATCCTGGTATCTCACGACCGCGACTTCCTTGACGGACTGGCCACAAAAGTATTCGAGTTTGGCAACAAGCGGGTTCGTGAACACTTTGAGGACATCAACGGATTCTTGCGGAATAAAAAGATGGAGAACCTCAAGGACATTGAACGTTCGGCAAAGGCTTAATAGGGCTTCAGTCCGTAGACTTTTCCCTCGGTGGTAGTAAGTATGATGATGCCGTTACTGAATAACGGTGTCGAAAAAATTCCGCCCATCCGGCGCTCTGCGCTGATCCACGCATAAGGTGTGGGTAGTATCTTGCCAACGTCGGGTCGAAACCGGTCCTGGTCATCAAAGTAGCTGAGATGATGCGCGCGAAATCCCTGAGTTTCAAAAGACCATTTTAACTTACCTGAAGTGCGCTCGAGGGCGTACGCCTTTCCCCAGATAGTACCAACGACGATTTGATCTCGCTCAATTGCAGCCCCTCCAATAATATTAAACTTAACATCCGTGCGCCAATATTCGCGTCCCGAACGCCCGTCAACGGCAACCATGATGCGATCGTCTGAAGTTCCAATGTACACTACCGTGTCGGATACCGATGCGCTCATAGCCCACCCGTTATCAAATTTCCGATTCCAGACTGCTGTCCCTGAATTGACATCGATCGCGTAGAAGTTGTAATCGCGGGCACCTGCGAATACACGCTGACCGTCAGTAGCGATTACGCCCTGTACTTCTCCTCTCGGAAAAAACTGGTGACCTATCGTCTTGAACTTCCAGGCGGGATTGCCGGTATTTTTGTTAACAGCGTGAACATATCCATCAAAGCTGCCAATGATCACTTTGTCGCCGGCAATCACAGGGCGACAATGGATAATATCACCAGCAGTATAACGCCATATCAGCGAACCCGTATCTGCCCGATAAGCCCCGAGTACAGAATTACCTGTTCCCAGATAGATTATTCCGTCGTCAACAACCGGCGATGAATGATAATAGTCGGCGAAGTCATAGCTGCGCTCACCCATGAACACTGCGGTCTGGTCGTATATGATCCGCCAGATAACCGCGCCTGTAGTCTTATTGGCACATACGAGCACTCCGTTTCCCCCGGCGAGGAATATCCGGTCTCCGGATATAACGGCTGTAGAGCGAATGGGTGCATTGGTGCGCAGTTTCCATTTCACTTTTCCGTTAGCAGATTCAAGCGCATACCACGTGCTGTCTTCGGATCCGAAAAATACGAGTCCATCGTCCGTTACAGGGGAAGAAATTATAGCACTCCGTGCGGAAAATGTCCAGACCACCCTCGGCTCCAGCGGCGTATCGCCCGACCGTTGCGCAAGTACAAGCGAATGAGACAGCAGGCAGGCCAACAGCAACAGGCTCCGCACGTTCGTTAATTGCCTGCTCAAAACATGCGGCGTTAATTCGTCGGCATTACTCAAGTCCATAGTTCGCTATTTCAAGTATGATTTGAAGATCTTCATCATGGATGGGTGAGTACCAACCCCAGGTTCTGCAGGAAAAGAATCCTGCTCCAGGCCTCTCGTTGTAAGATTTCGTCCACGCTGTGGTGCGACCAAAGCCATCGATCGCCAGCGGCGCGATGCCACTGTTCTCCACGTTTGCGTAAGTAAACATTTTCCATTCCGGCAGGCCGACGTTAAGTCCCGCCTGCGTTGTTTTGCTGTAATAGTTCCCGGACTCTTCCGGTCGACTGAATTTCACGCCCAGCATTCGTTCACCCCTGGTAATATCCATGACCGGTTTTCCGTCCCTGCCGAACGTGTACAACGACGGGATGTTTCCAAACCACAACACCTTACCACCTCCATTCAGATACTGACGAAGCAGACCTTTCTCAGGTTCGATTCCAATAAGGGCCGATGGGAGTTGTTCAAACGCAAATACAATGACACTGGGAATACCATCTGCTATTCTTTCTTGCATGAACGCCTGTATGGACGTTGAATCAAGTTGCAGGAAACCGTTTCTTCTGAGGTATGGAGTAATCGCCGGATCAGCAAGAAACGCCTGATTCATTCCAGGATCATTAACTATTGGCTGGAACACAGCTTTGCGCGGTTTCTTCTTCTCGTGTATCGCATACAGGCAGCCATCGTCGCTGCCCACGAACACTACACCGTCGTCGATAACGGGGGAGCTATACACAGGACCTCCCAGTTTGTACTCCCATCGTCCGGAGCCATCGAGAGAATTGAGGCAGTAAAGTTTTTCATCCGCTGATCCAAAGATTACTTCATGATCGGTCAGGAGAGCCTTCGAATACACCATGGACCCAGCTTTGAATTTCCATTTTTCCTTTCCCGACCGCAGATTAATGGCGGTGATCAAGTTATTGTCTGACCACCCAATGTATACCGTTTCATCTTTGACGCTCGTCGACATGGCCCATGTCGGGCCATATGTAACAGACCAGCGCTGTTGTTGTGTAAGAAGGTCAACACCATACGTTTTGCCGTCGCGGCTTGCAATAATCATCATGCTGTCGGTAACTATGGGTGGCGCATAAATGGAATTGCGATCCCATCCGAATTTGCGGGAATCATAACCAGCACCGTCCGTAGTGAATTTCCAAAGAAGCTTCCCCGACGTCCTGTCAAGAGCGTAGACGAATCCATCATTGGAAGGAACATAAACAACTTTCTGCGTCACGGCCGGGGCCGCGCGTACCCGGCCCGTTGTCACGAACTTCCATCGCTGTTTTCCGTTTGCAGCGTCCAGACAATACAGGGCGCCGTCGCCGGAGCCAACCCAAAGGGTTTCATCGGCAAATACGGGTGCCGCCGTAAAGTAGTCCCACTCCCAGTAAGAGGGTTTCAGAGAATTCAATTGGAACTTCCATTTGATAGCTCCGGTACTGATGTCAGCAGCATAAACTTGCTGATCGTCGGATACAAAATATATCAGTGAACCGCCACTTACCGGCGAACTGTTGATCGGACCTCCTGTTAGAACACTCCACTTCTGAGTACCATTGCCTTTGTCTAAGCAATACAGTCTGCCGTCAGCACTTCCAAATACAACCACATCATTGATAACAAGGGGTTGTCCCCGCAGAGCGCCATGCGTCTTAAACTTCCACTTTACTCCCGGATTGAGAATACCGGTATCGGCTAACGTGTCTTGCGTGAGGATCGTCATCGCTGCTGTCAGACCGATCATCAGCGACTTAAGATAAATGAACGGAGAAGTCAGATTCTGTAAAAGATTCCGGGCCATGTTGTCGTGCATTGTTCGCTTTTATGGCGCCAATGAATGAACTTTGCCCTTCAGGAAGAGCTGATTTGTCTGACAAGTTTGTTCAAGCTTGTTCAAGTTGTGAAAACGGGCTCTTTTTGAAGCGATAACATGCCCACCGACTCAACATACGAACCTGCTTTGGGTGCCCTCATCGGCACGATCGAACGAAATCTTGGATGGGGAAATGGACTACACTGGTCAACCAGCGATTTCGAAAGATTGTCAGTGCAGATTCACGAGCAGACGGGGGTGCAATTGAGCATTGCGACGTTGAAGCGTGTTTGGAAGAAGGTCGATTATTCCGGCAAGCCGACAATCACAACACTCAACGCATTGTCGATGTTCGCCGGCGTTGAAAGCTGGCAGCGTTTCAAACAGCAATACAAGACTGAAATCCAAACAGCGATTGATCCGGAGGGAAACCCACCGGTTAAGCGGACCAGGTCACCTGTCCACACCGGCAAAGGGAATAGGTTGTTTAAAGTGGCGTTGGGTCTAATAGTCGTGGCGTGTATCGCAGCCGTGATATTTTACGTGACCGCGTTCCGTCCATCTGCTACCAGCCGGGGTCGCACGTTTGCCTTCAGCAGTAAGAAGGTCGTTGATAGCGGCGTTCCCAACACCGTCATCTTTGACTATGACGCCTCCGACTGTGACGGCGACGACTCAGTCAGTATTCAACAGTCATGGGATCCAAGATTGAGCGAATCCGTAGACCCACGGCTAAAGACTCATACGTCAATCTATTACTACCCTGGATTTTTTGATGCGCGCCTTAAAGTGAATGGCGAGGTGGTTCAAAAGCATAAACTGCTGATTAAGAGCAACGGCTGGCTTCCATTGCTGGAAACGGAACCTGTCCCTGTATACTTTGATCAAAAGGATGCTTTCCAAAAAGGTATGCTGGCGCTTACCAGAGAGCGCATCCAGGACATGGGAATAAGTCTTCAGCCGGTGGCCCCATGGTGCAGCTACTACAATGTGGGAGACGTGCCTCAAATAACAAGTGACGATTTTGTATTCGAAGCCAGCATACGAAACGACTACGGTGATGGGGCCGCCGCCTGCCGCTACTCCGAGGTTCACATACTTTTCGAGGGAGCGGCGATGGTAATCCCGTTAAGTGTACCGGGCTGTATTTCAAATCTGGAATTTTATGACAAGAACGGTAAGGTTACCGATCTCACGCCTCTTGGTGTTTCCCTGCAGGACTGGGTGAACGTTCGCTTTGAAGTGACAGATTCAATCGCGCAGGTTTTTATCAATAAACAGCGGGCATTTGACCTGATCACTAGAATGAGGCCGGTGCCCTGGGTGGGCATGATATTTAAGTTCAGAGGTTCAGGCAGTGTAGACTTTGTGCGCGTATCCCGGAAAAATGGCGACGTGGTATACGAAGAATCATTCGGAGATGATGACGTTAGTCGTGCCAAAACATTAAGTTTACCTGGCAGTTAGTAGCGCATTGCGGCGAGCGCAGTCATTGTCAGTTTGCGTGTAACTGTATCGGTAGTTCGCCGTTCAATATCCCTTGTGTCCTTAAACCCAGAGTTCACATGAACAGAGCAATTGCCGTACTGCTGGTGCTGTGCGCCTGTACAGCCAGCGGCCAGGTGATCAAGAAGATCAAAAGCAAAACGCAGCAGATCACTTCGAAGGAGAATCGACAGAAAGTTGTCGGTAGCTGGAAGGAAGACCTCGACCGGGTTCGTGACAGTTTCGACTCGACGGATTTCGACTATGCAATACTGGTATTGGACAACTCCGGTTTATTTGATGTTAAGGAGAAGGGAGAGTTTTTGTCAAAGCTCGCAACCAGTGGCAGCCTTGTGCTGGGTTCCGTTGATAGCAGCAAATCAAATGAGATTGAGAAGGCCCGCTTCCAGCTTGAAACCGGAGAGCTTGCCTATGCAACCCGCAAGTTTGCTTTCGCAGAAAAGCGTTTCAACAGCGCTGTTATCATCTACGAGCGCGCAGGTCTTACAAGTGAGATCGGCTACATGAAAGCACTGGCTGACCAGGGTCTGTTATACAGCACCATGGGGCGATATAGTCAGGCGATGGATTATACCACCAGAGCACTGGAACTCCGCAAAGCAAAATTTGGAGAAAGCAGCATTGGAGTTGCTTCGTCGCTAAACAACCTGGCCGTGCTGCAATTCGACCTCGCCAGTTACAATGAAAGCGAAAAGACGTTTGAAGCAGCACTGACAAACATTGAGAAGAATGCGGGAAAGTCTGCGATGCAGTACGCCATCGTACAGAACAACCGGGCCATGCTTAATCAAACCATTGGCCGCTACGAGCAGGCAAACGAGATACTGAAACAAGCCATCGACATCGCTGAGAGTCTAGGCGACAGCAAGTCAAAGAACGGATTAAAGTTCCTTTCAAATCTTGCTCTTTTGTACCAGCAAATGGGACGTTATGATGGCGCCGATTCGATCTATCAAACCATGGAGCGTCGGCTTGGCAAAACGAACCCAGACTACGCAGGCATGCTCAATAGTCAGGCGGCATTGTACATGTTGATGGGTAAAGAGGACAAGGTTGAGGACCTGTTAAAAAAATCGCAGGCGATATTCAAGACCAGCTTCGGAGGAGACAGTCCCGCCTTCGCCAAGAGTACGAGTGACCTCGGCAATTTCTACCGTTACAAGGAGCGGTATGCAGAGGCACAGCCATTGTTGGATAAAGCGCTTCTCATACGCGAAAAGGCACTGGGCACCGATCACCCCTTATTTGTTCAATCGCAGGAAGATATCGCGATCCTTTATTGGAAAAAGAAGGAATATGATAAGGCATACAGTGCCTACAAGTCGGTAATGGACAAATCGGTGAATTTCATTAACCGGTACTTTGCTTCGATGAGCGAGGCCGAGAAGAGCAAGTACTGGGATGTGCTCTCGCCAAGATTTCAGCGCTTCTACAACTTTGCAATTGAAGCATCACCTTCGCTCCCATCTGTGCTACGCGACATGTACGAGTACCAAATGGCAACCAAAGCGTTGTTGCTGAGCGCCACTAACCGCATCAAACGTAATATCCTGGCGAGTGGAAACAAGGAACTTGTTAAAGACTACAATGTCTGGATCGACCAGAAGGAGACGCTGGCCCGCTATTATCAATACTCCAAGGATGAATTGAAGGAACAAAAGATCAACCTCGACTCAATGACTATGGCAGCAAACGCCATGGAGAAGCGGCTTTCAGAACTTAGCAATGAATTTGTCGCAGGGTATGGCGGCAAATCCGTTGGCTTTGAAGAAGTCAAGTCTTCGCTTGCCGATAACGAGGCGGTGGTAGAATTGATCCGGGTGACTCAATTCGATCAGAAGTTTACACCTGAAGCGAAGTATGCAGCACTGATTATTACCCGGCAAACGGAGCTGCCACGGTTGATTGTACTGGATAACGGCGGCCAGCTTGATACACGTTATGCCAAGTTCTACCGAAACGCGATCCAGCAACGCATACAGGATGAACATTCTTACGAGCAATACTGGCGACGTATAGCTGATGCGTTGGGCGGTGAAAAGACCATCTATGTATCGCCTGATGGCGTCTATAATCAGATCAACCTGAACACCCTTAAGAAACCTGACGGTGCTTATTCCATAACCACCTACGACTTTGTTACGCTTGGCAACTCGAAAGACCTGCTGGCCCTTAAGAGTAAGAAAAAATCCACGACAACTAAGAAGGCATTGTTACTTGGCTTCCCAGATTATGGATCCAAGAACGTGGCGTCGTTGCCGGCTACGAAGATTGAGATTGAAGGCATCAACCGAACGCTGAAATCGGCTGGATATTCATCTACCAGCTATATGCAAAAGACGGCGAGCGAAGCGAATCTTAAGACATCGACTAGCCCGACCGTGATGCACATTGCTACGCACGGCTACTTCATGAAGGACGTCGAAGTAACCGGCGCTGGCTTCGGCGTACATATGGAAAACGCTACTGAGAATCCGCTTCTTCGGTCAGGGCTGATACTGACCGGTGGCGGCAAGACCGTAAGCGGCGAACAGGAACCCAGTCTGCGAAGCAACGACAACGGTGTGCTCACAGCGTATGAAGCCATGAATCTCAATCTGCAAGGCACGTCGCTGGTGGTCTTGAGTGCCTGTGAAACAGGACTCGGCGAAGTAAAGGCCGGCGAAGGTGTGTACGGCCTGCAGCGCGCTTTTCAGGTGGCGGGCGCCGAAGCGCTCGTCATGAGCCTCTGGAAGGTGGATGACGCAGCAACGCAGCAACTCATGACGAATTTCTACGCCTCGTGGATCAAGCTCGGAGATAAGCACAAGGCCTTTAAGCAGGCACAGTTGCAATTAATGGCCAAATATAAGGACCCTTACTATTGGGGAGCCTTTGTGATGATGGGAATGTAATGAAGATCGTTCGTCTGAACGCGTCTGTTACCGTTTGTAAAGAAAGATTCGCGTGATCCCTTCATTACTATAATTTTACCTTTTGACTATCCATGCCAATGTGGGGCATGGAGGCTCCCAGTTGAAAGCAAGCACCCGTCTACATGAATTTTGCGAAGTTCCGAATGTGGCCCCTCCTCGTTGCGGGGGTTATCCTGGCAAGTTTGTCACTATCCTCCTGTAGTGACCCGGGCCCTCCCCGTGTACTCGTATTCTCAAAGACAAAAGGCTGGAAGCATACATCGATCCCTGGCGGCATCAGTGCAATCCTAAAACTTGGCAAGGAAAACGGCTTTCTCGTAGATACAACGAAAGATGCATCGTTCTTTGACGACTTTAATCTCAAGCAATACAAAGCCGTCATTTTTAACAACACGACGCGAAACGTACTGAATCCCGATCAGCAGGCCGCCTTCGAGCGGTTTATTCAGGCGGGCGGTGGATTTGTCGGCATTCATGCTGCCGCTGATACGGAATACGAGTGGCCATGGTACGACAAGCTCGTAGGCGCTCACTTCGCTAGCCATCCGCACAACCCAAATGTTCGCCCCGCCACGGTCCGCGTTACTGACCATTCTCATATTTCCACCTCCGGACTACCCGCCGATTGGAAGCGGACCGACGAGTGGTACAACTATCGTTCTTTCTATCCCGGGCTGCATGTGGTGGCTTATCTCGACGAGAATACGTATGACGGGGGCACCAACGGTGCCGATCACCCTATTGCCTGGTATCATGAATTCGACGGCGGTCGTGCCTTCTATACCGGCGGTGGGCATACCGAGGAGAGCTACTCAGAACCCCTGTTCCTGAAGCACCTGCTGGGCGGTATTAAATATGCCATTGGCGATGGAAAACTGGACTACAGGAAATCCTATGCTGTCACCGTACCCGAAGAAAACCGCTTTGTAAAAACCATACTGGTGAATGACCTGAATACGCCCATGGAGATCGCCGTATCCGACGATGGCCGCATCTTTTACACCGAGCTGCGAACCGCGAACCTTGGAATGTATAACACAAAGACTGGCAAGTACTCGTTGGTACACCAATTCAAGGTATGTGCAAAGGGTGGCACAGGCCTGATCGGCGTAACGCTTGATCCCGATTTTGACCGCAACAACTTCATCTATTTGTACTATTCTCCGCCGACCGAAGAGGAACCTATCATGTTCAATCTGTCCAGGTTTACCTTGACAGCCAACAATACCCTGGATACAACTTCTGAAAAAGTATTGCTGAAGGTTCCGGTTCAGATCAACAGCGGCGCGCATCATGGCGGTTCACTTGCATGGGATAAAGATGGAAATCTCTATCTGTCAACAGGTGACAGTTCCAGTCCATTTCCAGCCAATGGTTATGCGCCACTTGATGAGCGGCCTGGCCAGGAATATTTTAGCCTTGATGCACAACGTGGCGCTTCGAATACCAATGACTTAAAGGGCAAGATACTTCGTATCCATCCTGAAAAAGATGGCACGTATACCATCCCCGAAGGAAATCTGTTCCCGCCGGGAACGGAGAAAACCAGGCCCGAAATATTTGTGATGGGATGCAGAAATCCATATCGCATTGCCGTCAATCCAAAAACATCTGTTCTTTATTGGGGCGAGATCGGTCCCGACGCTGGTAAGGACAGCGTACAGGGACCGCGCGGTTACGATGAATTCAACCAGGCGAAGGAACCGGGGAACTATGGATGGCCATATTTCATCGGTAACAATCAGGCATACTTTAAATGGGACTTTGCCACGAATACTGCTGGTGCAAAATTTAACCCTGCGGCACCTGTTAACAAGTCACCGAACAATACCGGACTTGAGAATCTTCCTCCCGCGCAGTCAGCGATGATCTGGTATCCATATGCATCATCCAACGAGTTCCCCGAGTTGGGCCAGGGTGGCAGAAGCGCTATGGCCGGGGAATTCTATTCGTACAGCAGATCTTCGGGTAATAACGCCTTTCCACCATATTATGATGGGGCGCTGTTCGTATTTGACTGGATGCGCAATTGGGTGCTGGCTCTTCGATTTGATAAGAAAGAAAACTATGTTCGAAGCGAGCCTTTCATGTCGTCAAACGGTGACTTTCGGCGGCCCATAGACCTGGCGTTTGGAAACGACGGCGTCATGTACATGCTTGAATACGGGTCCGTCTACGGCGCCGATAATGAAGATTCGAGACTCGTTAAGATTGAATTCAATGGCGGCAACCGCGCTCCGCATGCTCAGGCCAGCATTGTCGACAGCGTGGCCATGGCAACCAGAGACAAGATGGTGTTCCTGACATCCGAGCGGCGCCTGCCATCAGTAAAGCGCGAAGTGACAGGAAGGATCCCGCTCCGTGTTACGTTTAGCAGCAACGGCACAGCCGATCCTGATGACAGTGACGAGTTCCGCTATGAGTGGCTGTTCGACGGAAAAACTGTCGGTTCCAAAACCGCCAATCCCGCATATACCTTCACTAAAGCGGGTGTCTACCAGGTGGTCCTCAGAGTTACGGACAAAGCTGGCGCTTCAGATACCGATACCGTTGTGGTACGCGCCGGTAACGCCGCACCAGTGGTTGCTGTGGCCACTACAAAGAATACTTCGTTTTTCTGGGACAACGAGGTTTTCGATTATCATGTCGTGATCATTGATGAAGAAGATGAGCCGATCGCCCGATCGCGTGTAGGCGTAACGTTCGGCTACAATGCTGAACCTCCGGCTATGATGGTTGGAGCAACGTTAATGGCTGGCAGTGACTGCAAAGCGTGTCACACAGTCGATCGTGTATCGGTTGGCCCCACTTACAGACAGGTGGCGGAGCGCTATAAGAACGTTACCAGGTCGATCGATAAATTGGCGGATAAGATCATTGCCGGTGGAGGTGGTGCATGGGGTACGGAGCATGTGATGAGTGCGCATCCACAATTGAGTAAGCAGGAAGCAGTTGAAATCGTCAAATACATTTTATCACTTAACCAGGTAGCTAAGCCAACAGTGGCCGCGCGAGGTAAAGGAGTTATTGCTCTCAAAGAGCACAAGCCTGAAGAAGCAAGAGGTATTTACACGCTAGCGGCAAGCTATACCGACAACGGCGCCCCGGGAGCGAGTCCGCTCACCACAACAACGGTGATTAATCTCAGGCCTGCAAAAGTTCGTGCCATCTATACCGATCAGCAAAACGGATTCGCCAGATATGGAAACAACCTGGCCAGCGGAGACCACAAATCATATCTGTTATTGAAGAATATTGACCTGAGTCATATTGGAAGCTTCCTGTTCGAGTATGCGTCCAAAGACAAGGCCGGCGAAATTGAGGTACGAAAAGACTCACAGGCCGGGCCGGTGATATCGCTTACCAACTACACGGCTACTGGTTCATGGGATTCCGTGACGACCGTATCTGGATACCTGCATGAGCCGGTAACAGGACGTCATGATATTTACTTCATATTTAAGAAAGCCCAGAAGCCGAATGACGATATCATCAATATCAAGTCGATCACTTTTGAGCTCGAACCCGGAAAGAAGAAATGAGCCAGCAGATCAGTGCACTCTGACTGCGAGCATGTGATCCACCTGAGGAATCGAGAAGCCAAGCTTCTCTCCCACCATGCGAATCAATTCCTTTTCCGCCAGCGCAAAGTCGCCGTCGACCCAGGCAAGTTGGATCATATCGTCCATTTGCCGCTCCCGGTCGAGCGTGTTCTGAGGGATCAGATACGTATACTCCCTGGCTTTCGAGAGCATGAAATTCAAACGCTCCAGCGGAATGTCGTTTGAATAGGCAATCTTAGATAACGCAACCCGCTCAATGTCTTTGATGCTTCCGTCGGCAGCGCAAAGCGAGACAAGGTTTCTAAAGTGTTCTAGTCTGGTGGGGTCAATCATAGTATACAGGCAACAAGGTGAGGGAAATGTATACTGAAGTTAACGAATCGTAGTGACAGGAATGACAGCACCATCGACCAATGCAGCAAGTCAGGCGACCATTGGAACTGTATGGCGTTTAATGCGCAATGGAAGTGCCGCCAGTTAACTTGAGATCACGCTACAATGACAAGGTAGCGACCGGGTACAAGGCAATCATTACTGATTGCTATTTAAGGGTAAGCTTGTTATCACGTGAATGCTGTTCCTCAAGATGATCATTCGCAAATTTAAACACCTTGTCCACCACTTCATGCGCTTTCAGATTGTGACCAAGGCCACGGGTCACAGTAAGTTCGGAGCCCTTCCACGCTTCATGAATCCGTCGGGAATGATTGACAGAAGTTTCATTGTCTTCCTCATCATGGATCAGAAGTCCTGGAATCGTAAGGCCGCGTGCAAAGAAAGGCGTCGAGAAAAATTCAGGTGGCGCCTCAAACAGTTTTGTAAAGTGCTGGACTAATATTTCGCGCGTGCGGTTAGAAAGGGATAAGGTCCGCTGATAATGATCAACAAATTCCGTTGCCTCACCGGGAGCTGCAAGGGTGATCAGCGTGCGGGGTGTAATCTGCGGATATTTATAAAGGCCATAAAACGAAGCAAAAGTCCCCATAGAATGACTAACGATTACATCGGGTTGTCCATAGTGTTCAATGAACGACTTAAGCGTGTCGGCGTATAAGGGCACCGTAGTGGTGTTCCCCTCCGACTGACCATGGCCGGGCGCATCAAAGGCATACACGGTATAACCTGCGTCACGAAACGTTTCAATATAACGCTTCCAGCGATAGGTGTGACTCTCCCACCCATGCAGGAACAGTACACTGCGATCGCCATTGCCCCAGCGGTACACGTGAATCCGCAGCCCTTCAAAGGACATTTCCATCTGCTCCGCCGTTTTGAAGAAAGCCATATGTTTTCTCGTAACCGGTTGACGCCGGGGATGCCCGAATATTTGAAACGCGGCTTTTGCAGCACGAGCCGGATCAAGTACCGCCAGTACGTTTAACCAGGTTCCCAACGACTTAATGATCAACTTTTTCATAGCCGCTTCAATTACTTCACTATTTTATCAACCTTATGGATACCAATCGGTATCTTAATTCCCAAAAAAAATCAGCGCATCAAAATTGCCACCTGTTTGTCGAGGTGTCCGATAACACGCTTGATGTCTTCATCGTTACCGCTCAGCTTGCTCATCATAATGGCCCCTTCAAGCGAGGCGATCATTAACGTTGCAAATTCCTGAACATCGATATCTGCCCGCAGTTGTCCATACCGGATGCCATTTTCCAAAACACGTACAATGGAGTCACGCATTTCACGAAGGATCTTCAATGCGGCACGACGCAGAGCCGGATGTGCATCATCAGCTTCAATGGCAGCATTCAACAGTGGGCACCCTCCCTTCAACGGAGGTTTTGTAATATAGGATTCGAAGAAATGAAAAGCCGCCCGCAACTTCTCCGGCGCTGTATGCTCGCTCTTAATACAGGCCCGCAGTTTATCGAGCATGACAGACGACAGATGCGCCAGCGTCTCAACTTCAAGATTTACTTTACTTTCAAAGTGCCGGTAGATCGCGCCCTTTGTATATCCCGTAGCGCCCGTTATGTCACTGATGGACGTTGACTTGTACCCGCGCGTATTAAACAGAATACCCGACTTCCTTAGAATCGTTTCACGTGTTGCTTCCGGATCCCGCATGCACGAAGATACCAATCGGTATCTTGAATTGCAATAAACATTTCAGGCCATCACCCCAACATTCGTGTGCGCGGTAAGAAAAAGCTTGTTTTCGGTCCCCGGAATTTCTTATTTATTACCGACAAACTATGCACGATCCCTACGCCTTATCTATTCATAGTATCAAGGAGCCTCCCACTACCTTTGCCGGCCGCCTTAAGTTTCTTGGACCTGGTTTCATCCTATCCGCTTCGATTGTCGGATCGGGTGAACTTATTGCCACAACAACGCTTGGGGCAACTGCCGGCTTTCATGCGTTCTGGATTATCGTGATCAGCTGCCTGGCAAAGGTTGCCGTTCAACTCGAGTTCGGCAAGCATACCATTCTCACGGGACGCACGGCCATGCAGTGTTTCAACGGCCTCCCGGGTCTGCGCATTGGAAAGAGCCACTGGAGCATCTGGGTTATCTTCATACTTATTCTGCTCAAAATCATTCAACTCGGTGGCATGATTGGCAGCACGGCAATCGTATTGAAGCTTCTCGTACCATCAATGCCACTCAAACTATGGCTCGGGATGATCGCTCTTTCGCTTTCTCTCCTTCTCTACAAAGGATTCTACGGCGTTGTAGAACGCTCCTCGCTCATCATGACGGTGTCCTTCACCATTCTTACCCTCGGCGCCGTCGCCGCGCTGGCAGTTACTCCTTATGCAATCACCATGGAGCAGTTCTTAAGCGGATTCGCCCTGCAATTTTCACCGGAAGTCGTTACAGTGGCAATAGGCGCATTTGGTATAACCGGTGTGGCAAGCGACGAGATCATCGCCTATAACTATTGGTGTCTGGAGAAGGGATATGCCCTTTATACCGGACCCCGGGATGAAAGCCCTGACTGGAAAAGACGCGCTCAGGGCTGGGTGAACGTCATGTATCTTGACGCTATCGTAGCCATGATCATTTACACCTCCGTGACCGCTGCCTTTTATTTACTGGGTGCTGCTGTTCTGCACGCACGCGGTACCGTACCCCAGGGCAACGAATTGATCGAGGTTGTCGCACTTATCTACACAGAGTCGCTCGGGCCTGGCATTCGGGTAGCGTATCTCATAGGTGCCTTCTTCGTTCTTTACTCCAGCCTCTTTGCATCGCTGGCGGCATGGTCGCGTATTTACAGCGACATTTTCGGGCAACTTGGATGGATCAACTTTTATAACGTTCCCCTACGAAAGCGTGTTATAGCTTTCCTGGCCTGGCTGTGCCCGCCAGTTTGGGTGGCTGCTTACCTGTTTGTAAGCCTGCCTGTTGTCATGATCTTATTCGGTGGGATTGTAGGATCAATCCTTCTGTTGATCATTGTCTACGCTACCCTTAACTTCAGGTACCGGCAATATCAATTGGAAGTACCCGGAATACTTTATGATTCCGCCCTTTGGTTTAGCATCCTGTCCATATGTTTTGTTGGACTGTATGGCATCTGGAAAGTCGCTTTCGCCGGATAACGTAATAAAGTATTGATCCGCGTGACCTCACGTTGTAACTTGAATCATCGGTTCTCATTCAGTATTTTGTCAATAGTTTCTACTCACATCAACAATTATGATCAACAGGCGAAAATTTCTCGGACAGGTAACGGCGGGTGTTGCCGGTGTCACATTGGCTTACCCTGGATTTGCCAACATCATCATCCCTCAAAAAAAGGACAAATTGAATGTGGCACTTGTTGGATTGGGATACTACAGCACTGATCTGTTAGCCCCAGCGTTGCAACTGACAAAACACTGCCGCCTTGCAGGGGTTGTATCAGGCACGCCTTCGAAGATCGAGTCATGGAAACAGCAGTACAACCTGCCCGACAAGAATTGTTATTCCTATGATACGTTTGATACTGTCGCCAACAATCCCGACATCGACGTGATCTATGTGGTACTTCCACCATCGATGCATGCAGAGTATACGATCCGGGCGGCCAAAGCAGGAAAGCATGTCTGGTGTGAGAAACCGATGGCTCCCAGTGTGGCTGATTGCAAGGCCATGATCGATGCATGCAACAAAAACAACGTGAAGCTCTCGATCGGATACAGGATGCACCACGAGCCCAATACACAGAAATTGATGCAGTTAGTGAAGGATCAAACCTATGGTAAAACTACAAAGGTCATGGCTCACGCCGGCTACGTAGATCCTCGCACCGACCATTGGAAGCAAAAGAAAGCATTGGGTGGCGGCGTCATGGGCGACATGGGCGTTTATCCATTGAATGCTGCGCGATACAGTACCGGCCTCGAGCCTATCGCCGTTACTGCCAAAGCTTCTACGACCCGCCCCGAGATATACAAAGAAGTAGAAGAAACCATGGACTTCACACTGGAGTTCCCCGGAGGTGCAACCGCCGTCTGTCAGGCAAGCTTTGGCAAGAACATGAACGAGCTTCAGGTGGATTGCACTAAGGGATGGATTAAATTCGCTCCGTTTTCGGCGTACAACGGTGTCAATGGCGTTACCAGCGACGGCAAGAAATTAAATGCACCGATTGAGAATGAACAAGCTACCCAAATGGATGACGATACCCTGGCAATACTAAACAATAAGCGGCTGTTGGCACCAGGCGAAGAAGGTCTTAAGGACATCGTTGTTGTCGAGGCGATATATCGCTCGGTAGCCGCCAACGGTCGGGTTAAGATTTAGCGACAGAAGGTCTTTTTGCTGTCAGATCCCGGGAGAGTCTTTTCGCAGGTATAGAGCCGGGGCTTTATCTTGGCTTGAATACCGCGTCGTATTGAGAACCCATGTAAGCTCCCCACCTTATGTTTTTGCCCGCCGGTATTCCGGTTGCCAGTCGATGGACCTGGATACCTGTGAACGAATACGTCTTCCGGATATTTGTACCGTGACAATAAACGATATCCAAAAGTCCATCGTTATCCAGGTCGCCTATCCACGGCGTTGATGAAATGTTGCTTCCGGGAAATGCGTCACCCAATTGAAGCACTTCTTTGCCCTTAAAATCCACCAGCATAATTGCATTTCGAAACTCTGCCCTGTTGACGGCATCGACAACTTCTACGTTCACGTTCATCAAGGCCTCATCGGTACCATCATTATCAACGTCAATCACGACCGGAGTGCTCGTCTGATAGCTCCCCAGCGAATCGGTAAATTCAATCTCGCCAGTTGCGCCATTGATCATGAACTGCTTGCTCCAGCCAAGGTCGGGCCAGGTGCCAACGGCATACGTCATGAAAAAGTCCGGAATGTTGTCGTTGCCGGTGAAATATCCCGGAGCAATAGCGCTGTAAGCCTCGGTACTGTCGAGTTTAACGCTCCATAGTACGCGATGCGTGATACCGTCTATCGCAATGCATTTACCTTCAACTGCATTGGCAACAATGTCTGCATAACCATCTGCGTTAATGTCTGCCCAGACCGGAGGTCCGATGTATCCTTTCGCCGTGCTCCGATCGAGAAGCGCGGCATGAGTGATGTCGCCCTTTAATACATCCGACAACTTCGTTACATAAAGGCCGCCTCCGATGGTTTCTCCACCCGTGCCAAACAACACGTCATAGTCGCCGTCGGACCTTCGTAGCAGAACAGGCGACATATACGTTTCCTTTCCATCAGGTACGGTAGCGATTGATATCAATTTGCCCGACTTGCCGCTAATGATCACGAGGCGTCCAGGGTGCCGATGTTTAGTTTCATAGGGAGC
>Ga0247822_10000823_pt1 | contig 17784 bp, 21 predicted proteins | sample 13C_Cellulose_Da_FD_192423 | JGI IMG/M metagenome (GOLD analysis project Ga0247822, IMG submission 192423) | Soil microbial communities from agricultural site in Penn Yan, New York, United States - 13C_Cellulose_Day30 | ecosystem: Environmental > Terrestrial > Soil > Agricultural land | place...
CCGGATTATTCATCATGAGTCTGTTCATGGCGAAGACCATTCTGGCTCGGTGGTTTGATCCAAAGCACGAACAAATGGTTCTGAACCAGCAATTGTTTGAGCTGGCGCAGAAGGTCGACTCGCTTGGATTGGAGGTCGAGCGTAAGGATCAATTCATCTCGAACCTGCAGCGCGTGCTGAGTGGTGACACCAGTAATTTCAAAGATCCCGCCGAAGCGCTTCGTGGAGAGAACCAACCGCTTACTCGCCCGACGGATCTACATGCGAACTCGACAGATTCGGTATTTCGTAAGGAGTTTGAAAGATCAGGGATGTCAGTCATTTCAACGAGTACGAAGTATCGTGAGCTTCAGGAAACCTTCTTTTATTCCCCGATCTCAGGATTCGTTTCTGATCAATATGACGTCAAAAAAGGGCATTTGGGCGTCGATGTAGTCGCTAAAGTGAATGAGCCTATAAAATGTATCGCCGATGGCACGGTCATTTTCAGCTCGTGGACGCAAGATTCAGGTTATGTGATCATGGTGCAACACCGAGGTAACCTCATTTCGTCGTATAAACACAATGCTCAACTCTTAAAAAAAGTTGGTACTTTTGTCAATGGCGGAGAAATAGTCTCCATAGTTGGCAACAGCGGAGAGCTAACAAACGGTCCACATCTCCATTTCGAGTTATGGTACAACGGAAACTCTCTGAATCCGGAAGAATTCGTCACTTTTTAAACTTTTTTTAGACATGCTTACTTCGAAAGAACAAAAACGGGCAGCCGACGAGATCAGCAACTCGAGCAACAACATTGGCAAAGGCACATTCCTCAAAGGCGATATCGAGACCTATGGCAACATTCGCATTGAAGGGAAGATGACTGGTAATCTGATATGTAAAGCAAAAGTTGCTCTGGGTCAGTCTTCGCAGGTTGATGGAAACATCCTTGCGCAAAATGCAGATATCGAAGGTGAAGTAAAGGGCAAGATCGAAATAACCGAACTGTTGGTGTTGAAGGCTACCGCTGTCATTAACGGTGATATCCTTACGGGTAAGATGGTTGTTGAACCTGGCGCCGTATTCAATGGCACTTGTAAGATGGGCGCTGCGATCAAGGATATTAAAATAGGCGAGAATGGCTCCAGCCGATCCATCCCCCAACAAGAAGCTAAAACCGTATAATAACTATCTGAAGTATAGCAGCCTCGGCCTCCAGCTGCTGGCTGCCATTGCTATTTCCGGCTGGTTGGGGTATCTCCTCGATCAGAGGCTGGGCCTTCAATTCCCCGCATTTATGCTGACATTCGGCTTTGTGGCCTTTGGAGGAATGATGTACCAGATATATCGCTCCATAAAACGAGATAACCCTTGATCCGGTTTGCAGGGACGGTCATTGCCGTCGTATTTGGAAGCCTCCTGCTAGTCATGTTGTTCGTTCGAGTAGGCTGGATCGATGCTGGTCCGTCGTACGCGATAGAAACCTCCCTGGTTCTTGCGGTGTTTACGGTGGTGATCTATCGGTATCTCTTCCGGCTTGAAAAGCCAGAGACGTTCGTAATGATGTATTTACTGTCCATGACCGTAAAGCTGATTGCCTACGGAGTTTACGTTGTGGTGATGATTGTTGACGACAAACCCGGCGCGAACGCAAACGTGCTGTTCTTTCTCATTCTATACGTGATTCTAACGGCCCTGGAAGTTGGTTTTTTACATCGAAAAATCGCGGGAAATCGACCTCGTTGAGAAAGGGCAAATATTTCGCAAAACATTTTTTTCTGGAGCTTTCTTTAATACCTTTGCGCTCGTATTTCAAAACCTTGAAATTTGCGCTGAATGAGCATATTTTGGAGCCCTACGAAGCGTTTTTCCCTTTATCTGGTCGTGTTTTTTTTAGCTTTTTCTGGCGCCTTTGCGGCCCCCCAGGAACAGCATGAATCAGCGCCACAGAAAGAGCAGAAAGCGTTTGATCCGAACATCATCATCCATCACGTTATGGATGACCACGTTTGGCACCTGTGGGATCATGGTGGCACCATCTTCCTTCCGGTTATTGTCTACTCTGAACAGGGAGGGCTCGATATTTTCTCGTCCCGCAATTTTTACGACGATCACCATAACAAAGTGGCCTATAACGGGTATGTACTGGATGACCACAACCACATCACCCTCAACGGACAATCTGTACTCGACCTTTCTATTACCAAGAATGTAGCGATGCTGCTCATAAACGCCACTTTACTGGTGTTGGTGTTTGCAGCTGTTGCGAAGGGATATCAAAATAATCGCGGAAAGGCACCGAAGGGCGTTCAGTCGTTCATGGAACCCATCATTATCTTCGTTCGCGATGAAATTGTGAAGCCAAACATTGGTCATCACTACGAGAAATACCTTCCGTACATGCTCACGCTGTTTTTCTTCATCCTTTTTGGAAACCTGCTTGGACTGCTCCCCGGAGCAGCAAATCTTACAGGAAACATAGCGGTGACGTTGACGCTTGCGGTAATCACTTTCATCATCACGAATGTAAAAGGCAACAAGGACTACTGGATGCACATCCTTTGGACCCCTGGAGTACCCTGGTGGATGCGCGTCGTTATCCTTCCGGTCGAAATCATCGGTATTTTCACGAAGCCTTTTTCCCTCACCGTCCGTCTTTTTGTGGCGATCACGGCAGGGCACATTGTATTGCTTAGCTTGATCAGTCTGGCCTTCATTTTCCAAAGCGTTGCTGTTGGATTTGTGTCCAGCCTGATGGTACTCTTTATTAACCTTATTGAGTTGCTGGTTGCGGGAATTCAGGCGTATGTGTTTACGCTGTTTTCTTCACTGTACATCGGTATGGCTACTGCGGAGCACGCACACGACGATCACCACTAGAATTAAAGATATCCGCCTCCGATTGGTGGCGGCTTGTTTCACTTAATAAATACATAGTTATGTTATTAGCATTATTGTTGGACATCAGCTACGCAATCTTGGGCGCTGGCATCGGTGCAGGTCTGGCAGCAATTGGCGCTGGAATTGGTATCGGTCGCATTGGTGGCTCAGCGATGGAAGGTATCGCTCGTCAACCTGAAGCTTCTGGTAAGATTCAGGGTGCGATGTTGATTATCGCGGCCCTTATCGAAGTGGCTGCGCTTTTCGCGCTTGTTATTTGCCTGCTGATCTCGTTCAAGAGCTAAGCTTAAAGGGTCTGCTGTGGCAATGGGCCAGGCAGACCTTTTTTAACATCACTAGAAGCCCTTTTGACTACTACCAGTATACGTTGAAAATATGGATCTCTTAACCCCAGGCACCGGTCTTATCATATGGCAGACATTCATTTTTGTTCTGCTTGTATTCTTGCTGGCTAAGCTAGCTTGGAAACCCATTCTTAATTCGTTGAAGGATCGCGAAAAGTCGATTCAGGAAGCACTTGACACAGCAGAAAGAGCACGTCAGGAGATTTCTAAACTGAAGTCTGACAACGAGCACCTCCTGCAACAGGCGCGCGAAGAACGCGATAAAATGTTGCGTGAGGCCCGTGAGGCTACAAGCCGCATGAAGGAAGAGACCGAAGCAGCAGCGAAAAAGGCGGCTGACAAGATCCTCGATGACGCCCGCGCCGCTATCTCCATCGAAAAGAATGCTGCGTTGAGAGACATCAAGGAACAGGTTGCTATGTTCTCCATTGAAATTGCGGAGAAGCTCCTGCGCGAGAAACTATCAAATGATAAGTCTCAGCGCGAACTGGTGGATCGTTATCTCAAGGACATTAAGGTTAACTAACCATGGTCGATTCAAGAGCCGCGGCGCGTTACGTTAAGTCATTGCTGGAACTGGCAGTGGAAAGAAACGTGCTTGAGGACGTACATAAAGACATGTTGCTGTTTTCACGCATCGTTCGCGAAAACAAACATTTCGAGTTGTTGTTGGGCAGTCCTATCATCAAGCATGATAAGAAGCGCGACATTCTCGAGGCGATATTCAAAGGCAAAGTGAACGTGCTCACAATGTCCATCATGGACATCCTGACGCGAAAGAATCGTGAGCCTCTGCTGCCTGCGATCGCATCCCAGTTCCACGCCGCGTATAATGAGTACAAGCAGATCGGCAAGGCAACGGTAACTACAGCCGTACCGTTGGATGACGCCTTGCGCGTTCAGATTCGTACTTTGGTTCAACAGTTGTCCAAAAAGAACGATGTAGAACTCACGGAGAACATCGACAAGAATATGATCGGCGGATTCGTCCTCAATGTAGGCGATCGTCAGATCGATGCTTCGCTCAGGAACAAGCTGAAGTCATTGCAAGTGAAGTTTAGTCACAATCCTTATATCAAAGAATTTTAATCTCCTAATATCATGGCAGAGATAAGACCAGAAGAAGTATCGGCAATATTGCGGGAACAGCTTTCCGGCGCGCGCACTGAAGCGCAACTCGAGGAAGTGGGAACAGTTCTCACAGTGGGCGACGGTGTGGCGCGTATTTATGGCCTCACTCAGGCACAGGCCGGTGAACTTATCGAATTCGAGAATGGCTTAAAAGCGCTCGTACTTAACCTGGAAGAAGACAACGTCGGAGCTGTGTTGTTGGGAGAGTCAGAAGGTATTCGCGAAGGCGATACTGTAAAACGTACCGGCAAGATCGCCTCCGTTAAGGTTGGTGACGGCATGTTGGGCCGTATAGTTGATACGTTGGGCAAGCCCATCGATGGTAAAGGTAACATCGCAGGCGAATTGTATGAGATGCCCCTCGAGCGCAAAGCTCCTGGCGTTATCTTCCGTCAGCCTGTAAACGAGCCTTTGCAAACAGGTATCAAAGCGATCGACTCCATGATCCCTGTAGGTCGTGGTCAGCGCGAGCTTATCATCGGTGACCGCCAGACTGGTAAGACTGCCGTTGCTCTTGATACAATCGTAAACCAGAAGGAGTTTTATGAAAAAGGAGAACCGGTTTTCTGTATCTATGTAGCCATCGGTCAGAAAGCTTCTACTGTTGCAGCTGTGTCTGCATCACTTGAGAAAGCAGGTGCTTCTCCTTATACAATCATTGTGTGTGCTTCGGCATCAGACCCTGCTCCAATGCAGTTCTTCGCACCGTTCACAGGGGCTGCCATCGGCGAGTTCTTCCGTGATACCGGCCGCCCTGCACTCGTGATCTACGATGACCTTTCAAAACAGGCCGTGGCTTACCGTGAGGTGTCTCTGCTGCTCAGAAGACCTCCCGGACGTGAAGCTTATCCTGGTGACGTGTTCTATTTGCACTCACGCCTTCTTGAGCGTGCGGCGAAAGTGATCAACAACGATGCGATCGCAAAAAGCATGAACGATCTTCCTGCCTCTATCAAGCATCTTGTTAAGGGTGGCGGATCACTTACAGCTCTTCCGATTATCGAGACACAGGCCGGTGACGTGTCGGCTTATATTCCGACAAACGTGATCTCTATTACCGACGGACAGATCTTCCTCGAAACCAACCTCTTCAACTCTGGTATCCGTCCTGCAATCAACGTGGGTATCTCGGTATCACGCGTGGGTGGTTCGGCGCAGATCAAATCTATGAAGAAGGTAGCCGGTACGTTGAAACTCGATCAGGCACAGTTCCGCGAACTTGAAGCTTTTGCAAAGTTCGGTTCAGACCTCGATGCAGCGACAAAGCTCACAATCGAGCGCGGTCGTCGCAATACGGAGATTCTGAAGCAGGATCAATATGCTCCGGTTCCCGTTGAAGAGCAGGTCGCCATCATCACGGCTTCAACCCGTGGATTCATGGATCGTGTTCCTGTTGGTAAGGTGAAACAATTCGAAAAAGAATTCCTCGAACTGATGCGCCTTAGCCATCGCAATACTTTGAACAACCTCAGAGCAGGTAAATTCGAAGATGCAGATGTTGATGTCATCAAGAAGGTGGCTCAGGATCTGTCTTCCAAATTCGCTGCCTGATTGAATAAAGCCTGATATGCCGAATTTAAAAGAAGTAAAGAACCGTATCGCCTCCGTTGTAAGCACGCAACAGATCACTAAAGCCATGAAAATGGTGGCGGCGGCGAAGTTGCGCCGTTCGCAGGACCGCATCACGCAAATGCGTCCCTATGCGGTGAAGCTTGAGGCTATCATCAGGAACTTGTCGGAAGCGCAAAGCTCCGGCGACATAGATACATGGTTCAGCACGCCACGTGAAGAGCAACGCATCCTTATTGTAGCGGTGAGCTCGGATCGCGGACTCTGCGGATCGTTCAACAGCAACATCTTTAAGGGCGTGATGCGTCTCGTTATCGAGAAGTACAACGACCAGTACAAGAAGGGTAATTTGGTGATCTTGCCCGTGGGCAGGAAGGTTGCCGAGTACTTCAAGAAGCGGAACTTTCAAACGCTGCACCAGCATGCTGAGATTTTGAATTCGCTCTCTTTCAACAGCGCAGCAGCTGTTGCCGACGATGTAATGCAGGCCTTCAAGGATGGCAAATTCGATAAAGTCGAGCTCGTATATAACGAGTTCAAGAACGTAGCTACTCAAATCCTGCAAACAGAACAACTTCTTCCGGTGAAGCTTCCAAAGGTGGAAAGCACGAAATCAAACCCGGTCGATTATATTTTCGAACCATCACAGGAGGAAATCATTGCCGAATTGTTGCCTACAGCATTACGCATCCAGGTGTTCAAGGCGTTGCTTGATTCCAATGCTGCGGAAAACGGCGCGCGTATGACGGCCATGGACAAAGCAACGGAAAATGCGGGTGAGCTCTTGAAAGAACTGAAACTCAGCTACAACAGATCTCGTCAGGCTGCGATCACGAAGGAAATCCTCGAGATTGTAGGCGGCGCCGAAGCCCTCAAATCAGCTTAAGCGAAAACTTTTAACTTTGAAGTCTTCCTTCGTGTTATTCGGAGGAAGACTTTTTCATGTCTAAGAGTGTCGCGCACGCATATCGCCTGATCAGCATTCTAAGCCTCGATGTCGTGGCGGGCTCGGTGATATGCGCCCTGTTCTTTATCAAGGTGATGCACACGGAAGTGAACTATTCGCTGGTTCCACTCGCGCTGACCGTGTGGATTATCTACACTGCCGACCATTTGCTGGATGCGCGCCGGATCGGACACGCTGCATCAAGTCCCCGACATTTATTCCATCAACGTCACTTCACGCGTCTTGTCATGGCTGTCAGTATTGCGCTCTTGCTTGACCTGCTCAGTCTTGCGTTGGTGAGCCGTGCCGTGCTGATGGGTGGGATGTTCCTTGCGTTCCTGGTCATGCTGCTGATGGTCATGCAACGTGCATTACCCTGGCTGCGCGAAATCGTCGTTTCAGTCCTTTATACTTGCGGCGTGCTCCTGCCGTCGATCGCTCAGGCCAGAACGGTGTACACAATAGCCCATTCGTTGCTGTTTATACAGTTCAGCCTGGTCGCGCTTACTAATCTGCTCGTATTGTCGTGGCTAGACCGTGAATCTGATTTTAAGGATGGCCTTACCTCATTTACATTGATTGCGGGAAAACGGATGTCCCAGGTCATGATCTGGACTTCATTTACTTTGTGTATGGTCCTCACCCTTGCTCAGATATACTACAATACGCTGACCTGGCCGGCATTGGTTGTTGGAGCAATGGAGATTGTGCTGATGCTTATTTATGCCGGCAACCAGCGTCCGGACCGGCTTCTGGTTCAACGGATGATCGGAGATGGCGTGTTCATCCTCCCTCTGCTGTACCTGGTGTGGTAAGTGGTCCCGGCAATCAATTTTGTAGCACGTGAGCACACTGAACTCATTCGACTTTGTAGCACCGTATTACGATCGCCTTGCCGGATTGGTGTTTGGCTCCTCCATTAAAGATGCTCAGCGCGCACATTTGCCGGAAATAAAGCAGGGAGCAACCATACTGATTCTTGGAGGAGGAACGGGATGGATTTTGAGTGACCTTCTGAAGATAAACGACTCAGCTAACATCATTTACGTAGAGGCATCAGCGCGAATGATCCTCCTGGCCAGGGAGAACGTTTCCAGTGGGGATAGCCATCGCGTTACATTCATACACGGAACAGAAACAACATTGGATTCAGCAGAACAGTTTGATGCCGTGATCATCAATTTTTTTGCCGATATGTTCACTCCGGGAGATTTAACGCGCATAGTCCAGCGGTTGGAGACGCTCTTGAAGGCCGACGGCGTCCTGATATGTACGGACTTTGTGAACGACGCGCGGTGGCACCGCGTGATGCTGAAAGTGATGTACACGTTTTTCCGTGTGGCCACGCGCCTGCAAACGAGGGACCTGCCTCACTGGCGTGACATCATAACCACACAGTATTTCAGGCGCGTTCGATCAGCGGCCTTCAGGAGTCGCTTCATCTTAAGCGAGCTCTATCAGAAGATAACTTAAGAGGTCGCTACAATCCCGTCCTTGCTCAGTTGCTGGACCAGATCCGCTTTTTCCTCCATCAGCCCGATGATTCTGCGCAGGTAGTCTATTTCCTTGCGCGATAACTCAAGCTGACGCTGAATTTCCTGCGCAGGAGCCCGATCTCCCGTAGGATTCGTCACCAATTCTGACTGAGCTGGCACATAGTATTGGAAGAAGTTGTATCCCAATACCTGCGATATTTTCAGCAGCAGCCCGGTATCCACATGGCGCTTTTTGAATATGCGGTATACATTCTGTCGAACTGTACCCAATTCGTCGGCGAAGTCTGTGAGCCTCATATTGCGGTTCTCGAAGACCTCCCTGATTTTCTCTCCGATTTCTACAATCTCCATAGGCAGTCTATAACGTAAATTAAATGTGGACGTTCTTTCTATTTTTCTTTACTAATGTAACCTATTTGTTTACATTTTGCCCTACAACCCGGCCGGGGTGTACACGTTTTTTCGACATCTCCAATCTTGCAACATGACAAAGCCCTTTTTTGAGGACGAGTACGCGGTTATCGAGTTTGATGAAACGATCCCATGCGTGAAAGTAACGCTTAGAGGTGTCCCCAGGGGCAGTGACCATTACCAGTTCGTACAGGCAAAACGCCTGGAGCTGATGGCTCAGGAAATCAAGAACTACCCGAAACTCCACATGCTAACCGACAGCACCACGGCGGGCCCCGTTCTCGATGAAGACATCACATACTTCCGGGACGAGGTAATGCCAGCGATGGAAAAGGCCGGAATTCGTTACCTGGCAATTGTTGTTCCCACCAACAAGTTTACCCAACTCACCATCAAAGAAATGACACAGGAAGCCGATATTATGAAGGTGCGTTATTTTGAAACACTGCGGGAAGCAAAACAATGGTTGCGTCGGATGACCGTTTTATAAAAAGGTATTTGGGCGAAGGCCTGTTGCAGCTTGCTGCCCCGACCTGTATCTTGCTCGATATTGCCCATGCACGACCTCATTCAAAATCTCCCTGTTGCTATATATGAGTCAACTGTCAGTCCGGACGGCACCGTTACCATCGATTTCATAAGTGAATCGTGCAGCAGAATACTGGGTGCGCCCCGCGAGGCTCTGATATCTGATCGCGAGATCTACAAAAAGATTATCCATCCCGAAGATCTGCCACTCTTTCAAACGAGACTTAACGTGTCTCACGCCGATGGTGTTGACCTGGATACGCAGCTGAGGATCATTGTTAATGGCGAAGTGCGCTGGATCGAAGTGACATCAAATCACCAGGCGCTGCCCAACGGAAGCTTCAAGCGTCGCGGCGTCATTCAGGATATCACGCAGCGCAAAAACAGACATGAAGAGGAACTGCTGCGCTATCGTTCGCTCGAGTCGCGAAGCAAGAAAAACGAAACATTGCTGGAGCAGCTTTTTCAAACTATTCCAATGGCCGTGGTACTCCTTACCGGAAACGGAAGAGTGTCGCAGGTGAACAAAGGATTTGAGGAGATGTTTGGTTATACGCTCGAAGAGTTAAAAGACAAAAGTATCAACGACTTTATTGTGCCGGAAGAACTGGCCCATGAGGGCATCGACCTGCACAATGTGGTTGCTTCCAATCATGTGATCCTGAGGGAGACTGTTCGACTCAACAGAAGTGGCAAGCCGCTCAATGTGTTGTTGTATGGGATGCCTGTCAAGTTCGACAGTCAGACAATAGGAATTTATGGTGTGTACATCGACATAACAACGCGCAAGCGTATTGAGGAAGAACTCAAGATCAGAAATGCCGAGCTCGATAACTTTGTGTATAAAGTATCACATGATCTGAGAGCACCGCTTTCATCGATACTAGGTTTGGTGAATCTGGCCAAGCTGCCGGGGAATACCGACAATCCTATTGAATATATCGACCTCATCGGTTCGAAAGTAGAACACCTCGATAACTTTATCGGTGACGTGCTGAGCCATTCGAAGAATCTGAAAATGGATGTGGCGGTCGCATTAGTAGACTTCGGTAAAATTATCGACCAGACCTTTCAGGATCTCAACTACCTTGAAGGGGCGAAAGGCATTAGTCGCATCGAACGCATCGAAGGTATTGAGTTTTACAGTGATCCATGGCGCATCGCCGAGATCATGAGAAACCTGATATCCAATGCGATCAAGTACAGGAAGCTCGATAACAATTCATCTGAGATTGGAATCCGTGTAAACGTTGACAACCTGCGCGCCGAGATCAACTTTGCCGACAATGGAATCGGTATCGACGAGGCAAACCTCACAAAGATCTTCGAGATGTTTTATCGTGCCACCGAGCAATCTGATGGTTCGGGAATAGGTCTTTATATCGTTCGTAATGCCGTTGAAAAACTGGGTGGGCAGATCAGCGTAGCCAGCCGGTTAGGACAGGGAACAAGGTTCACTATTATACTGCCTAACCGGATTAACAGCGTACTTAATGTAGTTCCAAAGCCAGTCGATCTGCTGGAGAAATGAAGATCAGGGAAGTAACCACGCTACAGGATGCGCGGGAATTCTTGCTACTTCCCGTAAGGCTCTATAAGAACACGCCTGCCTGGATCCGTCCACTTGACAAGGACGTCGAAAGTGTATTCTCCCCGGAACACAATAAAACATTTCGCCACGGTCAGTGTATACGCTGGATATTGCTCGACGCGAATGATTTGGTCGTCGGACGAGTAGCGGCATTCATTAACCAGAAAACCGTTCATAAGGGCAACCTGCAGCCTACTGGCGGCATCGGATTTTTCGAATGCATCGAGGATCAGTCAGCGGCATTCTTGTTACTGAACACATGCAGAGAATGGCTCCAGTCGCGGGGAATGGAAGCGATGGATGGTCCGATTAATTTTGGAAGCCGCGACCGCTGGTGGGGTCTCCTGATCGAAGGTTTCGATAAGGAACCAAACTATCAGTGCAACTACAACTTTCCCTACTATCAACGTTTTTTTGAGGAGTACGGATTTCAGGTGTACTTCTATCAGCTCACCTTTCATCGGACGATTGAAGGTCCGTTGTCACCGAAGCTATGGGCAAAGTCGGAAAGACTTGAGAAAGATCCCGACTACGCTTTTCGTTACCTGCGAAAAGATGAAATGCCGAAGCTACCCGAGTACATCCACCACGTATACAACCGTGCGTGGGCAAACAGGGCAGAAAACCCAGAGCTATCGATGGCTCAGGCGAAGCTTCTGGTAAAGCAGATGAAACCGATCATGGATCGGCGCATCCTCTATTTCGGATTTTATAAGGGCGAACCGGTCAGCTTCTTTCTCTCATTGCCGGAAATTAACCAGCTGATCAAGTATGTCGATGGTAAACTCAACCTGTGGGGCAAGCTCAAGTTTGCCTGGCACCAATTGAGACGGACAAACCGCAAGGCTTTCGGGATCTTGTTTGGTGTCGTCCCCGAACATCAGGGAAAGGGCCTCGATGGTGGCATGGTGTTGAATATGCGGCGTGTATTACAAGACGAGTACAGGCGCTATGACGAATATGAAATGAATTGGATCGGCGACTTCAACCCGAAAATGATCGTTGTGGTGGAACAGGTTGGCGGCAAGGTTTGCAAACGCCATGCAACCTACCGGAAATTGTTCGACGAATCAAAGCCATTTAAAAGGGCGCCAATTCTCCATTAGCGGCGAATAATGCTGAACCCGCTTACCTTTTTTTGCCTTATTTTCGTGCCGGAATAATCACTATGGGAGCCAAAACAGGAGTTCTTCTAATTAATCTCGGTACGCCCGATAGTCCGGCAGTGAGCGACGTTCGGCCTTATCTTTCCCAGTTTCTCAATGATCCAAGGGTTATTGACATTCCCTGGTTGAGCCGGAAGATGCTTGTAAATCTTATTATCGTCCCCTTCAGAGCACCGAAGTCAGCCGCTATCTATAAGAAACTCTGGACGGAGAAGGGCTCACCGCTGCTCTATCATAGTGAAAATGCGGGCAAGCTGCTACAGCAGGCGCTTGGAGACAATTTTCGCGTGCACCTCGCTATGCGATACAAGAACCCGTCCATCCCGGATGTTCTGGAAGAGATGAAGAAACAAAACTATGCGACGATCATAGTGCTCCCCATGTTTCCGCAATATGCTTCAGCTTCCACCGGCTCGGCCGTTCAGGAAGCCATGGATGTCATAAGCAAATGGTGGGTGATACCTCAGATTAAGGTGGTCAGCCAGTACTATGACCATCCAATGTTCATTGACGCATTTGTACAGCGCGCCCGTCAATATGAGATAGCAGACTACGACCATATTCTGTTCTCTTATCACGGTCTGCCTAAGCGCCAGGTCGACAAAGTGCACCTGAGCGGCCAGTGCGACGACCGTTGTCTCCGCGAAGTTGACGAGGAAAATAAGTTTTGTTACCGGGCAACGTGCTACGCAACTACGAGGCTATTGGCAGATAAACTGGGCATCCCTGCTGATCGCTACACGGTTTGTTTTCAATCACGCCTCGACGAAAAGTGGTTACAGCCATTCTCTGATAAGGTGGTTGAAGATCTTGGAAAAAAGGGAATGAAGAAGCTGCTCGTGTTCTCACCTGCCTTCACCGCTGACTGCCTGGAGACCGTGATCGAGATCGGCTATGAATATCAGCACATCTTCAAAGAAAACGGTGGAGAGAAAGTACAACTGGTTGAGAGCCTCAACGATCATCCTACGTGGATCAAATGCCTTGAGGATCTCGTTCGCACTGCCTGAAACGCTGTATCTATGACAGCTTTTAATTAACTCGCTATACGACTAAATAGCCCGGTTGCTGCAGTCGCTTCATCAGTTCATTCCTGTAAAGCGGCCCAACCGGAAGTTCTGCCTTGTTAATAAACACGGTGTGTTGACTATACGAGTCGATGCGCTTAAGTGGCACAATGAATGACCGGTGAATACGCATGAACTCATCGTCGGGGAGCATATCCTCTAATGAAGTGATCGTTTGTTTAGTGATGATCTGATGATTGGACGTGAATATTCTGACGTAGTCTTTAAGACTCTCCACGTACAGAATTTCATGAATCATAACCTTCACCATTTTGCGATCGGCCCGGACGTACAGGAATTTTTCTGTCGCCTGAGTCGTCGTCTCCCGCTGCGATTCTGCGGCCTTCTGATCCAACTCCAGTACTTTGTGAACCGCTTTGAGAAACCGCTCGAATGAATATGGTTTCAGTAAATAATCAATTGCACCCAGCTCGAATCCGTCGTAAGCGTATTCCCGAAAGCCTGTCGTGAAAACAACTCGGGGTGGATGAGTAAGCGTCTTGAGAAACTCAGTACCCAGTAATCGGGGCATGTTAATATCCAGAAAAATTAGATCAACCTGACGCTTCTGCAGTAGTTCAAAGGCTGCCAGTGCGTGGTGACACTCACCAACGATTTGTAGCATGGGCGTTGACTGAATATACGTGCGAAGTACATCAAGCGCCGGTGGTTCATCATCAACGAGTAGGCATCGAAACGTGTTCATAAGCTTCCGGAAGCGATATCTTGTTTAGTTGAAGAGTCAGGTTAACGACGAACGTGTCGTCGGTTTCATTAATCCGAAGATCATGTGCATCCGGGTAAAGGAGTTCCAGCCTTCGACTTACATTGAGCAGGCCAAGGCGGGATGACGGGTCGTTTTCCTTTGAGTCACCTGGCTTGCCGTTGATTAATTTGAACTTCAGGACTTCGTCTTTGACAGTAAGGTCGAAGCTTATCCATGCCTGTTCGATCATCTGACTGGCGCCATGTTTAAAACTGTTCTCGACAAAGGGCATCAGCAGGAGAGGAGGAATTTGTTTATTGCCGATGTCGCCACTGCAGTTAAAAGCGAGGTCCAGCCGATCCCCGAAACGTTCCCGCTCAAGTTGAATGTAGTCCTTCAGTATCTGTATTTCGCGGGCAACATCAACCAGTGGCTTTGCGCACTCAGTCAGCATGTAGCGCATGAGTTGTGAAAGCTCGAGTATCGCCTGTGGCGTTTTTTCGGAGCCGCTTAAAGCAAATGAATAGATAGTATTGAGCGTATTGAACATAAAATGAGGGTGCAACTGCCCCTTCAGTAATTCCAGTTCAGCACGCATCGTAGCTCTTTCCAACCGCTCATTGTCGATCTTTTTAATGTACCAAAGTTTGATCAGCTTGATGGCTACTGCAAATCCCGCTACAGTCATCGAACCACGAAAGCCAGCCATAAGTGACGAGTAGAACTTTGTGGTTGGTTGATAGGCGATGTCCAGGGCTTTTCGGATCGGCACGATAGCGAATGTCGCAATCACCTGGGAAAGCATCGACGTGAGGACGATAAGAATGATCACTGCGAAGAGTCCCGACCACCACCGGCCTTTCAGGAGCAGGTGCGGTACGATCACATACAGGATGCCATAGCTCAGAAAAATATGCTGCGGGAGGTAAAGCAACGCCTCCACGAAAGACAGCGGTATAAAAACCGTGTGCATGGCGCTACCTGCTCCATAGAGGAAACCGAAGAACACCCACCAAACAATCCAGAATGTGAGATGCCGGGCAATCCGGTAACGTCGTTCCTGGGAGAGTGCAAGACGCGAGAAGAACCCGTCCATAACTAAACTTACGGGATTGTCGTGAGAAAGGACTCCCTTGTTTTCAATTGTCGACGAAAGTGGCAGTACCATAGACGAACATATTTCGTAGACGCAGCGATACTGTATGGGTATCAGAGCAGCTAACTGGTCTACTTCACGAAAATTTTAAGGCTGAGTTGTCGTATTTCAACAAAAGATCGGAGAAATGACAAAGGCAGTTTTAATAGCTACGTTAACCATGATGACTTATTCCGCGAGTATGAGTCAGTCGGCGACACTGAAACAGGACTATTGGGTGGTTGAAACGCATACCCACGATACCGTTTATTCGATTGTCAGATTTTTTGACGGCAACGATGCATTAATGCATGAGTTCAGAGTCGACAATATTGCGGTGGATATCCGACAAAAGAAACAAAGAAAGCGTCTCGATCAGCTGCTTTCAGATTTTAAAATTCGGATAGACCGGAATGCAAAGAAAATCAGGTCGAGGATGTCGATCTGAGGTTAGATTGACAAGGGCCACATCGATCGATGTGGCCCTATTTGTTTTATCGCTTACAGTTTGTCCCTGTGCTGCAGAGTTCAGCAATCCAGTTGGAATGGTAGTGCTGCCCGAAAGTTGTTTGATCAGGAGGCGGCGATCTTCAGCACGGCATCAACAAAGCGATCGAGATCTCGCGTCGTCGTATAGACATGTGGTGTTACCCGAACACCGCTAATGTTCTCCCATTTGATGGATACAGTATGAATCTGATGATCGGTCATAAGCTTGCTCGCAACAGTCTCGGGTTCCAATCCGTCTATAGAAAAATTGCCCAGTGCACAGGAGAACTCTGGTTTCAGACTGATGTTTAACTTCACCCGCGAATTGTGCATTACTTTTTCGCACCAGTAGTTCTTCAGATAATGCAGGCGTTCGGCTTTTCTTTTGCTTCCGATAGCAAGGTGAAAATCTATAGCCTGCCCGATTGCTTGTTCCGGAGCAAACGATCGTGTACCAAGCGTCTCGAATTTCCTAATGTCGCCGCTCTGGGGCTTGTCATTGGGGAACAAAGGCCAGAGTCCGGCGATGTTATCCTTCTTGACGTATAGCATCCCCGTTCCGAATGGCGCACACAGCCATTTGTGTAAACTCGTTCCAAAATAGTCGGGCTTAAAATCGCTGATCTTAAAATCCATGTGCGCGAACGTGTGCGAGCCATCAACAATGGAAATGATATTGCGTTTTTTTGCTTCTTCACACAGACGCTTTACAGGCATGATCTGCCCTGTCCAGTTGATCATGTGCGTGATGTGCCAGATCTTCGTTTTCGGAGTTGTGGCGTTTATGAATGCTTTTACAAACTCTTCTTCGTTCTCGATCGGAAGTTTAAGGCTGATCCAATTGATCTTTATGCCGTCGCGCATTTCCTTTTGCTTCCAGGCGTGAATCATATTCGGATAGTCCTGCCTGGTCATAACGATCTCATCACCTTTTTGAAGAGTCATTCCCCAGGTCACTGTAGCCAGCGCTTCTGTCGTATTTCGATTTATGGCAAGTTCTTCAGCAGATGTGCCTGCGAGGTCGGCAAGCTTTCGACGCAAAGGCTCTCTTCCCTTGTCGAGGATTTGCCACATGTAGTACGTGGGTGCCTCATTACTTAGATGGTAATACCGGTCAACTGCATCCTGAACGACTTTGGGCTGCGGACTCACACCTCCGTTGTTGAGGTTAAGAATTGTCGGTGAAACCGTGTATGCCTGAGCAAGCCTGTTCCAGAGTTCTTCGTCGCTCGCCGCATCAAGTGGCGAAAGCTTGTTAAGGTGGATAAGGGCATCGCTAACATCTTCGGCCGCTACGGCCAAAGACGAAGCAGACAAAGCGCCTGCGATACCAATAGACTTTTTGAAAAATGAACGACGGGACGACATAGAGTTTAGGTTGAATAAGAAAGATAGAAAATAATTCCTACTTATCCTCCAGCATATCCTTGAGCTCTATCTCAAGGGCCTTTGTGCTGATGAAAATTTCATTAAGGGAAAGCGCGAGAGAGATCATCAATGAGAGCATGCTGAGTCCAAAGATTGAAAATGCCCAGCTCGTATTGTCGAAGTAAAAGAACATCATACTCAACACGCAAAAAAAGAAACTGATAATGCCCATGGCCTGCATTTGTTTGACCAGCACCAGCCTGCGATTGAGGTTCGCGATCTGAGCTTTAATAATTTCACGGTCTTCATGAATCTGCTTGTATTTGCCATGCAGGTTACGGATGAGCGTTGCCAGCGCAAGAAAGCGATTCGTATAAGCAAGCATCATCAAGGTGATGGCTGGAAACAGGAGCGCCGGAGTGTTGATCGATATTTGTTGCATCCGTAGTTGGTTATTTGATGATACGCATCAACATTAAGCAATGGTGTTGTGTAGTCGAAATCAGGTCCATAGCAATGGACATGCTAACTGATTATTCTTTCGATGCTGTCAACAGCAGTTTTGCGGCGAAGTTCCCGATCACCTTTTATTTCTACAAAGGGCACCTGTTGATTTTGCATTTCGCGAAGGTAAATGTCGTACAGCTCCTGTCGCTTGTGTGGATGCTCCCGTTGAGGATCCTCCTGCCACGGGATATCAACATAGGTGAGTAAATACAAATCATATTTACGTGAAGCGATTTGCTGGAGGATCTCTTCGTTACATTTGCCAAACTTAAATTCGCTCCAGATCTTGATCACATACAAGTTAGTGTCACAGATGAGGATCTTGTTACTGTCGCGTGTAAACTCGTCTTCAATACGGAGTTGTCCATGAGCAATCGTTAGCAGATCATCCTGCGTATACGGCCTGGTTAGTCTGCCAATATATCCCCTCGCATATTCAGGCACCCA
>Ga0247822_10000824_pt1 | contig 17728 bp, 14 predicted proteins | sample 13C_Cellulose_Da_FD_192423 | JGI IMG/M metagenome (GOLD analysis project Ga0247822, IMG submission 192423) | Soil microbial communities from agricultural site in Penn Yan, New York, United States - 13C_Cellulose_Day30 | ecosystem: Environmental > Terrestrial > Soil > Agricultural land | place...
CGAAGGCGTGAAAAAGAAGTCGTTTTTTGTCCTGCAAGAGTTTTACAACAAAAAAGAGCAGCAAGCTAAAGCCGCAGACAACACCAGCGAATAGCAATCTCATTTAACTTTGTTGCTCCCGCGTTAACGCGGGAGCACATTAGCCTCAATTTTTTACTTGCTACGCAATCCCGAACGGTACAATCAAATGCTATTAGCCTTCGCATAAAATTCGTTTACAGCGATTAAAAGATCTTTGCTTATCCTTAAAAACAAGCGATAGCCTTATTGCTGGATCATTTTGATCTATCGAGCTTCATCAAGCATTTACAACTTCGACAGGTGCAGTCCTCACTGCTATATTTTTCAAGCGCCCAAGTGCAGTCGCACGGGAGTTTTTTTGCTGAAGGATTGGACACCAATATGTCGCCTGAATTTTCATTTAATGACTCGGAGCTTTATCGTCGCGCGCTGGAGAAATTTCAACAGCAGTCGTTGCGCACAGGTCCGCTTCCAGCGCTAACACCAGCACAAGCTGCCGAGCGCGAGCTGCAGGTGTATCGCCTTGCACTGGAATTACAGCGCACTGAGCTACAAACGCTGGAACAACAGTTAGCAGAGTTTGCATCATTTGAGCACATGCAGCTCGAAGAACTGCGTAAGAGCAAACGCATTCTGGATGCATCGCAATCCATCGCCAAGATCGGCGGAGTGGAAATGGATGTGTCTACCGGAGCCATTTATTGGACTGATGAAACCTACCGCATTCACGACACCACGCCGGATGAATACTCCCCCACCCTTGACGAAAGTTTTTCTGCTTATCCTAACGGTTCACGCGAGCGTATCGCCCATGCACTAAAACGCGCGATAGAAACTGGCGAAGTTTTTGATATCGAAGTTGAAAAATTCACCTTCAAAGGCCGCAAAATTGATGTACGCACCACCTGCACTTCGCATATGGAAAATGGCAAGGTCGTAAGGCTTACGGGAATTTATCAAGACATCAGCGAGCGCAAGCAAGCTGAACGGCGCCATCAGCATCACAATCGCATATTGGAAATGTTGCTCGCCAAAGTTCCACTCGATGAAATTTTGACTGCGATCGCATTGGATATAGAAACCCTTTTGCCGGGTAGTTTTTGCAGCATCATGCTGCTCGATAGCGATGAAAAACATTTGTTCACCGGCGCATCCCACGGCTTGCCCGATTTTTTTATGGATGCCATTAATGGCCTGCCGATTGGCGAGGGCATTGGCGCCTGCGGTAGCTCCGCTTTTTTTGGGCACCGCGTCATCATCACGAATGTCCACAAACATCCCTGGACCAGCGCGTTCAGCGACATTGCCATGCGCGCCAATATTTACTCTTGCTGGTCGCAACCGGTTTTTTCCGCGCAGGGAAAAGTACTAGGTACCTTTGCGCTTTATCACCCGCACATACGCAACCCCACTGATCAAGAAATTCATTTGATCGAAAGCGAAGCGCGCTTGACCTCGCTCGCGATTGAGCAATCGCGCGCTGAAGTGCGCTTGCATTTAGCAGCGAGCGTGTTTACCCACGCGCGCGAAGGAATATTAATCACGGATGCGCAGGGCAACATTATCGAAACCAACGATGTGTTCAGTGAGATCACCGGCTACAGCCGCGAAGAAGTGATTGGAAAAAATCCACGCCTGTTGCAATCCGGTCGCCATAAACAGGATTTTTATAACCTGCTCTGGCGCGATCTCATTAACAAAGGCGAATGGCACGGCGAGATTTGGAACAAACGCAAAGATGGTGAACATTTCGCGTCTATGATGACCATTAGTGCAGTACAAGATATCCACGGCGTTGCGCAAAATTATGTGAATTTATTTACTGATATCACGCCCATCAAAGAGCACCAGCGCCAACTGGAATATATTGCGCATTACGATGCATTGACCGGTTTACCTAACCGCGTATTGCTCGCCGACCGTTTAAAACAAGCTATAGCGCACAGCCATCGCAAAGGCGGTTCCGTCGCAGTGGTCTATCTCGACCTCGACGGATTCAAAGCCGTCAATGACCAACACGGGCACGATACCGGCGATCAATTGCTGGTAAATATCGCTCATCGTTTAAAAGAGACATTGCGCGAGGGCGACACGCTTGCGCGCATTGGCGGCGATGAATTTATCGTGGTGATGATAGGTTTGGATCAACCCGCTGATTACGAAACTGTATTAAATCGGTTGTTAACTGTTGCCGCTGAACCAGTGGTGCTTAACCAACAATTTTTAAATGTGTCGGCGAGTATCGGTGTGACGGTTTATCCGCGCGATAACGGCGACGCCGACCAATTATTACGCCACGCCGACCAAGCCATGTATATCGCCAAACAGGCGGGCAAAAATTGCTATCACTTATTTGATGTCGCAAAAGATATAGCCACCAAAAATCAGCGCGAATCTATCGAACATATTCGTATCGCGATCGACCGAAAAGAGTTTGTGCTTTTTTATCAACCCAAAGTCAATATGCGCACCGGGCAAATTATCGGTGCCGAAGCATTGGTGCGCTGGCAACATCCCGAACGCGGATTATTATCACCGGCTGCATTTCTGCCGGTGATTGAAGATCATCCGCTCAGCGTTGAGCTGGGCGATTGGGTTATCGATGACGCACTGCGGCAAATTGCACACTGGCGCAGACAAGGTATTAATATTCCTGTGAGCGTGAATGTGGGTGCGCTGCAATTGCAGCAGAGCGATTTTGCTACTCGTCTCGCAGCGCAATTGGCGCAACACCCGGATGTGCCGCCGGATTTTCTGGAATTGGAAATTGTCGAAACCAGTGCATTAAAAGATATCGCCGAAGTTGCCGAACTTATGCGCGCCTGTCGTGCACTGGGCGTGCAATTTGCGGTCGATGATTTTGGAACCGGTTACTCCTCACTCACTTATCTCAAACGCCTGCCCGCTGAATTGCTAAAAATCGACCAGACATTTATTCGCGATATGCTCGATGATCCCGATGACCTTGAGATTGTAAAAGGTGTAATCGGACTTGCGAATGCGTTTCATCGCAAAGTGATTGCCGAAGGTGTAGAGACCATCGCCCACGGTGAATTGTTGATTCCGCTCGGCTGCGAACTCGCTCAAGGCTATGGTATCGCTCGCCCCATGCCCGCAGCTGACTTGCCTCACTGGGCAGCCACCTGGAAGCCTGACAAAGCCTGGACAACGTTGCACAGGATTGTGTAAAGCCCTCACAGCCAGCGCCGGCCGGATAATTCTCAGATTGTATTATTAACGATAAATCGTTAATCTTCTGCCATCTTTTGTATTTCCTGGACGATAACAACAATGGCTCTTCTCGACCGTAACTTCAATCTTTCCCAGCGCATGGTGCAAGAACTAGGGCGCGAAATTATTTGTGGTGAATTTCCGGATGACAGCCTTCCCACCGAAGCAGAACTTTGCGACAAATTTGGCGTAAGCCGTAGCGCGGTGCGCGAAGCGGTAAAAATGCTCTCCGCCAAAGGATTAATTTCCAGTAAACCACGGCAGGGAATTCGTATTTTACCGGAAGACCAATGGAATATTTTTGATCCGGATTTGTTGCGCTGGGTACTTGAAAGTAAACCGTCACTGCACGTGTTGAAAGAATTTCTGCAAGTGCGTATCGCCATCGAACCCGAAGCAGCCGCACTCGCTGCACGCTATGCTGACCAGACCAAACTGGACAATATTGAGAAAGCGCTCGAAGGCATGCGCAAAGCGGAAGGCAATAGCAAAGAAGATCTGGAAGCGGACATCGCTTTCCACGTCAGTATTCTCTACGCAAGTAATAATCGTTTTTATATTCGCCTGCGCGATTTTATTTCCACTGCGTTGCGCGTAAGTATCAGCCACACCAACCCGATTAAAGGCAACCATGAAGGTGTAGTGGAAGATCACTCCAAAGTATTCAACGCAATTAAAAACCGCAATCCCGAGCGCGCCAAGCAATCCATGCTCGCCTTGATTGATGAAGCCTTGAACTTTATTGAAGATGAAATCGCTGCGGAGAAATAATTTCTACTGCGTTAAAAAAATAAAAACGGCAGCCATTGGCTGCCGTTTTTATTTTCAGAAGCAATGATTAGCCCACTTACAGGATAGGTTTCAACTGAAACTTCTGGCAGGGAGTATCGTACCAATACCCCTGTGCAAAAGGTGTATGATCGGCAACGCCGCAATTGGCAAGATCCAACGGCAAGGTACTTTTGCGATTGGAAATTTTGGTAGTGCCATCTTTCAGGAAGTCCACTTGCCATTGGGCAGCAACATCACCGCACTCAGTTAACTCAACACCTGTACCGGGAACAATCGATTTGCCAATCACCGACAAACATAATTTCGGATTCGCTTTTGATTGAATACTGTAATAACCATTCTCGGTGTGAACAAAATTCCACTGCTGTACGTTTTGATCTTTCCATTCCATTTGTTCGATCGCACTACCGATTTTTGCACCACTCGCCGGAGTTACTGCCCTGCCACTTTGAACACTGGTAAGCGCGATATCCGCTACCGGCTGAATTCGCCATTGTACACAGGCCAGTTTTTTCTCAATTAGTAGAGGAATATCATCAACCGATTTTTTTCCTGCAGCCAACTCAGGTTCTTTGCAATTAGCAAGGCTGAGTTCTTTTTTCGATTGCGCATTCACAATCGTCAACCAACCCTGATGATATGGCGTTAATTGCCATTGCTGGCATTGTTGGTTGTGCCAGGGCGCTGCATTTAATTCACCGGCAGTGGTATTCACGCATTGCGCATTGCCTTCACTGAAGAACAAACCGGAATCACTCACAAGGCGATAATTACCTTGCGTGGTGTAGTCGAGTGTCCACTCTGCTTGTTTTGCATCGCATGCGGCCTCAATTACTTTTCCATTTTCATCCAGTGCAACACATTTATCATTTGCTTTGCTGACGAGCTGTACTTTAGTGCCCTGAACTTTGGTAACGAGTGGTCCATTTTCACCTGCGGGTGATTCAACCGGAACACCGGCTGAAACCGGCTCGCCAAAATTCGGGGTATCGTCTGTATTCCAGGTAAATTGTTGTGCGCGCACTGAACGCGTGCTACTACAACCTTCCAACTCGCTCGCGTTACCGTGATAGATCAACCAATCCTGAGTACCATCCGGTGATTTGAAAAAACCATTGTGGCCGGGGCCGTAAACACCGTTGCCTCTGCTGAATACCGGCTTATCAAACTTATGCCATGAATCTACTTTTAATGGATCATCACCGACTAATTCAATCAGTCCCAATTTGTAATCCGGTGTGTTGCAATAGCTGGCGGAATACACCATAAAAGTTTTGCCATTGCGTTTTAAAATTTCCGGGCCTTCGTTTACTTTTCTGCCAGAGAATTCCCACTCGTATTGCGGACGAACGATCAATACTCGCTCACCTTCAACCGTCCATGGGTTACTCATTTTTGAAATCCAGATAGTTTGCTCATCACCGACCCACTGCGACCACAACAAATAAAGTTGGCCGTTATGTTCAAGGTAATTGCCATCGATATTCCAAATCTCAGGCATAGGCGAACCTTTGTAAGTGTATGGCCCCATAGGATCATCGCCCTGGCTTTCCACCACACTTAAATGTTGGCGATCCAGATTTTCTGCAATGCCGGATGTGTACATCACATACCAGCGATGCCCCTTCTCTGTTTTCAGGCGATGGAATTCAAACGCCCAAAAATTACAGCAGCGACCCAAATCACTTTCAGACCAAATATTAATTGGTGTTGCTGTCGCAAGCCCACCCAAGGTTGGCGACTTACGCATCACCAACTGCGATGTCCAGGTCGTCGTCGTTAAATAATAGTTACCATCAAAATATTCCAACCAAGGATCGGCACTGTTGGGAAAAATAGGATTGGTAAATGTATTCACTATCTCTGCCGCCTGCTTCAGTGCAGCAGGATCATTTTTACCTACAGTAGTAGACGCTGCCCCAGTGGACTCTGCCGCATCAGGTGATTTTTTAGCATCACACCCGACGAGCAGTGCGGGCAATAACAAAAGTAATAGTAGCTGTCTCATTTTTCCTCTCTCTGTTTACATCTTTAAAATTTTTTAATTATTTCAGCACAATAACAAAACCGGCGTTAGGTTTGAGGCTAATGGTTTGCGCCGTTTTGCTATCGATATCGCGCTGCAAAAAGCTGCGCTCGGTATCACCACTGCCGATCAAGAAACCTTTTTTATCGCCTGCGAAACTCAAATCCAGTGTCAGGTTTTTATTTTCTGTCTCTGCATTAATACCAGCCACATACCAGGCATCACCTGCCTTGCGTGCGATAACGGCGAATTTCCCTGGATATCCATCGATAAACTTCACGTCATCCCACTCACCGGGTAACTCGCGTAGGAAGTTTTTTACGTAGTCCGGCACAGTCGCCATGCCTTCAGGGATTTCAGCAAAATGCTGGATGCCGGAAATCATCAATACTGATTCCGCTAATTCGAATGAGTTTTCAGTTACTCGTTTAATATTGGGAATATCGCCGAACACCATAGGAGTAAAATCCATAGGATCAAACAAATTGCGCGCGAATAAAGCAGTGGCAACATGCTGAGCAACGGAATCCTGATCGGCTTGGGTAAAGGTAGTAAATTCGAATCCTTTGATCGATTCCATGGTCATCAAATTTGGATAGGTGCGCTGCCAGCCACGCGGCAAAGTCGCACCATGAAAATTTACCAACAGCTGGTGTTGCGCAGCATCTTGCAAAATATCGAGATAATAGGCCATAAAGGATTGACCATCACCGCCGAAGAAATCAATTTTTACGCCCTTCACGCCCATATCATGTAAGCGGGCAAATTCAGCACTGCGCTGTTCATGCGTTAATAGCTGGCTTTTGGGGGTATAAGGTGATTCATTCCATGCACCGGAAGAGTTGTACCATACCAACACACCAATATTTTTTTGCGCGGCATAATCCACTAGTTCTTTTATTTTTTCGTAACCAATTCGCTTGTCCCACTCAACATCAATCAGGATGTAATCCCAGTGCATGTCGGCAGCATAATTGATGAATTGTTTTTGGGTATCGTAGTTTACTGAGTCGTCTTTTAATACTGCCCAACTCCATGAACTGTGACCAGGTTTAATAAAATTTTGATCGTGAGTGATGGCAGGTAAGGCCAAGTCAGTGCCTAAAGTGGACGCCATGACTTGCGCAAGAGAACCCAAAGTAATAATCCGCCAAGGAGAAACCAATTCATTTTTGCTATTTGTATTACCGCTTGCGAGCAGCGCACCTTTTTCACCAGATTGTGAAATAAATATTTCCTGTGCTTGCGGTGCAGCCAGTGCATATTGGTTTGCACTTGAACCCTGCTGTAAATGCGAACCGTGCCAACTTCCATCCATACCAGTTTCACTAATAACTACCCATTGCTCGCCAGTTTTAAATAACGCTGGAAAAACCCAGCCCTGCCCGAGCTTGGCTTCAGTGCCGACGGGAACGTCAATTTGATAATGCTCTTCATAAGAAGGATTGGTATTGCTCCAGCCAGTTTGTGCTACAGACATGGGTTGCAACCAGGCTTTGGCATCAGTTGCAAAGGTAAAACTCGTTGTTTCTTTCACGAATTGTTTATCGGCAATTGACGAATCGGTTACGCTGTAACGAAAAGCAACACCCTCATTAGACACACGAAAAGTCAGCGTCATTTTTTGCTGTTGGTTATTGCTGACAACAAACGATTGCTCGTTAGCGCTGTAATGTATATCGCGCTTTTTACCCACCCGAATTTGATAGCTATCGGAAACCAGTGCAATAGCGGATTGCGAATCAATTTTTACATTGCCTGTAAAATCAGCGGCGGATAATTGCAATCCCAAAGGCGATGCAGGAATTACCGTCTGCACCGTACCATTATGTACGGAGCTCTCATGTACAGTACGATCAATACTATAGGCCAGAGTATTTTGCTCAGTGACAAACACGTTTACCCTGAGCTGTTTGTCCGGGCTGGTTAAAACTTCCGGTACTTTTTTACTGCAACCGGCAACGCTTAATACCAATCCAAGCGCGATCAAAATATTGCCTATTTTTTTCATCCTTACCTCATCGTTGTTTTTATAAAATGTTGTTATCGAAAAAAAACAGCAGCGCAATAAATACGCTGCTGTTGTGTGACTGCTACTTCAAACGCGTTAAACTAAATTGCTGGTTAGTTGCCCCAGTAGCATTCCACTGAATAATTTGCGCACCGTTCGCCGTGCTTAAATTCAATACATCCAGCGGCAAATTGCTTAGCTGCGATTTAACCGTGTAATAACCACTGCTGCTGGTGAGACTCCACTTCTGCCCTGCACCACCCCAGTAATCCCACTGCGCGATATTGGCACCAGCGGCGGTGGAGTTGTTGTACACATCCAGACTTTTCAAACTTGCGGCATTAATCAGGCTGTAATAACCCGTGCCCTGGTTAATCACATACCATTGTTGTGCGCGATAGGAATTCCAGGTTTCCTGTTGGATCATTGCGCCGTTCGCACTGGATTTCGCCGCAGGTAATAAATCTTTACCACTGTGACGCGCAGTGATGCGATATAAACCATCACTCACACCGCCGCAACTCGCCACTGAAAAACTGCGCGTTAATGTTGGCCAGCCGTTGCTGTAAGTCATTTTTAAAATATCGAGTTTTGCTGCACCGTTATCATTTAAATCGTAATAGTGCGTCGATACATAATTGCAGCCGTCTTGCTTCAACACGCCTATATGACCGGGGCCTTTGTATTTGCCATCGGTATTCGGCAGGAGTGTGCGCACATCGGTGTAGGGACCATAAACAGATGTGGAGCGTGCAACTTGCACGTAGTAAGTGCTGCTCGCACCGTTACAACATGCACCGCGATTGATAAATAAATAGTAGTAATCACCATTGCGCGTAATGTAAGGCGCTTCGATATCCGCGTGATTACCTCCGTAAATTTTGGTCACGCTGCCATTTAATTTACCAGTGGATTGATTAATCTCCGCCACACCAATGCCGCCAAAGAATGAACCATAACTCATATAAACTTTGCCGTCGTGATCGCGATAAAGCGCTGGATCAATGGCATTGATTTCCGAACTACCGCCGTAAGACTCCACCACAATTCCCAAATCCTGCCAGCTCGGTGAAGTCAGCGATGCTGAGCGCGCCACACCAATTGCGGAATTGGATGAACCGAAAGTCGATACTGAATAGTAGAGATAAAAGTAATCATTCATATGAATGATGTCCGGCGCCCAGAAGGAACCGCCGAAGTTGGGAATCTTGTTGTAAATCCAGGAAGGATAAGTGCTAAACACCGGGCTTGGGCCGCCCGTCCAAGTCGTCAGGTTAGTGGAGGTGGAATACCAGATCCCAGTACCGGTAGTGAAATGGAAGTAAGTGTTGCCGTCTTTAGTAATAGCGCCCGGATCATGGGAGTTAATCAATCCGGAAAGGGTAAGTGCGGAAGCTGTGAAACTGCAGAGCCAAAGGCCTATACCGGCCAGTAAATGCTTACACATAGCGGTCACCTGTTCGTTATTGTTAGCAGGAAGGTTGTGCCTGATATTGTATTAATATTATCAGACAATTAATTCTACCCAGAAACAAACTCTCAGGCCAAGGCTTTTCGGGATCTTTACAGTTTGGTCGGCTCACTTGGCAACTTATATTTGACGATCAGAAAGAGGCTTTGTGTGTTAACGCACCGCTTATGGCCTCTCCGCTCCTTATTCTGTGATGTGACATGACGGTCAACTGTAATTGCCAATAACTAGCATCCAACGCGATGTTTAAAGGAGAAAAACATGGATCTTATTATTAATCTCATCGTCTACCTGGTCGTTTTCGGCCTCATTTGGTGGCTGGTATCATTGCTGCCACTACCCGCTCCAGTCGGCCGGATCGTACAGGTGTTATTTATCATCCTGCTGATCATTATTATATTGTCCGTATTCGGAATCCTCCCTGGAGGCTACCTACCGCGGCTCAGTCTTTAGCTAGATTAGCTGCAAAAAAAGCCCCGCTTTCAGCAGCTGAAAGCGGGGCTTTTTCATTGTGCAGGTTATAACTATGTTGACACCTACATTAGCTCTGTGAAAAACTGTTATAACTATGTAATAACGGAGCAAGTCATGCTTACCCAAGTAAGAAAAATTGGCAATTCGGCAGGAGCTATTATTCCCGCGCCTGTACTGAAGGAATTGAAATTACGTGAAGGCGATAGCATTGACGTGTCGGTAGGCGAGAACTGCATCATTATCAAACCCGCAACGGGAAAGCCAAAATACTCGCTGGAAGAATTACTGAAAAAATGCAATCCAAAAGCACCCAAAACCAAAGAGCTGGACGATTGGGAACACATTAAACCTGTAGGGAATGAAATCTAATGGCTGTATTCGATAAAGGAGATATCGTCCGTGTTTGTTTAAATCCAACGGAAGGAAAAGAAACACAAGGTGACTTCCGCCCTTGCTTTGTAATCTCCCCAAAAGCATTTAACAAACTCGGTTTGACTTTAGTAGCGCCAATAACACAAGGCGGAAATTTCGCACGCAGCGAAGGTTTTGCAGTTCCCCTAATTGGTAGCGGCACCGAGACACAAGGAGTGGTGTTAGTTAACGGTGTTAAGTCACTTGATCTCGTCGCACGAAAATCAGTAAAAATCGAAAAAGCACCGCAGATGATTATTGATGAGGTTACAGCAATTTTGATGGCTATTATTGAATAACTAAAACCAACCCGCCATCCTGAACAATAAAGCGCTTACTCAGGATGGCGCTCTAGCAATGCAGGATTATTTTTTCACCGACAATTTAAAAATCGTGCGGGTTTTATATTCATCGCCGGGTTGCAGCACTATGGATGGGAACTGTGGTTGGTTGATTGAATCTGGGGCGTGTTGTGGCTCCAGGCAAAAACCGGTGCGTTGTTTGTAATTCACACCCTTGCCGGTTAATGAACCATCCAGAAAGTTGCCGGAATAAAATTGTACACCGGGCTCTTCGGTAAATACTTCCAAGACGCGACCGCTACTTTCTTCCTCTACGCGTGCAGCCAAAAACAACTCTTTGTAATTTTTTTGATTGAGTAAGAAGTTGTGGTCGTAACCAACACCATTTTTGATTTGTTCGTGATCAGCGTTAATTAATTCGCCAATCAAACACGGACTGCGGAAATCAAACGGTGTGTTAGCGACGGGCATAGGTTCACCTACCGGAATTTGCACATCATTCACTGCATTAATGTGGTCGGCATTAATTTGTATTTTGTGTTTGAGGATATCGCCACCACTCCCCTCACTAAATGCACCCAAATTAAAATAGCAGTGTTGGGTGAGGTTAACCGGCGTAGCTTTATCTGTGGTTGCGATATAATCCACGGTTAATTCATCGTCGTGGGTGAATTGATAAGTGACAGTTACCGCCAAATTTCCGGGGAACCCCTGATCGCCATCTTCACTGAGCAAATGCAATTTCAAGATAGGGCCATTGGCATTTTCTTCAGTGGTTGCACTCCACACTTTTTTATCAAAACCGGTTGGCCCGCCGTGCAAATTGTTGGAGCCGTTGTTCGCAGACAGCTGGTAGGTTTTACCTTCCAACGTGAATTGTGCATTAGCGATACGGTTACCAACACGTCCAATCAGCGCACCAAAATAAGGGCCTACATCCAGATAGGGTTCAAGAGAATCAAAGCCCAATACCACATCCGCAAGCACGCCATTTTTATCACGCATGTACCACTCGGTGATGATGCCGCCAAGAGTGATGATTTTTATGCTGCTGCCTTGATTATTGCGCAGCGTAAATTCAGTCACTGTTTCACCTGCCGGAGTGGTGCCAAATAATTTTTGGGTAATTGCCGTAGAAGTTGTCATTGCAAATTAACTCGCGTATTAATTTCTGATAATAAAAAAGTGATGTTAGTCGGGCTTGTCCTGCCCAAAATCCGGGAAGCCTTCGCTAGTCCAATTGAGGCGGCGAATGTAAGTGTGGCGGTTGGGATCGGTGAGCGGTGTGCCCTGCAATTCTAAATAGTCGCGCGCATGATATACCATAATGTCAGTTTGACCATCATCACCCAGCGTGAAGCTATTATGGCCTGGTCCATAGCGTTTCAATTCCGGATTACTCTCAAAAACCGGTTCAGGCAATTTATGCCAGGAGGCAGCATCAAGCAGATCGCTGTCGGAATTTGCCCAAAGCAAACCCATTGCGTAGCGATGATCAGTCGCGCTACCTGAATAGCTGATAAAAACTTTTCCATTGCGCTCAATTACCGCCGCGCCCTCATTGACTTTGTAGCCCTGGATTTCCCAATCCAATTCCGGCCGCGAAATTTCGGTTTCAATATCGCCAACTTGTGTTGGTGAAACGAGCTTGGCGATATAGAGTGCGGAGTTAAATTTTTCCTCCGGATCTTTTTGCGCCCATACCAGATAGCGCTGGCCCTTGTGCTCAAAACTGGTGGCGTCGAGCGAGAAGGAATCGCGCGCGGTTTTTACCAACCCCAATTCTTTCCACTCGCCCAGCATTGGATCTGCCGACTCATTGGCCAACACATGCATGCGGATCAACCAGGGTTTTTCAGCATCGGCAGCAGCAACGTAGATGTACCAGGTATTATCAAAATAATGCAGCTCCGGCGCCCAGATATTTGCTCCCATCGCACCGGTTGCATGTTTACGCCAGACCACTTTTGCCTCGGCAGTTTTTAAACCAGCGAGTGAATCTGCACTGCGCAATTCAATCCGATCAAACTCGGGCGCAGTGGCAATAAAATAATAATGTCCTTCCGGCGTGCGATGGATAAAGGGGTCCGCACGCTGGGCGACTAAGGGATCAGACGCGGGTATGGCAGCGCTTTGGCTACTACCTTGACTATTAGTTTGCTCATTGTTCGATGGCGTATCTGCATTATTGCCACAGGCGACTAATGCTCCGGTTAGGATCAGGGTTACTACACTTGATATCAAGTTCATGGATTTACCTCGGGGCTAGCTTTACACCGGTTAACTGTTATTCGTTATAGATTAATATTATATTACATATTCTTAAGAATTAGACCAATATGAGAGATCGCTATGCAATTCATTACGAATAACACCCCGCTCAACATTACTCGTCATCGACCGGCAAAACTGCTGCTTGCACTAGCCTTGGCATTCATCGCGCCTTTTATCAGCGCCAAACAAGTCGATGTCCATGACCCGGTGATGACCCGCGAGGGCGATACCTGGTATCTGTTCAGCACCGGTCCCGGCATCACCATCTACAGCTCCAAAGACCGTGTGAATTGGCGCTATTCCGACCGCGCTTTTGCAACGGAGCCGACTTGGGCGAAATCTATTTCTCCCACTTTTGATGGCCATCTTTGGGCACCCGACATCTACTTTCACAACAACCAGTTTTATTTGTATTACTCCGTATCCGCTTTCGGCAAAAACACGTCGGCAATCGGTGTGACAGTGAATAAAACCTTGAATCCAAAATCACCGGACTATCGCTGGCAAGATAAAGGCATAGTGATTCAATCCGTGCCCAATCGCGATTTATGGAACGCAATTGATCCGGCAATTGTGATCGATGAAAAAGGCGCTGGCTGGATGAGCTTTGGTTCTTTCTGGGGCGGCCTAAAAATGTTCAAGCTCAATGCCGACTGGACTCGCCCGGCGGAGCCGCAGGAATGGCACAGCATTGCCAAACGCGAGCGCTCGATTTTAGTTGCCGACACCGATGCGCGCCCCGCCCAAATTGAAGCGCCGTTTATTTTGCGCAAGAATGATTACTTTTATTTATTTGCATCCTGGGGACTCTGCTGCAAAGGTGCCGACTCCACTTACCATTTGGTCGTAGGCAGATCCAAGAGTGCCACCGGACCTTATCTGGATAAAAGCGGAAAAGACATGAATGAAGGTGGCGGCAGCTTGCTGATTGAAGGTAATAAAAATTGGGTCGGCCTCGGCCACAATAGCGCTTACACCTGGGATGCAAAAGATTATCTAGTGCTGCACGCTTATGAAACTGCAGACAAATATTTGCAGAAGCTGAAAATATTAAATATCAATTGGGATAAAGAAGGATGGCCGGTTGTTGATCCTAAAGAATTGGATACTTATAAAAGTAAGCGATTAAAATAATCTGAGTAAAAATCCTAACCACACTTAAAGGAATAAGTGTGGGGAGCCACAGACAAGCCCGCGCATTTCTCATAACTTTTCGATCATAAGCATTTCAGTTTATTAGAAATAACTCTTTGTTTAAGAAACCCAAGACGACTAGTCTGTGTCAATGCCTATGTATTTAATGGAGTTAACTTATGACCAGAGAAGATCTTTTGCGGGAAGAACAAGGTGAAACGGCGCATGAATTAGCAGAGCTACTAAGACTCGCACAAGAAATGGGACGTCGTTTAAGCAACGAAACCCATGGGGAAATGTACGACGATGTGCGCCTGCTTATTTCCCTATTGCATCAAGTTCGCGCACAAGCGGATGTGATTGATGCAAAGTTAAATTTTGCTGATCCGGTCGTCGAGCTTATGGCACGACGTCGAAATCATTAATAGCAATCTACCTCAAATAAAAAAACCAGTGCTTCACGTTGAAACACTGGTTTTTTAGTTATTGAAAAATAAATTACGCGCGACGACGCAACAAACTCATTCCAAGTAATCCCATCAACATCAATACCACACCCGATGACTCGGGCACGCTTGTGCTATTGATATTAATAGTGAAGTCATCCATCGCCCAAAAATCCCAACCTGCGAGATTACTGTAAATATTCAATTGATCGATACCAGCCCAATCCAATTGAATCCAGGTAGGCGTATCATCTGCCAAGGCTATTGCCGAATCCAGTGAATAAACCAATACGCCATCCAACCAGCCTTCAAAACTGATTTCGTGATAATAATCGCCAACCCATGCTGCGGTAAAAAACGCCCCAATAAAATCAAAGCTACCTTCTGATGCCAGTGAAATACTCACATCCTCTGCAAAAAAATTAAATGCAGTATTATTTCCTGAAACCACACCCGCTTCATAACCGCTACCAGGATACACATCACTCGCGATACTACCCAAAGTAGTCCAATTAAATCCCTGATAACCATCGGCGATAGCAGCCGAATTTCCGGAAAGATCATCAAAACCAATTACTGCAGCTGATGCCAGCGATGAACACAACAGCAAATAAAAACCCAACATTATTTTTTTCATAACAGACTCCGTTAGTCGGTGCTGGTTCCGAATAAGGAACCAGCGAGATGATTTACATTTATTTTTGCTTTGCCGATTACAGAGCCAGTGCTTGAACCTGGGCATCGGTCAATGCGGTTTCATAGATGCGCAATTCATCCATCAAACCTTTGTAAGGTGTATCCCACCAATTCACTCCCAGCGAGAACACGCCGCTGTTAGTGGTAAACACATTGGGGAAATTTGCACCGCTGAATTTTTTGATTCCATTCACATAGACATTGACTGCTCCATTGTTAACGGTAAATGCCACATGTGTCCATTGCCCTACCGGAATTTTCAAACCTAATCCGGCGTCGTACCAGGCAGTGCCCGACCACAACATGGTTGCACCACTCACCCACTCGTGCCCCATCGGCAATAAACTCACCCATGAATCACCATTTCTTGCTCCAAAGAATGTGGTGCTGAATGCGGTGAGTTGATCCGGTTTCAACCACAGCGATACGGTATAAGTATTTTTAGTGATGATGCCGTTAGGTAAACGCACACCAGTACTGCCATTAAAAACCGCAGCAGAACCAGACACACCAGTGGCATAACTGAGCGAGCCGCCAGTAGTATCAATAAAAGAACCACTTACAGAACCGGCAGCAAGCACACAAGTTGAATCGACCAAATTATTATTGAACGCATAGTGCGCTAATAAACCACCGGCCGTTTCTTCACGTACCACAAGGGTAAATGCTTTAGTCGTGGTAGTAATGCCTTTTTTGATAGTGGCAGTCAGCGTGACAATTGCATCGCCATTGCCGTTTGCCGGGCGCTTAATTACACCGGAATTACTCACTGCATTAGTGTTGGATGAACTCCAGCTAATGGTTGCATTGCGCGCCGCTGTTGTTGCCAAACTGATATTGGCTGTAACAGCAGATGTATCACCAAGGCTCAATTCGGTTTTAATAGCTGCAACAATTTGTGCATCGGTTTTCTTCGCCAATTTGCTACCAAAAATCGCCACGCCTTGATTCGATAACGCAGTGAAAGTAAGCGCATAGGTTTTTGCCGTTTCATCCCATTGATTCAGCAACACGCCTTTGTAAGTTGGATTACCATCAATGTTGATGTCGATTTGATTGTCGCCAACCAATGCCCAACTACCGGCTACTGCACCAGAAATTACGCCGGTACTTTCCAAGGTAATTAACTGTGAATTTTTGATAGTGGCTGAAATATCTTTACCGTGATTAACCAGTAAAAAATCGCCCGGAATAAAATCGCGGCGCACCGTCGCCAGAGTTTCATTCGCGTAGCGATAAGGCGTAATCAGCGGCCAGCCATCGGCATTCATCAGCAATTGGTGCGCGCGAATTTCATGGGCTTCGCCACGCTGCGGAAAACGCGAGTGGAAAATAATAAAATGTTTTCCAGTAGCCGCATCGTAATAAGCAGAGTTATGCCCAGGTGAAACATAACCCGTTCCAATGCCCGTACCTGTCTCACCCAATTTGCGTTCGAATAAAAAATTGCCCATCAGTTTCACGCCGAAAGGAGCAATAGAGGCATCATCAAAAATAGGCAGCGATGCATTGGCTTTCACATTCACCATGTTATTGCCCTGCGCATCGTAGTAAGGGCCATCTGGATTTAATGAGCGAGCGACGCGAATGTTGTAACCGCCCACCGCATCCAAACCACCGAAGGACAAGAACATGTAGTAGTAACTGGTTTGCGGACTGTAAAGTACGTAAGCGCCTTCGATACGGCTGTGGTTACCGCCAATCAAACGTTTGCCGTAACCCTGCCCGGCTAAAGGTTTACCGGTTGCAGGATCTAGTTGCAGAATAAAAATGCCGCCCGAATAAGAGCCGTACACCATCCACAATTTTCCGCTCGCATCAAAAAAAGTATCCGGGTCTACTGCGTTGGGATGTTTGCGTGCGTCGTAAACCGTTCCATCTTCGCTGGCCAAATTCCACATGCCAGACTTGAGGAAAATGCCTTTGTTTACGTAGGGACCGTCGACTTTATCGGCGACCGCAACACCCATTGCCGAACGCGGTGAATCACCTTTGCAGGCGTTGTAGTACATGTAGAATTTGCCATCAGCCAGCTGGATAACATCAGCCGCCCAGAGCGTATTACTTTCCGCCCAGGTGAATGTCTCTGCGAGCTCAGTGACAACGTTAGTGAACAACGGATTGCTGGCGCTCACGCCATCAGCAATGGAATACCACTTAAGCAAATCCGCCGATTTGGCCGCAGCCAAATGGGAGCCGAACACGTAGTACTCATCCCCTGCCTTGATTACCGACGGATCGTGCACCGAGGCATTCACAAATGAGGGAATAACGGGCTGGGCTATTTGCGCCTGCACATTGACTGCGCATGACGCCATCAGGGACGCACACAAAGCGCCCAGACGTAAAAACTGTAATGGGGTCTTCATATCTCTCCACTCCTATTTATGATTATTTCTTTTAATGTATGACAAATACAAAATTAAAGGACGATAAAAC
>Ga0247822_10000825_pt1 | contig 17719 bp, 8 predicted proteins | sample 13C_Cellulose_Da_FD_192423 | JGI IMG/M metagenome (GOLD analysis project Ga0247822, IMG submission 192423) | Soil microbial communities from agricultural site in Penn Yan, New York, United States - 13C_Cellulose_Day30 | ecosystem: Environmental > Terrestrial > Soil > Agricultural land | place...
ATTCAGGACCGCGAGGTGCTGACGGCCGAGGAGATGGCGAGCTACTGGCGGCTGTTCCGGTGGGCCCGGGCGGAGCCGTCCGTGGAGCTGGAAAACCGGGCGCGGCGGGATCTGTTCTTCACGCACTTTGCCCAGGCTCCGGCGACGTATCGCGGGGAGCTGGTGCGGCTGAAGCTCAACGTGGCCCGTGTCCTTCCCAATTCCGATCTGAAGCAGAATTCGGCGGATGTGAAGCAGGTTTACGAGGCCTGGGGGACGACGAGCGACTCGCAGTCGTATCCGTATGTCGTCGTCTTCCCGGACCTGCCGCCGCAGCTGCCGATCGGCGTGAACCTGGTCGAGCAGGCGGTGTTCACCGGATTTTTCCACAAGCTGATGCTGTACAAGACGCCGGACGGGCAGACGCACTTTGCTCCGCTGTTCCTGGGCCGTATCCGCTGGACGGAGAACCCGGTCAGCGCCCACTACAAGCGGCAGGCGAGTGCGTCCGGTTGGATCATTGGCGGCGTGATCGGGGTGATCCTGATCATCTTCGGGACGCAGTGGTGGTACAGCCGGCCGATGGCGGTGACGATTCCGGAGCGTCCGGTGGATCAGAAGGCGCTGGACCGGTTCTTGGAGACGGGTGAGATCCCCGAGTCGCCGCCGTCCGGGCCGCCGGAGTGGTTGTTGTCGGACGAGCCGCCGCCTGAGGACTTGAAATAGAGCGGCCCCTTCTTGCCGGCGCAGCGTCCATAGCTCAAACCCAACGTGCGACGGCAGCCTGGGGTCAAGGGGGCAACCCCTTGCCGCCGGAGGCATTCCGGTGAGGAACCGTGGTACACAACGGGCGTTCCCTTTGTGGTACCAGCGTTGAGGACTCATCGCTCGCCCCGTCAACCCCGCGGGTTGGTGCGGGGGCATACGGCACCGTGTCCGCGCGTGTACACACGGTCCTTCCGACAATGTCCGACGAGACGGCCTCCGGCGGGCAAAGGGGATTCTCCCCTCTGCACTCCCCCACCAGGGTCCCCCTGGACCCGGTTCAATAGACACTGGTTGACTTGCGCAGTCCGACCGTCTAACCTCTGCCCCTTTCCCCGCACACAAATTTCCTGTCGAGATAGCGTAAGACACCATGGGGCGGATTGAGCGATCCCGCGAGTTGGCACGCCGGCGGACACGCCGCGTTAAGTTGAAGAAACTCCGCGACCGACTGGCCAACGCCAAGACCGACGCCGAAAAGCAGGCCATCGTCGCCAAGGCCCAGCGGATCAGCCCGCTGATCAAGGACCTGGCCTAGACCCACTGAAGTGATTGAAAACCCGGTCGGACTACGTCCGCCCGGGTTTTTCTGCTGCGCTGCCGGGAAGAAGTGAACTTCTGTCCCCCAATTTCGAGCCCGCCCATCCGGCGCGAGAGCTCTTCCCGCCGGGTCAGACGATTTCTGCAGCGGACCTCCGCCCCCGGTCTTTGGATCATCCATGTCGGCGTCGCCTACGCACGCTTCAGGAGAACACGGGCACCACTTCAAGAGCTTCTGGCTCTGGGTCATGTGCCTGACCGGGGTCGACTACTTCTCCACACTGGGCTACCAGCCGTCCATCGCCTTCGATAACGCGGGCCGGCTCTCCCCGATCGCCACGCTGTTCCTGGTCCTCGTCACGCTCTTCGGAGCGGTTCCGATCTACCGGCACGTCGCCTCCTCCTCGCCCCACGGCCAGGGGTCGATCGCCATGCTGGAACGGCTCGTCAGCGGCTGGGGCGGAAAAATCCTCGTCCTGATCCTGCTGGGATTCGCGGCGACCGACTTCGTCATCACGAAAACACTCTCGGCCGCCGACGCCGCGGTCCACCTCCTCGAGAACCCGTTCTGGGAGCACCACGCTCCCCGCCTGCTGCAGAACCAGGTCACCCTGACGATGCTGCTCCTCACCCTGCTGGGGGGCTGGTTCATGCGGGGCTTCGCCGAGGTCGTCTGGCTGGCGGTCGCCATCGTCGCGGTCTACCTCAGCATCAACTTCCTGCTGCTCGTCGAGTGCCTGCGATACCTGCTGACCCATCCGAGCCTGCTGTCCGAGTGGTTCCAGCACGTCGTCAACGGGGAATGGGCCATCGGAAGCCACCTGCCGGTCTCGGGGACTGGCTGGGGCTCGATCCTGATCCTGTGCTTCCTGCTGTTCCCCAAACTGGCCCTGGGGCTGAGCGGATTCGAAACCGGCGTGGCGGTCATGCCGCTGATCGCCGAAGAGGGAGAGACGCCCCAGGAGCGGCTGGAAAGCCGAATCGACGGCGCGCGAAAGCTCCTGCTGGTGGCGGCCCTCATCATGTCGTCGTACCTGCTCTGTTCGTCGCTCGTCACCGCAACGCTGATCCCAGCGGATGCGCTGCGGAAGGCCCCCGCCATCGCCGAAGAGGAGAGCGCGGCGACCCTCGAGCCCGGCCGCCCTCCGGAGAAGGGCCCGGCGGCCGATCGCGCGCTGGCCTATCTGGCCCACGGCGAGAGCCCGCTGCCGGTCAGCCCGCTGTTCGGGAACGTCTTCGGCACGCTCTACGACATCAGCACCGTCGTCATCCTGTGGTTCGCCGGGGCGAGCGCGATGGCGGGACTGCTCAACCTCGTACCGCAGTACCTGCCGCGGTACGGGATGGCCCCTGACTGGGCGAGGGCGACCCGGCCGCTCGTCCTGCTGTTCACGGGGATCAATCTCTTCGTGACCTGGATCTTCAGCGCCAGCGTCGACGCCCAGGGGGCGGCGTATGCGACGGGGGTCATCGTGCTGATGTCGAGCGCCGCGACGGCGACGATCATCGAGACGTACCGCTCCCGCACGGGCCACTGGATCTGGCGCGTGCCGTGGGGGTATTCGCTGATCGGCCTGCTGTTCTTCTACACGATGGTGGCGATCATCATCGAGAAGCCGCAGGGGATGCAGATCGCCAGCTTTTTCATCGTGGCGATCATCGTGACGTCGATCATCTCCCGGACGTGGCGGTCGACGGAGCTGCGGTTCACCGGCTTCGACTTCAAGGACGACAACGACAAGTTCCTTTGGGACAGTCTCCGGCATCTGGAGATTGCGATCCTAGTTCCGCACCGTCCCGGCGGACGCGACCTGATCGAGAAGGAGCAGAGCATCCGGGCGGAGCACCATCTGCAGCCGCACGAGCCGATCGTGTTTGTGGAGGTCTCGCGGGGGGATGTGAGCGAGTTCTACCAGCACCCGACGATCGACGTGACGCAGCAGGAGGGGCGGATCGTGCTGCGGATTACGAACTGTTCGTCGATCCCGCATGTGCTGGCGGCGGTGGCGCTGGAGATGTCGAAGAGTGGTCGGCCGCCGGAGATTCACTTTGGGTGGTCGAACGAGAGTCCGATGCGGGCGAACGTGGGATTCCTGTTGTTCGGTGAAGGGAATGTCCCGTGGCTTGTTCGTGAGCTGCTGATGAAAGCGGAGAAGAACCCGGCTCTGCAACCGCGCGTGATTATCGGTTGAGTACGTCTCATCGGGTCCAGGGGCACCCTGGTGGGGAGTGCAGAGGGGCAACGCCCCTTTGCCCGCCGGAGGCCTGGCCGTCGAGAGACATCTGAAGGAGGGCGTGTCCAAGCGCGGACGCTGTGTGGTATGCCCCCTCACCAACCCGAGGGGATTCCAGTGCGAGCGGTGAGTCCGCAGCACCGGTTCCACAAAGTGGGCGTCCGTTACTTACCACGGTTCCTCATGGAAGTGCCGCCGGCGGCAAGGACGCGGTTCAAGCCTGCCTGGCCGCGGCTTTTCCCCACGCGCCCCGCAAGTTACGCTTACCCCCTTATCGTCCTCCAATACCGAGAGAAGTTTTCATCATGGTGATGCGTCTGTCCTGGGCGGCCTGTCTGTCGCTCGCCCTCTGTCAGGGGTGCGCCGAGCCTCCCGCACCGCCCGCCAGCGCACCTCCGGCCCCTCCCGCTGCCGCCGCCACGGACTCCGGACCGCGCGAAGTGAAACTCCCCGAAGGCGCGGGCAAGGCGGACGAGAACGCCCCCAAGACCCTCACGGCACAGCCGTCCGGCCTCAAGTACCGCATTCTCCGCGAGGGGAAAGGTGCCAAGCCGACCGCGTCCGATACGGTCGAAGTCAACTACCACGGCTGGCTCGATAACGGCAACGTCTTCGACAGCTCCTACGCCCGGAAAGAATCGATTTCGTTCCCGCTGGGAGGCGTCATTCCGGGCTGGACCGAGGGGATGCAGCTCGTCGGCGAAGGCGGAATGATCGAGCTCGAGATTCCGCCCGAACTCGGCTACGGGGCGCAAGGCGCCGGCCGCGACGTTCCCCCCAACGCCACGCTGCACTTCATCGTCGAACTGATCGACGTCAAGTAATCGCCACGACCGGAGCCGACGGGAAGTCGGCTCCGATTTTCACTGTCCGCATCGATGACCACGTCCGCCGGACGCCCGGTGCGTCGATCGAGTTTCACACCGCTCCAATGGATCAGGTGCTTTATGCTGTTGAAGGGATTGACTCGCGTAGCCTTGGTCGGACTGGCCCTCGTGATCGCAGGAGTTTCCATGGCCGATGACAAAGAAGTGAAGTTCCCCGAACTCCCCGCCGGCGCCGGCAAGATGGACGCCGCCGCCCCCAAGGCGCTCACCACCACCCCGTCCGGACTCAAGTACCGGGTCCTCCGCGAAGGAAAGGGCGCCAAGCCGAAGGCGACCCAGACCGTCGAGGTCAACTACCACGGCTGGCTCGACAACGGCAAGGTCTTCGACAGCTCCTACAAGCGGGGTGAGTCGATCTCCTTCGGCCTCAATCAGGTCATCAAGGGGTGGACGGAAGGGATGCAGCTCGTCGGTGAAGGGGGAATGATCGAACTCGAGATTCCCGCCAGCCTGGGCTATGGCGCCCGCGGCGCCGGACGCGACGTTCCGCCGAACGCCACGCTCCACTTCCTCGTCGAGCTGATCGACGTGAAGTAGTCCCCCCGGTCGCCGGCTCTGCCGTCGAGAATCGATGACCCCGCCCGCAGCCGGAAACGGCCGCCGGCGGGGTTTCTTCGTTTTGTAAAGGACCACATCACCCGGCGGCGTGAGGCTCTACTTCGGAGCCGCGACCCGAGGGCCGGTGTCCTCAAGGACCGGAACATCGATGCCCAGCATCCGCGCGGGGGAATCGGCGTGGACGCCGCGCTCCGGATGATCGGGGTCGAGCCACCGCGGATCACCGATCGCCGAGTGCTGGTCGTGACCGGACGCCAGCCACTCCTCCCAGCTCTTCCCGGTCCATGTCCTCGGCCCCTCGGCCGGCATGAAGTAGAGGTTGTGGTCGCAGGGGTACGTCCCCTTCTTCCAGTTCCCGGTCAGGAAGGCCGGCGATGGGCTGACGACGATGTTCTTTTCCAGCGTGAACGACTGGTGGTCCTCGTCCCGCGAACGCCGGATCCCCCCTTCGCCGCAGTTCACGAAGACGTTGCCGCGGATCGTGTTCTCCTTCCCGTAGTGCTGGTGGAACCCGGCCGTCTGGCAGCGGTAGACGACATTCCCTTCGAGCAACATGCCGGACGAGCCCTCGTCGGTGTAGAGGCCCCAGCCGCCGTAGTCGAAGCAGGCGAGGTCGTGGATCAGGTTCCCCCGCACGACCGTCCCCGGCTGCGGACCGAGGAGATAGACCGCCCCCAGGTCGCTGAGGAGCTTGCCCCCGAGATCATGGATGTGGTTCTTCTCGACGAGGTTCTCGCGGCAGGGGGAGTCGCGATAGCCCCAGGTCCAGCCGACCGAGACGCCGGTGTAGGGGGCGTGGTGAATCTCATTGTGGCGGATCGTGTTCCGGGCCGCCTGGAACACGATGGCGCCGCACGCCCCGAAGTCGATCTGCCCGTAGTCGTGAATCCGGCAGTCCTCGACGAGGTGCCCGGAGACCTGGGCCTCGGGGGCCTCCTCGATCTTCGTCTCCCCGATCCGGACGCCTCCCGCGCCGAGCTGCGACAGTTCGCACCGGCGGACGACGCAGTCCCGGGAACCGCGGGCGATGTCGACCGCGTAGCCCGCGACGCTGCGGACCGTGCACTGCTCCACAAGGCCGTTCCGGACGGACCGCAGCACGATCGCGCCTCGCCGTGGAGCCGCGGCCTGCATGTCGATGTCCCCCTGCGGCGGTGTCTCGACGTCACACTCGGAGAAGTGCAGCCCCTGGAGCCGGACGTCCGCCGCTCCGTCGATGAGGACGAGCGTCCTGAGCCGCGGGACCGTGATGTTCGCCGCCAGCGGATCGATGCCGGCGGGCGGGATGAGGCGGATCGTCCGGGCCGACGGATCGCAGCACCACTCCCCCGGCTGGTCGAGTGCCTCGGGAGCGTTCTCGATCCAGAAGCGGTTCGTCTTCTCCTGGCGATGCGCAATGGCCGCCCCCGGCAGCGTGACCCGCTGCGCCGCGAGGTCGACCTCGGTCACGGCGAGCTGGAAGCCGGCCCACTTCTGGAGGCCGCGGATGACGACTCGCTGACGGCCCCATTCGGCATGGGCCATCCCGTCGGGAATGCCGAGCGTCAGCGGCGGCTTCGTCGCCAGGGTCTCCTTCGTCTCCAGCCAGCCGGTGTTCGGCGTCCGAGCCCGGACGAGCCGGCTTCCGGCCAGGAACAACTGCCGGGGAGGGGCCGTCGGGAATCCGTCCCGCAGGCGGCACTCCCAGACGTTGCGAACTTCGTCAATCCGCTTCCAGCCGGTGAGCCGTGACGAGCCGACGATCTCGACCTGGGCTCCCGGCTCCGCGGCCAGGGTCAGGCCGCTCGCCTCCGGTCCCAGATGGAGCGGTTCCGTCAGCTCATAGCGTCCGGCCGGAATGAGGACGGTCCGTGCCTCTCCTTTCTTCCCGGAGTGGTTGATCCGTTCCTGAAGCGAAGGCTCGGCCCCGTGGACGGAAAGTCCCCAGGGGGCGGCGATCGACAGCAGGAGGGCGATGTGGGTCAGTGTCGTCATGGAGCGTCTCCTCACGGTCATCGGATCCTTCGTCCGTTCCGCCACCCGCCGGATGTTCGAAACGTCCGGGATGCGCAATACTGGTTGGACTCAGTGATCGTTCGTTCCCGACCACTGTCGTTTTCCGAGCCCTCCCCGCCAAGCAGAACACCTGTTTCGCGGCGGGGCCCCTTGATCTCCCACTTCCCCGCCGTGCCCTCCTTGCCTTCGCCCGACACCCCTTCCGCCTCCGATCCGGGATCACAGCGCGGCCGCCTGGGATGGCTCCTGCTCCTCCTCGGCCTTCCGCTTCTGCTGGTTCTCCTGTGGAACCGCATTCCCCCGCGCGGAACGCTCCCGGAGCCGGTCTCGAACGGAACCTCCTACCCCGCCTCGCCGATCCCGTGGACCCCGCGGGAGATGGAGAGCCCGGCGGCGGTCCCGTCGTGGACGACGCACGTCCAACTGGCCGATCGCAACGGCGACGGTCGCCGCGACATCATCGTGTGCGACGCCCGCTTCAATCAGGTCGTGAGCTACGACCAGACGGCCGACGGCGGCTGGACCCGCTCCGTCCTCGCGACCGAGATTCCGGCCCCCGCCCATGCCACGCTCGTCGACCTCGACCAGGACGGCCGTCTCGACCTCGTGGTCTCGTCCCTCGGGAACATCTGGCCCGACGACCTGCGGGTCGGCAAGCTGATCTGGCTCCGGAACACGGGCGAGGCCTATGAGCCCGTCGAGCTGCTGACCGACGTTCGACGGGTCGCGGACGCCCAGCCGGGGGATTTCGATGGCGACGGGGACATCGACCTGGCGGTGGCGGTCTTCGGCTACGCCCGTGGGGAGATCCTGTGGCTGGAGAACGACGGCCAGCAGGCGTTCACGTCGCATCAGCTCTTTCCGGCGGCCGGGGCGATCCATGGCCCGGTGGCGGACTTCGACGGCGATGGAGACCTCGATATCGCGGCCGTCGTCTCGCAGGACCGGGAGCAGGTGTGGGGCTTCGACAACGATGGCAAAGGAACGTTCACGCCGCGGCTTCTGTTCGAGTCGCTGAACTACGACCTCGGGAGCGCCGGCCTCGTGAAGACGGACCTCGATGGCGACGGCGACATGGATCTCCTGCTCCCGGCCGGAGACAACCTGGAGGACTCCCACAGTTACCCCCAGCCCTATCACGGCTGCTTCTGGCTGGAGAACAACGCCGTCAGCGCCAAGCCGACGCCCTGGACCTTCACGAGCCATCGGATCTCCAACCTGGGGGGGACCTACGCGGCATCGGCCGGGGACCTCGATGGAGACGGCGACAAGGATGTGGTCCTCGTCAGCATGTTCAACGACTGGGATCGCCCCGGCCACGCGAGCCTCGTGTGGCTGGAGAATGACGGAAAGCAGACCTTCCGGCCGTGGCAGGTCGAGACCGACCAGACGCATCTCGTCACGGTCGACTGCGCGGACCTCAACGGAGACGGCCGCGCGGAGGTCGTAACCGGACCGCTGCACCTCCACCCGCCGTTCCGGAACAGCCCCCCGGCGACGCTCTGGACCACCGCTTCCGGAAAGGCCGCTCCATGAGTGCCCGCGCCCGCCCCCTGCTGATTGGCCTCCTGGTCGTGGAACTGGCCGTCGGGGGCTACCTCGTTGTGACCCGTCTCGGCCGGCCCCCCGTTCCGCAGGTCGATGTCCGCCGGCTCCCGCCCGCGACCGCCGCCGCGATCCGGCAGCTCGAGTCGCAAGCCGACTCCGACCGGCCGGCTGCCTGGCGGGAACTTGGAGAAGCGTATCTGGCCTACGGCTACCTGCCCGAGGGAGAGGTGGTCCTGGCCCGGGCGGTCGCGCTCGACGAGACGAACGAGGCGGTGCGGTGGATGCACGCCCGATGCCTCGAACGGCTTGGCCGGCTCGACGAGGCGATCGCGGAGTTCGAACGGGTCGCGAGTGGATCGGACGCGGGACGGGATCCGGACTGCTGGCAGCGGATCGGAAAGTGCCAGCTCCGCGCGGAGCAGCCCGAGAAGGCGATCGCCGCGTTCGAGAAGGCTCTCCCCTCTTCGCTGGCGGAGTTCGAGCTCGCGCGGGTCCTGCTGCGGACCGGGCGGGTCGACGAGGGGATGAAGCACATCGAACAGCTTCGGCGCACTCAACCGCTCGACATCTTTGTCGAGACGGTCGCGGTCGAAGGGGCCCGCCTCCAGGGGGACCTGTTCCGCATGGCGGTCGCGGAGGAGCGGGCGGAGCGGGGGACCGGTGAGATGGAGCAGCAGCGGGAGTGGAAGGACCTTGAGCTGATCCGCTCCCGGTATGGACTGATGGCCGAGCTGGCCGAGTGCTCCGCGGAGCTCGAGGCCCGACGGGCAGCGCAGGCAGTGGCCCGCTTTGAGACCGTCCTCCAGACGAATCCGCCCGAAGTCACGGAGGTGCTTCTGACGAACGGCCTGCAGATGACCTATCTGGCGCAGGATCTGTCGACCGCCTCGCGCTGGGTGGCGTCGTTCGAGCCCCGGCTGGCGATTTCGCCGCTGGCCCGCCACATCCTGGGGGAGATGGAGTGGAATGGCGGCTCGCGGCAGCGGGCGCGGGAATGGCTGGCCGCCTCGCAGAAGATGCAGCCGAAGTCCGAGGTCGCTTCGCGGCTGGCAGAGTTGTCGGAGGACAAGGGGAGTGCGGAGCGGCGGGCGGAGTACCGCAGCGAGGTCTTCTGGCTGGAGGGGGTGGATGCCTATCGGATCGGCAGCTTTGAGGCAGCGGAGGGTCATCTGCAGGAGGCGGCGCGACGTCGGCCGCAGGACCCGCTCCCGGAGTTTTACCGGGGGGAGATTGCCTTGGCGCAGGGGGAGTGGTCGACGGCTGAGAAGGCGTATGGCAGGGCGATCGCGCGGAATCCGCATTGTGGCCGGGCTCATGATCGACTGCGCGCGCTGGCGTCGCGGAGTGGTTCCTCTGAGTGACCTCACCGGGTCCAGGGGCACCCTGGTGGGGAGTGCAGAGGGGCCTGTGTTGTTTTTCTGGCCCTTTGCCCGCCGGAGGCCCTCTCGTCGAGAGATGTCTGAAGGAGCCCGTGTCCAAGCGCGGACGCCGTGCCATATGCCCCCTCACCAACCCGCTGGAATTCCAGAGCGAGCGCGGAGTCCTCGACGCCACTGCCACAAAGCGGTCGTCCGTTGTGTCCCACGGTTCCTCATGGAAGCGCCTCCGGCGGCAAGGGGGTGAGACCCCCTTGACCCCAGGCTGCCTGGGCACGTTGGGTTTGAGGTAGCAGAGCCGTGCCGGCGAGGACGCGGTTCGAGCGGGCGGCCGATGCATCATCGAACGGCCGGACCTATGATGCCGGGGCGTTCGCTTCGTCCCGATGAGGTTCCGCCGACATGGGTCTCCGCGTTCCGCCTGCGCTTCGCTCTGCCCTCACGCTGCTGTCCCTGTCCGTGGCAGCCCTGCTCCGGTTCACTCCGGCCATCGCAGCGGAACCGACAGCGGTCCGGTTCGATCACCTGACGAGCGCCGATCCGTACTACCCCGACATCGCGTTCCCCAAGCTCACGACGCCCCAGTGGGTCGGGGACGAAGGAGTCGAGGCGGTGGTCGTCCTCGCGATCGACGACATGCGGGAGCACCCCAAGTACGAGACCTACCTGCGGCCCATCCTGAACCGGCTCAAGCAGATCGACGGCCGGGCGGGGGTCAGCATCATGACCTGCCGGATCGATCCCCGGGAGCCGCAGCTTCAGGTCTGGCTCAAAGAGGGAGTGAGCCTCGAAGTCCACACCTACGACCACCCCTGCCCGCTCCTCGCGAAGGGAAATTTTGCGGCGGCCAAAGGGACCGTCGACCGCGGCATCGATCTTCTCTCGGAGATCCCCGGCAGCCGGCCGGTCGCCTTCCGGACCCCCTGCTGCGATTCGCTCAACACCTTCAGCCCGAAGCTGATGGCCGAGATCCTCGGCCGGACGACCGCGGCCGGGAATTTTCTCCAGGCCGACAGCTCCGTCTTCGTGGTCTATACGGCCGACGACCCCGAGCTTTATCCCGCCTGGGTGACCGAAGGGAGCGGCGGCAGCGGGCGGTTCACGAAGTACATCCCCCGCGACCGCGGATTCGTGAACTACATCGAGAACTATCCCTACCCCTACGTCATGGCGGGAGGCCTGTGGCAGTTCCCCTGCATCGCCCCCAGCGACTGGTCGGCCCAGCACCTTCACAAGCCGAACAACCCCGTGACGGTCGAAGACTGGAAGCGGGCCCTCGACTGCACAGTCCGCAAGCAAGGGGTGTTCGACCTCGTGTTCCATCCGCACGGCTGGATCTCCAGCGAGCAGGTGGTGCAGTTCATTGACTATGCCCAGGCAACCTACGGAAAGCGGGTGAAGTTCCTCTCATTCCGCGAGTGTGTCGACCGCCTCAACACGCACCTCCTCAAGGGCCAGCCGGTCCGCGAGCCGAAAGGCGGAGGCGACAACGGTGTGCGGCTCGCCGACCTCAACGGGGACGGGCATCTCGACGTCGCGGTCGGCAACGAGTCTCTCCAGGTGACCCGGCTCTGGAACCCCGGGACGAAGAGCTGGCAGGAGACACCTCTCCCCGTCCGGATCGCCGGCGCGAAGGAAGCGGCCGCACAGCTTGGGACGATCCATCCTGACATTCCCTACCTGCTCGCCGTGACCGACGACGGAGCCCGGGCCTGGGAACTCCGGAACGGAGCCTGGGCGATCGCTAAGGGAGCGTTTCCCACCGAACTGACGGCGAAGACCCGACCCCTGTTCCGAGACATCGACGGCAACGGCGTCGACGAGCTGCTCCTCGATGGCGGGAAGACGATCTGCCGCTGGGACGAAGCCGCGGCAAGCTGGAAGGCGATGCCGTGGTCGATCCCCGAGGACGCCCGGCCCAGCACCGAGGCGGGCCACGACACCGGTGCCCGGCTGATCGATCTCGACGCCAACGGGTCGCTCGATCTCCTGGCGGCCAACGATGCCGTGTCGCTCGTCGCGCTGTTCGGCTCGATGGAGACTGGCTGGAGAGTCCGCCCGGCGCCACAGGACGCCGATCGACTGGCGATCCCGCCGATCGCCGTGAAGGGGCAGAACAACGGGTGGTTCACCCGCGGGCGGACCTGCTACTGGCAGAACGAAACGACCGACACGAAGCCCGCCCTCGTCGAGACGCGGACCTTCAATGAACTGCTGACCTTCGCCGATCTCAGCCAGACAACTCCCGAACAGTCGCTGCCGCTGCTGCGGGTCGCGCTCGGTTACCGCGTCGAGCTCGCGGCGGCGGAACCGCTCGTCGAGGACCCGGTGTCGTTTGCCTGGGGGACCGACGGCGCTCTGTGGGTTGTCGAGATGGGAGACTATCCGAACGGTCTCGACGGTCAGGGGAAGCCGGGGGGCTGCGTCCGGCGGCTTGTCGATCGCGACCGCGATGGCCGCTACGACGAAGCGAGCCTCTTCCTCGAAAACCTCCCATTCCCGACCGGCGTCCTGCCGTGGCGGAAAGGAGTCCTGGTCACCGCGGCGCCGGACCTGATCTACGCCGAGGACACCGATGGAGACGGGAAGGCGGATGTTCAAAGGACGCTCGTCACCGGATTCACTCCCGGGAACCAGCAGCACCGCTTCAACGGACTCGTGTGGGGACTCGACAACTGGGTCCACTGCGCCAACGGCGACAGCGGCGGCACGATCCGCTCCGTCCTGACCGGGCAGGAGTTCGACCTGCGGGGCCGCGACTTCCGGTTCCGCCCCGACACCGGCGAACTGGAACTGACCTCGGGGCAGTCGCAGTTCAGCAAGTGCCGCGACGACTGGGACCACTGGTTCGGAGGGAACAACACGATCGCCGCGCGGCAGGTCGTGCTTCCCGATCACTACCTCCGCCGCAACCCGGCGGTCGCGGCGGGCTCGATCGTCCGGCAGCTCATCGAGCACGCGGCCCGCGTCTACCCGACGAGCCGGACCGTCGCCCGCTTCAACGACCTCCACACCGCCAACCGGTTCACCTCGGCCTGCGGGATCGGGATCGGCCGCGACCCCGCCCTCAGCCCGGAGGGGACATCGCTCTTCATCTGCGAGCCGGTGCATAACCTCGTCAGCCGCTGGCGGCTCACACCCGACTCCGAATCGCCGTTCCTCCTGGACGCCGGCCGGGGCCCCGGTGACGAGGCGTCGGAGTTCCTCTCGTCCGTCGACAACGCCTTCCGCCCGGTCATGGCCCGCACGGGACCGGATGGGGCGCTGTGGGTCGCCGATATGTATCGGGCCGTGATCGAGCATCCGGAGTGGATCCCCGCCGAGACGCAGAAGACGCTCGACCTGCGGGAAGGACACGACCGCGGCCGGATCTACCGCGTGGCCCGCATGGGCGCTCCCGCCTCCCGGCCGCTCGCGATCCGTGATCGTTCGACGGCGGAGCTCGTTGCCGCGCTCGACTCATCGAATGGAACCGTCCGTGATCTCGTTCATCAGGAACTGGTCTGGCGGGCGGACGCCTCTGCGGCGAAGGCTTTGGAGGCCCTGAGCCGGACGGCAGGCGATGCGGCCGTTCGCTGCCAGGCGCTGTGTGTTCTCGAAGGAGTGAAAGCCCTCACTCCGGCGTTGCTTCTGGAGCGACTCACCGCCGAAACCGATCCGCGGGTTCTCTGCCATCTCGCGCGTCTCTCCGAGCCACATCTCGCGACCGAGCCGAGACTTGGAGAAGCGATCGTCCGGCTGCTCAAGACGCCGGGCTGTGCGCTGCAAGGCGCGTTCTCGCTCGGCGAGTGGCACGATCCCCGGGCCGGTGACGTCCTTGGGACCCTCGCCGCCTCTTCTGGCGATCACCCGGAGATCCTCTCCGCGATCCTCAGCTCGGTCTCGCGGGAAAACCTGGAATGGGTCGTGACGGCTTACCTCGGGGCTGTCTCCGCGGAGCACGAGTCCGATGCGTTCCTGGGGGACTTGATTCGGATGGCCGGGGCCGCCGGCGACAGCTCCCTGCTCGGCCGTGTCCTGGGCAACGTTCTCTCGGCTCAGGAAGGACATGATCCGGCGTCCACCTTCCGGCAGGCGGCTGTCGTCTTCGCGACGCTGGAGCGGTCGGCCAAGCTCGGCGAGGCAGTCCGCCGCGAATCACCCGACCTCGTCCGTCAGCTGGAAGCGTTGAGCCGCCGGGCGACCGAGGCCGTTCGCGACTCCGCGGGAGACCTGGCCGTGCGGCAGGCCGCGATCGACGTCCTCGGCCGGACTGCCGCGATGCGGGAGGCCGATGTCGAGCTCTTCGAGTCGCTCCTCAATCCGCGGACGGAACTGGAGCTGCAGCGGGCCGCCGCCTCGGCCCTCGCCCGGACGGCGGGTCTCTCCGTGCCGGGCCGGTTCCTCGCCGCCTGGAAGTCCGCCTCGCCCGACCTGCGGGCGCACCTCCTGAACCTGTTCCTCTCGCGGCGGGAGTGGATCCCGCCGCTCCTCGACGCCCTGGAGAGCGAGGCGGTCCGTCCCGTCGAAGTCGACGCGGCCGCGCGGCAGCGGCTTCTGTCGCTCAAGGACGATGCCCTCCGGAGGCGGAGCGAGTCCCTCTTCGCTTCCCGGGCCTCCGCGGATCGGGGGAAGGTCATCGCAACGTACGCTCCGGCGGTGGAGACTCCGGGAGAGGCTTCGCGGGGACGCGAGACCTTCGTCCGGGTCTGTGCTGCCTGCCACCGGCTGGGAGACATCGGCCGCGACCTCGGCCCGAGCCTCGCCTCGCTCTCGGGGAAGCGTCCCGAATACCTCCTCGAAAACATCCTCGATCCGAATCGCGCGGTCGAGGCCCGGTATCTCTCGTACATCGCAATCACCGAGGCCGGGCTGACCCATACTGGCCTCCTGACCTCGGAATCGGCCACCTCGGTGACGCTCCAGGGATCGGACGGCAAGCCGGTCGCGATCCTCCGGACGGAGCTCGAGTCCCTGACTTCGAGCGGCCGTTCGGTGATGCCGGAGGGGCTCGAAAAGGATGTCACGGTCGACCAGATGCGGGACCTGCTGGCGTTCCTCCGCTCGCAGCTCCCGGCCCAGGCTCCCAAGAGCTTCGCCGGCAACACGCCGGCGGTCGTCGCGCCGGATGAGAAGGGGATCCTCCGCCTGACCGCGAAATCCGCCGCCGTCTACGGGACGACGCTCGTCTTCGAGGCCCCGTTCCAGAACCTTGGCTACTGGGGGAGCGGCGACGACATGGCGGTCTGGACCGTCGACCTCCCGAGCCCCCGCGGATACGAGGTTGTCCTGCGGTTCGCCTGCCCCGACAACGAGGCTGGCAAGGAGTTCCGGATCGAATGCGGCGGCGAGCGGCTGATCGCCCGGACGACCGCGACCGGGGCCTGGGACCGCTACCAGCGGGCGACCCTCGGGACATTGCGGCTTCCGGCGGGCCGGTCCGAGGTACGGGTCATAGCGGACGAGCGGTTCGACGGGCATCTGATGGACCTGGAGTCGCTCCAGCTCACGCCAGTCCCGACCGCCGCCAAGCCGTAGTCGCGTATCGGTCGCGGCTGCTCAGGCGAGCCGGAGAAGCTTTCGCGTCAGCCACTCAAGGCCGAAGAGCGTGACCAGCAGGTACAGGACCCAGCTCCGGTCCCACAGCTCCTTGATCCGCTGGTCGATGATGATCCGCTCCCCCTTGTTGGGGAAGAGAGCGGGCGCGGCCTCGGCCGCCTCGGCGAGCGTCAGGTATTTGCCCCCGGTCCCGGCGACGAGCGATTCGAGCGTCGGGACGTCCTGGGTCAGCTTGGCGAACTCGAGCTGCGGCAGCCGGACCTGGAGCTCCGCCGTGACCGGCTCCTTCTCGTCCGGGACCGCGACGGCGATGCGGTACTTGCCCGGCAGCAGCACCCGGAAATCCCCGGCGAACTCCTGCGGCCGGTTGGGATCTTTCGTCAGCTGCGGCGGCGGAGTGAGGGGGCGGCCCTGCGGATCGAAGACGTCGAGGTTGATCGTCCCGACGTCGAGCGGCTGGAACTGCGGCGTGACGACGCGGGCCCGCACGGGGACGACTTGGCCGAGATCGAACTCGCGGCCTTCGAGAATCAGCATCCCCCGCTGAACGCCCCGCTTGCTCCGCCCTTCGGCCGCCTTGCGGGTCAGCTTGATCCAGAATCGGTCGTAGAGCTCATCCCCGTAGTTCCGCAGCCGCCAGAACTCCGCGCTCCCCAGGTAGAGCGACTGCCCCTGGCTGTACCGCTGGGCGGCGATCAGGACCGGCTGGCCATCCGCGCCGCGGGACAGCGGATCGGAGAACTCGGCGTAGACCGTCGTCCCCCCCTTGCGGGCCTTCGTCGGGAAGCACTTGTAGAACCCGGGGAACTGCTGCCAGAGTTTCCCCGCCGCAGCCGGGTCATCGGAGAGCCTGAGGAACTCGGCCGCCTGCCCTTCCTGTGTGAGGCCGACCTGCCACGCCTGCGAGGCCGCGTCCCCCTTGAGGGCGGGGCCGGGCTGGTCGACGACGACCGGGCAGAGCCGCCGCATCGTGGCGACCGCCGGGGCGTCGACGGAGAGCTGCTCCGTGTAGACGTCTCCCGCCACGAAGACGAGGCCTCCCCCTTCCTGGCCGACCCACTCCTCGATCAGCTTCTGCTGGTCCGGAGTCACGAGCTTCCAGTCCGGGTCGAAGGCGAGCATCACGTCGTAGGCGAAGAGCGCCTCGCGGGTCTCGGGAAACTTGAACAGGAGGTGGTCCGAGTCCTGGCTGATGCCGACCTCGCCCGTCTGGAGCCAGACGTCGACATCCATCGAGGGGTGGCGGTGCAGCAGGTTGCGGACGAAGCGGTAGTCCCGCATCGGGCCGCCGGCGACGATCAGAACCTTCATCGGCCGGTCGAAGATGTTGATCGTCCGGGTCTGGAGGTTGTCGTCCTCCCGGCTCTCGATGACCGTCCCCTGCGGCTTCACGCGGACGGTGTATTCGTAGTTCCCGGCTCCCGGCGGGGCCCGGTCGAACTTCACTTCGACGGGCTGGCCGTCGCCGCCGAGCGTGATCGTCTTCGAGTCGACGACGCTGGCGTCGGAATCGTCCGCCCCCTTCTGGACGAGTTCCAGGAGCGCCGGCTGGCCCGACATCCCCTGGGCCTGGACGAAGGCGGTGATCTCGAACGAGTCCCCCTTCTGGACGTCCGTGGGGGCGATGATCTTGGCGAGCTCGACGTTCATCGGCGGGACCGTCGCCCCGACGCCGACCGCCACAAGCCGCGCCCCGTTCTTCTTGGCCCGGTCGTTCGCCGTCCGGACGTCGCGTCCGGCGTTGCCAGCCCCGTCGGTGATGACGAGCACCCCGGAGAGCGTGTTCCCCTTGAGCTCGGAGAGCGCTTTGTCGATTGCGTCACCGAGGGCGGTCGAGGAGCCCTTGGGAGCCAGGACCGCCGCGTAGTCCGGCGCAGCGGCCGCAGCCGGAGCCGCGGCGCCGGCCGGTGAGACCGGCTTGTCCCCGGCTTCCGTCTCGGACGGGAAGCGGTGGAGGCTCGGCGAGAGGTCGGAGTCGAACCCGTAGAGGTCGACGGTGTGCTGCTTCCGCAGATCTGCGATCAGCGGCGAGTCGGCGAGGAGTTTGCGGACGGCCTCGGCCCGCGACACGGGGGGCGCGGGGGAGGCCCGGTCCGGGAGGGCGACCGGCTGCTGCATTGAGAGCGACGTGTCGACGAGGACCGCCACCTGCGACGGACGGAACGCCTCCGTTTGCGTCCGGGTATGAGGATTGAGGGCGATGACCGTCAGCCCCGCCAGGACCCCCAGCCGCAGGAGAATCAGCCACACGGCCCAGCCGGGATGGAGCCGCCGCGTATCGCGGTAGCACATCCAGATC
>Ga0247822_10000826_pt1 | contig 17715 bp, 16 predicted proteins | sample 13C_Cellulose_Da_FD_192423 | JGI IMG/M metagenome (GOLD analysis project Ga0247822, IMG submission 192423) | Soil microbial communities from agricultural site in Penn Yan, New York, United States - 13C_Cellulose_Day30 | ecosystem: Environmental > Terrestrial > Soil > Agricultural land | place...
GCGCCCTACGACATGGTCCGCCGAATGAGAGCGTCCATCTTGGTGCTTGGCCCGATGCTGGCGCGTGCGGGTGAATCGACCGTCTCGCTGCCGGGCGGCTGCGCCATCGGCGACCGTCCCATCGACCTTCACCTCAAGGCGCTGGAAGCCATGGGCGCGGAGATCGAGTTGGCGGCTGGCTATGTGAAGGCCAGCGCACCCAAGGGCCGTTTGACCGGTGGTGACTATAGCTTCCCGGTGGTGTCCGTCGGCGCCACCGAGAACGCGTTGATGGCCGCGGTTCTCGCGACGGGCCGTACCCAGCTTTTCAATGCCGCTCGCGAACCGGAAATCGTCGATCTCTGCAATCTTCTGGTCGCGATGGGCGGCAAGATCGAGGGCATTGGCTCCTCGCACCTGATCATCGATGGCGTCGAGGGGCTGCACGGCACGACCTACGACGTCATGCCCGACCGTATCGAGGCTGGAAGCTATGCCTGCGCGGCGGGCCTCACGGGCGGCTCGATCAACCTCATCGGCGCCCGGCCGGACGAAATGAAGGCGACGCTCAACGCGCTTGCGCAGGCGGGCCTGATTATCGAATTCCACGACAAGGGCATCAAGGTCAGCTCCAACGGCGCGTTGAAGCCTCTGGCGCTCTCCACCTCGCCGTTCCCCGGATTCGCGACGGACATGCAGGCGCAGTTCATGGCGATGCTGTGCCGCGCCGAAGGCCAGAGCTTCCTCGAAGAAACGATCTTCGAAAACCGCTACATGCATGTTCCCGAACTCCGCCGCATGGGTGCCGAGGTCGAGATTCACGGCCGCTCGGCGGTCGTGCACGGCGTCGAGAAGCTGACCGGCGCGCAAGTGATGGCGACGGATCTCCGCGCTTCGATGAGCCTCGTTCTGGCCGGCCTCGCGGCCGAGGGTGAGACAGAGGTGCTGCGCGTCTACCACCTCGACCGCGGCTACGAGCGGCTGGAAGAGAAGCTCAGTGCGGTCGGAGCCACGATTGAGCGCCGCAGCGCCGGTTAGGCTGCTGCTGGCGGCTCCGTGGCGGACGGCTGGCGGACCCGCAATATCCTGATCCGCCGCTCGATCCCGTCGAGATCCGGCCAATGGATCGACTGACCGGGGGTCAGGCCGTAGAGCGCTGCGCCCATCGGGGTCATGATCGAAATCTTGCCCGCGCCGATGTTCGCCAGCGCTGGAAGCACGATCTCGACCTTGCGGACCTGCGACGACTTTTCGTCGATGAAATCGACCTGCGAGCCGATGGTGACAGCATCGCCGGGAAGCGTCTCGCGCTCGTGAAGCTGCGCACGCTCGATCTCTTCGAGCAACATTGCGGCGACTACGGGAAAGCGATGTTCGGACTGCAGCGCCAGTCTCGCGACCATGTCGGATTCCGCCGCAAGCAAGTGGATGGGCGGGCGCACGTCGCCCGCATGTTGGATGCCCATGATGGACCCTTTGCGATTTTTGGAAGTACGAATCTCCCCGAGCCCTGCGTCACGCAGGCTCGGGGCTAGGCTCGCGCGGGAAGCTGTCCCGAATGGGCGAGGAAACGGCGGAAGGTCATTCGTCCGTGCATGGGATCAACATGGGTACGGACAGGCAGGAAGTCAAAACGGCTTGGCGCAGCGGCAAGGCGGTGCAGCGGTCTAGGGGGCTTTGACCAACCTCAGCGCCTTCGCGGAGACTTTCACGGTGACCGTTCGGCCCCAGTCGAAGGCGATGAAGTCCTTCTCGATCCCGTCCGCGAAAATCACGCCACCATCGTTCATGTGCGATGTGATCGCGAGTTGGGATTTCAGCTTGCCGTGCCGGATGGACGTTCGCGTGGCACGGCTCGGGAAGGGCTCGCGAACGAAAAAGGCCAGTGCCTCCTCGTCCGGCTCCAGCGAAATCGAACATTCCGTCGCTTCCATGATCGACCTTGCCCATCCGGTCGCGCCTGTGCCGGTCGAGACGATGAGGCCGCTCGAGGAATGCTCCTCGTCGGCTTGCGCGACCTTCAAATGGTAGCGTGCGGACTGGTGGCTGCGATGACCGATGAAAAGCTCGTTGAGTGCGAGCAGGCGTTCGCCATTCTCGAGTACCGCCTCGGCCATCGTGCGGTTTTCAAGAGCCAGAGCGCCTTCGACCGTTCCTTCCAAGACGACGTCGAGGACTTCAACGGGAAATCTAACGAGAACGCCGTCGTACACGTCGGGAAGGGGGTTCACTCCTACGACCGGTTGTCCGCTGAGATATTTCGCGACGTTGGCGACGAGGCCGTCCTGGCCGACAACCACGACAATATCGTCGGGGGCGAAAAGGAAACGGTCGAGGTCCGTCCGGCGAACATGCGCCTGCCGCCAATCTCGAGGAACGCGGACGCGCGCACCCCGCAAGGATTGCTGAAAGTGCTCGTGGCGCTGCTCGACCCACTCCAATTGCTGCCCGCGACTTTCGAGAAAGAAGCGCGCCTGCTCCCGCGTCGCATGCCGGGCCAGAAGCATTTCATAGTCCGTCTCGCGCGTGATGAACACCGCGCGAGGAGGAAGCGTCCCCACGAGAAATTAGCCGGAAGGCTGTTCAGAAGATGATTTGAACTCACGCATGACCGCAGCCAGCAGGTCGGGCGTGACATTCAGATGCTCGATCGTATCGAGGTTCGAAGCCAGCTCCCTCGCGGCCAGTCCGAGCAAGACGCTCGGGGCGAGGTCGCGATAGATGCCGATCCGCGCCTGTTCCGCTTCCGTGTTCGCCCCCTCGACGGTGCGGGTGCGCTGGGCTTGCGCCTCCGCCGAGATCTGTTCGGCCTCGGCCACGCCTGTAGCGCGGTTGCGGGCGTTCTCGGCCTCTTCCGAGATCAACTGCTTTTCGCGGCGCGCCAGCTCGATCTTGTTGGCAAGCTCGTTCTCCGCGATCGCGCGTTCCTTCTCGACGGCCAGCGCGCGGCGCTCGAAGGTTGCCTGATCCGCTTTCTGCTGAAGGGCCTCGAACGTTGGCGTCTGCAGTGCGCGCTCGAGTTCGCTGGTCGGCGAGAGATTGTTCAGGCGCACCGCGACGACGGTCAGCCCGATTTCCGCGAGCGCGGGTTCGGAATTGAGCGCCTTTTCCAGACGCGCTCGGAGCGGATCGACGCCCGCGTCGAGCAATTTCCCGACAGTTGCTTCGCCGAGATACTGCAGCGTCACCTGATTTATTAGTCCGGTGAGGCGCGTTTCGATCCGCTCGATGGGCTCACGGAAATATTCGCCATTCAGTCCGATGGTGAAGTCGACGCGTTCGGCGGCCTGCTCGGGCTCGACGACGCGCCAGCTCAATGTTCCCTGCACGTTGACTGCCTGGAAGTCGGAGCTGCGGCCTTTAACGAAAATCGCCATCTCGCGGTCGTCCATGGGGACTTCGGCGATGCTCGCGGTCGTCGGCTCGAACCAGAAGACCAGGCCGCGCCCGCTTCGCCGGACCCGTCCGTTCCGATATTTGATGACGTAGTGGCTGGCGTCGCTGCGGAGCTGAGCGAAAAAGCCGAAATTGCGAATATGCGCCATACTTTGCCCCCTGTTCCGAGGGCCGAACAAAGCTGTTCGCTCTGCTCAGCGCAAGGGGGTTAAAGGCTGTCCAGCGCGTGCAGCACCAGGCCGACCAGCCCGCCGACCAAGGTGCCGTTGATGCGAATGTACTGGAGGTCGCGGCCGACGGCGGCTTCGAGGCGGGCAGTGACGGTACGGGCGTCCCAGGTGCGGACCGTGTCGGACACCAGCTTCACCATCGAGCTGCCGTAACTTGCCGACATGCCGACGACCGCGCGTCGAGCGAACTGGTTGATGGCGGCGCGGATGCGCGGGTCGCTTTCCAGCGTCGTGCCCATGGATTTCAGGATCTCGCCGAGCTTGCCAGCGAACACGGAGTCCGGGTTGCGGGCCGCGCGGATGACGCCCTCCCGGGTCTTTTGCCAAAGCGTGTCGAGCCATAGGCTGACCGACTTGTTGTCGAGCAACTGCTCTTTCATCGCCTCGACCCTTGCGCGCGTCTCGGGCCGGGTCTGTAGGTCGTTGGCCAGCTGAGCCAGCGCCTCTTCCACCTTGATCCTGACCGGATGCGTGGGATCGGTGGACATCTCGACCGTGAGTTTTTTCAGGCCGTCCATGATCGCATCGGCGAGCTTGGCGTCGAGCCCCGCCAGTTTGAGAACCCAGTTCGCTTTCTTGTGCACCATCTCGCGGATCAGGGGCTCGTTGGCCTCCAGGGCTCTCGCCATCCACCGAATGGCGGCTTCGAGCATTGGGACGTGCCGATCCTCGTTGATTGCCGAGGCGAGAGCATGGCCAAGCAAAGGCGAGACATCCATCGAGCGGATGCGAGACGACACCGCGCCTTTGACGATGCCGCCGAGACGTTCGTCATCGAGTCCTTCGAAAACGTCGGCGATCAGGCGCGAGGCACCAGCACGGATCCGAGTGCCTTCGCCTGCCGGCGTCTGGAGGAAGCGGCCGGTTGCGCCGGCAACGTCGATGTTCCGCATCCGCCGGGCGACCACAGACGGAATGAGGAAGTTTTCCTTGATGAAGTTGGCCAGCGATTCCCCGATACGGTCCTTGTTGCGGGGGATGATCGCCGTGTGCGGGATCGGCAGGCCAAGCGGGTGGCGGAACAAAGCGGTGACCGCGAACCAGTCGGCGAGGCCGCCGACCATCGCCGCCTCCGCGAAGGCCTTCACGAACGACAGCCACGGATACTGATGCTCGAAAGCACGGGTGGTGGCGAAGATCGCCGCCATCAGCACGAGCAGGCCGGTGGCGGCCATCTTCATGCCGGCCGCGCCCGGTTGCGCCGGATTGAAGCGCGAAAGCGCCGTCCGTGCCTGAGGTGTCACCGCATCCATGCGCCCATCAATAGACGAGCGCGGCTGTAGGTTCACTCCGCCGGTATCGGAGCAACTTTCGGACCCGCATCACCCGGCTTGTAGGTGAGCACGCGCGTGCGCAGCCACGGGCCGAGGCGCTTCTCGAGACCGTCGGCCAGGCTGAAGCCCGCCGGGACGATCAGCAGCGTCAGCAAGGTCGACAGGATCAGGCCGCCGATCACGACCGTGCCCATCGGTGCGCGCCACGCGCCGTCGCCCGAGAGCGAGATGGCGGTGGGAACCATGCCCGCGACCATCGCGACCGTGGTCATGACGATCGGCTGCGCACGCTTGTGACCCGCGTCGATGATCGCCTCATGCTTCGGCACACCCTTGCTCATCTCCTCGATCGCGAAGTCGACCAGCAGGATCGAGTTCTTGGCGACGATGCCGAAGAGCATGAGGATGCCGATGAACACCGGCATGGAGACCGGCTGGCCGATGAGCCAGAGCGCGATGAGGCCGCCGAGCGGCGCAAGCAGTAGCGAGCCCATGTTGACCAGCGGCGACATGAAGCGGCGATAGAGCAGCACCAGGACCGCGAAGACCAAGAGGATGCCGGAGCCGAGCGCGATGCCGAAGCTCTTCTGCATTTCCGCCTGCCATTCGTCCTCACCAAACGGTGCGTTGGACACGCCCGTCGGCAGGTTCTTCATGATCGGCAGATTGTTGATCGCCTTCATCGCGTCGCCCTTGACGACGTTCTGAGCAAGGTCCGCACCGATGAACACGCGGCGGTTTTGGTTGTAGCGCTGGACCGAGGTCGGGCCCGAGCCGAAGCTAATCTCGGCCACGCGGCTCAGCGGAACGCTGCCGCCGCTCGCCGTCGGGACCGGAAGGTTCTCGATCGTTGAAAGGTCGCGGCGCGAATTCTCCGGCAGCATCACCCGGATCGGAACCTGGCGGTCCGACAGCGAGAATTTCGCGCTGTTCTGGTTGATGTCGCCCATCGTCGCGATGCGGATCGTCTGGCTCAGCGCGCTGGTCGTGACGCCAAGTTGCGCCGCAAGATCAAGGCGCGGTTTGATCAGCAATTCTGGACGACGCATGTCGGCGTTGATGCGCGGTGCGCGCACCAGGTTCACCGTCGCCATCTGGTCGACAAGCGTGCTCGCCGTCCGGTGCAGCAGCTCAGGATCCGAGCCCGACAGCATGATCGAAATGTCTCGGCCCGTACCGCCGCCGCCGCTCTGCGACATGAAGTTCACGCGTGCGTCCGCAATGCGAGCGAGCTGGGGCGCGATGTCCCGCTCATATTCGATGCTCGTGCGGGCGCGCTCCTTCTTCAGAGTGATGAAGATGTTCGCATTGCCCTCGCGGATGCTTTCGAGCGCAGTCAGGGTCTCTGGCTGCTTGTTGATGATGTCGGCGACCTGGTCGGTGACGGCCTCCGTCTGCTCAAGCGTCGTGCCCGGGACCATCTCGATATTGACCCGGCTGAAGTCCGAATTGGTCGTCGGGAAGAATTGCTTCGGCAGGACGATGAACATGGCGATCGTCGCCGCGAAGGACGCGACGCCGATTCCGATGATCCACATGCGGTGGTCTCGGAAGCGAGCGCCGATGCGTTTCCAGACGTAACGGCACCAGGACGCAAACTGGGAGTCGTCGAAACCGCGAATCCAGCCGATGATCACGCCGACGAGGAGGGTCAGGAGCAGGCCGACGAGGAAGCCGGCGGGCAAAGCGATCAGCAATCCCATGGCAATCTTGCCCGGCCCGATTGCCGCTGCGGCAGCTGCAGCCTCGGCGTCGGGCGCACCACCCTGCTGCGGACCGAAGACCGCCATACCGGCGGCAACGAGGCCGAGCGCGAGTGCGAACAGGAAATAGAGCGCCTTCTTCGGAACGCGCGCGATGTTGGCCTTGATCTCCTTGGCCCGGCTGCTGTCCATCGACCAGTGAAGGACGCCCATGTAGCGATCCATCAGCCAGCCTTCGCCGTGGGTGGCGTGACCGTGCGCCTTCAGGAAATAGGCCGCGATCATTGGTGTGATCATTCGGGCGACCATCAAGCTGACCAGCACCGAGACGACCACGGTCAGGCCGAAGTTCTTGAAGAACTGGCCTGAAACGCCCGGCATCAAGCCGACGGGCAGGAAGACGGCGACGATCGACATCGTTGTGGCAACCACGGCCAGCCCGATCTCGTCGGCTGCGTCGATGGATGCCTGATAGGCCGACTTGCCCATGCGCATGTGCCGGACGATGTTCTCGATCTCGACGATCGCGTCGTCGACGAGCACGCCGGCAACCAGGCCGAGCGCGAGCAGCGACAGCGAGTTCAGCGTGAACCCCATCAGGTCCATGAACCAGAAGGTGGGGATCGCCGAGAGAGGGATCGCGAGGGCGGAAATGACCGTTGCGCGGATGTCGCGGAGGAACAGGAAGACCACGAGAACGGCCAGGACGGCGCCTTCGACCATCGCCAGCATCGAGCTGGAATATTGGTCCTTGGTGTAGTCGACGCTGGTGAACAGCTGCGTGAAGTGGACGCCGGGATTGTCCTTCTCGATCTTGTCGAGGACCTTGATGGCCTCGTCATAGACGGTGACGTCCGACGCACCCTTGGCGCGCGACACAGAGAAGTTGACGACCTGCTTGCCCTTCACCTTGCCGATGCGGGTCTGCTCGCCGAAGCTGTCGGTGACCGTCGCGACGTCAGCCAGCTTGACCGTACGACCACCGCCGAGGGCGATCTGCGTCTGGGACAGCTCGTACGCGTTGGTGGCATTGCCGAGAACGCGGACTGACTGGCGTGAGCCCGCGACTTCGGCGCGACCGCCGGCCGCGTTGATGTTCACCTGACGAAGGGCGTTGTTGACCTGGGCGGCTGTAACGCCAAGCGACTGCATGCGCGCAGGGTCGACGATCACGCGAATCTCGCGATCGACGCCGCCGTTGCGCTCCGCCTTGCCGATGCCGTCGATGGCCAGCAGGCGCTTGGTGACCTGATCGTCGACGAACCAGCTCAGCTGCTCGATGGTCATGTCCGACGCACCGACCGCGAAGTAGGCGATCGGATTGCTCGAGGTCGTTTCCTTCTGGACGAAGGGTTCGAGAATGCCGTCCGGAAGCTCGCCACGGATCTGGTCGATCGCGTTCTTCACCTCGTTCACCGACTGGTTGATGTCGGTACCGATTTCGAATTCGACGACGGTGTAGGTGGAGCCTTCGCTGGCGGTCGAGCTGATACTGCGGACGCCGGGCAGGGTACGGACCGCGGCTTCCATTTTCTGCGTGATCTGATTCTCGATCTCGCTAGGTGCCGCGCCGGGCTGGCTGATGCTGGCAATGACGACCGGGAACTCGATGTCCGGATTATCCTGCACATCCATGCGCATGAAGCTGACGAGCCCCGCCAGCGTCAAGCCGATGAAAAGCACGATCGGCACGACCGGGTTACGGATCGACCAGGCCGAGATGTTCCGGAAATTCATACCCTAATTCCGTTCTTTGCCTGGATCAGCTCGCCTGGCGGTGCGGCCGGACAGTCTCGCCCGGGTTGAGGAAGCCGCCGGCGCGGAGGACGACGCGCTCGTTGCCCGCCAGACCCTGAGTCACCGCAATCCCCTTGGGCGTCACGACGCCGGTCGTGACCGGGCGACGCACCACCTTGTTCTTATTGTCGACGATGTAGACGTAATTGCCCTTCTCATCGCTGAGGATCGCGGATTCCGGAAGGACCGGAGCCTGCTGCGAGCCGGCGATGATCTCGACGGATGCGAAGCCGCCCGGACGAAGTGCCGCATTGTAGGCGAGCGCGACACGGGCAATGCCCTGCCGGTTCTGCTCGTTGACGACCGGCGAGACCTGCCAGACCTGACCGGTGAACCGCTGGGTTGAACCCACAGGCGTCACATGTGCCGGCGAACCGACGGGAATGGACACGAGGTCGGCTTCGCTGAGCTGCGCGAGCAACTCCATCTCGCCACCCTTCGCCATGCGGAAGAGCACGCCGCTGCCCGAGCTGACGACCTGCCCCGGCTCGACGTCGCGGGTGAGCACGAGACCGGCTGCCGGTGCGCGAATATCCAGGCGACCGGTGCGAGCTCGAGATTCGTTGAGGGCGGCCTGCGCCACACGGACGCGAGCGTTGGCGGCGTCGCGGGTTGCAGTGCGGCGATCGACGTCGGCCTTGGAAACGAAGCCGCGGGAAACCAGCGCTTGCGCGCGCTCAAGTTCCTGCTGCGCCAATCGGGCATCTGCGCGAGCGACATTGATCTGCGCCGCGAGCTGAGCGTTCGCCTGCGTCTGCACCGAGCGATCGATGACTGCGAGCACCTGACCGGCGCCGACCCACTGGCCCGGCTCGACGAGGACACGCAGGACCTGCCCGCCTTCGCCCGCAACGCCAACCGGCATTTCGCGGCGAGCGGCGAGCGAGCCCGTGGCGGAGATCGTGCGATCGACGGCCTGACGTCCGGGAACCGCCACGGTCACGGTCGGGACGGTCGCTCCGGCCTGGCCGCCGTTGGGTCCGCTGGCAGGCTTTTCCTCACCGCCCCGGAACATGAAGACTGCCACCAGCAGAGCGATGACCGCGAGACCCGCGGCGATGAAGATCATTCGCCGCCGGCGCGACCGGTCGACCACGACCAAGGTGTCGGAGCTTCTGAAGGCAGAGTTTTCCCGGTTCATTCTCACGTCTTTCGCCCTGTTCGCGAATCCTGCATCGACCGCACTGTATTACGCGAATAAGTCAGTGGCCGCAACTGACCGCTTGAAAGGCCCCATCGCCACAGTTTTTCGACCAACGGCGGCACTTGCTTTGCAAAGGTGCGTTGGCGCAGACAGCGGTGTGCCGTACTCGCACGAGCGGACTGAAAGGGGAAGTGCAAATGGAGACTTACGGGATCCTGGGCTGGATTGTGATCGGCGGTATTGCCGGGGCGATCGCCAAGCTGCTTATGCCGGGCAAGGACCCGGGCGGTTGCATCATCACCATCCTGCTCGGCATCGCCGGCGCGCTTCTGGCCGGATTTCTCGGCAAGTCGATCGGCTGGTACAAAGACGGCGAGGGCGCGGGCTTCATCGCCGCCATCGTTGGCGCCTTCCTCATTCTACTGATTTACCGGCTGGTCCTGTCCCGGCGCCGCTAGGCAGCCGAACCTGAACGCAGGGCGCTGCCGGCGTTCAGGAAACAGCCATTGCGTTGATGGGAATTCGGCTCTTCTGATTGGGTTCAGGAGGACCGAATGAAAGCAACAATCCTAGCGTTGGCGCTTTGCGCCGCGGCGCTTCCGGGGGCGGCCGCCGCGCAACAATCGTCACCGGCGATCGGGATCAGCGGCACGCGCCTCGACATCAGCGCGACCGGGGAAGTCTCTCGTGTCCCGGATATTGCGATCATCTCGGCCGGGGTCGTGACGCGTCAGCCGACTGCAAGCGCAGCGATCCAGCAGAATGCGACCCAGATGGCGCGCGTCCTTGCGGCGTTGAAGCGCGCCGGAGTGGCGGACCGCGATGTCCAGACGAGCTCGATCAATCTCAATCCCGAATATCGCTATCAGGACGGTCAGCCGCCGCAGCTCAATGGCTATGCGGCGTCGAACCAGGTCAGCATCCGTTTCCGCGACATCCGCAATAGCGGAAAGATCCTCGACGCCTTGGTCGCCGAGGGTGCGAACCAGATCAACGGCCCTTCCCTGACCATCGACAAGCCCGAGACCGCCTTGGACGAAGCTCGGGCCCAGGCGATTGCCATCGGCCGTGCGCGTGCGGAATTCTACGCTCGCACGCTCGGCAAGCGCGTGGTGCGGCTGGTGTCCGTCAGCGAGGGCGGCGGCAATTATCCGGCTCCGCCGATGCCGATGATGATGGAGGCGCGGGCTCAGTCCGCGGACACGAAGATCGTGCCCGGCGAGCAGAAATTGCAGGTCACGCTGTCGATGGTGTTCGAGCTTCAATAGGCAAAGAAAAAGGCCGCCCGGGATGCCGGGCGGCCTTTCCGTTTTCCGTTGGTGCGACCGCTTTAGCGGACGGACCCGCGGCGAACGAGGTTGACGATGGCGAGGAGAATGACCGCGCCAAGAAGTGCGTAGAGGAAGCTCTGGACCGTGATCCCGTCGTTCATGTTAACGCCGAAGATCAGACCCGAGATTACCGCGCCGACAATGCCGACAATCACGTTCAAGATGATGCCCTGCTGGGCGTCGGTCCGCATGATGAGGCTGGCCAGCCAACCGCAAATACCACCTACCACGAGCCAAACGATGATACCCATAGCGTTCCCTCCTGTTATCGTGGGCCGCCTTTGAGGTACTCAGCGGCCTTCCGGCATCTAGACGCTGATGCACGCCGGTTGTTCCGGATTCGGAAGGACCTGTCCAGTTTTTTGGTTAATCGTCGGCGGAAATCCTTGACGAATACCCCGCCGAAACGATCATTTTTTGGCGCTTAATAGCGCTGTTGGCGCTCGTACTGGTCGCGATAATGCTTGATGCGGGTCACGCGCAGGCCAGGCATGCCGCTGCGATCCACGGCGCGTTGCCAGCTTGTGAACTCCTCAAGGCTCAACGTGTAGCGCTCACAGGCTTCGTCGACGGACAGAAGGCCGCCCGACACCGCAGCGACAACCTCTGCCTTGCGGCGAACCACCCAACGGGTCGTGCCGGCAGGCGGAAGGCTATCGAGCGTCAAAGGCTCGCCTAGCGGTCCGATTACCTGTGCTGGCCGAATCTTTTGGTTCTCGAGCATTTCTATCGTCAAACCTGCTTAATCATTACCGATGCGATGTTCTTAAGGCGGCGTCGTTGAAGACATTCTGAAACACGCTGGTTAATATCCCCCTCACGACCCCTTATCGTCCTTTAACCCTTCCTCGGACGCCGGATCCGCGAAGGCTCCGCCGAGGACGTCACGCGCTTCTTTCCAGCCGGGACCGGCAGCCAGCAGGCGCGCGATGGCGACTTTCCGGTCGCCGCGAGCGCTGGCCAATTGTGCTTCGAAGGCAGCCACAATCTCGGCAGCATCCATCTCCGCGACGGGCGCTGCGGCAGTGATTTTCGACTCCGGCCGAGACAAACCGCCCTCTTGAAAAGCCCCCACTGACCTCCGGCCTATCCCCAAGGGGTGAAATTCGGGTAAAGAGCCGCCAGAAAAGCTCCAATGCAGATCGATTTCGGCCTCCATCGCGACCTTCGCGAAGCAAGGATCGTCGTCGCCATGTCCGGCGGCGTCGACAGCTCGGTCGTGGCCGCGCTCGCTGCACGGACGGGCGCTGAGGTCATCGGCGTGACGCTGCAGCTTTACGACCATGGCGAGGCGGCAAAGCGGTCCGGATCCTGCTGCGCCGGACAGGACATTTACGACGCGCGCATGGTCGCCGACCGGCTCGGCATCGCGCACTACGTGCTCGATTACGAAAGCCGCTTCCGCGACAGCGTGATCGAGCATTTCGCCGACGAGTATGCCCGCGGCCGGACGCCCGTGCCCTGTTCGCTGTGCAATCAGGGCGTGAAGTTCATGGACCTCGTCGCCTTCGCCAAGGATCTCGGCGCGGACTGCCTGGCGACGGGCCATTACGTTCGTCGCGTCGTCAACGGCGATCGGGTCGAACTGCACAAGGGCGCCGATCCCGCGCGCGACCAGAGCTACTTCCTCTACGGAACCACGCGAGAGCAGCTCGACTTCCTGCGCTTCCCGTTGGGCGACCTCCCCAAGAGTGAGGTCCGCCGGATCGCGGAAGAGGAGGGGCTGATCGTCGCTGCGAAGCCCGACAGCCAGGACATCTGCTTCGTTCCGGACGGCGACTATGCCGGACTGGTCCAGCGGCTGCGTCCGGAGACGATTGCTGCAGGTGAGATCGTCGACCTCGAAGGCAATGTCCTCGGAACCCACCGGGGTGTCGTCCACTTCACCGTCGGCCAGCGTCGCGGCATCGAAGTCGGCGGCCAGAAGGAGCCGCTCTACGTCGTCCGCATCGAACCCGACGAGCAGAAGCTGGTCGTCGGCCCGCGCCGCGCGCTCGCCATCGAGGCCATGCGCGTGGAACAGGTCAACTGGATCGCCGAAGATCAGACGGAGGCTTCGGTGAAGGTCCGGTCGCTGGCCCCGCCGGTGCCGGCAAGGATCGACGGCGACTGGATCCGGTTCGGATCGGCCGAATATGGCGTTGCGCCCGGCCAGGCCGCGGTCTTCTATGAAGGCACGCGCCTTCTTGGCGGCGGCTGGATCGCTGAAACCCGGTCGGCAGCTCAAAGCGCGATGGATGCCGCCGCCTAGCGCCGGCGTGCTCCTGTTCCGCGAGCGGAATGGGAGCGTTGAAGTCCTGTTGATCAGGCCCGGCGGGCCGTTCTGGCGCCACAAGGACGAGGGCGCTTGGATGATCCCGAAGGGTGCTATCGAACCGGGCGAGACGGCGGCTGACGCTGCCCTCCGGGAATTCGAGGAGGAAACCGGCCATCCCATCGAGCGGGTCCCGTTTCAGCTTTGCACCATCAAGCAGGCAGGCGGGAAAGTCGTCGAGGTCTTCGCGGCGGAGGGCGACCTCGACCCGGCATTGCTCCGGAGCAACGAGTTTGAACTGGAATGGCCGCCGAGAAGCGGCGAACGGGCTTCGTTTCCGGAAGCCGAGGAAGCGCGGTGGATGTCCTTCGACGAAGCTCGGCGGTTCATGTTGCCCAGCCAGTTGCCCATGCTGGACGCGCTCGAACAGCGCTTAGACGGAAACTGATGGTCTCGGAGTGACGAGGTAGAGCAGCAGACCAGCGCCCGCTAGCGCCGCCAGCGTCAGCCAGGCTTTCTGATCCGCTTGCGCGGCCACCAGAACGCAAATGAGAACGCCGACGCCTGCGATCGCCCAGTGTGAAGCGCTCAGCCGCGCCGGCCGTCCGGGCGCCCGGGGCAAAGAAAGGATCGTGACGGCGTAGACGATCATTCGGGCCAATGTGCTGACGACGGCCAGCCAGACGAAGCTGCCGCTGATCGCGAGCGCCGCGACCAGTGCCGCAAAGAAGAGAATGGAGGCCGCCGGCGTCGCAAACTGGGGATGCACTCGCGCCAGCCAGGCGGGCAATTCTCTGCGCTCAGCCATCGCAAAGGTAAGCCGCGGGGTCGCCGCGATGTTGGCGTGGAGATTACCGGCTAGGGAGAAGATTGCTGCCAGCCCGAGTATCAGTGCTCCGACTGGTCCGATCAATCGCTCGCCGAGTGCGAGCAGCGGCGTTTCCGCACCTTCTTCCAACCCATTCGGAAAGAAGGAGACGAATGCCAGCTGGACCACGAAATAGAGCAAGGCCACGCTGCCGATCGTCCCCAACAACGCGCGCGGCAAAGTGCGCTGAGGGTCGCGGGTCTCGCCCGCAGTGACCGCCGCATTCTCGAAACCGACGAAGGCGTAGAAGACGATGAGAACGCCCGCCTCAACCTCGGTCAGCGGGGGCAGTGGGCCGGGGGCCGGCACACCCGCGATGATCAACGCGGCCACGGCTGCCGCGATGAGCGGGACGGTCTTCAGCAACGTAATCCCGCCGAGAACCCGCATGGCCGGGCTTATTCCGCGACTGTTGATGAAGGCGAGCCCGGCCGTCGCCGCGAGCATCAGGAGGATGCGTAGCAGCCCATCCTCCGCGCCCGCCCACCATCGCGACAGATAGGAGATGAGCACGTTGAGGTTGGCGGCGAAGGCCGTCGCTCGGGCGACATAATAGATCCAGCCGAGCTCGAAGCCGGCGAGGCTGCCGAAGACACGGCCGTAAGTCGCCGGGCCGCCGCTCTCCGGAAAGGCGGCGACGGACCGCGAGAACGGTATGGCGATCAGCAAAGAGGCGAGGCCGACCAGCGGAAAAAGCCAGGGCGCTGACGTTCCGAAGTCGGCGGCCAGCGTTGCGGGAAGTGCGAAGATCGACGCCCCGATCGCCCCGTTGAACGCGAGCATCAGTGCCCCGCCGACGCCGATCCGGCGCGGGAGGCTTTGCTGTTCGCTCAAAGCTGGAACGTTCCGACTATCACCGTCTGGCATTTGCCGCCGAGCAGGACGCGGTCCCCGGCGAGGCGGCAATTCAATATGCCGGTCCGCTTGCTCGCCTGGAGTGCGGTGAAGCTCTCGCGGCCGAGCCGTTCCGCCCAATAAGGAACAAGCGCGCCATGGGCCGAGCCCGTAACCGGGTCTTCGTCGATGCCCGCGTAAGGCACGAAGACGCGGCTGGCGATGTCTTGCTCGTCGCCCGGCGCCGTCACGATCGCCATCCGGCAGATCGTCTTCAGGCGACTGAAATCGGGGCTGACGGCCAGCACCTCAGTCTCACTCTCCAGCGGAACGATTGCGCTGTCGTTGAACTCCGGCGCAGTCAGAAACACCGGGCGCGGCGTCAGTCCAAGGGCCTCGCAAAGTTCGGGCTCGTCCGACGCCGTCGGCACAGCAGCCGGGAGGTCGAGCTCCAGCAAATCGTCCCTTCTGGTGACGGTCAGGATGCCCGACTTCGTGCTGAAGCGGATTTTGTCCGTTCGAATGAGGATGTGCCCCGCGGCAAGCGTCGCATGTCCGCACAACGGCACTTCGACCGCCGGCGTGAACCAGCGCAGGTCGTAATCCGCGTCGTCTCGATCGGACGGAACGAGAAAGGCGGTCTCGGCGAGATTATTCTCCGCGGCGATCGCCTGCATCAGGTCGTCCGGCAGCCAGCGGTCGAGCGGCATGATCGCGGCGGGATTGCCGGTCAGCGGCTTCTCCGCGAACGCATCGACCTGGAAGAACGGAATGCCTGTCACGATGCTTTCTCCGTGATCGCGGACGGTAGCAATGTCTCGCGGTCGGTGTGACCTTCGGGGTCGAGGTGAATGAGGATCTCGGTCGCGGGGAAGCGGTCGCGAAGTTCCTGCTCGACGCGATCCATTCGGTCGTGGGCTTCCTGCACTGTCCAATTGCCCGGAACCCAGACGTGAAACTGCGCGAAATTGTGAGTGCCGCTGGTTCGCGTGCGCAAATCGTGGAGCCCCGCGAATTCGGGATATTCCGCGCAGGCGGCGAGGAATTTCTCGCGCTGATCGGCCGGCCATTCGCGGTCCATCAGCTGGTCGAGCGCATGACTGGACGACGACCAAGCACCGTAGAGCAGCCACGCCGCAATCAGGAGGCCGAAGATCGCATCGGCACCCGTGAACCCGGCATATTGGTCGAGCGCCAAGGCGACGATCACGGACGCGTTCAGCGCCAGATCGGAAGCATAATGCAATCGATCGGTGGAGATCGCGACGGAGCCGGTCCGGCGAACCACGTAACGCTGATAGCTGATGAGCGCGAAGGTGAAGAGGATGGCAACGAGCGAAACGCCGATGCCCAACTCGGCCTCGGTCGTTTGCGCGCCGTGCATCAGCCGCTCGATCGACCGGTAGCCAATGAACAGAGCTGACAGGGTGATAAGCGCAACCTGCGCCAATGCGGCGAGCGCCTCAGCCTTGCCGTGCCCGAAGCGGTGATCCGTATCCGCCGGGACCGCTGCAATCCGAACACCCGCCAGGACTACGAGGCTGGCGAGAAGATCGAGCCCGCTATCGGCGAGTGAGCCGAGCATCGCCATCGACGATGTCTGCAGTGCCGCCCACGCTTTCAGGCCGATCAGGAAGATGGCCATGGCGATGCTGGCCATCGCCGCCCGCGCAGTAAGCGTGGAACGTTCATCGCCGTGCGCGTGGCCATGGCTATGCCCGTGATGGTGATGATGCAATCCGCTCACGGGTATAAAAGGCCTTCCTGCCAGCCATCTGCGCTCGGGGTGAACACGCGCCGTTCATGAAGTCGGTGCGCTCTGTCCGACCAGAATTCCAAAGACTTCGGGGTCAGTCGAAACCCGCTCCAGCGCGGCGGGCGTGGGACCGGCTGTCCGTCAAACTTGCGGCTCATCTCCTCGAAACGACGCTCGAAGGTCACGCGCTCGTCCAGCGGGCGGGATTGATAGGAGGCCCAGGCGCCAAGCTGCGAATCTCGCGAGCGGCTTGCGAAGTAAGCGTCGGCGGTCTCGTTGCGAACTGTCTCGATGGGCCCTTCGATGCGAACCTGACGGCGCAACTTCTTCCAGTGAAACAGCAGTGCCGCATGCGCATTTGCCGCAAGCTCCGCGCCCTTCCGGCTGTCGAGATTGGTGTAGAAAATGAAGCCGTCCGGCCCGTGCCCCTTCAGCAGCACCATGCGCACCGAAGGTCGACCGTCGGGTGTTGCCGTGGCCAGAGCCATGGCGTCGGGATCGTTGATTTCCGACTCTCGCGCCTCCGCGAACCAGTCGGCAAACAGCTGGATAGGATCGGTCTCGGACACGTCTGCCGCTTAGGCTTGGAGCGGGCACAGCCGCAACCCATCTGCAAACGCCTATCTAGAAACACCCGGTGTGTTACGGCATTGGAGCAGTATGGACCTGTATCAACGGCTAGGCGTGCAGCGCGGCGCGAGCGAAGCGGAGATCAAGAAGGCGTACCGCAGCCTCGCCAAGCAACTGCATCCCGACCGCAACAAGGACAATCCGAACGCAGCGAAGCGCTTCGGCGAAGTGACGGCGGCGTACGACCTGCTGTCCGACAAGGACAAGCGCGCCCGCTATGACCGCGGCGAGATCGACGAAGACGGCAATCCGAAGATGCCGTTCGGCTCGGGCGGATTCGGCGGTGGCGGCTACGGCGGCCCGCGTCCTGGCCAAGGCGGCGGCTTCGAGGGTTTTTCCGGCGACACTGCCGACCTCAGCGATCTGTTCGAAGGTCTGTTCGGAGGCGCGGCAGGCGGCAAGCGAGGCGGTGGCGGGTTCGGTGGGTTTCGCCAGCGCCGCGCGCCACAGAAGGGCGCAGACATTGCCTATCGGTTGACCGTGCCCTTCGTCGACGCCTCGACGCTCGCTCCGCAGCGC
>Ga0247822_10000827_pt1 | contig 17710 bp, 11 predicted proteins | sample 13C_Cellulose_Da_FD_192423 | JGI IMG/M metagenome (GOLD analysis project Ga0247822, IMG submission 192423) | Soil microbial communities from agricultural site in Penn Yan, New York, United States - 13C_Cellulose_Day30 | ecosystem: Environmental > Terrestrial > Soil > Agricultural land | place...
ATGAATAACCATGACATTTTCATGTGATCAGCTTTACCGCAATCGGAACTATAGGGGAATAGCCGGAATTGCCAAGATTTGGCAATTCTTGCAGTTCTCCCGGTTTTCCGATTGCGCCTGACAGCCTATCTTTTCATAGTTACCGCCACTCCGATGCCTCGCAGCCACCCTGAGTCAGACCCCTTCGATTTTGATGAGTATCTTAGCGATGAGGAGAAGCGCGTCGTAGCCTCCCCTCATCACTGGAAGTGGATTGCCTCATGCTTTCCCCAGCAGGTGGCCCCACTCACCCGACATCGACATCTGAAGTGGCTATTAGACCCCGAACACTGTCACACCCCGCCCCAGCGGGAACTATTCTTCGCCTTGAGCGGATCCACCGTTGCTAGCTTCAATCATAAGGTATACCCGACCAAGCCCGGTACCATCATGCTTTTTGATCATTATGAAAGTCATGGAGGTCTGGAGCTACCTCCCTTCGTACGATCCTGTCGGTTTTTCTGGATCCACCTGCCGACGCGCAATCAAATGTCCACGAACATCTTCTCCGTCGACGCCGCCGGCATCCCTAACGATCTTTCGCTCAAGGTCCGCTCCGACAACTTTGTCCACTTACTCTATGACGCATGGACAAACTGCGTTTCGAACCCTCACTCGGTCCTAAATCGAACACTTCTCCAGTCCGTACTGACGACGGCCTTTCTGGAGTCGCTCGGACGCCCGTCCCGGCAACCTGCCGCCGAGGTTGAGAGGAGTGTCGTCGGTTACATCGAAACCTATATCAACACACATCTCAGCGAGCCACTCACACTCAACCACTTGGCAAGGCTTGCGGGTTACAATCCCTTTTCTTTTCATCGCCTTTTCAAAAAGCATCAGAAAATCACCCTGCATCGGTTTATTATGGAACGCCGTCTGACCCAGGCCAGAAAGCTACTCCTCCAGGGTTTGAGCGTCGAAAGCGTCGCGGAGGCCGTGGGCCTTTCGTCCTCGGCGGTATTCAGTCGCTTTTTCAAGACTCAGGCGGAACTCAGCCCCTCTTCCTGGAGAAAACTCAATCGCTATGAAATCACCTGAAGACCGCTCACTCTCTCTTCTCTTAGGAAACCGCATCGACACGGTAGTCGGGCGCGAGACCAACATTTACTTCGAGGCACTTTCACCGCATGCCCTGACCGAGGACTGGGAACTCACCGTCACCTGCGATCTCGGCCGCCAAATGCGTGATCGCTGGACCTTCGTCGCAGAGCCCGATCACGTCGGCCATCACGAGATCTCCATTAGCTATCGCAGCCCTTACAACGGCCGCCTCTCATCCTCAAGCTGCCGTCTTCATGTTCATGAGCTCCCCACCATCGATCGCCCGCTCTGCTGGCTACCGATCGGCGATAGCATCACCGAGGCCGGGGGATACATCAAAGCCGTCGCCGACCTCTCCGACAGCAGCGGGAGATCGATCACCACCCTCGGCTCTCGCACATTGCGATCTGACAGCGCCTATCGCCACGAAGGATTTCCTGGCTGGAAATTTTCCGACTTCTTTCATAAACGCGATTCTGCCCATGCTAATTTTTACGAATCCATTGCATCCCCTTTTCTTTTCCCCCATGCGGATGAGAGCGTATTTAGCTTCACCCAGTACCTAACCAAGCACTCCTCATGCCAGGATCCCGATTTCATCACCCTATTTCTTGGGACTAACGACATCGCACTTTTGAATGAAGCCACCCAGCAGAAGGGAATCAAGGAGTCGATGCACTACGCTGAGGCATTTCTCGACGAGATCCTTCAGGCCACATCGCACGCGCAGATCGGCATACTGCCCCCACTCACACCGGGAAGTCAGGACGCCTTCGGAACGAACTACGGTTGCTTGATCCCCAGATGGCGCTACCGCAAGAATCAACAGGCACTCGTTCAAGCCATACAGGTTCTTTTCGCCGATAAGCACGAGAGACTATCCGTCATACCCGCTTATCTCTCGATCGACTCCCTACCCGGCTACCCATCCCGCACCATACAGCCCTGCATTCACTCAGAGCACACGAGCACCATCGCTACCAACGCGGTGCACCCCTCCGAGTCCGGCCATCGTCAGATCGGAGACGCCATCTTCTCCTGGATGATGAGCCGCCTCTCATAAACCGACACTCAATTACAGAACCCGCCACAGCGACATTCAAAGCGGCTCCCTCCACCCAGGGACTGGGTGCCGCCGCCATACTGATTTTATCGACGCAAGAGCCGTCGGCCAAACAGCGCGAGCCCGCCGAGCAAAGCGAGAATGCCCGCCGTCGGTTCAGGCACCAACGCCACTACGCGGATTTCGTCCACCGTGCCAGGATTGCGGGTATAGGCACCGACCGCATCAAAAGCCGGAGCGAGCCCTGCGAAAACAGCGTCGGGTGCGCTCGGCAGATCATAGTTAAAGACCTCTAGATTGGGATTCACCCACATGCTCGTGGATTGAGCCAGATAGTCGATCCGCACGATCACGAGATTCAGTTGATCCAACGGAGCCGCACTCGAGGACGTACCGTCCGCCTTCGCTGTCAAGTTACCATCCAGAATGGACATCACCGCCTGATACGTACCGCCATTCCCACCGAACCCAGCGACGTAGTTCCCCTCATGGAGCAGGCGGACATTCGGCGTGCCCAGAGCACTGTTCGGCCCGAAATCACTTAGGAACTGGACGTAAACGACACCGCTATTTTGGAGTGGCAGAGACCTGTCATTCGCGCTGATGCCATTTCCGCCAGACGTCCAATACATGGCACCGCCGCTCGTCGCCAGCCCCGGATAGGTCAATCCCGGCGTCAACACCACGAAGTTCTCACCGTAAATATAGTCAAACCGCCAAGGAGCGGTCCACCCCGTACCCCCATTCTCCCCCTCAAGGAGCTGGTGCGGCGCGTAGTCGATCCCATCGTAGGCGATGGTAACCACCGCCGCATGGGAGATACCCAAACAGGCAGCCCCCATCAAGCCTGCGATCACTCGATTCCAGAAAGAGCGGCGACGATGTTTCAGCATAAGGTAGTCTCCCCGAACAATAACCGCCTCCGATGGAAGCCGATTTCCCGCAAACATGCAACCAGATGAGCAGATTTTCGCAAAAATGCTCCGCGAGGACAGCCAACACGCTCACATGCAGCAGGCGCACACGACCGTCCCAAAAATTCTAGGCGGCGATTCGCCGTGTGACATAGCTCAGCACCGTCGTTCGCGGAAAAAACCAGCCCTTTCGCTTTCTGAAATCATAACTCGCACATCGAACAGATTTGTCCGCAACGCGAGATTGCTGGCGAGACTGTCAAACCTGTAACATAGCCCAGACCTTCACAGCTTCGCTTCACAGCTTCGCTTCACAGCTTCGCTTCGCTGTCCTTCCGTATAAAAACGAAGCCTCTCTCGACAGCCGGCTGCGAGCATACCTTCGCTCTAGTTTTTGGCCCCCCCTATCCTTCGGTCACAAGGCAATCCAGCCAGTCATTGACCGCTAAGCGCTCTCGTGGACGACATCCATTCGCAAGGTTGATATCTTTTTGGGAGCTAGGGTCACGACGAGAGAGCTTGAGATATCAGCACCATTTGCGCCGATTGGTCGAGACTCGAAATCCACGGCGCACACCGAGTCAGTGCGAACAAATGGATTGAAATCAAAGGAAGCCCGTTCGGATGTTTCATTTGGGTTAAATGTGCGTGTCTCCACCGTGTTGCGAACCTGTCGAAGGCTGGTTAGGACATGAGGCCCCTTTATTTCCAGCAAGCTACCGGAACTCGGGAGCGTCGTTTTACTGGAGCGAACCCGGATGTCGTGAGCGTCGAACTGCACGACGCGATGGCCGCCGCTGAGGGTCTGAGCATGGTCAAAAATGAGAGCGCGATCCGGTGCGCCCGCGAGAGGGACGATGCGATAGCGAAAGCGGAGCGAGTGCCCCAGCAACTGGCCGCCAGGCTCCCCAGCGGTCATCACGGTGCGGCTCGTTGAACGAAAGAGCGTAAGGATGATCGGACGCTGAGGCGTATCGCGAACACCCGACTCCAAAAGTCCTCCATCACAAACGATGGCTAGCCCACGATTGTTTTGGTAAACAGCGGTCCAAGCCTGCTGCGGTTTGGATTCCACCTCGAGCTCGCGATAGGTATGAATGTCAGAGCGCAAGGCGATAGGCCGCTCGACGACATCGAAAGGGCTGTCGGCTAGGAATGTCGAGGTCTCAGTGGCACCACTGGGGAAAAGCACCCGGACGCGATGATCGCGAGCCGTATTGACAACATCCGTCTCCACTTCGACAAAATCCTGACCCGAGCGTAGAGTCAACCTGCTTTCGAGGACCAGGTCGACCCGGTGACTCGAACGCACGGTACGCGCCTGGTCAAAATCTTGGGGGACTTTCATTGTCACCTGCACGCATAGCGTCGCGACGCTCAGGCCATTAGTGATGATGGCGATGTTGGCGGCGCACCCCTGCGAAGTGAAGCTCTGATCATTAGTCGACACACCGTGATACCACCCATCCCCAATGTCGGCCGCGTCTTCAAAAACGAGTAAACGCCGGTATGTCTCTCCGGAACGCTTATCGAGAACCGTCAGAGAGCCATTGGTCTCGACGGAGACCTGTAGGAATTCGTTCTCCAGTTCATGGTCGGATATGGCAATACCCTGAGCCGCCGGGTGCCGCGTGGGCCGGGTCATGACAGGAGTTTTCGCATCGGCTTCGGTGTCTCCCCTTACGAGAAGCGTAGTGTACCCGAGGGCTGGCAGACTGAGGCTCAGTGCGACCGTGACTTCTGTCACCGCGATTGTCTCCGGGAACTTAATATCACGTACGCGCTTGCGCACGGAGTTGGGCTTTTGGCTAATCCTTTGATAGGGCAGTTCATGGCCGTCGGCGTCGTAGATGCGGAAGGCGGGCTTTGATTCGAAGCCGAAAAACTCCGTGAAGCAGGGCCATTCAGCAGGGATAGCCAGAGTGATCTCTACGACCTCCCGACGTGCTCGCGGCAGAGGATTGAAAACCGTGACGCGGAGTTCGCGCTCGCCGACCGTTCCCGAGATGTTTGCCGAGATCGCTTTGAGAGCCTCATCGGTGAGACGATTGGCGATCTGAGACGACTGACTGAAACGGTACTTCATGTCCTCGTGGACTTGGTCGATGGAGCAACCGCAGATCGAGTCGTGAGGATGGTTTTGCAGTAGCCAACGCCAGGCCTGCTCCAGATATGTCGTCGGATACTCCCTCCCGAGAAGAGCTGTCGCGAAGACGGAGAAAGGTTCCGCCCATTGGCATAGGAGATTTTGGCACTCGGCATTAAGCTGCTTTATCCAAACACGGGAGGAGCCGACGCCGGGAATGAGCCACTGATGATCCTCATCGGAGGGAACGATGGCCACTTCGCGCAATTCACCCCGGATTTCGGCGCCTACATCACGGAAGCTCGCCGTCATCTCCCCGATGAATACATCGAGGTTGGAGTGAACGATTTCGTACGGGTAGCTGGGATCTTCACCAGCCTCCTGAAGCGTGCGATAGTGATCCTGATCCTGCGACAAGTGATCGCCTCCGTCGAATATGATCAAGGGGCCCTGGCCGCCAGTGCGACTCGCCTCCTCGTCGAGAAAGGCACGCAGCTCAAGTCGAGACTTCTCAGCATCAAACTCCACGCCATGTTCTATAATATGCCGGACCTTGAACCCATAGTCGCAGTAGCCGCTCTTGCCAAACCGCAGGGTGGGAATAGACGTCCCATCTGCTCCGATCCAGTGAAAACGGGCATCGGGACGTGGCTCCACTCCTCGCCACACAAGTGCGCCAGAAAGGCCGAAGCCGTGAAATATCTGAGGCAACTGGGAAATGTGCCCGAACAAATCGCATACGAATCCTGCATCAGAGGGGACGCCGCCGTAAGCGCGCGTGATCTCGCGACCATAGCGGATATTCCTAATTAACGCCTCTCCTGAAACTAGAAATTCATCCGGGAGCACGTACCACGGACCGGCGACAAGCCTCCCATCAGCCAAGAAACGCCTGACCTGCTCGGTTCGCTCCGGTCGGATCTCAAGATAATCTTCCAGGATGATCGCCTGGCCATCACAAGTGAAAGGACCACGTAGTGCGCCTGACTCTAAGCGATCGAGGACCAAATCCAGCAGGCCGACGAGACGGTACCGGAAATCTTGAAAAGTCTCGTGCCACTCCCGGTCCCAGTGAGTGCTGACGACGTAATGGGCTCGGCGACGGGGAGTGCGAGGTTCTTGAGATGAAGACATGCGGCGTGGCGTGAAACAGATTACTTCTTGGTCCGAACAAGAATCACCCTGTCCAGGAAAACGGCTTCCACCTCGGAGTTACCGGGACCGGCGAACCAAAAGCTCGAATCATCGGGAAGCCTAGCGGTTCCGAAATCGAGGAGATGGTATTTGCCATCCGCCAGTTTTGCCAAGGGAACAACTTGATGAAAAACGTTGCCCGTGCCTCTCTCCGGGATCAGCGATTTCGCGTAGATCCCCGTCTCGAAGGCCTTGCCACTCAGGTTCGCTCCCTCCTTAAGTTTCACCCTGACATTGATAAAGAATCTCCATTCGTCGTCCTTGAAAAAGTCCTTCCCGAGATACTTAAGATTGAAGCTGGTGTACCAATCATAACTGGTACCGACGACTTTGATCGCCCGACCATTCGAGGCGTCCGCATCATCGACTCGCTCGGTTTGCACCTTTTCCTTGAGCACGATGAAGTCCGAAGCTTGGAGATTGACGACATCGACATTCTCTTGACCGGGCTTCACGAGCTTTTGAACATCCTCCGGGAGAGCCGCCCGACGGGTCGCGTGCTCCAGGATACGCGCATACTCTTCCGGCCAGGTGCCGGTGCCGTCCCATTGCTCTTGCCATAATCTCACTCCGAAATGCCTCGCCTCCTGATCCACTTTAGCGACGGCATCGGCCCAATTTTTCGGACCAAGAAAGAGCTGTCCTGAGGCATCTGCGATTTGTTTGTACTGTTGATAACGATAAACCCAGAGCAGATCGAGAGGGATGCGTTGAAGCCTCACGCGCTCGCTAAGCTCAGGATTATCTCGTACCGCGTCGCTAGCCTGATTCATCAACTCGGCGGCCCTATTCATCGCAGCCAGGTCGAGGAAGGTAAAATCGCGATGATATGACGAGAGCCGCTGATCGGACTCGATGAACTTTCTCTTGATGTGCTCGATGTACTCACGGAGATAGGGAGCCGCTGCCCCGTAATATCCTGCGAGAAACTCATCCATTAACTTACTTTGGTCGAGTTGGGGATCCCACATGAGTTTGCTAAGAACCCAGGTGCGCAATTGCACGAAATCGCCAACCCCGTTTGTATAAGAATCCCCTTGCTGAAAGATACTGGTGACTTTGTTGGCCGCAAAAAATCGCAAATCCTCCGCCAGTCCGTCCCAGTTCGGATACGGCAACATCGTGTACTGAAAATTCGTAACGTAATTCCACACGAAGACCTGCGGTGTGATCTTGCCCCAGCCGATCAGATAATCGCGAGCCGGCTCCGTTACCTCTGGAGCGATAGCGTTGCGATCCGTGTTATGAGGGCGGCTGAAGTCAGCCTGTAGCGGGGCGAGGCGGATAATGACGTTTTCAGCAGGGCGAAGCGTGTTGGGAGGCCTGATGCTGCCCCGGTAGGCGAGAGTTTCGATGAGGAAATTCGGGTACTCCTCCTTGACCTTGCTGGCCACGCTATTCACGAAATGAACGACTGGACCAGACTCAGAGCCTTCTGCGGCGGCGAGAGTGCGGCAGTTCTCACAGGCGCAGTAGTGCCCGTTGTCATTCTCATCCACGGCTATGTATCCACGCGAGTCGCGAGTGTAGTTATCGGGATTTGTTCGGATGGCCTCGATGACGCGCTTGGCCATCTCATCAGCCACGGCGGGATTGGTGAAGCAAAGCTGACTGTTCTCGGTATTTGGCATGACCGAGGAGGCCGTGCTGGGCTTATTTTCATTGGCAGCGTCGCTATACCAGTCCGGATGCTTCGCAAAGTACTCGCTCGGAGGAAGCAGATGGAAACTGGTGTGGACCCAGCCGATAAGCTTGTAGAATCCGCCCCACTCAGGAGGCTGCTTTTGATAGGTGCCATTCTCGCGAAAGATCGTAGCGAGCTTCGGATCTTCAGCCATTTCAGTAGTATAATGATCTCGATAGTCGAAAACGGGCCGATACGTGATATCCAACTCCCCCACCTTGAGCTCTGGAGTGTTCGGGATGTGGCTTTCTTTAGACGTCCACCAGCGAACGCCTGCTTGTTTCTCGAGAAACTCGAAAACAGCGTAGAGCGTCCCACGCGGACGCCCACCAGCGAGTATTAGGTCCTGGCCCTCTCTCTTGAGGACGATGCCATCTGTGCCAAGGCTCTCCCAATCCTGGTTTGGCAGCATCTTCCTCACGTGCTCACCTGGCCCGACAAAAATCCGGGGAGTAGTCGATGGGACATCACTCTCGCTCTTGATATCGAACTTCGCGCCAGTGATCTCTTGAAGGTACTTTTGAAGCTGCTCCGCCGCCTTCTTCTCTGCCGGGATGGCATCATTCGCCAGCGCGATCACGTGGGAGGTCTTCCCGGCGGAACTTAGAGACAGCGGAGAAGCATCCGCTAGCGGTGCGAAAACAGCAAAGGACGCAAATGCGGCTAGAAACGGGGAGATTCGGAAATAAGCCATACGTTTAATGGATAACCACTTTAGAATAGTGGTAAAAAACAATGAGCGCCTCCTCGCATTTTAGCAAGACATAATGCTCCGCGAAAAGCGCTGCAAAATTGGAGAAATGCGGAATTGACAAATTCAAGAAATTCCACCACTAGTTGAAAGTGGTTAGTGGAGAAACACCCTAATCGCTGAGGGCTGCGATGGTTCCGGGTGAGAGCTATTCTTTTCCGGAGCTATGGAGAGCGCATTTAAGGAAATGCGGCGACCCGAGGCGCTCCTAACTCTAAAACCCAGAACACAATGAAAGCGCAAACCTATCGTAATCTAAAACTGGCCTTGGGAATCACGTCGCTGACCGCCCTATCTCTTCTAAACGGCTACACGTCTGTAGTCACCACTGGTGACTATAACGAAACATCGCAAGCCTTCTATCCTGTGAGTTCGACAGATTTGATCGAGGGAGTCATCGGCACGGGAATAAGCAATAGCGTGTTTGCAACGAACGGTAATGCGGGAGGCAATGATTATCAAGATTCTGCGATGAATTTAGACTACTCCCCATATTCCGTCATCTTTCTGTTGGATACGACAATCAACAATGCCGGGTATGATATCACGACGATCAATACATACGCAGGATCGTCTTCCTATCGGGTGAATCAATACTACGAAATCTACTATACGACCGTCGCCAACAGTTCTTGGACGCTTCTTACTTCGGTGGCATACCAGCCTTATAACGATCCAAATGGATCAGTCAGCCTCGTGTCAACTTGGGTGAATATAACCGACACTGAAGGCGTGCTGGCATCAGGGGTGAACGGGCTTCGTTTTGACATGCAGACGCAGCCCGTCGGATCGCCATCTAACTTGGGTGCCTCCTATCGCGAAATCGACGTCTTCGGTGTGGCCAGCGTGCCAGAACCCGGGTCCATCATGCTTATGGCAGCGGGTGGCTTGGCCCTACTTCTTTTCAAAAGAAGGCGTTTGGCCTAAGCTCAGAGTGGTTTCCCATGAGGCAGACACCCATGCCTCATGGGCCACAGGCTTTTAAAGTTTCCCGTGATTGAGTAGCAGCTAGCTAAAGTAAATTGACGTATTAATTGAGATGTATTTGACAAAAATTAGCGTAGCCCGGTTTTTGACAGGTGTTTTGTCAGGACTGGCTCTGATGGTCGGCATAGCACAGGCCGAGTCGGGACTGGAAATCGTATCCAAGGGGAAAAGCCCTTATGTGATCAGCCTAGCAGCCGATGCCATTCCTTCAGAGAAGACGGCCGCCGAACAACTCCAGCAGTATGTCCGTGAAGCCACGGGCGTTGAGTTGCCCATCAAAAGCGAGACCGAGGTGTCCGAAACCACGCCTCAGATCCTGATCGGTCCCGGCCCTCGCGTGAAGAAGCTACTGCCCCACCAAAACTGGGCCGACCTAAAGGGTGATGGCATCCTGATCGAACGAGTGGGCAATTCCCTGGTGCTCGCCGGAGATCGCCCGCGTGGCACGCTCTACTCTGTGTTCGAATTTCTCGAACGCGAGCTTGGCATACGGTGGTGGTCACCGACCGTCACAAAAGTACCGAAAACGGAAACACTCGCCGTTAAAACAAAGCGGTATGCCTATCGCTCCCCCTTCCTCTATCGGTCGCACTATTCAACCCTCGTCCACGGAATGGTACCCGAAAGATACATTCTGGGTGCCCGCTATCGTCAAAATGGGCAGCATCACTACCTACCCGAGGAATGGGGCGGTCACTATTCCTTCATCGGCGAAGGACACACCTTCCATCAACTCGTGCCGATGGAGTCCTACTATCAGGATCATCCCGAGTACTACACCGACCCCGCAAACGGCAACAAGCCCTGCACGAAAGATTCCGTCCAGCCAGAACCAAACATGGGAGTAAAGGCCGCGCAACTGTGCCTGACTAATCCCGAAGTGGTCGAGATCGCATCGGCCACTGCCCTGCGCTGGATCGAGGAGAACCCTAATGCAGGCATCATCTCGATCACCGAGAATGATAATAGCAACTACTGCGCATGTCCCAAGTGCGCAGCCTTGGCCGCCAAGGAAGGGTCGCAAGCAGGGCCTATCTTGAACTTTGTCAATCAAGTCGCCGAAAAGATCGGGGAAAAGTACCCCGACATGTTGGTCGAGACCTACGCTTACAACCAAGGCTTCACCCCGCCGAAGTCGATCAAGCCAGCGGACAATGTGTTAATCCGCATGGCTCCTTTGAAAGCGGATTTCGGCCACCCTCTCGATAGCGAGTGGAACGGCGACAGCCCGGATTCCCAGGAAAACGTGCGAGACGGCCTAAGGAAATGGGCCTCGCTATCCAAGAAGCTGTTCGTCTGGAACTACATCACAAACTTCGTTTACACGATCCCACCGTTTCCAAACTGGGAAGGACTGGCCAAGGATCTACGGTTCTTCGCGGACAACAAAGTGGTGGGTATCTTTCAGCAAGGTGATGCCAGCACCAACGACGTGGGCGATCTCACCCCCTTACGAGCCTATGTCGTCGGAAAGCTCATGTGGGACCCTTCTTTGGATCAGGACGCACTGATCAACGAGTTCCTCGAAGGATACTACGGAAAAGCCGCCCCTTATCTGAGGGAGTATCTGGATAATTACCAAAAGTCATTTCTGGCGCAGAATCGCCGTCTATCTTCGCACGATCATGACTTCTCGTTTCTCACCCTCGAGGTCATGACTCGGGCTAATGAGCTGTTCGATGCCGCGATGGAGGCGGTGAAGGACGATCCCGAGCTACAGGCCCGCGTGGAGCGTGAGCGCTTCGCCGTGGACCTATCCTGGCTCTATCGCTACAAGGCACTGAAACAGGTCGCCGCCGCGAAAGGCCAGCCGTTTTCAGGCCCCGCTGATCCCTTGGTCGCGCTTGAGCAGCTAAATGAAAAGGGCGCTTCTTATGAGATCCGCGGCAAGGGAGAGGCTGCACCATTCAATAACGAGGTGGATCGGTTAAAACTAATGTTCGCCCCAAACACGGCGGGTCTCCCGAAGGAGGTGCAGGACAAACTGCCTAAAGGCGCCAACCCTGAGACCGATGTTATCGAACTTCAGTTCAGCGATCTTGTCGCTCTCCGCGATGGCATATGGACCAACGTCGTGGACGATCCGAAAGCGTCGAATGGCAAGGCCCTCCAGATCGTAGGCGGCTTTGACGCGACACCGGCTCAGTTTGACCTGGTGAACTATGGAGCGGACTTTTTAGGCAAAGGAAAGTGGCGCTATCTGGCGGTCGTCCGGACCGATCAGGAGCCTAATGACAAGTCAGGCATATCGTTAGCGACCTCTATCTATAGTTCGGGAAAAGTAGCGAGTGGTACGACGGGAGTCATCTTTGACGAAAAGGTACCTGCATCCAAGACAGCCGATGGGGAGTATCATGTCATCGACATCGGCAGCGCACCTTTGTGGGGCGATGCCCGGATCAATATCAGCTCGGCCATGACCCCCAATGTAAAAGCGCTCTACATCGACCGTTTATTTCTCGTGAGGGAAAGCCCTCTGAAGATAACCTCTGGCAGGTAGACGATATTCCGGATGAGAGTTTTTGATAGAACGCAGATTGCTGTTTTCAAGCCGGGAAAGTGGATGCTGTTTGCGATGACGGCTCTGGTGCTTGCGACTATGGGCTCTACTGCAGCAGGAGGCCAGGGTGCTCCAGGGCTTTCTACCTGGCCATCGACGGATCTTCTCAAGGTGCCGCGCGTATTCAGCGCGGATGAGTATAAAGATAAGCAGGTTCCTGATGTCAGAGCTTTGCTTTTCGAGAGCGTACCGTTCCGAGGCAAAACAACAAAAGTGTTCGCCTACTATAGCGCTCCTCCCGGTAAGCCTCCAGCCGGAGGGTGGCCTGCCATCGTTATCGCGCACGGTGGCGGCGGTTCCGCCTACCCCGAGTATGTGAAGATGTGGAATGCACGGGGCTATGCCGCGATCTCGATGGACCTCTACGGCAGCCTCCCGGTAGCCGCGGGAACTCCCCCGACTGATCGGGAGAAAGTTCGCGATGGGTTTCCCTATGGCACAGAAGCGGAGAATCCCACCGAAGAGTGGACCTATCACGCGGTGAGCAGCATCGTCATCGCCCACTCGCTCATTCGCAGTTTTCCAGAGATCAACCCTAATAAAGTAGCGCTGGTCGGCACCTCTTGGGGAGGTATTCATTCCTGTATCGCCGCTGCGCTGGATAAGAGGTTTAAGGCGGTTATCTCCGTCTACGGGTGCGGATTCTTATCGAGTGGTGACGATAGTGTCGCCTTTCATCAGCAGTATAAGGACGCCATGCCCTGGTGGGACCCGTCACATTTCTTAGCGCAGGTAGATACCCCATTCTTCTGGATTAATGGCACGAATGACGGAGCTTTTTCCCCGGACATGTGGCAGAGCTCGATCAATGCGACTCCTGGCACCAAATCGCAGAGCCTGGTCGTAAATCTAGGCCATAGTGATGGAGGTCAAACCTATTCGATGGTGACTACCATAGCTGAAGCGATGTTAAGAAAAGGCCCAAGCCTTCCAAAGTTGGAGCGCCCGACACTTAGTGGACGGGAGGTATCGGTGAGATATCACGCTGACAGACCCTTGGTTCGGGCGGAGCTCTGCTATACCACAGATGGCGCTGAGCGCGCAAAACGAGTCTGGCAGACGTCACCCGCGCAGCTGGATGCCGACAAAGTGACCGCGGAACTCCCCGACGGGGTTGTCGCCTACTTCGTGAACGTCTACGACGAAGATGGGCAGGTTGCTCCGGACGGGGTAGTATGGCCGATCAGTTCGGAGTATATTGAGACTCCCTAAACTATACCCACAAAGACATGAAATCTTTCATCAGCACGAACATCCGAGCGACATCTCTACTGGCCATCATGGCTCTAAGTATTTGTCCCGCCGTCGCAGAGGTCGAGGCCGTCGGTAGCCTTAATGAAGAGTCGTCCGCAGGTTGGGAAGTGAGTTCCACGGATTTGATCAACGTTGGCGCGCCTTCGCTGTCCGCAGTGAGCGGGCAGGGTGAAGGCATGCGGGTAGCGGTGACGGATGGCAAAGCAGGGGGCGCTCTGACGGCTGACACCCAGGCTTCCGAGTACATGAGCTACGATAATGTATCCTATTCGGTCACGTATGAGCTGAATACGGAAGCTCATCCGAACGGATACGATATCGACGAAATCTGTACCTATGCGGGCTGGAGCCAGTGGCGTGTCAACCAAGTCTACGAAGTCGTGGTGAAGACGGTCGCATCGGATCGAGAGCCTATCGCACAAGTCAGCTATACGCCCGTTGTCGAGGGATTGCCCAAGCTGGCCGACGCCTCCACGAAAGTTTCCATCAAGAACAACGATGGATCGCTTTTGGCCACAGGAGTTACGGCGATCACCTTCACGTTCACCGGGGATACGGAGAATCCACAAGCCGGTGCCAGCGCGCTCGGTGCCATGTATCGAGAGATCGACGTGATCGGAAAACCCACGCCTTAGTAGTCGATCCGCGACCAACTGCCAAAAGGAAGTCGCCTACTGGCAGATATGGGTCGTGCCCGGATACCAAGTCGCGAGATTCTCCACGGAGCAGATGACCTCTCCTGCATTTTGTATTTCCAACAGTAAATTATCAGCGGCCAAGCGCCCGAGCTGAAAGGGATCGAACTCCAGTCGACTCCACTTATATTTCGCCGGCAGTGAAACCCCTCGGTTGGAAAGTGTCACCACACCGACATCGTTACCGGGGATCACATTCAGCTTCTCCAACACGGGCGCCACTCGACGGAGCAGGATATCGTCGGCAATGTACACGGCCTCCGGACGATCGGGGCCATTGAAGAGCTTGCGCATGCGCTGTGCGATCTGATCGTCATTGGGCTCGAGAAATTCCGTCCTACGATACTCGAGATCAAAGGCGCCGAGCGTTATGTCGTAAAAACGCTGGAGATTTCCCGTCATACCTAAGCCGTAGTTCGAGAAGTACGCGATTTTAGAGTGCCCGACCTCCTTCAGGAGACGCACCGCCCGCACAAAGGCATCCTCCGTCCCGATACGAGTCAGCGGAGAGTAGTCATGATCTGAGATACGTTCGCCGCCCGCGACGTAACTAACCGGCGCGTGAGCCTTTAGAAATGTCGGATCAATCTTGGGAATCATCGGGGCCCAAAGGATGTAACCATCGCAAGGGTTATCGTGGATTTTAGCCATCGCCTCTTCCAGGCTGACGAGTTCCTCATCCGCCTTTTCGAACTGTACTAATTTGACCTGATGGCCGCTCTCCTTGAGCCGATTCATAACGCCGGAGTAAAGCAACGAGCGCATCTCGTTATGCTGCAATCCGACCTTGTCGAGAAAGGCTACTTTAAGCCTGCGATGCTCCTGCAAAGCTTGTTTGCGGGCTGGAGTACTCGCTGGCTCGGCGAAGAAATCAGCGGCAGTAAACGACTGCCCGTTGATGTTGGCGATTTTTCCCCGGGAGGCTGGTGGGACTTTTCGAACGTAAGTACCACTGCCATGGCGGCGCGCGATATAGCCTTTTTCCACGAGTTGATCGAAGGCTTTTTGAATCGTGATTCGCTCGACCTGCAGGCGCGTGGCCAATTCCCGCTCGGAGCAAAGACGGCGACCGACCTTACTCGGAGGATGCGCCAAGATGCGCTCAAAGGCCTCGCAGAGGTGCTGTACGATATCGGCTGCTTTGCTCATGGAAACCACCATTTAGAACACCTCCAAGCCTATATTGCAACCGCTCGCTCCTTCTGTTTTGGAGCGCGACAGGTTTCGCGGATCGAATGGCCTATTCCTCTTCCGGCCACAGGCCTTCCCATCGCCCCTGCCAGTAGGCCCAGAGCCAATTCACGATCGCGTCTGCGTCGACCCACCGAGTCATGTACTGGTGTCGGGGCAGCAACTGTCGCCCGTCAGGATCCAGACAATGCCGCATCACCCCCAGATCGACTTTGTGGAGGATTTGCAGAACGGTCGGAGTGACATTTAGCTCCGGGAGCCATTTAGCAACATGCACCCCTACTCGTGCCAGCATCGTACTTCTCGAAACGAGAAATCCCCCCGTCCACCTAAGAAAGCTCCAGCCCAAGGGGTCTGGCCCCTCGTAAAGCCAGCCGGGCGGTGTTGGCCCGCTCTGGCCCGAGATGGGATCATAGAGTGTACAACCATAGGCGAGGCCGTCGTCTGTCAGGGAAAGCGACCCTTCCCGCCATGAAAGCTCCATGGAGCGCAGCCAATGCTCACGATACCTCTCACTGTGGAGGAGGCACTCGTCGAGTTGCATGATATCCATGGCCGTGCACTCAGCGATAAAGATTCCCCGATAGCGGCATCCCTGTTGCATTTCATACTCCGAAAATTCAGCCTGGCCTTGCGCGCGCAGCAGGATTTGGGATTCGCCCGGCGCTAGATAGACCTTATGCTCGCTGTTAATCCGCTCCGCCTCCTCGTCGTACTTTGAGTCTCCACTGGTGGAAGCGGCTGCGTAAAGAATCGATGGAAAGCGCACGAGCGGCCAGGGCATGTTCTCAACTCCAAAGTATGCGTAGCGGTACTCCCGCCGCATCCAGAAATCGAGCATCGCCGGCAGGATCCGTCGAATGGCTGCCACATCCTCTGGCGGAGCGACGGGAAGCCAAGCCCGCATTCCCTTGATCGCATAAAGATACTGGTCTGAGCTCGTCTCATGGCTGAGACGTCCGCCATAGATCTTGGGGAAAAAGCCACTCTCTAAATGAGTTCCAATCTCGAAAACATGCATCAAGCCTCGAAATGCCGTCTTGGCGCGCGCATAGGTCTCCTCATCCTTAGTCACGCGCCATTTGTAGGACAAGGCAGCGAGATAGGCCCCCGTCGTCATGCCGCAGTTCTCATAGTTTAGGATATCCCATGGCGCCGCGTCTTTCGCGGTGATGAGATCATCTCCATCATTCCACGAACTAGCGCTCCACGGAGCCTGAGTCTCCGCTTCCAGGCTGGAGTAAATGACGCCGTTTTGATCGGTCATTTTCTCATGCATGTATCGCTCGAGAGATTGAGCCTTGGTGCTCAGTGGTTCGTAATGAGATGAAGCTGTGATCATCGAAGCAATGGAGACAAAGGGAATGACTGCAATTTAACTGGGGGAGCGTTGCAAGTGAAAGGTCGACTATCCCCGAGGTACGAGGAAGCTCCCCGGGGCCAGAACCGCGGAAGCTCGGCTAATTCTTCAACGTCAGGAGAGCCTAGTTAGCTTCCGAACAACGGCGCCCTGCTAGCGATAGTGGCGGCATCTACGCCGCGCGAGCTGTTCTTCTCCGCATGACCATGACGAAGAGCACGCCACCAGCGAGAGTGATGATCGCCATCGTCGATGGCTCGGGAACGCTCGCGGTACCGATGACAGATATCTCACGTAACATCGTGGTGCGTATGTCGCCACTGAAGTCGTACGGCTCGAAGGAAAACGTGATGGAGTCGACTCCGGAGATCAGCGGCGACGCATTGTCGGAGATGATCGTTGTGAGACTGGAGTAGTCTCCTGCTCCAACCGGATATGCGAATGGTACATAGTTTACATTCGTCAAAGTTATCGGACTGGAGTTCCCCACCTTCGTATACGAAACGGTAAATATCTGTAGGATCGCCTTTTGATTCCACCCTCCAAAGACATTTAAGGCAGAGATATCATATCCCTGTGTGTTGATTGCCGTATTAAGATGGAAAGTGATGGAACCAGCAGCAGCTGGCCCGCCATTTGCAAAGTAGAGCGCGTCGGTCGCGACATCGGTTGTCTCAGTGGTAGCCCCACCTAGAAGGCCGTTATTAATGTTTCCCAACTCTCCAAGAAATATCGGGCCAGATGAAGTGACCGAGGATAACGTGCTCGCACCGGTGAGGACCAAATCGTTTGTGGTATTCAGAGGGAAAAATGCGGTCGAAGTATCGTTGTACTGGCTATCGATAAAAGGAGCCGTTCGAGCAGACTGCAAGGGGAAGGCGGTGAATACGA
>Ga0247822_10000830_pt1 | contig 17704 bp, 17 predicted proteins | sample 13C_Cellulose_Da_FD_192423 | JGI IMG/M metagenome (GOLD analysis project Ga0247822, IMG submission 192423) | Soil microbial communities from agricultural site in Penn Yan, New York, United States - 13C_Cellulose_Day30 | ecosystem: Environmental > Terrestrial > Soil > Agricultural land | place...
CAGTGGAACTACGAACTCGCCCTGCGGCGCGCGCAGCGCGAGTTCGTAGTTCCACTGCGCGTCGCGGTCGCCGGGCCGTTCCAGCAGCACGGTGCGCAGGGCCCGCCGCGCGTTGCGCAGCGCGGTCGAGCGCGTGTCGCCGTCGGTGCGCAGCCCGCGCTTGAGGTACGCGAGGCCGAGATTGTAGAGCGCGCGTGTGCGGATGCCGGCATCAGGGGCGAAGGTGGCGCGCTCCAGCGCCTCGATCGCCGCGTCGAGCGAGTCCGCGCCGAGGAGCGCCGTACCGAGGTCGTACATCACGATGGGCCGGCGGTCCCCGCTCGCGATGGCGCTGCGATACGCGCGGATCGCCGGCACGAGACGCCCTTCACGATGATGCTCGATGGCCTCGCCGAGCGCACCGCGCTGCGCACTGGCCGTGCCGAGCGGAAGCAGCAGCGCCCCGCCCGCGACGAGCAGCAGCGTGACCGGCGCGACGGTCCGCCGGACCCTGTCCACGGCGCGTCGCCGGAAGCCGGGCCGCCGTCGCAGGTGGCCGCCGTCGGCGAGAAACGCGTCGACGATCAGGAGCGCGAGCGCGAGCGCCGCGAACCACTGGAAACGCAGCGGCCTCGAGAGTCGATGCCGCTCCTCACGGCTCGTCGTCTCGAGGTCCGCGAGGGCGCGTCGCACGCGCGTGCCCTTGTCGGTGGCCTCGGCGGGGATGAACTCGCCGCCCGCCGCCTGCGCCAGTTCGCGCAGCAGCGAGTCGTCGTAGCGCGTCACCACCACCTCGCCGTTCGCGTCGCGCTTGACGTCCGCGCCGCCGCTCTCGAGCAGCGGTATGGGCGCGCCTCCCGGCGAGCCGAAGCCGACCGTCACGAGCAGCACGCCGGCGCGCTCGATCTCGCCGGCGATCTCCAGCGCGGCGGCACGATCGTCGAACGCCTCGCCATCACTCATCACGACGAGCGCCCGGTCCGCGCCGCCCTGACTCGCCATGAGCAGGTCGAGTCCCTGCCGGAGCGGCTGCGCCATGGCGCTGCCCGCGGAGCCGACCATCGTCGGGTCGAGATTCTCGAGGAAGAGCTCCAGCGCCCCGTCGTCGCTCGTGAGCGGCGAGAGGATGTAGCTGCGGCCGGCGAACGCCAGCAGCGCCACGCGATCTCCCGGCGCGCTCGCGCGGAAGCGGCGCACCTCCTGCTTCATGCGCTCGAGACGGTTGGGGCGCTCGTCCTCGGCGAGCATCGAGAGCGAGACGTCCAGCGCGAGCGCGACATCGACCCCCTCGGAGTCGATGATGGCGCTTCCCTCGCCCCAGCGCGGTCCGGCGAGACCGACGGCGAGCGCGACGGCCGCGAGCGCAAGCCGCCAGGCGCGACCGCGAGGGCGCTTGGCGAGGCCCGGGGGGCCAAGGCGCGCGAGGGCCGCCGGCGAGCCGAATCGCGCCAGGCGCTCGCGCCGGTTCTTGTGACCGCCGAGCACCGCGAGCAACGCGAGCCCCAGTGCCACGGGCACGAACGCCAGCACCCATGGCGTGTCGAAGTAGCGGATCATGGCAACGGGCCCCGGCGCCAGAGCAGCAGCATCTCGAGCGTGAACGCGAACACCGCGAGCCCAAGCGGCCACATGTAGAGCTCGGTGAAGCGCACGTACCGCGTGGCGCGGATCGGTGCGCGCTCGAGCGCGTCGATCTGCTCGTAGATGCGCTTGAGCGCCTGCGCGTCGCGCGCCCGGAAGTAGCGGCCGCCCGTCTGCCGCGCGATGTCCTCGAGCAGCGCTTCGTCGATGCGCACGGGCCGGTTCTCGTACCGCAGGCCGAACACACCGCGGCCCACCGGCACCGGCGCCACGCCCTCGCTGCCGACGCCGATGGTGTAGACGCGCATGCCGAGCGCGGCCGCCGCCTGCGCCGCCGTGCGCGGGTCGATGGTGCCGCGGTTGTTCTCGCCATCGGTCAGCAACACGACGACCCGCGAGCGCCCGCTCGCGTTGCGCAACCGGTTGGTGGCCGTCATCAGCGCCGTGCCGATGGCCGTGCCGTCCTCGAGCTGTCCGGGCTGCACGTTGTCGACGGCCGCGAGGAGCACCGGGTAGTCGAGCGTGAGCGGCACCTGCGTCAACGCCTCGCCGGCGAACGCCACGAGGCCCACTTGGTCCACGCTGCGCCCGGAGATGAATTCCTTGATGGTCTCCTTCGCGACCTCCAGCCGGTTGGCCGGCTGGAAGTCCTCGGCGAGCATCGAGCTCGAGACGTCGAGCACGAGCAGGATGCTGATGCCGTCGCCCCGAATGGTCTCCGCGCGGGCGCCGGCACGCGGACGTGCGAGCGCCGTGACCGTGGCCACGAGCGCCACGACGCGGAGCGCGAACAGGGCGCGGGCCGCCCACTGTCCGCGCTTGGGGCCCTCGGCGAGCAACTCCACCCGAGCGTGAAGCAGCGCCGGCGGCCGGCGATGCCGGCGCCAAAGCAGCCATGCGATCACCGGCAACAACGCGACGAAGGCCCACGGCGACGCGAAGTCGATGACACCGAATCGCATCATCGGGCCGCCTTGTGCGGCTTGCCGCGGCGCGCGCGCACGGCCGTCTCGACGTCGCGCACGATGGCGCGCGACTCGTCGGCCATCGCCCGCGCCTCACTGGCGTCGATCGCGGCGTTGGCGAACGCCACCGGCTCGCTCCGCAGCAGCAGGTCGACGACACGCTCCGGGAGCACCGGGAAGTCCGCGCCGATGAGCGCCGTCGCCACCTCATGCGGCGTCAGCGAGGCGTTGGCCTGCGGAAACCGGCTGGCGAGGTAAGCGCGCATTACCCCGACATGCACGAGCGCGTGGCGCCCGATCTCTCCGGCGTCGAGGAGCCCGAGCGCCGCGGCGTGTCGAAACGCGTCTTCCGCCACGAGGGCGGCATCGGGTCCCACCGGCTCCTCATCCGATCGCCGCTTCCGCCACGCTCTCCAAGCCCAGAACGCGAGGCCGGCGATGACGGCGAGCGCGACCCACAGCCGCCACCAACCGCGATCGATCTCGAGCGGCGGCCGCGCCGCGCGCGGCACGCGGGAGGCGCTGTCGGGTGGAAGCACCGATCTCACCCGCAGCGTCGGCAACGACACCGCATACCGCTGCGTGGCGCCATTCGCGGTCACGATGATGTCTTCGAAGCGCACGACCTTCGATCCCGTGTCCCACGCGATCATGCGATACACCGCGGTGCGGTCGAGCAGCGTCGCGGTGGACGCCTCGCGCATCGCACGCGGGTCAAGCGGCTCGATCGACTCGGCGGAATCGGGCAACGCCGGAAAGCGGACTTCGCTGCCGAGGGGCGCGCGCACGCGGAGCTCGATGGTGATCGGCTCGCCGACGCCGGGCGATTCGGGCGTCACGCGCACGCTCACCAACGGGGCGCGCGGCGCGTCCTGCGCCTGTGCCGAGCCAAGGACCACCGGCGCACCGAGCGACGCCAGCAGTGCACCGGCCGCGAACGTGAGACCGCGAGGCACCCGCATCGACATGTGCATCAGCGCCGCCGCGCCCGCGTCTCGCGCGTGCGGAAGAACTTGAGCAGCGGCTCCACGTACCCGCGCTCCAGCGGCACCACGACCTCGTCGACGGCGAGCCGGCGCAGCAGCGCCTGCCGCGCGCCGGTCTCCGCCTTTATGCCTGCGGCATACTGCGCCCGCACCACTGGGTCACTCGTGTCGACCTCCATCAGGCGGCCACTCTCTGCATCCACCAGCCGCACCACGCCGGCATTCGGGAGCGCGCGCTCGGCGGGGTCGTCGAGCACCACCGCGACCACGTCGTGGCGCTGCGCCAGCCGCGTGAGCGGCTTCTCGATGTCGCCGCTGACGAAATCCGAGAGCACGAAGACGATGCTGCGATGTCCGAGCAGGCGGGCCGCGTAGTCGAACGAGGCGCCGAGGTCGGTGCCGCGGGCGCCCGGTGGCCAGGCGAGCACGTCGCGCACGAGGCGGAGCGCATGCCGGCGACCCTTCCGCGGCGGCACCACATGCTCCACGCGGTCCGAGTGCAGCAGCAGCCCGACGCGGTCGTTGTTGCGCGTGGCGGTGAGCGCGAGGACGGCGGCGAGCTCGGCGGCGACGCCCTGCTTGCTGCGGTCCCCGGCCCCGCCCCGGCTCGATCCGGAGCAGTCGACGAGCAGCAGCACCGTCAGCTCACGCTCCTCGACGAAGCGCTTGACGAAGAGACGGCGCATGCGCGCGCTGACGTTCCAGTCGATGGTGCGCACCTCATCGCCTGGCTGGTACTCGCGCACCTCGGCGAACTCCATCCCCATGCCCTTGAACACGGAGTGGTATTCGCCGACGAAGCGCGAGTTGACGAGCCCGCGCGTGCGCAACTCGATGCGCTTGACCTGCCGGAGGATCTCCGGCGGCACCGCACCGCCGATGCGGCGACGTTCCTTCAGCTCGAGCGCCTGCTCCTGGCCGTCGCTCATGCGGTGGCGGTCAGGGTGCCGGGACGGTCGAGAGCACGCGGGCGATCACTTCGTCGCTCGACACGTTCTCGGCCTCGGCCTCATAGGTGAGGAGCACGCGATGCCGCAGCACGTCGGGGGCCATCGCCTTGACGTCGTCGGGCGAGACGAAGTCGCGGCCGCGGAGGTAGGCGTGGGCGCGCGCCGCCTGCGCCAGCGCGATGGTGGCGCGCGGCGAGGCGCCGTACTCCACCAGCGGCACGAGATCGGGCAGGCCTGCCGCGGCCGGCTCGCGCGTGGCGTGGATGAGGTCGACGATGTAGTCGACGAGCCGGTTGTCGAGGAAAAGCCCGGCGATCGTGCGCCGCGCCTCCATCAGGTGCTCGGGATCGGCGACCGCCTTGACCGGGATGACCTCGCCGCCGGCCATGCGCTTCATGATCTCGCGCTCCTCGTCGCGCGTCGGGTAGCCGACGCGGAGCTTGAGCATGAAGCGGTCCACCTGCGCCTCGGGCAGCGGGTAGGTGCCCTCCTGCTCGATCGGGTTCTGCGTGGCGAGCACGAGGAACGGCTCCTCGAGCTTGAAGCTCGTGCCGCCGATCGTGACCTGCTTCTCCTGCATCGCCTCGAGCAGCGCCGCCTGCACCTTGGCCGGCGCGCGGTTGATCTCGTCGGCGAGCACGATGTTGGCGAAGATCGGCCCGCGCTTCACCGAGAAGGTGGCGGTGGCCTGGTCGAACACCTGCGTGCCGATGACGTCGGCGGGGAGCAGGTCCGGCGTGAACTGGATGCGGCTGAACGTCGTGCGCACCGTCTCGGCGAGCGTGCGCACCGTGAGGGTCTTGGCGAGGCCGGGCACGCCCTCGAGCAGCACGTGGCCGCCGGTGAGCAGCGCGATCAGCAGCCGCTCGACCATCGCATGCTGCCCGACGACGCGCAGGCCCACCTGCTCGAGGATGTCGGTGGTGAGCGCGTGCAGCTGCGGGTTCACCGTCGATGGCGTCGCGTTCGTCATGTCCGCGGGCGTATTCGCTCTCAGCGCCATCAGTCGTTCCCGGAGGGTGTCTTGGTGATCGCCAGCACGAGGTCGCGCTCCTTGTTCGTGAGCGCGCGGTACGCGCCCGGTTCGAGGTCGCCCAGCCGCACGGGACCGAACGACGTGCGCACGAGGCGCAGGACCTCGAGTCCCACCGCCTCGCAGAGCCGGCGCACCTCGCGCGTGCGGCCCTCGCGAATGGTGAGCGTGAGCTCCCAGGTGCGCGCCTGCGGCCCTTCGCGCACCTCGACCCTCTCCGGCGTGACGAGTCCGTCCTCGAGCTCGACGCCCTCGCGGATCGCCGCCGCGGCGGCCTTCACCGGCCCGCGCACGAGCGCCACGTACGAGCGCTCGACCGCCGTGCTCGGATGTGTGAGGAGATGCGCCGCATCGCCGTCGGTGGTGAGGAGCAGTACGCCTTCCGTCATGTAGTCGAGCCGCCCGACGTAGGTGAGTCCGGGTTCGGGCGGAACCAGCGAGAAGACCGTCGGTCGGCCACCGGGGTCGGAGCGCGTGGTCAGCACTCCGGTCGGCTTGTGCAGCACGTACCAGCGCGTCGGCGGAGGGAGCGCGATCTTGCGCCCATCCACCGCGATGGCGTCCTTCGACGGGTCCACCGACTGGCCCGTCCTCGCCACTGCGCCATTCACTGTTACGCGACCGGCGGCGACGAGTTCCTCCGCCTTGCGACGTGATGCGACCCCCGCGCGCGCGAGTGCCCGATGGATGCGCATCGTGTCATCACTCATGCTGATTGGACGGCCTCGGCCGGCTCGGCAGGTGACGATGCCGACGCGGCATCGGTAGGTGCGCCGTTGCTAGCCGCACCATCGCTCGTTGCGGCATCAGCCGGCGCTGCCTCGCTCGGCACGGCGTCGCGACGCAGCGCGATAGCCAGCTCGTCCACGCGCGGCAGCTCCTCCAGGTGCCGGAGCGCGAACTGCTCCAGGAACTGCGAGGTGGTGCCATAGAGCAACGGTCGCCCGAGTGCCTCCGAGCGGCCGACGACGTCGATCAGCCCGCGTTCGTGCAGCGAACGGATCACCGCGCCCACGTCGACGCCGCGGATCTCGGCGACCTCGGCGCGGCCGATCGGCTGCCGGTAGGCGATGATGGCGAGCGTCTCGAGCGCGGCCGAGGAGAGGCGCGCCGGGCGCACGGCCATCTGTGCGCGCTCGATCGCCTCGGTGTACTCGGGGCGCGTCAGCACCTGCCATCCACCGCCGACGTCCATCAGCTCCACGCCGTGGCCATCAACGTCATAGTGCTCGCGCAGCTCGTCGAGCGCGGCCTGCACGGCCGCCGGCGACGCCTCGGGATCGAGGGCCGCGAGTTCGTCGGTCGGTATGGGGCGCGGGCTCGCGAAGAGCGCGGCTTCAAGCAGCTTCGCCAGCGAATTCACGGCGGATCTCCACGTCGGCAAAAGGTCGGGGTTGGGTGAGGTGCAGCTCGCTGCGCTTCGCGAGCTCGAGCAGCGCCAGCAGCGCGCTCAGGATCTCCCAGGGTTCGGCATCGGCGCGCACGACGTCGCGCCAGCGCGCATGGGCGCGCAGCGCGAGTACGGCGCGCACGGTGAGCATCGCGCCATCCACGTCGAGCGATCGCGGGATCACCTCGTGGATGGTCGGCTTGCGGGCTGCGCGCAGCACGCGGTCCACCGCCACCAGCAGGTCGGTGAGCGAGAGAGCGAGCGGCGCCGGCGGCGGCGCCGCGGCCTGCGCCATGTAGGTGCGGCCGAAGCGGTTGCGGCGGTCGTCACCGAGCCGCTCGAGGAGGTCCACCACCTCGCGCATCTGCTGGTACTCGAGCAGCCGGCGGACGAGTTCGGCGCGCGGGTCGTCCCACTGATCGGCGCCTTCCTTCCGCGGCAGCAGCATCTGCGCCTTGATGCGGATCAGCCGCGCCGCCATCTCCAGGTACTCCGCGGCCTCGTTGAGCTTGAGTTCGTGCATGCGGCCAAGGAACTGCTCGCAGATGCGCGCCACGGGAATGTCATAGATGTCCACCTGCTCGTCACGGATCAGCGTGAGCAGCAGGTCGAGCGGGCCGTTGAAGCCCGCGAAGTCGACGACGAAGGTACCGTCGCCTTGTTCCGGCGCGATGGCGGTCATGTCGTCCATGGGCTCGCGAGCATGAAAGGCAGCGCCACGCGTTCAGCGATGGAGTCGAGGAAGAATACGGGCGCCAGCAGCGCGGAGAGGGCGCCGCGCCCGACGGTCACGAGCAGGATCAGGAGCAGGAACCCGGCGCCGGCCAGCCGCTCGTAGCGCACCGCCCACGCGGGCGGCAACATGTGCTTGACCACGTGCGAGCCGTCGAGCGGCGGGATCGGGATCAAGTTGAACACGAAGAGGAGCAGGTTGATGGTGATGCCATATGCGAACATCACCTGCACCAGCGAGAGCGAGTGCGCGATCGGCGGCACTCCGCGCCCGAGCAGGCCCAGCGCGATCACGCCGAGCGTGAGCAGCACCGCGAGGATGAAGTTGACGGTGACGCCGGCCAGCGAGACGATGATGTCGCCGCGCCTGTAGTCACGGTAGTTGCGCGGGTCGACCGGCACCGGCTTGGCGCCGCCGAAGGCGACGCCGATGCTCAGGAACATCACCAGCGGCAGGATCACCGTCAGGAACGGGTCGATGTGCTTGAGCGGATTCCAGGTCAGCCGCCCGAGCGACTGCGCGGTGGTATCACCCTGCTTCAGCGCAGCGTATCCATGGGCATATTCGTGCGCCACCACGGAGAACAGCAGGATGGGGGCGACGAGAAGGAATGTCTGGAATTTGTCCAAATGCGCGGCGCGGCTGGAGTGAGGCCCGTCACGGGCAGTCGGGGCGAAAGGTAGACCCCGGTGGCGGTGGAGTCAAAGCACCGGATTCACTTGACTTAGGTGCGTTCGCCGTCTAGCATTCTCAGGCTACGGCGCGCGGTCCGCGTGCCGCTGACCGTGCCCTGTTTCCATTAGCCAGAGAGTTCGTTCCGTGCCGAGAATCGCGTCCGCGAAGAAGAACATGCGCAAGACCCGTACGGCGACTGCGCGCAACCGCGGCCAGCGCTCGACGCTCCGTACCGCCCTCAAGTCCGCCAAGCTGACGGAGTCGTCCCCGAGCGACCGCATGAAGGCCGTGCAGCTGCTCGACCGGGCCGCCCGCAAGGGCCTGATCCATCCGAACGCCGCGGCTCGCCAGAAGTCGAAGCTGGCCAAGGCAGCGGCCGCGAAGTAAGCGACTGCTCCGGCAGCACAAGGTAGACAAGCGCCGCGCTCCCGAGGGAGCGCGGCGCTTTTGTGATGCTGGTGCTCGCCGGGTTCGACATCAGGCGATCCGGCGATCCGTCGCATGGCCGGAGCGCCTCGTGGCTACAGCGCCGCCAGTTCTCCCCCGCACCGCTCGCAGTACCACTCGGTCGGGTAGTTGAGCGTCCCGCATTCCTGGCACTTGAGCGTTTTGATGGCCTGCGACGTCCGCGGGGTGGGCCGGCCGAGCGGGCTGGGCGGTTCGTCGTCCGCTGAAGCAGGCGGTGCCGTGAACGAGGGCTCCGCGCGCCCGGCGCTTCCTGCGCGAGGACCAGAGGGTGGTTCCTTGATCGGTGCCGAAGGACCCTCGCTGATCGGTCCGGCAGTCGGCAACGGCGCGAGCGTCTCGGCGGCAGGGGTCGCAGGGGCCGCGGGTGCCGCCGGCGGCTCCGACGGTGCCTGTGGCTTGACCGGCGTCGGTGCCCGTGAGGGCGCCGGCGGCGGCGGGGTCGAGGCTCGACCGACGACCGAGTTGAGGAACGCCAGCTCGTCGAACGACGGACCACCCGACATGCGCGCCGCCGGGGCTGCGGCTTGGCCTGATGGCGGCCCCGCCCCTGCCGACGAGGACTCAGCCTCCGCGGCCGGAGCCGCGGGCTCCCCGATCTTGGCGGGCGCTGCTTCGTCGGAGGCGTCCCCGACGACGCCGGGGCGCGGAGCCGTATCGGGCTCCTTCACCGCGCTGGCGCTCGTGCCATTGAGGGCGTCCCGCAGCAGTTCGCGACGCCGCTCGAACGCACCGGCGCGGGCATCGCGCTCCTTCTCCAACTGCGAGATGGTGGCGTTGAGCACGGTCAGCTTCTTCGACCATTCCTTGGGTTCGTACTCACCGACATCGGCGCGGAGCTCGCCCTCGATCCGTTCCTCGAGCGCCGCGCCGAGCCGCGACTCGATCTCGGCGACGACGGCCTCATCCTCCTCGATGCCGCCGCTGAGTGACTCGGCCTCCGCCGCCGCGCGCACCTGGAGGTCGGTCAGCTTCGTCAGGTACTCATCCCGCAGGCGCGTGTATACGTGCGCGGGCGTCGACGCGCGACGTTCCTCGAGCTTCGCGAGATATCCCTCATGTCTCCGGCGCTCCGCGAGGAGCGCTTCGAGCGCTTCGATCCTTGAAGATTCCGACTTGGGCATCAATCGTCCGGTTGCTACTGCTCGTGCCTGAAGGGCACCACCTTGCCGAGTGCGCGCGCCGCCAGGATGATGCGCGCCGCGTGCTCGAGACTTTCCATTCGTTGGTGTGCGAGGGAGAGCGTCGCGCCCGCCGTCACCGCACCGTGATTCGCCATCAGCCAAGCGTCGTGGCCGGCGAGCAGCGGAATGAACCGCGCCGCCAGCGCCTGCGTGCCCGGCGTCTCATAGGGCACGAAAGCCACCGGCCCCACGGAATACACTAACTCCGGCAGCACGTTCGCGGCCAACGTCTCACCCGCGACCGCGAAGGCAGTGGCCGTTGGCGGGTGCGCATGCACCACCGCACCGACATCGGCGCGCCCTCGATAGATCTCCAGATGAACCGCCATCTCAGAGGAGGGCGCGCGACTTCCCTTCCGCGCGACCCCGGCCAGCGTCACCTCCACCAGGTCCGTTCCCCGCACATCGACCTTCGGCATCCCGGCCGGCGTGATGAGGATGCGGTCGGGCGCGAGCCGGACGGAGACGTTGCCATCCTGTCCCGCGATCAACCCTCGCTCATACATTCGCCGGCACACCTGCACGATCCCGCGCCTCGCCTCGACCAGCGTCGGCACGGCTGCCTCAATCGGTCAATTCATGGACGACCCGACCACCCACGATGGTACAGGTGGCCAAGCCGCGCAGCTGCCGTCCGCCATAGGGCGTGTTGCGGCCCTTTGACTTGAACTTCGAGGGGTCGACGACCCACTCACGCCGCGGGTCGAACACCGTGATGTCGGCGAGGCTCCCCTTGGCCAGCGTACCGCCCGGCAGGTGGAACACCTTCGCCGGCAGGCACGCCATCCGGTCGACCAGCTGCGGGATGGTGAGGATTCCCGTCTCGACGAGCCAGGTGATGTTCACGCCGAGCGCCGTCTCGAGCCCGACGATGCCGTTGGGCGCGTCGGCGAACTCACGCTCCTTCTCGTCGTAGTGGTGCGGCGCGTGGTCGGTCACGAGGAGGTCGATCGTGCCGTCCTTGAGGCCGGCTTGCAGCGCCTCGACGTCGCGCTGCGTGCGGAGCGGCGGATTCATCTTCGCGTTCGTGTTGAAGCCCTCGACCGCGTCCTCGGTGAGCGAGATGTGATGGCTGCAGACCTCGGCCGTCACGTTCACGCCCTGGTCCTTGCCCCAGCGCACGAGGTCGACGGAACCCTTGGTGCTCAGGTGGCAGAGGTGCACGTGTCCGCCCGTCAGCTTGGCGAGCAGGATGCAGCGCGCGACATCGATCTCCTCGGCCTCGGCGGGGATGCCCTTGAGCCCGAGCCGCGCGGACACGATGCCCTCGTTCATGGAGCCGCCCTCAGCGAGCGCCATGACCTCGCAGTGCTCGACGACGGGGATCCCGAAGGTCTGCGAGTACTCGAGCGCGGTGCGCATCAGGTGCGAGTTCTCGACCGGCCTGCCATCGTCGCTGACGGCGACGGCGCCGGCGGCGACCATCTCGCCGAACTCGGCGAGCGTCTCGCCCTGCATGCCGAGGGAGATCGCGCCATAGGGGTAGACGCGCGCGAACCCGGCGGCCTCTCCCTGCCGCTTCACGAAGCCGACAGTAGCCTGGTTGTCGGTGACGGGCTTCGTGTTGGGCATTGCACAGACGCCGGTGAAGCCGCCGGCCGCGGCCGCATGCGCGCCGCTCGCGACGGTCTCGACATCCTCTCGGCCCGGCTCGCGCAGGTGCACATGCACGTCGATCATGCCGGGCGCGACCACCTGGCCGGCGCAGTTCACGACTCGTGCGTCGTCTGGGCCGGCGATGGTGCCACCGATCGCGGCCACCTTGCCGTCCACGACGAGCAGGTCGCCGACGGCGTCGAGCCCCTGCGAGGGATCGACCAGGCGCGCGCCCTTGAGGAGCAGCGGCTTCGGGGAAGGTGCGCTCACGCGGCACCGCCCTGCTTGGCGGCGTCGGCGAGCGCGGCACGACCGCCCGCGAGGAGATAGAGCACGGCCATCCGCACGGCGACGCCGTTGGTGACCTGGTTGAGGATCACGCTGTGCGGGCCGTCGGCCACGTCAGAGTCGATCTCGACGCCTCGGTTCATGGGACCGGGGTGGAGGATGATGATGTCGCGGGGCGCGCGCTCGAGCCGGGCGCGCGTCACGCCGAAGACGCGATTGTATTCGCGAAGCGAGGGGATGTAGCCGCCGTGCATGCGCTCGAGCTGGAGCCGCAGGATGTTGAGCGCGTCGGCCCATTCGATGGCGGCCTCGATGCGGTCGAACACCTGCACGCCGGTGCCCATCTCGCGCACGGCGCCCGGCAGGAGCGAGCGCGGCCCGCACACCGCGACCTCGGCGCCCATCGCCTGCAGGCCCCAGATGTTGGAGCGCGCCACGCGCGAGTGGAGCACGTCGCCGCAGATGCAGACGCGCTTGCCCTCGAGCGAGCCGAGCTTGTCGCGGAGCGTGAGCAGGTCAAGCAGTCCCTGGGTCGGGTGCTCGCAGGTGCCGTCACCGGCGTTGATGACGTTCGACTCGATGCGCTCGGCGAGGAAGCGCGCGGCGCCCGAGCCGGCGTGCCGCACCACGACCATGTCGATCCGCATGGCCTCGAGGTTCCTGGCCGTGTCCACGAGCGTCTCGCCCTTGGAGACGCTGGAACCGCTGGACGCGACGTTGACCGTGTCGGCCGACATGCGCTTCTCGGCGAACTCGAACGAGATGCGCGTGCGGGTGGACGGCTCGAAGAAGAGGTTCACGACGGTCATGCCGCGGAGCGTCGGGACCTTCTTGATCTTGCGCTCCGAGATCTCCTTCAGCGGCTCGGCGACATCGAGGATCGTGGTGATCTGCTCGCGGGAGAGGCCGGCGAGCCCCAGCAGGTCCTTTCCGAGGAGAGAGCCGCTCACGTGGAGGCGCCGAGAAGCACGACTTCGTCGCGCTGGTCGAGCGAGGGCACGAGCACGTCGACGCGCCCGCCGCGCGGCACGTCGAGCCGCTTGCCGACGACGTCCGCGTGGATCGGCAGCTCGCGCCCGCCGCGATCGACGAGGACCGCGAGCATGATGCGCGCCGGACGACCGAAGTCGGCGAGCTCGTCGAGCGCCGCGCGGATGGTGCGGCCCGTGTAGAGCACGTCGTCGACGATGACGACGACCTTGCCCTCGAGCGCCGACGGCAGGTGCGTCTGTCCGACGACGGGACGGGGCCCGACGGTCTGGAGGTCGTCGCGATAGAGGGTGATGTCGAGCGCGCCGCGCGGGATCTCGGCGCCCTCGCGCTCGCGGATGACCTCGGCGAGGCGTTCGGCGATCTGGACGCCGCGTCGCTGGACGCCGACGATGATCAAGTTGTCGGAGCCGTCGTTCAACTCGAGGATCTCGTCCGCCATGCGGGAGATCGTGCGCGCGACGGCGCGCGCGTTCAGGACGACGTTAGTGGTCTGGGACATCCCTACCAATATGCGCTGACTCTCGCGCTGGCGGGAGCGGACCGTGCTGCAAGAGTCAGGCGGCGTGCTGGGCCGAACGACTGGAAGGGACGCCCTTCTCGTCCGAAAGTCGCGCCAGGTAGACCTTCTCGGCGCCTGGGCCGAGCACGTCCCGCGTCACGGGGCGGACGATCGTCCCGATCAGGTTGCCTTTGTCGTCGAAGAGATTCACGAGGTTGTCCGGGGTTCGCTGCATGATGGGTTCCATGGCTGTCTCCTGCGTTCACGGGGTCTGACACCTTTTGGCGAAGGAAGGTTTGCAGCGCGTGGTATCGGGGGCATCACGGGCGGGTCGCGGTGTTGCATTGGATCGCGAACTGCTCGGACCACAGGGGGCACAGTGAGCACAGGGAGCGCAGGCACGGGCACACTCGCGTGGCGTCTCCGGTGAAAGACAAAGCGGCAGTCTCCGCTTGCGCGGAGCCTGCCGCTGAATCGATCGATCTTCACGGACGGGGTGGGATTCGAACCCACGGTACGCTATGAACGTACACACACTTTCCAGGCGTGCGCCTTAAACCACTCGGCCACCCGTCCCCGGGACGACGGGGCGCTTCCTGCGACGCCCCCGCAAACGACGACGCGCCGGGCTCCAGCTGCCAAGCGCGTCGAGACCACGAACGGACAGAGTGAGATTCGAACTCACGATACCGTTGCCGGTATGCCGGTTTTCGAGACCGGTGCCTTCAACCACTCGGCCATCTGTCCAGAGTCTGGGAAAACTAACCGCTCGCCGGGGTGGGTCAACGGGCGGCTTTCGATCGGCGGATGCCACGGGCACCGTTGGCATGGATACGGTGCCGCGCCCGACGCCGGACTTGATACGGTTGCGCCGTGGATTCTTGCATTTCCGCGCCAGCCGAGCGTACCCTATGGCCATGCCAGCCCTTGCACGCACCTGGACGCGCGAGGAAGTGCTCGCGTTGCCCGACGACGGGAACCGCTACGAGCTCGTGGACGGCGAGCTGCTGATGAGCCCGAGTCCGCGAGGGATTCATCAGCGAGTCGTGACCGAGCTGTTGTTGCTCGTCGCTCCCTACGTGCGAGCACATCGCCTGGGCGGCACGAGCCACGCCCCCGCGGACCTCGACCTGCAATCGGGCCAGCTGCTTCAGCCCGACCTGTTCGTCGGTGCTCTCGTGAACGGCCGAGAGCCGCTCGACTGGAACGAGTACGCAATCCCGCTGCTGGTCGTGGAAGTCCTGTCGCCATCCACCGCACGGTACGACCGGCTGATCAAGCGCCAGCGCTATCAGCGGTCGGGCGTCCCTACGTACTGGATAGTCGACCCCGATGCGCGGCTCGTCGACGTGTGGCACCCCGAAGACGATCGCGCGCTCACCGTGTCCGAGGTGCTGGCGTGGGAGCCGTCACCCGAAGTGCCGGCACTCGAGATCGACCTGCCATGGTTCTTCGGGCGCGTCTGGCAGGAGTGATCAGCCGGCCACGCCGCGGCGCGCCTTGAAGAATCCGCTCAACAGCGCCGCGCATTCCTCCTCGAGCACCCCGCCCTGCACCTCCGGGCGATGGTTCAGCCGCGGGTTCCGCAGCAAGTCATGTACGGAGCCCGCCATGCCGGCCTTGTCGTCCCACGCGCCGAACACCACGCGACCCACGCGGGCGAGCACGATCGCACCGGCGCACATCGCACAGGGCTCCAACGTGACGTAGAGCGTGGCCGACGTGAGGCGCGTGTCCCCGACCGCGTACGCGGCGGCGCGCAGCACGCGCATCTCGGCGTGCTGCGTCTGGTCCTTGGAGGAGACCATCGCGTTGGCGCCGCGCGCCATCACGGCGCCGTTGTGCACGAGCACGGCGCCCACGGGCACCTCGCCGGCCTTGGCAGCACGAGTGGCTTCGGTGATCGCCTGCGCCATCCACCACGCGTCCTCGTCGGCGCGCGTGGCGAAGGTGACTGGGCCGCTCAACTCGTCGCTCCCGCGCACGGAAGATCCACGGGACCGCTCACGCCACCTTCTCGAACGCGAGCCGGTCGCCGGCGGCGGTGACCTTGACCCGGTCGCCGTCCCCGAACTTCCCCTCCAGGATCGCCATCGCGAGCGGATTCTGGATCAGCCGCTGGATGGCGCGCTTGAGCGGCCGCGCGCCGAAAGCGGGGTCGTAACCCTCCGTCGCGATCAGGTGCTTGGCATCGTCTGTCACCTCGAGCGTCATCTTGCGCTCGGCGAGCAGCGCGTCCATGCGCTTCAGCTGCAGGTCGACGATGTGCGCGATCTGCTCCTCGGCCAGCGGCCGGAAGATGATGATGTCGTCCACGCGGTTCAGGAACTCGGGCTTGAAGTGCGTGCGGAGCGCGCTGGTGACCTGTGCCTCGACCGCCGCCCAGTCGCTCGTCCCCGCCTCGAGGATCCACGCCGAGCCGATGTTCGAGGTCATGATGATGACCGTGTTCTTGAAGTCGACCGTGCGGCCCTGCGAGTCCGTGAGACGGCCGTCGTCGAGGATCTGCAGGAGGATGTTGAAGACGTCGGCGTGCGCCTTCTCGATCTCGTCGAAGAGGATGACGCTGTACGGACGCCGGCGCACGGCCTCGGTGAGCTGGCCGCCTTCCTCGTAGCCGACGTAGCCCGGCGGCGCGCCGACGAGGCGCGAGACGGCGTGCTTCTCCATGTACTCCGACATGTCGATGCGCACCATCGCGTGCTCGTCGTCGAAGAGGAAATCGGCGAGCGCGCGCGCGGTCTCCGTCTTGCCGACGCCGGTGGGGCCGAGGAAGATGAACGAGCCGATGGGCCGGTTGGGGTCCTGCAGCCCGGCGCGCGAGCGGCGCACGGCGTTGGCGACGGCAGTGACGGCTTCCGTCTGCCCGACGACGCGCCTGGCGAGTTCCTTGTCGAGGTGCGCCAGCCGCTCGCGTTCCGACTCGAGCATGCGCGTGACCGGCACGCCGGTCCAGCGCGCCACGATCTCGGCGATGTCGTCGGCGGTGACCTCCTCCTTCAGGAAGCGCGCGCCCCCACTCTTTTGCGACGACAGGTTCTCCTCGACGCGCTTGAGCTCCTGCTCGAGCTTCGGCACCGTGCCGTACTGGATCTCGGCGGCCTTGCCGAGGTCGCCGGCGCGCGTGGCGCGCTCGACCTCCGTCTTGGCCTCGTCGAGCTGCTGCTTGAGCTTGCCGACGTTGCCGAGCGCGTCCTTCTCGAGCTGCCACTGCGCCTTCATCGCGCCGCTCTGCTCGCGAAGTTGGGCCAGCTGCTGTTCCAGTGCTTCACGACGCTCGACCGAAGCTGCGTCCTTCTCCTTCTGCAGCGCCTGCCGCTCGATCTCCAGCTGGACGATGCGGCGCTCGACCTCGTCGATCTCCTGCGGCAGCGAGTCGATCTCGATGCGCAGGCGCGACGCGGCCTCGTCCATCAGGTCGATGGCCTTGTCCGGAAGGAAACGATCGCCGATGTAGCGGTTGGAGAGCGTCGCGGCGGCGACGATCGCACCGTCGGTGATGCGCACGCCATGGTGCGACTCGTAGCGCTCCTTGAGCCCGCGCAGGATGGCGATGGTGTTCTCGACCGACGGTTCACCGACGAACACGGGCTGGAAGCGGCGCTCGAGCGCCGGGTCCTTCTCGACGTTCTTGCGGTACTCGTCGAGCGTCGTCGCGCCGACGACGCGGAGCTCGCCGCGAGCCAGCATCGGCTTGAGCATGTTGCCGGCGTCCATCGAGCCCTCGGCCTTGCCCGCGCCGACGATGGTGTGCATCTCGTCGATGAAGACGACGAACTGGCCCTCGCTCGAGGTGATCTCCTTGAGCACCGCCTTGAGCCGCTCCTCGAATTCACCGCGGAACTTGGCACCGGCGATCAGCGCGCCGAGGTCGAGCGACACGAGCCGCTTGTTGCGCAGCGACTCGGGCACGTCGCCGTTGACGATGCGCTGCGCGAGCCCTTCGGCGATCGCCGTCTTGCCCACGCCCGGCTCGCCGATGAGCACGGGATTGTTCTTGGTGCGGCGCGAGAGCACCTGCACCACGCGACGGATCTCCTCGTCGCGGCCGATCACCGGGTCGAGCTTGCCCTTGCGGGCGTCCTCGGTGAGGTCGCGCGTGTACCGCTGCAGCGCCTGGTACTGCGTCTCGGGCGTTTGGTCGGTGACCTTGTGCGCGCCGCGAATCGACTTGAGCGCGTCGAGCAGGCCTGCCTTGGTCACCCGCTGCGCCTTGAGCAACGCGGCCGTTTCGGTGCCCTTGGTGTCGGCGAGCGCGATCAACAGGTGCTCGGTGGACACGTACTCGTCGCCGAGCGCCTTGGCCTCCTTCTCCGCGTTGTCGAGCACGCCATTCAGCTCGCGGGCGAGCCCCGGCTGCGCCTCGGTCTGCTTGGGGTACCGCGCG
>Ga0247822_10000831_pt1 | contig 17703 bp, 15 predicted proteins | sample 13C_Cellulose_Da_FD_192423 | JGI IMG/M metagenome (GOLD analysis project Ga0247822, IMG submission 192423) | Soil microbial communities from agricultural site in Penn Yan, New York, United States - 13C_Cellulose_Day30 | ecosystem: Environmental > Terrestrial > Soil > Agricultural land | place...
GATTATTCCTTCGTCGACGCGCTGCTGACGCAGGCCCGAGCAAACGACGTTCGGCTGGTGCTCTTATGGTTCGGGACCTGGAAGAATACCGGGCCGAGCTACGCGCCGGCGTGGGTGAAGTCCGACACTCGCCGCTTTCCGCGTATGAAGACGGCCGAAGGCAAGACACATTACGTCCTGTCGCCACATGGCCGGTCGACGCTGGAAGCGGACAAGAAGGCCTTCGTCGCCCTGATGCGTCACCTGCAGCAGAACGACACGCAGCACACCGTCATCATGGTGCAGCCGCAGAATGAGATGGGCAGCTACGGCCTCGCCCGCGATCATTCCCTTGAAGCCGAGAAGCTATTCCGTTCCGCCGTGCCCACCGAGTTGGTTCGCGGTCTCCGCAAGCAGCCGGGCACATGGACGCAGGTCTTCGGGGAGTTCGCGGACCAAGCATTCGCGAGCTGGCACATGGGTCGCTACACGGACGAGATTGCCGCTGCCGGCAAGGCAGTGAAGCCGCTGCCGATGTATGTGAATGCGTCGCTCGGCGACGCCTTCGATGCGAAGCATGCCATCAGCACTGCGACTGGCGGTCCGCAGTGGAACATGATCCCGGTGTGGAAGGTCGCCGCGCCCCACATCGATGTGCTTGCGCCCGACATCTATAACCGCGACGAGAAGGCGGTCGTCGCCTACCTCGACCACTACGCGCGGCCCGACAATGCGCTGATGCTGCCGGAGATCGGCAACGCCATCGACTATGCCCGCTTCCTCTGGCCGGTGCTTGGCAAGGGTGGGATCGGGTTCGCGCCGTTCGGGATGGATGGCAGCGGCTATTCCAACTTCCCGCTCGGAGCGCAGAAACTTGACGCCGAAGTCATCGAAGCTTTCGCGTCCAAGTATCGGCTGCTTCGGCCGATCGCGAGCGACTGGGCGAGGCTGGCGCTCGAGCATCCGACGTGGGGCGCGGCGAAGGGCAAGGACGCTGCAGCGCAAAGTCACGTGCTGGGCCGCTGGAAGCTCACGACTGAATATGAGCAGTGGGAATTCGGCGAGCCGCAATGGCTTTCCCCTGACACGCCGCCGCACCCGAACAAGGGCAAGCCCGTCGGCGGCGCGGCATTCATCCAGCTCGGCGCCGACGAGTTTCTCGTCGCCGGTTCCGACGTCCGCCTGCGCTTCGGTCTCGATAAGCCAGCGGCGGGCGAGAACTCGCAATATCTGAGCGTCGAGGAAGGCACGTTCGAGCAGGGGCGCTGGCGAATGCTGCGCCGCTGGAACGGCGACCAGATCGACTATGGGATCAACCTGACCCGGCCGACTTTGCTGAAAGTCCGGCTCGGCACCTATCGATGAGATGAGGAGACGCATGCGCCGCTTCGCCACCCGAGTAACCGCGACCATCCTTCTCACCGCCAGCAGCGCCGCACTTGCGCAGGGGAGCTGGCAGAGGACAGGCGACGGCATCACCGTCACACCTTCGGCAGGGTCGGAAAAAGCGCTCCGCGTACAGGTCTATGGCGACGGTCTGTTCCGCGTGACGTCCGGACCCGAAGCGCAGCTTACGACGGCGACAAGCTATATGGTCAATGCGCGCCCAGCGGCCGGCGGATTCGAGGTCAGCGAGGCCCCGGGAGCGGTAACGGTGACTACACCGAAGGCCTCGGCGATCGTCGACGTCGCGACGGGCAACGTCAGCTTCCGCAATGCGGCGGGTGAGACTGTTCTCGCCGAAAGCGGGGCGCCAGTATTCGCTCCGACGACCGCTGAAGGTCAGCCGTTCCTTGCCATCACGCAGCAGTTCAACCGCGGCACGGACGAGGGCTTCTACGGCCTCGGCCAGCACCAGAACAGGCAGATGAATTACAATGGCGAGGACGTCGAACTCGCCCAGCACAACATGGATATTGGCGTCCCGTTCGTCGTCTCGACCCGCAATTACGGCGTGCTCTGGGACAACAATTCCATCACCCGCTTCGGCAATCCGAAGCCCTATGCGTTCGTTGGTGAAGAGCTGAAGGTCACCGGCGAGAACGGCCAGCCCGGCTTCACCGCGCATTACTTCCTGGGCGACCGCGAAGTCGTGAAGCGTCAGGAAGCGACGATCGACTATCAGTATATCGACGATCAGGCGAAATGGCCGGAAGCCGCCAAGGCGCAGACCACCGCCGCGACGACCGGCCAGAACACGGCGGGCAATGTCGTCGGCAAGCAGTTCGTCAAATGGACCGGCACCATTCATCCGACCGCGACCGGCAATCACAAGTTCCGGCTCTATTCCTCGAGCTACGTGAAGGTGTTCGTCGACGGCAAGGAAGTGCTCAACCGCTGGCGGCAGAACTGGAACCCCTGGTACCATAATTTCGACCTGCCGCTGACCGACGGCAAGCCCGCGGACGTGCGCATCGAGTGGGAGCCGAACGCGGGTTACATCGCGTTGCTGCACAACGATCCGCTGCCGGAGCAGGACCGCCATTCGCTGACTTTGTCATCGGATGTCGGCAAGGCGCTCGATTATTACTTCATCGCCGGCGACAATATGGACGGCGTCATTTCGGGCTATCGAACGCTGACCGGCAAGGCGCCGATGATGCCCAAGTGGGCGTATGGCTTTTGGCAGAGCCGCCAGCGCTACAACACGCAGGACGAAATCCTCGGCGTGCTGCGCGAGTATCGGAAGCGGAAGCTGCCGATCGACAATATTGTGCAGGACTGGTTCTACTGGCCGGAGGATAGCTGGGGCTGCCAGTGCTTCGACGAGAAGCGATTCCCGAACGCGCAGGCCATGGTCGACGAGATCCATCGCAGCAATGCGAACGTGATGATTTCGGTGTGGGCGAAATTCTATCCGACGACGGAGAACTACAAGGCGCTGGATGCGATCGGCGGCATCCACCGCCGCCAGGTCGAGCCGCAGCCTGAGGAGCCGACGGACGCCGCCTATCTTAAGGCCAATTGGCGCGACTGGGTCGGGCCGGGATATTCCAACGCCTTCTACGATCCGTACAACAGTCAAGCGAAGGCGCTCTATTCGAAGCAGATCATCGACAGCCTCGCCACGAAGAACTTCGACGCCTGGTGGCTCGATTCCGACGAGCCTGACTTCCACTCGAACCTGTCGATCGTCGAGCGCCAGCGCCGCATGAGCCCAAGCGCGGGCGGCCCCGGCGCATACGTGTTCAACAGCTATTCGCTGGTGCACACCGACGGTGTCTATTCGAACCTGCTTCGTTTCAAGCCGGACGTCCGGCCGTTCATCCTGAGCCGTTCGGGTTTTGCCGGCATCCAGCGGTCCAACACCGCTCTGTGGTCGGGCGACGTCGTGTCCCGCTGGGACGATCTTCGCGATCAGATTTCCGCGGGCGTGAACCTGTCCATGTCCGGCATTCCGAACTGGACGCACGACATCGGCGGTTTCGCGAACGAAGAGCGGTACACCAAGCAGGATCCCGCACACCTCGCCGAATGGCGCGAGCTTAACACGCGCTGGTTCCAGTTCGGCGCCTTCTCGCCACTTTTCCGCAGCCACGGCGAGTTTCCGCTCCGGGAGATTTACGAGCTCTCGCCGGCTGGAACGCCGACCTACCAGTCGATGGAGTGGTACAGCCGCCTTCGCTACCGGCTGATGCCCTATATCTACTCGCTGGGCGCAGACGCGCATTACAACGACGGCACCATCATGCGCGGCCTGGTGATGGACTTCGGCGCCGATAAGAAAACCTGGAGCGTGGACGACCAGTATATGCTGGGCTCGGCGTTCCTCGTTGCGCCAATCACCGAGTTCAAAGCGCGCCAGCGGAGCGTGTACCTGCCATCGGGCACGCGCTGGTATGATTTCTACGACGGCCGCAGCGTGGAAGGCGGCCAAACCGTCACGGCCGCTGCGCCGTACGAGCGCATGCCGATCTTCGTTCGAGCGGGGTCGATCGTGCCTACGGGACCGGCGATCCAACACACCAAGGAGGGTCAGAACGGGCCGCTGACGCTGCAAGTTTACACCGGCGCGGATGGCAAGTTCACACTCTATGAGGACGATGGAGTCAGCCGGCAGTATCTCAACGGCGCCTTTACCCGCGTGTCGATTTCCTATGACGACAAAGCGGGAACCCTGACGATCGGCGCTCGCGAGGGCAGCTATAAGGGCATGGCGTCGACGCGGACGATCCGCGTTCGCTGGTTCACGCCGGGCAAGGCTCGCGTTCTGAACCTCGATGGATCGGTCGATGCAACGCTGAACTATTCGGGCAAGCCGCTGACCGTGTCAGCGCCGAAGTAGGCTCAGGCCAACTCGCGCTTGAACATGTCGGACGTGCGTTCGATCGTCGCGATACCGCGCTGACCGCCCTGGCGGTCGAGCTGGACGATCAGATCGACCACGGAACGGACGTAGGCGATCGTGTCGAGGCGCGAGAGGCCGAGGCCGCTCTGCATGACCATCAGCGCGAGTTGCTCAAGCGCACCGCTCGGTGAGTTCGCGTGGATCGTGCTGAACGAGCCCGGATGGCCGGTGTTGATGGCGCGGAGGAAGCTGACCGCTTCGCCGCCGCGCAATTCGCCGAGCACGATGCGATCGGGGCGAAGACGGAGCGCTGCCTGCAGCAGGTCGTCGGTCGTAACGCGCGCCTCGCCAGTCTCGCCCTTCACCGCGATCAGGCCGACGCCGTTGCGGTTGCCGAGGCGGATTTCTGGCGTGTCCTCGACCAGGATGACGCGCTCATGCTCCGGCACTTCGCGGAGTAGCGCGTTGAGGAAAGTGGTCTTGCCGCTCGACGTGCCGCCGGAGATCAGGATCGTCGCGCCGCCGCGCACGGCCTGGCGGAGGAAATCGATGTCGCTCGTCCCAACCGCACGGTCTTGCCATGCCTTGGCGGTCGAGGCTTTGGCCTCGCGCTCGTAGGAGGAGAGAGGAACGTCGATCAGACGGTGTCGGCGGATCGAAAGCGCGAAGTGCCGCCTTGTCGCCGGAGGGCTGACGATCTGGATGCGCTCTCCGGTCGGCAGCGTAGCCGAGAGCAAAGGCCGTTCGCGGTTGATGCCCTGATGGCTGAACCGCGCGACCTGCGCCGCGAGCCGCCCGAGCAGGACGTCGTCTATTTCTGCCGCCTCGTGCTGAGCCATGCCGGCAGTGCCGGAGCTTTCCGTCCACACTTCGCCCGGCGCATTCACCAGAATCTCGGTTACGTTCTCGTCCGCCAGCCACTGTTGGAACGGCGCGAGGTAAGCGGAAAGATAGACGCCGAGATGGGCGACCTCGTTCGGGGCCGCGACGGCCGTCGTCATCCGGCCACCGTCGAGAAGTCGAGGTCCTTGGCCGTAAACACGCGGATCGGCTGGCCCTGCTGCACCCTGATAGTCGGCGGGATCTGGCCGTTTTGCGATGCCGCGACGGAGGCCGCGCTTTGCCCGCCGGACAGGATCAGTCCGGCACCGCCCGTCGCGACGGTCGAGGCACCGCCGACGATCGAAAGCAGGAGCGACGATCCGAACCGCTTCATGAAGTGGCTGTCGACCTTGCCCGTGAGGCCGGTCTGGCCGGTCTCGTCTACCGCCGGTGAAGCAAGCGCAACCGACACGCCGTCCGGGCGAATGAGCCGCGTCCACATGATGTAAGCGCGGGTCTGGCCACTGGCGACGCCGCTCTTGTACTGGCCGATGAGGCGCGACGACCTCGGCACGAGAACCCGGGTACCGTCGAAGCTCTTGATGTCGCTGCTGACGACTGCGCGGACATAGCCGGGCAGGTCGCTGTTGATTGCGGTTTCAAGCACAGCCGGGATGAGTGTACCCTGCGAAACGGTCTGGCCCGGATTCTTCATCCGCGTCGCCTTGGCGACGTCATTGTTGGTCACGAAGGCCGCATCGCCGCCGATGCCCGCCGAGGATGCCGGCGTGTTTGAGGCGGGACCGCTATCGACGATGAGGGTCGGGCCGCCATGGCGGTTGACGATCATGTCGGGCGCCAAAGCAACGGGGATTCCCGGCTCGCCGACCAGAGCCGGGCCTTGGCCGGGGGTGGCGACTGGGCCACCGACGGTAGCGGGGGTGGGAGTGATGGCCTGCGGCGGGATTGCGACGCCGGCCGGCTTCGCTTGGGCTGTCGCGGCAGCAGCGGGACCCTTAGCCGGCACAGCCTCGCGGCCGCCGGACATCGCCGAGAACGTCGCGATACCGAGAAGCAATGCGCCGGCGCCACCGACCGCAAGGCCCATGCCGTCTTTCTTGCGGGTCTGCTGGGCGACCAGCGGAAAAGCGTTGCGCTTGGCGAGCGCCAGCGTCTCCGGCTCAAGTTCGATACGGGGATCACTGTGTTGCTGGCGCGGGTCCAGGACGACGAGGGAATTCTGCATATTAGCGCTCCGCAACCCGTAGGGGCTGTTCCTTGGGCGGGTGACGATTGATCAGGTAACCGGCCTTGTCGCCGAGGCGCATGACGAGGGCGTGCGGCACCTGGTCGATGACGATGAAGGCGCCGACCTGGCGGTAATTGACCAGGCTTTCGCGGCCTTCCGCGTCGCGAGCATAGATGGCGGGCATCGGAACTCCAGCCTTCCACTGCAAGTAGACCGCGCGGCCGTCGTCATAGGTACGGGCCGGAAGCAGATCCTTCTTGCCCTTCTGCTTCCATTCGTAATTGACCTTCGGATGCGCGACCGCCGGTGCGGCGGGAGATCCGTTGGCGAGCAAGCTGGGGTAGGCCACGCGGCGCTGTTGCTGCTGAGGCTGCACCGGCCGCTCACCATAGGTGAAGCGCAGATTGTAGAGCGCCGAGCCGCTCGACGCGACGCTGAGGTCGAACAGGTAGGTCCGCTGGTCGGTGACCACCGTCATGTTCGTCTTTGCCTTGCCCATCAACGGCTTGAGGAAGAGCAGGTTGGCGCGTTTGTTCGGCGTCACCTGCCAGGCGCTGGAATCGCCGACGGCGACATTCTCGATTTGCTCGCCAGTGCCGAACTCGATCATCGACTGATAGCCGAGGCGCCCTTGGACGGAGACGACCTTGTCGGCTTCGTAATGGACGCTCTTCAGGCGCGGGTCGGATGCCGCGAGCGACGGCGTGGAGAAAAGAGCCAAGGCCAGGAATGCGGCCGGGATCTTCGTCATGAATGGGTCCTCTGGAACTGAACTGTACGGGGGCGATAATGGCGGCTGAGGCTGCCGAGACGCGGATCGGAGCGCGACTGGCTGGCGGCCTGAGACGATGGCGCATCGAGCGTCGCTCCAGCTCCGGCATACAGCGGATGGCTGGGAGCTGGACGCTCGTAGGAGGCGGAGGCTCCGGCGCTCGCGGCACTGATGATCGCGTGGACGCGCGGGTCATGGTTGCTTGCGCGGGGCGCGGCGGCTTCCTGCGCCGCGATGGTTTCGGACGCGGCCTGCGCGTTCAGTTGCGCCGCTTCGGCCTTGCGGTCGCGCGAAGAACTGAAGGGCAGGCGCCAACCAGCGACCATCGTCCCTGCGATCTTCAGGCACAGAACCATCAAGGCGCAGTAGACTGCGGCGGCGAGGAACAGCGTCGTCGTCAGGCGAAGCGGAACCTGTCCGCCCGCGGCTGCGAGCGAGTCCAGCATCGGCGAAAGCATAGCGATCGTCGCACCGCCGATGAGCACGGCGAGAAGCGGGGTCAGCGCGAACAGGACGGCCGCCTTCAGCCAACCTTCGAACAGTCCGCGACTACCCTCGAACAGCCCGCAGATGATGAAGATCGGACCAAGCGCCAGCATCGCTGCAAGCGCGATGCGCGCGACGAGGAGGACGCCAACGGTACCGAGCAGAAGCAGAAGCGCCGACAGCCAGAGCAGGTCAGGGCCCGATGCGAGCGATCCGCTGTCAGGCTCTCCGACGGCGGCTGCTTCCGTGGCCGCTGCGGCCTGCGCGACGACTGCGAAGATGGTGTCTAGCCTGTCGGCGAAGAGCGACGTCGCGCTGCCATCCGACCCAATCAGCAGGCTGGCGATCTGATCGGGTGCTCCGACCAGCAAATTCCAGATCACCGATTGGTAGGCGACCCACGAGGTTGCGAAGGTCAGTGCGATGCCGAGCGTCATCATGCGCGGCGTAAGCGCCGAGACGGACAACGAAGTGCGGCCGGTCAGCAGTCCGATGGCGTAAAAAGCGATGTAGAGCGTGAGCGCGGCCGTCAGCGCCTGGCCCAGCAATGCGTCCGAACCGAACAGGCGTCCGAAGGCGAAGGACGCCGCCTCGCCGCTCATGCAGTCGACGACGCGTAGCGCCTCGGCGATGCCTGATGGGCCGCCGTCGCCGAATGTCGGGCAAGTGCTCACTCGGCCGCCTCGAGGTACATGCCGTCGCCGTCAGCATCGTCGCCGGGCCACGGGGACCGGGTCAGCAGCGGATACCAATGCGCGGGATCGTCGCCGACGCTGGCGCGGATGGCGTCGAGCCGGCGGACGGTCGCCTCGCGTCCCGACAGGACGGTGAGCAGTTCCGGCATCCCGGACAGATCGAGCCGCACGACGACGCTGTGGTTGGCGTGGCGGATCAGGAAGCAGCGGCTTTGGGCCGGCAGCGAGCGGATCAGGTCCAGCTCGTGCAGGGACAGCCCGAAGCCCGCGCAGTAATCTTCCGCCTTCGCTTTAGCGTTGGGCATGAAGATCATGGTGGCGGTCTGCTCGACGAGCGCCGAGGAAATGCGGCTGTCGAGCGCGTCGCGAGCCGACTGCGTCGCAAAACCGACGATGGCGTTGCGCTTGCGAAGCGTCTTCAGCCAGTCGCGGATGCGAGCGGCGAAGACGGGATCGTCGAGCGCTTTCCAACCTTCGTCGATCAGCACCTGCGTCGGCTCGCCGTCCAGCCGCTCATCGATGCGATGGAACAGGTACATCATCGCCGGCGTGCGCAGGCGCGGGCTGTCGAGCAGCGCCGTCATGTCGAAGCCGAGGATGCGCGAACTCAGGTCCAGCTTGTCCTCATCATTGTCGAACAGCCAGGCGTGCTCGCCATTGTTGATCCACGGATCGAGCCGCGAGCTGAGGTCGCCCGCCTCGGGACGGCGGCGGCCGCCGAGCAGTTCCTGGAAATAGCGAAGGCGGCGGAACGATGGGTCGTGATCGAAGCAGGCGTCGATCGCCGAAGCGATGGAGGCGAGTTCCTCCGGCCCTTCCGCATTTAGCAGAACGCCGAGCCAGTCGCGCAGAAAAGCCTTGTTCTCCGCGGTGTTCGGCATGCGCAGCGGGTTGAAACCCGTCGGTTCGCCGGGACGCAGAACGGAGTAGTGGCCGCCCGCCGCGCGCAGGAAAATCTCCGCACCGCGATCCTTGTCGAAGAAGATGGTGCGCGGACCAAACTTCTGCGCCTGCGCGGCGAGGAAGTTGAGGACGACGGTCTTGCCCGATCCGGATGGCCCGATGATCGAGAAGTGGCCGAGATCGCCTTCGTGGAAGTTGAAGAAGTAGGGCGTGGAGCTGGTCGTCTCCAGCACCGACACGGCGTCCCCCCAATGGTTGCCCGTCGGCTGGCCCACCGGGAAGCCGTGCAGCGAGATGAAGCCGGCGGCATTGGCCGTCGAGATCAGAGCGCGGCGGACGATGTAGGCTTCGTTGCCAGGGAACTGGCCCCAGAACAGAGGCTCCAGGTTCACATCCTCGCGAACGGCGATTGCGCCAATGTCGGCGATGCCGGCGGAGGCACTGGCCATGGCCGTATCGAGTTCGGCGAGGTCGCCCGCGCGAACCATCAGGCTGAAATGATGGTCGCCGAAGCCGGCCTGGCCCGCTCCAAGCGCGTCGCGAGCAGCGAGCATTTCGCGACGCTCGGTTCCGCTGTCTTCCTCGCTCGCTTTCTGGCGGCGGAGGGCGAGGTCGATGCGCTCACGAGCAATCTGGCGATCGGCTGGCGCGAAGGTTTCGGTCAGCACCAGCTCGCACGGCAGGCGGAGGATATTGTCGATCAGGCCCGGGCGGGTTTCCGCCGGATATTCCTTGATCGACAGCATGGCCGCGAAGCTGCGGCTTCCCGCGCCAGTCACTTCCAGCGCATCGAGACCGAAACTGACGCGCTTGTACGGCAAGTGATGGCCAAGGTCGGTCTCCGCCGTCGGCAGCACGACCGGGCGCATCTCGCCATTGTAGATGCTCGACAGGAATTCGAGCGGCTCGGACATCTCGCCTGCGTCCGTGCGGTAGCAGGAAAGCACTCGCGCCCCGTAAGGCTCGAGGCCAGCCAGCAGCGCGGCGGTTGCCGCTTCGAGATCACGGACCGCACCGCGGTCGTCGTCACTGCCACGTCCCAGGCGGCGCTGCAGACGCTCCGGCCAGCCGGTCTTGCCGCGCGCAGGACGGCGGACGATCGTCAGGAACTGTTCGTTGACGAACAGGCGACGCTCGGCGAGCCGCGCGTCCCACTGGCGGCCGACAGCACCGCAGAACGGGGAGTCGAAATCTCCGCCAGAAGCGACGGTCACCCGCCGCCGAACGACGTGGTGATAGAGCACGAACCGCGCGTCGAGCACGCTACGCAGAAGCACTTCACGCACCGCTTGCGCATGGTCGAGCTGGTCCGCATCCTGCGTCTCGAACTCCATTCCGCCGATGTGCAGGGTACGCATGACGGCGCCGTCCCGAAGACGGATGGTCGCTTCGTCGAGGTGACGATCAAAGGGCAGTCGGTCGCCAGCGCGGGCCTCGCGCTTCGACCACTGGGCTGCTCCGGTCCACTTCATCAGCGGTTCCTCAAGGTGAATAAGAATTGCAGCCCCAGCGCTTGTAATTGCGCACGCGGGGGCAGCGGCTGACCTTGGTCAGCCAGAGATCGAAGACGCGCGGTTCGCGAAGACACAGGAAGTATCCGACGGCATGGATCGCCAGCGCTGCTGGCAACGCCAAGAACGAGCGGGTCAGCAGGAATAGCTCCGTGGTGACCGCGGCGTTGATCACGAAGAAGTTGAACGTAACCCCACCGAACATCTGCGGCCTGGTAAGGGCCCGGAAGAGGGGCGCGCGCATAGCTTATCCCGAGACCGCGGCGGTCGACTGGATGCCGGAAACGATGGCGGCCGAACCAAACAGGATGAAGCAGCCGATGATTACGGTCGCGCCGACACGCCAGTTGAGGCGCCCGGTCAGCATCATGAACCCGACCATCGCCACCGCGATCACCGCGACCGACGTCGCGACGTTGCCAAGCAGAGTGCCCTGCAGCCAGCTGAGGGCGGAAACGATCGGACCGGAGCCTTGCGGATCGGCCTGCGCCAGCGCGGCAGTCGGCATTGCAGCCGCAGCGAGTGCGACCGTCGCTTTGACAATCTTCACTGTAGATTTCCTTCTTTGATCGAATTGACGGCCAAGCGCGCGACGATGGCGCGCACGTAGGCCTGTGTTTCTGGAATTGACGGAATTCCCCCTGCCGTCATGACGCGTCCCGGACCCGCGTTATAAGCTGCGAGGGCCTTCTCAACGTTCCCGTCGAAACGGTTCAGTTGCTGCCGAAGATACCTCGCACCACCCGAGAGATTTTGTATCGGGTCGCGCGGGTCGACGCCAAGGTCTCGCGCCGTTCCGGGCATCAATTGCGCCAGTCCGATGGCACCGGCGCGCGACACGGCTGCTGGGTTCCAGCGGCTCTCCTGCCAGACGACGGCTTCGAGCAGGTGCGGGCTGATGTCGTTCGCCCGCGCAATCTCGACCAGCGACTTGGCGTACTGGCCCGACCAGCCATTGTCCTTCAGCACCGTGACGGCCGCGTCGGGAATAACCGTGTCCTCGGACGGCACCGCCGCAGTTTCATCCTGGCCGGTCGACCAGGTCGCGTCGGGCGCGTCGCGGAGAACTTTGACAGTTCCGCCAGCGCCGATCTCCATGACTTCGGCATGCGCAACTCCGGCGCAAGCCAATGCCGCACACGCGGCAAGCGTGCGCAACGGGACAGCCGCGCTGAAAAGATTAAGCGATGTCGTTGGCGCGAGCGCCTTCGCTTGGATAATCAAGATCTTGGTGACCCCACCCGGTCATTTTGAGTTCAAAGGACTCCCGGGGAATCTGACCCCCAAAAGCCACAGGCAACAAGCTTTCATTCCATCAACGCAGACTGTCGGTACGCTTTACAAGCGACCTGTGGCCGTGGCGCATCGAATTTGGTAAATTCACGTTAACCATTCTAAAGAAAAGCGTCGGATCACCAGCTTTCGCCCCACCAAATCCGATACTTAATCCCGCAAATTCTCCGCGTTGATTTCCTGATTGCTCCGCAGCATCGTTGGAGCGAGCGCAGGCACGTCGCAAGCGCCCGGGGATCGCATCGCCTGTCGTGAGAAACGCTTGACCGTAGCCGCGCTATTTAATGACCAAACGACGTTCGCGTGGGTCATTGTCGTACTTTATTTCGCGGCGGCCGGAGCCTGTCTTTGGGCACGTTCCCTCGCCGAATCGCGGGAACGGCATTTCTGGTTGGCAACCTGCTTGCTGCTGATCCTCCTGGGACTTAACAAGGAGCTGGATCTCCAACAGCTGCTGACTGTCGAAGCCCGGGCCTACGCGAAGTCCGCGGGCCTGTTCGAGCAACGCCGGTTGATGCAGCTCGCCTTCCTGATCGCTTTGTCCGGCATTGGAGCCGTGACGCTTGCTCTGCTCATGGTCTGGCTTCGTCGATCATCCAAATGGGTGAAGTCTGCGGCGGCCGGAATCGTCGTGCTCTTTACCTTCGTGGTCGTCCGCGCCGGCTCCTTTCACCACATCGATCAATGGGTGACGGTCGACATCGCCGGCCTGCGCAGTGGCTGGTTGCTGGAGCTTGCAGGCATATTGCTGATCGGCGCTTCGGCTATCCGCTTTGCACAAAGTGGAATGGGCGAAATCGTGCCTGGCGAGGGCACGGAACAACAATCGTCATAACCCAAGTCAAAGAGTTGAACCGCCGTTTCAACGGCTGGTTTCCCCGGTCGCTACTGTTTGTAGCGAATAAGGAGGAAAGCATGGCCGGAACGAAGAGTGGCGGCGGTTCGAAGCGCGGTTTTGCAGCGATGGACCCGGCGAAGCAGCGGGAAATCGCAAGCAAGGGCGGCCGGGCCAGCCATGGCGGCGGCCGCCGCAGTGCGAGCAGCACCGCCAGCCGTTAATCAGAAGCCGAATACAGCGCGCGCCGGGCGGTCCTTGCCGTCCGGCGCATCTGTGTCTGGAACAGAGCGTGACAGGCGGGCAACCGTGCCGCATTAGCTTGCGTTGACCGGCCGATGTATCGTCCCGAACTTCAGAACCGTGACAAGGGCGGCGCAATTGCCGCCGTGATTGCCATTCACGTCGGGCTGCTATTCGTCTTCCTGCATTTGTCCGGGAAGATCGATCTCGCCGATCCCCAATCCGTGACGCGCGTGTTCGACGTTCGCGAGGTTCCGCCGCCGCCCGAGACGATCATCGAACCCCCGACGCAGGCACAGGAGATGGAACGGCCGCGCGAGCAGGAAGGGGCGGCCTCCGCGAAGAACATCCGGAGCGAGGCGACCCCGGTCGTTGCTCCGAGGCCGCCGATCGCACTGCCGATACCCTTGCCAGTTAACACGACCCAAACGCCCAACCAGGGCGCAGCCCCGACGCAGGGCGCTTCCGATGTCGCTGGTCCGGGTACGGGGGCAGGAGGGGTCGGAACTGGCACTGGCTCAGGTGGCTCCGGCAGCGGGGCGGGTGGCGGCGGATCGGGAGGCGGCACCCGGGCGTCGATCATTCGCGGCATCCAGGGCCGGGAGTATCCGGAAGCGATTCAGCGGCGCTGGCCCCGCGGCGGCGCGATCTTCGTCCGCCTGCGTATCCAGCCCAACGGCCGTGCCAGCCAGTGTGACGTGCAGCGCTCCTTCGGCGACCGGATTGCCGATCAATGGACCTGCAGCCTGATCATGGAACGCGGCCTGTTCAATCCTCCAACCAACGAACGCGGAGAGCCCATCGAAGGATGGTACGGCTACGTCCAGCGCCCCGTTCGTTGAGGCTCGCCAATCGCAATCTCCCCGCCTAGAGGCAGCGCCTCAGGAGAAAGACATGATTGAAGCCGAGTGGTGGGAATATGACAGCGCCGAGGAAATGGCGGAGGCCGTTGCCGGCGATGTCGGGTTCATCATCGAAAGCGCACTGGATGCTCGCGGATCCTCGCTGATTGCCTTGCCGGGCGGCGATACGCCCAAGGCGATCTACAAGGCGCTTGCGGGCCGCAAGCTGCCTTGGAAGCAGGTCACCATCATCCCGACGGACGAGCGGCTCGTGCCGATGGACGACGAGCGCAGCAACATCCGCGGCATTGCGCAGGCTTTCCTTCCCGCGGGGGCGCGCGTCGTTCCAATCGCGGCCGACATTGCCGATTACCGGCTGGCTGGGAACTCGGCCGATGCGCGGCTTCAGGACTTTCCGTGGCCGCCCGATCTCGTCTGGCTCGGCGTAGGCGCGGACGGGCATACCGCTTCGCTCTTTTCCGGCCCGGACCTGCAGGATGCGCTTGATGCTCCTAAAGCGCGCCGCGCCGTCGGTGTCATGCCGGACCCGATGCCCGATGACGCGCCCGTTCCGCGCATTACCCTGACGCGAGCGTCCATCCTGTCTGCCCGAACGGTGCTCATTACGCTAACCGGCGCAGACAAGCGCGAGATGCTCGAGCAGGCGATCGAGGACGGCCAGAGCTCGAAGCTGCCGATCGGCCGGGTGCTGGCCGAAGCGGAGCAGCCCATCGACATCCACTGGGCGCCTTAGTCTGGATTAAGTCCGCTGGTGCGTCCGCCGCGCTTTGGCCATAAGCCGGAGCGAGGTTCGGGCGTCGCGGGCAATAGGGGTGTCACAGGTCGGCAGCGATCCAGATTCAGGTCTAGTCGCCGCAGCTTGTGCGGGCGACCGCGATGCGTTCGCGGCGCTGCTCGAACGTCACTACGATCGGGTTCACGGCCTCGCTTGGCATCTGACCGGATCGCGGACGGATGCCGACGACGTCGCGCAGGATGTCTGTTGCGCGCTGGTAGAGAAAATCGGCAGCTTTCGCGGCGAAGCAAAGTTCTCCACCTGGATTTGCGGCATTACCTTCAACGCCTGCCGTGACCTTCGGCGAAAGAAGCGCACGTTCGGAGCCTTTACCGAGCGCTTCGCCGCCTTCGTTGGCATCGCCGCTTCGAGCGAGGACGGCCGCGACCTTTACGATGCGATCTGGCTGAAGAGCGCTATCGCTCGGCTGAAGCCGGCATTGCGCGACACTGCGGCGCTCGTTGCCGGCCAACAGTTGAGCCACGCTGAAGCGGCCCAAATTCTCGGCATCGCGGAGGCGACCGTCGCCTGGCGAATGCACGAGGTGCGGCGCCTCCTGTCCGCCAGTGAAAACTAGCTGCGGAAATTTTTTCAAAGGTTTTCCCGCGCAGCCGCGTCTCAGGAACAGGCGAGCGATTTTGCCCGCTTGTTTTGAGGGAGGTTTTCATGGGGTGCAATCATCGTCCTCTCGGCTTGGCCATGAGCGCATTCTTGCTCGCGTCCTGCGCTGGAAGAGGCATCGAAACGACGGACGCTGCTCAGGACCAGCTTGCGCAGGAAGCTGTCGCCGCGGAAGCCGATGCCGCCGGACAGATTGTTGTTACGGGTTCGCGAAACGAACGGGCGGATATGGCCAAAGCGCGGCGTCACTACGAACCGGGGATGGCACCGCCGCCGCCTCCGCCTCCGCCTCCGCCGGCACCGCTTGCGGTGATGGCTGCTCCGTCGGCCCCGATGCCAGGCTATTGGGCGCCGCCGTACAAGGACGTCGGCCGCGACAAGTTCACCAACTTTGCTGAGAACGCCTTCAAGATCGCGCGCGAGGCTCCGGTCTCGACCTTCTCCATCGACGTGGACACGGCGTCCTATTCATGGGTCCGCGCTTCGCTGAACGAGAATGTGCTGCCGCAGCCGGCTGCCGTCCGTACCGAGGAGATGGTGAACTATTTCAACTATGACTACGCGCCGCCGAAGACGACCGCGCAGCCGTTCAGCACCAATGTCGCCGTGTTTCCGAGCCCCTGGTCCGCCGGGCGCAAGCTCGTTCGCATCGGCATCAAGGGTTACACCGTTCAGAAGTCCACGCGCCCGCGGGCCAACCTTGTCTTCCTGGTCGACACGTCGGGATCGATGCAGGCCGAAAACAAGCTGCCGCTGGTGCAGAAGTCGCTGAACATGCTGCTGGAAGAGCTGGACGAGCGGGATACGGTTTCCATCGTGACCTACGCCGGCAGCGCGGGCACGGCGCTTGAGCCGACGCCCGCGAGCCAGAAGGCAAAAATCCGTTCGGTCATCGACCGCCTCGGGGCTGGTGGAAGCACCGCTGGCGCGGAGGGCATTCGTCAGGCCTATGAGCTCGCGAAGTCCAACTATGATGCGAAGGGCGTCAACCGCGTCATCCTGGCGACGGATGGCGACTTCAACGTCGGCATCACGGACCAGGGCGAACTCAAAGGCTATATCGAGCGCGAACGTGGCAACGGTGTGTTCCTGTCGGTGCTCGGGTTCGGCATGGGCAATTACAACGACGCCTTGATGCAGACGCTGGCCCAGAACGGAAACGGGACGGCGGCCTATATCGACACCGTTTCGGAGGCCCGGAAGACGCTTGTCGAGGAGGCTGGTTCGACCCTGTTCCCGATCGCCAAGGACGTGAAGATACAGGTCGAATTCAATCCGGCTGCGGTCGCCGAATATCGCCTCATCGGCTACGAAACCCGCGCGCTCAACCGCGACGACTTCGACAATGACAAGGTCGATGCGGGCGACGCTGGCTCCGGTCAGACAATCACTGCGCTGTATGAGATCGTGCCCGTCGGCGGTCCCCGGACGATGAACGACCTGCGCTATGCGGACGCTTCGCGTGTCTCAAATGTGCCGCGCAGTGGGGAGATCGGCTTCGTGAAGATCCGCTACAAGCTGCCCAAGTCGGACACGAGCCGGCTGATCAGCACGCCGATCAACCGGAGCCTCGAAGTCGCAAGCTTCGAACAGGCCCCGCGCGACGCCCGCTTTGCGACGGCCGTCGCCGGCTTCGCGGAGCTTCTCCGCGGTGGGCGGTACACCGGAACGCTGAGCTACGATGACGTCCTGCGGATCGCCAGCGCATCCCGCGGTGCGGACGAGTACGGCTATCGCCAAGAGTTCCTGACCATGGTCCGGGCCGCAAAGAGCGCGCGGACCCTGGCCCAGCTCGAACGATAGCCGCCTATGGCCGCCGGTGCTCGCCCCCGGCGCCGGCGGCCGACCGTTTGCAACACGCCCTTCGACGGGGATGCGATTGTCGTTATGAGTTTGACGATGCGGCTCTGCGAGGGACCTCTTTAGATGGCGATCGACAGCGACGATTCGGTCTCGCTGCCGAAGCCTCCGCCGCCGCGGCCTGCGGCGAGGCGGGAGGCCATCGACGCCGCAATGCGCAGGTTCGATGGGGCCGAGCCGGTGCAACCGGTGCGGAAACCTGCGCAATCCTGGCTCCCGAAAAATCGTCGCGCCTTCGGAGCCTTCGCAACCGCGGCCATCGTCGCGGTCGTCAGCGTGCCGGTCGCGCTCACCACGCTTCGCAACGATCCGCCACCGAACCTTCCGCGAGAGCCACGGCCGGTAGCGGCTCAAGACCAAGCGGCTCCAGCGGTCGAGGATACGGCTGCTGCCCCAGGCGAGGCGGGCAATCAGGCGCCAGCGGAAACGGTTTCGGTTGTTCCGCCGCAGCCTGGCGCGACCCAAGCTCCAACGGCGCTGACCGCACGTCGCGATCAAAGGCCTGAGT
>Ga0247822_10000832_pt1 | contig 17699 bp, 14 predicted proteins | sample 13C_Cellulose_Da_FD_192423 | JGI IMG/M metagenome (GOLD analysis project Ga0247822, IMG submission 192423) | Soil microbial communities from agricultural site in Penn Yan, New York, United States - 13C_Cellulose_Day30 | ecosystem: Environmental > Terrestrial > Soil > Agricultural land | place...
GAAAAGGGGGAAACGCTCCGCCCTCCCGACGCGAACTCGATCATCCCCTCCCCACGATGATCAGCCTGGCGCGAGCGCGCGGCCCGGACAGCACGCGTTTACAGGATTCGGAATGCGAGTTTTCTCGAAACGCGACAGGGCTTTAGCACTTTAGCTACCGCGTCGCGGTCTTGGACCCGGCGCGATTGGCGGGTTGGAGCCGGGCGTCGGACGGCGTTGTGTGGAAACGGCTGCGGTGCCAGGCGCTGAAGGAGGCGAGGGTGGAATATCCTAGCAGTTGGGCGATGTCGGTAAGCCTCAGCCGGCGGTTCGCGAAGTGCTGGCCGACCTGCTGGACGCGCACGCGGTCGAGTAACTCGCTGAAGCTGGTTTGCTCCCGGTCCAGCCGCCGCTGAAGGGTTCGGATATTGGTGCCCAATGCATCGGCGACCCCGCCGATCGTCGCCCTTCCTTCCGGCATGAGCAGCCTGATCGATTGTTCGACCTCCTCGGAAATCGAACGTTCTCCGGGATCGACCATTGCGCGGACCAGTTCGCGTGCTTGGCGGGCAAGGGCCGGTTCCGATCGGGGATTGGGCCGGGTCATGTCGGACGATGAAACGACAATGCCGTCGAAATCGGAGCCGAACTGCATCTGGCAGTCGAATATCCGATCATAGACCTGACGATCGGGCGACTCTGGGCGCTCGTAACTGAAGCAGACGCATTGCGGTCTCCAATTGTCCCCCATCAACGTGCGGCACATTCGATAGAGAACCCCCAGCGCGACGTCGTTGACCTGTCGCGAAACCATCGGCGGATCGAGAGCGAAATGCTCGCGCAGAAACACAGTGTCCCCGTGGTCCTCGATCTGCATCGACAGGTTCGTATTGATGCGATTGCGGAACTCGCCGAGCACTTCGATGGCGTCGCGCAAAGTCGGCTGATGGAGGATCAGCAGGCTGACCATCCCGAGGTCGGAGATTTGCCGATGCTCGACCATCCGCAGGCCAAAGGTGACGCAGCCGGACGCTTCAGCGCTTTCCTCGAGCAAGCGGACGACTGGCCGGGCCGGGATCATTTGCTCCGGATTGGCAAGCATCGACCGCGACAAATGAGCGCGGCGAAGCAAGGCGACAGTGTCCAGTCGCAATTCCTCGGCCACTTGAAAATAACCGCTTAGCGAGGCCGCCCTGACCAGCTCCATCCGCTTCCCCCGAATGTCACGACGTCAGCAGCTGGTGTCGTGATTCATAAAATTGCTCGCCCTAACTCCTGATACCCCGCCGGAAAATTGCAATCCGGAAAAGTTCTATGGCGAAAGCAGTTCGTTTTTACGAAGCGGGCGGACCAGACGTCCTCCGTGTCGAGGATGTTAAGGTCGGCGAACCGGCCCGCGGCGAAGTCAGGATCCGCCACGCGGCGGTGGGCCTGAACTTCGCCGATACCTACTTCCGGCAAGGCTATTACCCGGTCCCCCTGCCCAACGGCATGGGAGTCGAAGCGGCCGGCGTCATCGAAGCGGTCGGTCCCGATACCTATGGCTACAAAGCCGGCGATCGCGTGACCTACACCGGCAGTCCGCTCGGCGCTTACTCGACCGAGCGTGTGATGCCCGTCGGTTCGCTGTTCAAGCTGCCTGACGGTATCGAGCTTGGGACTGCAGCGGCCATGACCATGCGTGGTCTGAGCGCTGCCTACTGGCTGCTGAAGACCAACCCGTGGCTGAAGGCCGGTGACACGATCCTGCTGCATGCGGCGGCGGGCGGCGTCGGCCTGATCGCTTCGCAATGGGCGAAGATCCTCGGGTTGCGCGTCATCGGCACCGTCTCGACCGAGGCGAAAGCCGAACTGGCGAGGGCGCACGGCTGCGACGAGATCATCTTCTACCGCCGTGAAGACGTACCCGCTCGCGTAAGAGAACTCACCGACGGTCAGGGCGTCAGCACCGTGTTCGACACGGTCGGCAAGGACACGTTCGAAGGATCGCTGAAGTCGCTGAAAAAGCGCGGCGTGCTGGTCGGCTGCGGAACGGCCTCCGGGCCCTTCCCTCCGATCGACGCCTTGCAACTCGCCATGCAGGGTTCCGTCTATTTCACGCGGCCGGCGCTTGCCGACTACATTGCCGACCCGGTCGAGCGGGCAGAATTGTCCAGCGCCTTGTTCGATCACGTCGCCAAGGGCCGCATCAAGATCGAGATCAACCAGCGTTACGAGCTGGACGACGCAGTGCAGGCGCACCGCGACCTCGAAGCAGGGAAGACGACGGGCTCGTCGATCTTCGTGATCTGATGCGCATCGAGAAACTCACCACGCACATCGGCGCCGAAATCGTCGGCCTCGACCTGGCCGAGGCGATCAAGAACGATGACCTTTTCGGCACGATCAGCGAGGCCTTGCTGGCGCACAAGGTGCTGTTCCTTCGCGATCAGCTGATCTCCAAGTCGGAGCATGTCGCATTCGCGCGCAAGTTCGGCGAACTGGAGGATCATCCGGTGGCCGGAAGCGATCCCGATAACCCCGGCCTTGTGTGCATCTACAAGGACCTGGATTCACCGCCTGATCATTATGAGAATGCGTGGCACTGCGACGCGACGTGGCGTGAAAAGCCACCGCTAGGTGCCGTCCTCCGCTGCCTCGAATGCCCACCGGTCGGCGGCGACACAGTCTGGGCCAACATGGCTCGCGCCTACGAAGACCTGCCCGACCACATCAAGGGCAGCATCGAGGGGCTGTATGCCCGCCATTCGATCGAGGCGAGCTTCGGCGCGCGGATGCCAATCGAACGGCGGCATGCCCTGAAGGAGCAATATCCAGACGCCGAGCATCCGGTCGTCCGCGTGCATCCGGAGACGGGAGAACGCGTGCTGTTCGTGAACAGCTTCACGACGCATTTCACCAACTTCCACACCTCCGAGAACGTCCGGTTCGGGCAGGACTTCGCTCCGGGCGGATCGAACCTGCTCAATTACCTGATCTCGCGCGCGGCGATTCCTGAATATCAGGTTCGCTGGCGGTGGCGCCCGAACAGCGTCGCCATTTGGGATAACCGATCCACCCAACATTACGCCGTCATGGATTACTGGCCCGCCGTCCGGAAAATGGAACGGGCCGGGATCATCGGCGACAAACCTTACTGACGGAGAGAGAACAGCCATGCAGTTCATGGACGATAGCCTGCTGCCGGAAAACCAGGATCCCCTGGTCATTCAGGTCGCCCCCTACGCGCCGAGTTTCTTCCCGCGGGACTCCGACGACATTCCGCTGACCATGGCCGAGCAGGTCCAGAAGGCGGTGGATTGCTACAATGCCGGCGCCACGGTCCTCCACGTCCACGTCCGCGAGCCTGAGACCGGCAAGGGTTCGAAGCGCCTCGAGATGTTCAACGAGATGCTCGATCGTCTCCGGACGGCCGTGCCAGGCATGATCCTGCAGGTCGGCGGTTCGATCAGCTTCGCGCCCAAGGACGAGGGTGAAGCGGCCAAGTGGCTGAGCGACGACACGCGCCACATGCTGGCGGAGCTCAATCCGAAGCCGGACCAGGTCACCATCGCCATCAACACCAATCAGATGAACGTGATGGAGCTCATCACCGACGAGGATGCCGCCGGCACCTCGATGGGAGAGTCCGACTACAAGCACGCCTACACCGAGATGTATTACGAGAGCGGCCCGGGCTTCGTGAAGGAGCACCTGAAGCGCCTAGTCGGCGCGGGCATCCAGCCCCACTTCATGATCGGGTCGATCAAGGACTTGGAGACGGTCGAGCGCATCGTCCGCCAGGGCCAGTACATGGGCCCCTACGTATTGAATTGGGTCTCTATCGGGGGTGGCCACGATGGACCGAACCCGCGCAACCTGATGGAATTCATCAACCGCGTGCCGCAAAATGCGGTTCTGACGGTCGAGGGCCTGATGCGCCACGTCTATCCGCTCTGCACCATGGGCATTGCCATGGGGCTCCACGTGCGGGTCGGTCAGGAGGACAATCTCTACGGCCGCCGCGGCGAGCGCGCGACTTCGGTTCAGCAGATCGAGAAGATGGTGAAGATCTCCAGCGAGCTTTGGCGGCCGATAGCGACCGCCGAGCAGGCTCGTGAGATCTACCGCATCGGCAGGTTCTACTCGACCGTCGACGAGACGCTCGAGAAGAATGGCTGGCTTCCGAACCGCAAGCCTTCGGCGGTGGCTCAGCGCGAAGCCGCGTGACCCAGCAAAGCATCAGCAGGCCGCGGGTCGAGGCCTACGCCTGGGTCGTGTTCGCACTGACCTTCGGCCTGCTGATTTCCGACTATATGGCGCGGCAGGTTTTGAATGCCGTGTTCCCGCTGCTCAAGGCGGAATGGGCGTTGACCGATGGGCAACTCGGCTTCCTGTCGGGCGTCGTGGCGCTGATGGTCGGGCTGCTGACATGCCCGATCTCGCTCCTCGCGGACCGCGTGGGGAGGGTGAAAAGCATCGCCGCGATGGCGGTGCTGTGGAGCGTTGCGACTTTGCTTTGCGGCTTGTCGCGAAGCTACGAGCAGATGCTGGCCGCGCGCGTGCTCGTCGGGGTGGGCGAAGCCGCCTACGGAAGCGTGGGCATCGCCGTCATCCTCAGCGTCTTTCCGAAACATCTCCGCGCTACGCTGACCGGTACTTTCATGGCCGGCGGTCTGGTCGGGCAGGTGCTCGGCGTGGCTGTCGGCGGAGCGGTGGCAGCAACCCATGGCTGGCGAATGGCCTTCCTCGCGATAGGGATTGGCGGACTGCTTCTGGCGCTGGCCTATCCTTTGGTTGTTCGCGAGGCGAAGCTTGCCAGCGCTGATGCGGCAGATCGCAAACAGGTCAGCTGGGCAAACCTCCGACTGCTCTTCGCGGGTCGCCAGCTAAAGTGCACTTACGTCGGGAGCGGGCTGCAATTGTTCGTCGCTGGCGCGCTGCCCGCCTGGCTGCCGACCTATTTCGTTCGATACTACGATCTGCCGCTGAAGGAGGCCACTTCGCTGGCCGCGATGTTCCTGGCCATCGGCGGCGTCGGGATGATCGGTTGCGGCATGATCAGCGACCGGCTGGTCGACACGACACACCGCCGGGCGCTTCTGGCGACAAGCTTTTCGATCGCCTGTGCGGCCTTCGTCGCAGCTGCCTTTTCTCTCGGAACGGGTACGCCCCAGTTAATTATGCTCGGAGCGGCCATGTTCCTCGCCGGGTCCGCTGCGGGTCCGTCGGGCGCCATGGTGGCGCACCTCACGCCGGCCTCGCTTCACGGGACGGCCTTTGCGGTCCTGACCCTGGCGAACAATGCCTTCGGTCTTGCGCCGGGGCCAATCGTGACAGGATGGCTCGCCGATCGCATCGGCTTGCTCGGTGCCTTGCAGTGGCTGCCTCTCGCAAGCCTTTGTGCCGCGCTGGTCTTCTTCGTCGCTGCACGTCAGCCGAAACCTGAGTTCGGCGCGCCGCAAACGGCATGACACGGTTACTGTCGAACGCTCGGGCCACGCTTTCGGGCGTGGGTCCCGGGTTCATGGCGTCCATCGTCATCGCCGGTGCCGCAGGGTTCGTCGCGAGCTCGAGCGGCGGGCCGATCATGCTGTTCGCCCTTCTGCTTGGAATGGCGATGAACTTCCTTGGCGAGGTCGACGGATGCGAGAAGGGCATCGCCTTTACCTCCAGCTTCGTGTTGCGTCTCGGAGTGGCGTTGCTGGGGCTGAAGATCACCTTGGGCGACGTCGCTGCGCTTGGCTGGAGCCCGTTGCTCCTCGTCCTCGCCGCGGTGTCCGTGACGATCGTCACCTCGATCATCGTCGCCCGCTGGATGGGGTTCGATCCACGTTTCGGAATATTGTCAGGGGGTGCGACGGCCATCTGCGGCGCGTCGGCGGCGATGGCCTTGTCGGCAGCGCTTCCATCGCATCCGCTGAAGCAGCGCGCGACCCTGTTCACGGTGGTCGGCGTCTCGACGCTTTCGACCGTCGCCATGCTGCTCTACCCGGCGATCGCACGGCTTGCCGGTCTCGATGACACGCATGCAGGCATCTTCATCGGGGCAACGATCCATGACGTCGCGCAGGTGATCGGCGCAGGCTTCGCTTTTTCTCACGATGCAGGAAATACGGCGACGATCGTCAAGCTGGCGCGGGTCGCGATGCTCTTGCCCGTCATCCTTTGCGTCGGTTTAGCGACCCGCTCCAGCGGAGCGGCCGAGACCCAGGACCGACCGCCCTTGCTCCCCTGGTTTGCAACCGGCTTCGCTGGCCTGGTTGTGCTCAACAGCGTGCTGCCCATCCCGCATCTCGTCCGCGAAGTTGGCGGCGATGCCTCTCGCTTCTTCCTCGTCGCTTCGATCGCGGCGCTGGGAATGAAGACGCGCTTCCGCGAGATCCTGTCGGTCGGGTGGAAGCCGGTCGTCCTTATGGTCATGGAAACCGCGTTCATCGCCGGCATCGCCTTGACCGCAATCAAAGCCGGCCTGGTTTGATAAGCCGCCCATAAGAAAACCCCGGCGAGAACTGGTCTCGCCGGGGCCTCCTAAGCACCTCCCTAAAGATCGCTCAGAAGCGGAACGTTGCCGAAGCTCCGTAGGTACGCGGGTCGGCGTGCAGGCGGCGGGTCGCCATGCTGCCCGGGAACTCTCCATTGCCGAGACCCAGGTTTGCACCGAGGAACTGGTAGAGGTTTCCGGCCTCATACTGCTTGTCGAGCAGGTTGTTGCTGAAGATGGACACAGACCAGCGGTCGCCCGGGCCATTGAGCGTCGCGCGGGCGCCCAGCAGCGCATAGCTGCCGATGATGGTCTGAGGGTTCGCGTCGTTCACCAGGCCGCCGTACTGCTTCGAGACGAACGACAGGTTGGACGTCAGATCCCAGCTCATGCCGCTCGAACCGATGTCCCCGTACCAATCGAAGCCCAGGCGGCCGCTCCACTTGGGCGCGAACGTCGCGGGGTAGCCCTTGAGGTCCTGAGTCGTTCCCGCCGGAAGGCCAGGAAGACCGGATGCGTTCGGATAGTCGGTGAACTCGGAATCCAGGTACGCGACATTGGCGAACAGCGACAGGCCGCGCATCGGCTTGGCCACGGCATCGAACTCGAAGCCCTGGTGGCGCAGGTTGCCGGCGTTGCGGACGGTGAAGCTGGTTCCGTCGAACGAACGATCCTGGAAGCCCTTGATGTTCATCCGGTAGAAGGTGAGGTTCATCGTCAGCTTGCGGTCGAGCCAGCTGGTCTTGGCGCCCAACTCGAAGTTCTCCGTCGTCTCGCGATCGAAGACGCGGCGTTCGGGCGTGACGACAACCGGCGGATTGCCGACCGTGGTGAGGGAAGGCGCACCGGCACCGCTGTTGTATCCTGCCGACTTATAACCGGTCGAGAATGTGCCGAAGAACAACAGGTCTTCATTGGGCTCGTAATTGAGACCCAAGCGATAGGTGAACCTGCTGTCGTCCACATCCGGGAAATCAAGCGTTTCGAGCGCCCGGGTCGTGCGAAGCAGCGGAACGGCTTGCTGGTCGTACGAGCCGCTCTTCGAATCCTTGCTGAACCGGCCGCCCAGCGTCGCGAAAAGCTGGTCGGTGAAGTGGAAGTTCGCCTGGGCGTAGGCGGCATAGCTGTCCGTCGTCTGATGGACGTCCTGGACTGTAGCATCCTTGAGCGTTCCGCCGTTCGCGGTCAGGAACGCGCCGCACGCCGCCTGCAACGCCGCCGGGGCGATCTTGCAGAACTGCGCATTCATGTGCAGCCGCTCGCCCTGCCGATACTTCTCGTGGAAGTAATAGAGGCCGGCGACCAGATCGAGGCGGCCGTCCAGCCACTGGCCGGTGGGCGAGATGAACTGCAGCTCGTGATTCTGGCTCTTGGAATCGAACGGCGCGGTCCGCGAAAGGATCTGGCTCGGCGTGAAGATGACGTCGCCGTCGAGCTGCTCATTCTTCCAGTCGCGGTAGTTATTGATCAACCGGACGGTCGATCCGCCACCAACGTCCCACGACAGGGTGCTGTTCAGGCCCCACTGCTCGTCTTCGACGTCGGCAGTCAGGTACTGGTTCATCTTGTTGTCGTCGAGGTCGGTGTCGGGCGCCCCGAGATAGGTGCTGAAGAAAGTCCATCTGGCATCCGACACGCTGCTGCGATCGAAGTCGATGTTCGTCGCGGCGTCGCCCGAAACCTTGGCGTAATCGGCTCGGAACACCCATTCGACGGGGCCGACTTCGGTGCGGAAGCTGCCCCGGAGGATGGTGTCGTCGGTGCCGCCGACCTGCTTGTCGTCGTAATTGTTGTGCCAATAGCCTTTGAAGAACTGCTGGGATCCAGCGATGCGGAACGCCGACTTGTCGCCGACCGGCACGTTGATGAAGCCGTAGGCGCGGTAGCGATCCCCATTGCCGATTTCGCCGGTGAACTCGCCATAGGTCTTGCCGAATTTCGGCTGAGCAGTGTGGAACGAAACCGCGCCGACGCTGGCGTTACGACCGAACAATGTGCCCTGCGGGCCGCGCAGGACCTCGACGCTCTCCATGTCGAGCATCGAGCTGATGACTGCCCCGACGCGCGGGACGTAGGCGCCGTCCAGGAAGACGGCCACGCTGGGCTCGACCGTCGTGTTGCTCGCGGCGCCGATGCCGCGGATGGCGAGGCGGACATAAGACGTCTGCGCGCCCTTCGCGACGCTAAGGTTCGGAGTGACCTTGGCCAGGCCCTCTACATTGACGACATTGTTGCGTTCGAGCGTGTCGCCGGAGAAGGCGGCGACGGAAATCGGCACGTCCTGCACGTTTTCCGAGCGCTTTTGCGCGGTAACGACAATCTCGGACTCCTCGACCGCCCTTTCCTCTGTGGCGGGGGCAGGCTGGTCCGCCGCGGGTTCGGCCGCAGAAGCCTGTTCCTGCGCGAATGCCGGTGTTGCACAAAGACCGTACGCCAATGACGACAGGCTCGCGAACGCGAGCAAATGCTGACGATGAATCACTTGGTTCCCTCCCAAATTTGGACGGGAGCCATAGGAAAGTCAGCAGTGCTGGCTTTCTTCCGTTACGTCAGGAACTATCGCAATCGCGTCACTTGGATCACGACGTCCTTTGCGCTCGCAGGCTCTTAGTTGAACTGGCAACTCACTGACGCAATTCGACAAATCCTCGGTCCCTGCATCCTCTAGATGCGCTTGGCGCGCATTTTTCCCCTGGTCTGATGTGAGGTGCGCGCGTGTATGCGTGGAGGGTCGTCGGGTGAGCGCGGCGGCCCTCTTTCGCGGCGCGCCCGATTGGACCGCCGCCTCCGCCGCAATCGCGCCCCATTGCGTTGCGAAATGGCGGGCCTCCGAATAGGGCGTTTTGCATGACCGACCGCGACCAGACCGAAGCCAAGATCCGCGACCTCATCGACCCTTTCAACAAGAAGGGCGTCGAGATCAGCGGAGGCACCCGCTTTGCCCAGGATCTCGAGTGGGACAGCCTGACGGTGATGGACTTCGTGGCATCGGTCGAGGACGAGTTCGACATCCTGATCAGCATGAACCGCGCCGCGGAGATCGAAACCGTCGACCAGCTCGTCGATGCCGTGCGCCAGCTCGAGAGCGAGCGTTGAGCGATCTCTTTTCAAAGTTCGATGACCTCATCGCCATGCGTGAGGGCCTGCTTTCGACGGGCCTGACCGACCCGTTCAACCTGGTGATGGAGAAGGTCGAGAGCCCGACCGTCGCCATCTGCAATGGCCGCCGAACGATCCTGCTCGGCACCTACAATTACATGGGCATGACCTTCGATCCGGACGTCGTCGCGGCCGGGAAAAAGGCGCTCGACGAATATGGCTCGGGGACGACCGGGAGCCGCGTGCTCAATGGCACCTACGCCGGCCACAAGGAAGTCGAGGACGCGCTCAAGGAATTCTACGCCATGGACCACGCCATGGTGTTCTCGACCGGATACCAGGCCAACCTTGGCATCATTTCGACGATCGCGGGCAAGGATGACTACATCATCCTCGACATCGACAGCCATGCGTCGATCTACGACGGCTGCGCGCTCGGCAATGCGCAGATCGTGCCGTTCCGCCACAACGACATCGACGCGCTCGAAAAGCGGCTGAAGCGCGTGCCCGAGGGCGCTGGCAAGCTGGTCGTGCTCGAAGGCGTCTATTCCATGCTCGGCGACATCGCTCCGCTGAAGGAGATGGTCGCGGTCTCGAAGGCCAATGGCGCCATGGTGCTGGTCGACGAGGCGCATTCGATGGGCTTCATCGGCGAGAATGGCCGCGGCGTCGCAGAGGCGCAGGGCATCATCGACGACGTCGACTTCATCATCGGCACCTTCTCCAAGTCCGTCGGAACCGTCGGCGGCTTCTGCGTTTCGAACCATCCGAAGTTCGAGATCCTTCGCCTAGTTTGCCGCCCCTACGTGTTCACGGCTTCGTTGCCGCCGTCGGTCGTCGCCACGGCCGCCACCTCGATCCGCAAGCTGATGCACGGTGCCGACAAGCGTGCGCATCTGTGGGAGAATTCGAAGCGTCTTCACGCCGGCCTTCGTCAGCTCGGCTTCAAGCTCGGTACGGACGAGCCGCAGTCGGCGATCATCGCGGTGATCATGCCCGACCTCGAGACGGGCGCGGCGATGTGGGAAGCGCTGCTGAAGGAGGGCCTGTACGTGAACCTCGCCCGTCCGCCAGCGACGCCTGCGAACATGACGCTCCTGCGCTGCTCCCTCTGTGCGGAGCACACCGGCGAGCAGGTCGAAGAGATACTCGGAATGTTCGCTGCGGCGGGCCGAGCAACGGGTTGCATTTAGGACACAACCGCCCTTCCGTCGGCTGGAAGACACGTCTAGAATAGCGCCATGACGCCCGGTGGGGAGGATCTCCAGTTCGACTGGCGACGGGGCGGAGCAGCGGCAGGCGCTTTAATCGCCACACTCATCCTGCTCGCCATGGTCGTCCTGGTCGCCATATCGAACCAGGCGCGCGACCGCGCCCTGGATAGCGAACGGCACGCCTACGACGTCAATCTGCTCACGCGCTCGGTCGACGCCAGCATGGCGCGTGCCGAAGCCGCGCTCGGTCGCTTCGTCCTCGACGAGGATGAGGAGAAGAGCGGCAATATCTATTACAGCCAATGGCGTCTGGCGGGTCAGCAGATCGACCAGCTCGAGCGGCTGGTCCGCACCGATCCGGAACAGCGCCGAAGGGTTCTCGAACTCAAGTCCCTCTTCCTGCAGCGCGGACAGGAATTTGCACTCGCCGCAAGGGCTACCGTCGCAAAGCAGGGCTCGGGCGGCACAGGATATTTCTATCAGGCCGCTCAGGCCGAGAAGGATCGCACGAAGATCGGAGTTGGGATCGCGAGCAAGCTGGCCGCGATCTCGCGAGCCGAACGCGAACTCCTGCGTCAGAAAATGGAGCAGACGCAGTTCTTCTCCGCCGAAGCGGACCGCCTCACCGACTATCTGAGCTGGCTCGGTGTGATCGTCGGTCTCGCGGCAATCTTCCTCGGCCTCGTGTCGGTGCAGGCCATCCGCCAATTCGCCTACGCCAAGAAACTGGCCGATTCAGAGACGGAGCGCGCGGGCGTGCTCGAAGAGGCGGTCGCGGACCGGACCCGCGAGCTTCAGGACGCCAACGCTGCCCTCAAGGCGGAAGCCGAAGAGCGCGAAGCCGCCGAGGCGCAGCTCCGCCAGGTTCAGAAGATGGAAGCGGTCGGCCAGCTGACCGGCGGCATCGCGCACGACTTCAACAACATGCTCGCCGTCGTCGTGGGCGGCATCGACCTCGCTCGACGCCGTCTCAACGGGCCGCGGCGTGAGGTGCTCAATCACCTCAACAATGCGATGGAAGGCGCGACCCGCGCCGCTGCTTTGACCCGCCGTTTGCTGTCCTTCGCCCGGTCCGAGCCGTTGCTGCCGGAGCGTGTCGATAGCCGCGAGCTCGTGTCCGGCATGTCCGACCTGCTCGACCGCACGCTCGGCGAGCGGGTTCATGTCGAGGTCGACCCGGCCTCGGACGTTTGGCCGATCTACGTCGACCCGCATCAACTCGAGAATGCGATCGTGAACCTCGCCGTCAACGCGCGCGACGCAATGGATGGCGAAGGGGCGATGCGGATCTCGGCGCAGAACGTCACGCTTGCCGCCAATGAAGTCGGCGACATCCGCGCCGGCGAGTATGTCCGTATCGCGGTCACCGACACGGGCTGCGGTATGACTCCGGAAGTCATGGAGCGCGCCTTCGAGCCCTTCTTTACGACCAAGCCGGTCGGCAAGGGCACGGGCCTGGGGCTCAGCCAGATCTTCGGTTTCGCGCATGAATCCGGCGGCGAGGTCGGCATTCAAAGCCAGCCCGGCAAGGGCACGACCGTTTCCATCTACCTGCCCCGCAGCGCCGCCGCCGAGACGGTTCGCCTACACCCGGCCATGCAGCGGTCGGATGCCGATGCGACCGTGCCCGGCGCCCGCATCCTGGTCGTCGAAGACGATCCCCGAGTTCGCGCCTCAACGATCGAGGCGCTTCAGGACCTTGACTACGACCCCGTATCTTCAAGCAGTGGCGCCGAAGCGATCGCCTTGTTCGAAAGCGCGGAATTCGATCTGGTAATCAGCGACGTGATCATGCCGGAAATGACGGGTCCGGAGCTGATCAAGCATCTCAAGCAGACACACGACGACTTCGCCGTGCTTTTCGTCACCGGCTATGTGGGCGAAGGCGAGACCAACGACCTCGTGGGCTACGAACTCTTGCGCAAACCCTTCACAGTGGGAGCGCTAGCCAACGCCGTCGCGCAGGCGTTGTCGCGCCGCCCTACTAACGAACCGCGCCGGAGCGGAGGAGCCGCGGCAGCAGGCTGACGGCAGCAAGCAGCGGCCATTTCCGCTGCCATGGCTTAATCTGAATTTCGGTCCCCGCGTGTCGGTTAATCTTCCAGGCGATGTAATCGATGCCGCCCGCGAAGGTTGCCGTAGCCTTGGCCAGGCGCAGGACCTGCGCCCGCTTCCCCCGTCGGCGGTAGCTCTCCCAAGCCTTTGAAGCGCGTTTGCCGTTCGACTGGGGCCGAGCTTTAATCACCGTGCTCAGCCGCTCGTAATAATCCGGGTACTGATCGACGATGCTCGCTGGCCGCTCCTTTCGCTCAGCGCGGAGTTCGGTCGAATAGGTCAGCTCGAACGCGCGTCGCCACAGGTCGAGGCCTCGAACGTCGCCGGCGACAGGCAAGGTCAGCGCGGCCAGCACGTCCGGGGCGTTTGCGACAGCTCTCGTCACGGCTTCCGCCGCCTCATCGTCAGCCTTCCACACTAAACGGGAAGGCTGAGCAAATCGAGCAAGCACGGAAACGTCGGGCGCATCGACGGAGCAGAAGCGCGCGAAGTCCGCTTCACTGAGCACCGCATATTTGGACGCGAGACCGTCGTGCTCGAAATAGAATACGTTGGGGGGAATCAGCCGGTTCGCCGCCGCCAGCCACTTCTTGTCATAGGCGGACGGATAACCCGAAACGATCAGGTAGAAGTCGAGCATCAGTCCATCGAGCTGCTGCTGCCTGAGGCAAGACCCGTAGAACAGCACCGCCCGCGAAGCCGCACCGTGCTTGGTCGCGATCGCGGCCGCCATCGCGGTCACGCGCGGGTCGACGGGCGTCGACAGTTCCGCGGCGACGAGATCGCGCATGGCGGACACGGTCAGGCCGCGAGGCGGACGAAAGACAGAGGCTGGGCGGGCTTGAGGACGATCGGCTGGCCGATTTGCGCGCTGAACATCTCACCGTCGAGGATGAGGTTCGTATTCTCGCCTTCAATGCTGATTTCGTCGGATTCCTCGAAATGCACTCCGCGCAGGGTCGAGGCTCCCAGCTTTCCGGCCAAACTGGCCGCGAAGACCTTTAGCAGCGACACCGGCCGTTCTTCCACCGCCAGCAATTTGAGTCGGCCGGTCGGACCTGTGCTCGTTACTTTGCCTGACAGCAGCATCTTCTCGAGCGTCGTCACGGCAAGCAAGGCGAAGCGTCCGGAGATGTTGCCATCGCGGCGGACGGACACCTGCAGCGGTGTCGGCTTGGGCGGGAGGAACCGCGACTGAAGCCGCAGGAACATCCGGATCATGAGCGCAAACGCGGTCAGGGCGTGGCTGATGCCGTTGGGCAGGCCAAGCGGGTAAATCTTGTTGCGGCAATAGAGCATCGTATCCGCAAGGCCCGCACCCCCGAGGAACATGCCGATCACCGGCCGCGACATCGGGTCGCAACGAAGCGAAATCAGCTCACGAGCAACAATGTGTGGGCTGAGGTCGGACTGTGCGAGCTGAGCGAGCCGCGCCAGCGCCTGGACCGGGTCGCCCTGCGCGCCGAGGTCCAGCGCGATCAGGTTCGTCTTGCCGTTGGGCAGGACCGCGACCGGCGGCGCGTCATCGCCGAATGCGCCACCATTGTGGATTTCGGTCAGCGTCGCCTGGACCGTCCCGTCGCCACCATTGATGATCAGCATCTTCGGCCGGACGCGAGCGATCGTGCGGAGGGCATCGCCGATCTGCTCCGCGCGTTCGACCTCATAATGGAAAATGTCAGGATGCTCTGCGCAATAGTCGCGGATGCGCGACAGCTGCGCGATGTTCCCCGTCGACTTCGGGTTGGAAAGCAAAGCTATGCGGGGACGGTTCATTCAGCCGCCAATCCGCGGTGCGGCGGCAAAGGACAGCGCGAAACGCGATTTCGACATGATTTTCGTGTTCCGTCCGCTATAGCCACACCCGTGGGCCGCCACCGTTCAGCAAGACGAAGTGGCCCACTACGCTATTTCGGCTGGGTTTGCGGCCAAATCATGGTGTTGGGACGACAAAATCCGTGCGCCGACTGACTCTCATCGATCGGTATCTGTCCAAGACGATTGCGATCCCGCTGCTCGGGACGCTGCTGCTCGCCGCCATGCTGCTCGTCCTGGACAAGATGCTGAGGCTGTTCGACTTCGTCGTGACCGCCGGCGGACCGGTCAGCGTCGTGTGGCGGATGCTTGCCAACCTGCTCCCTGAATATTTCTCGCTGGGGATCCCGATCGGCCTGATGCTGGGCATCCTGCTCGCCTTCCGGAAACTGGCGCTATCGTCGGAGCTCGATGTCCTGCGGGGCATCGGCGCAGGCTTCGGCCGCCTGCTGCGCGTGCCCTACGCCTATGCGGTCGGCCTCATGCTGCTGAACCTCTTCATTGTCGGCTGGCTGCAGCCCTGGACGCACTACGGCTACGAGCGGCTTCGCTTCGACCTCCGCTCCGGCGCCCTCGGCGCGTCGATGAAGGTCGGCGAGTTCAATAATCTGGGCAAGCGAATGACCCTCCGGATTGAGCGGAGCGAGGAGCGCGGTACGCGGCTCCAAGGCATCTTCGTTCAGGTCAACGACAAGTCCGGGACCCAGGTTGCCGCGTCGGCGGAACAAGGCCGCTTCCTGTCCACGGACGATCCGGACGTGATCCTGTTCCGTCTTGAAAAGGGTCGCCTGATCCAGGATTCGCCCAAGTTCCAGACGCCTCGGACTTTGTCGTTCGACCTCTACGACCTTCCCATCAATCTTCCGCGCGTCGACAGCTTCCGGCAGCGCGGCCACGACGAATTGGAGGAGCTGACGCTGCCGGAATTGCTCCGCGTCGGCTATTTCCGCGATGTGCCCAAGGAAACACGGCTCGGCGCACAGGCGAACCTCCACTTCCGCATTGTGGAAGTGCTGATGATGCTGATGCTTCCGCTGCTTGCCGTGTCGCTGGCCGTGCCGCCCAAGCGAAGCAGCTCGGCGCTTGGCATCTTTATCGGCATCGTGATCATCGTCGCCTATCACAAGGTAAACCAGTACGCCGAGCAAGCCGCGTCACGCGGTTCGATGGAGCCGATCCTCGCGCTGTGGATACCGTTGTTCCTGCTCGCGAGCCTGATCTACTGGATGTATCACGTGCTGGCGCACCGCCCCGGCGGGCAGCCGATCGGCGCGCTGGAACGGGCGTTCACATTGGCTGCGCGGTCCGTCCGCAAGATGCTTCCGAAGTCGCGCACCGCATGATCAACCTGCAATTTTTCCCGTCGCGGCAGCTCGCCTTCTACACGGTAAAGCTGTTCGTCACCCGCAGCCTCGCAGTGCTCCTGGCGCTCGTGCTGGTCCTGATGACGCTCGACCTGCTGGGGGAATCCGGCAAGATCCTCGCGGTCCAGGGCAATGGCGAAGCCGAGCTCTGGCGCTACGTGTCGCTGCGCATTCCGTTGTTGATCTCGCGCTTCCTGCCTTTCTCGATCCTGCTGGGCACATTGATTGCCTTCACCGGCCTCAATCAGCACAGCGAGGTCGTGGCGATGAAGGCGGCCGGCGTTTCCGCGCATCAGATGCTCGCACCGCTGATGTTGGCCAGCCTCGTGATCGCCGGTACTCTGTTCGCGTTCAACGAGCGCGTCGTGGTCAATTCGAGCCGGCAGGTCACCGCCTGGAGCGACAATGATTATGAGCCGGTGCCGCCGGAGACAGGCATCCTCAGCAATGTCTGGCTGCTGCACGGCAACGACCTGATCCAGGCGCGGCACGTCGGCGGCCACGGCGCCAATTTCCACGCCGAGGGCGTGACGATCTACGACCGCGAGAATGGTGTTCTCCAGCGCATCGTCCGCGCGACCCGTGCCGATCCGCAACCCGGCGCCTGGAAGCTGACGGGCGTCAGCATCTACGATTCCACCATGAACGTCGTCCGCCGCGTTCCCGAGATCAGCGCCATGGAGGGCGTTCGTCCGGACGCGCTGACACTGGCGAAAGTCGATCCGGAGCAACTCGATTTCTGGACGCTGAAGCAGCGCATCGCTCAGTTGGAGCAAGCGGGCCGTCCGGCCGCTGAGGCCAAGGCGGGCCTGTGGCACAAGATTTCCGGTCCGCTGTCGACCATGCTGATGCCCTTGCTGGCTGCGACGGCAGCCTTCGGCCTGGCCCGCTCGGGTCAGGTGCTGCTTCGCGCAACCATCGGCATGGCTCTGGGCTTCGCCTATTTCGTCGCGGACAATTTCAGCATCGCGATGGGTAACGTCGGGGCCTACCCGCCCTTCCTCGCTGCTTGGGCGCCGTTCCTCTTGTTCCTGCTGGTCGGCGAGAGCGTGCTCATAAGGTCGGAAGAATAGTCCGAAGCGGAGGCAAGCGCAGGCGCGGGTTAAGCGTGATCTGCGGAATAATCGGCGGTGCTCCTGTTCGCCGCCTTCGCCGCTCTGGCCCCTGTCCCACCCGAGCAAACGCAAGCCCACGCGAATGTTCGAATTGCCCGGCCGGTGCAGGCATCAAAGGACGAATGGGTGCGGCAGACGCCTTCCCGACGCCGCGAGAAGAGCGTGGTCGAGGGAGGGCGGCGCCTGAAATTGCGCCTGATCGAAATGGAGTAAGCGCGGACCTAGCGCGCGCCGGACTTCCAACTGCTCGCGGCCAGCCGCCCAACGAGCGGCGAAAGGCCGCGATGGCTCGACACGTGATAGACCGAGCCCCTGTCCAGTTCCGCACACAGCCGGCGATGCGCTTCACCCAGCGCATGATAGGGGAGGCCCGGAAGAAGGTGGTGCAACGCGTGATAGCGCAGGCCCACCGGCGCCCAGAGCGCAGGCAAGGTCGCCGGTGGCGGGACGTTGACGCTGTCGAGGAACTGCGCGGTGACCGTCATCGGCTCACCGTCATTCTCCCACAAATGCGCGACCAATGTGCGGACCTGATTGAGGACCATCACGCCTGATGCGACGCCGAGGAAGATCAGGAACGCCTTCAGCGGCACGA
>Ga0247822_10000834_pt1 | contig 17677 bp, 14 predicted proteins | sample 13C_Cellulose_Da_FD_192423 | JGI IMG/M metagenome (GOLD analysis project Ga0247822, IMG submission 192423) | Soil microbial communities from agricultural site in Penn Yan, New York, United States - 13C_Cellulose_Day30 | ecosystem: Environmental > Terrestrial > Soil > Agricultural land | place...
ACGAGGACGTCCCCGCGTCCAACGTGCGCAGATCGATGCCGAGCTCGATCGCGAGCGTCTTGGCGAGGGGCGACGCGAGGATCTTGCCGTTACCCGAGGGCGTGGGCGCGGTCTTCGCGGCGGGGGGAGCGGCCGGCTTCGTCGCCTGGGCGGCCTGCGCGGCGCGCTGCTCGGGCGGTGTGGTCGGCCGCTGCGCGGCGGGTGCCTGCGCGGAGTCTTCGACCCCCATCTGCTTGGGCGGCGCGGCGCTCGCCGTCGTCGTGGGCGCGGCGGCGCCACCACCACCAGCGCCTTGCTTCGCGGCCTCCGCGACGAGCGCGGTCACGTCCTCGCCGGCCTTGCCGATGATCGCGACGGGCGCGCCGAGCCTGACGGTGTCGCCCTCCTTCACGAGGAGCTTCAACAGGACGCCGTCGTCCTCGATGTTGAAGTCCATGTTGGCCTTGTCGGTCTCGACCTCTGCCACGAGGTCACCGGGCGACACCTTGTCGCCTTCCTTCTTCGTCCACCGAACGAGGACACCTTCCTCCATCGTCGGGGACAGCTTCGGCAGTCCGATGATCTGAGCCATGGGGTTACTCCAGGGGTGTGAGCGCGTTAGAGATAGAGGGCGCGCTTCACGGCCGCGACCACGTCCTTGACCTGCGGTTGCACCTCGTCCTCGAGGTTCTTGGCGTACGGCATCGGCACGTCGTCGCTGCACACGCGCTCGATCGGCGCGTCCAGCGAGTCCATGCACAACCGCTGCATCTGATACGCGACCTCGGCGCCGAAGCCGGCGACCGGCCAGCCGACCTCGACGATCACGCAGCGCCCGGTCTTGCGTACCGAGGCCGCGAGCGTCTCGACGTCGAGCGGGCGCAGCGTGCGCGGATCGACGACCTCGGCCTCGATGCCTTCCTTCGCGAGCTCCTTCGCCGCGTCGAGACACGTCCACACCATCCTCGACCACGCGATCAGCGTGACGTCCTTGCCCTCGCGCTTGATGTCGGCGACGCCGATCGGGATCAGCTCCTCGCTCTCCGGCACCTCCCACGTCGTGTTGTAGAGCGTCTCGCCCTCCATGAACACGATGGGGTTGTCGTCGCGGATCGCGCTCTTGAGGAGGCCCTTCGCGTCGTACGCCGTCGCCGGCATCACGACCTTGAGGCCCGGCACGTGCGCGTAATAGCTCTCGAGCGCCTGGCTGTGCTGCGAGCCGACCTGGACGGCCGGTCCGCTCGGGCCGCGGAACACGATCGGGATGTGATATTGCCCGCCGCTCATCTGATAGATCTTCGCCGCGTTGTTCACGATCTGATCGATCGCGACGAGCGAGAAGTTGAAGGTCATGAACTCGATGATCGGCCGCAGCCCGACCATCGCGGCGCCGACCCCGATGCCGGCGAAGCCCATCTCCGCGATCGGCGCGTCGACGACGCGGCGCTCGCTGAACCGCTGCAACATGCCTTGCGTGACCTTGTACGCGCCGTTGTAGTGCCCGACCTCTTCGCCCATGATGAAGACGTTCGGATCGCGCTCCATCTCCTCGCGCATCGCCTGATTGAGCGCCTCGCGATAGCTGATGACCGCCATCTCAGCCCTCCTTGATGACGTAGGGGAAGTACTCGTCCGCGGGAGGTGACTCCTCGGAGAACTTCACGGCGTCCTCGATCTCGGCCTTCACGTCGTCCTCGAGCGCGGTGAGCTCGGTCTCGGGGAACCCGAGCTGGACGAGCCGCTCGCGGCAGCGGTTGAGCGGGTCGCGGCGCTTCCACTCCTCGACCTCGTCCTTGGTGCGGTAGAGGCCGGGGTCGGACATCGAGTGACCGCGGAACCGGTAGGTCACGACCTCGACGAGCGTGGGCTCGCCGGTCGTGCGCGCACGCTCGACCGCCTCCGCGATCCGGCGCTTCACCTTGACGACGTCATCGCCGTCGAAGCGATCGCGCGCCATGCCGTGGGCGAGCGCGCGCAGCGAGACGTCCTCGACCGCGAGCGAGCGGTACAGCGGGGTGCCCATCGAGTACTGGTTGTTCTCGCAGATGAGCACGACCGGCAGCTTCCACAGGGCCGCGAGCGCGAGACCTTCGGCGAACCCGCCGATCGTCGAGGCACCCTCGCCGAAGAAGCACAGCGTGACGGCGCCGTCGCCGCGATACTTGGACGCGAACGCCGCGCCCGCCGCGATCGGCACGTGGCCGCCGACGATGCCGTAGCCGCCGAGGAAGTTGGTCGACTTGTCGAACAAGTGCATCGACCCACCGAGGCCCTTCACGAGCCCGGTCTTCTTCCCGTACAGCTCGGCCATGATCGGGCGCGCGGGAACGCCCTTCGCATAGGCGTGGCCGTGCTCGCGGTAGGTCGCGACGACGTAGTCCTTGGGCTGCAGCGCGGCGATCGCGCCGACGCAGACGGCTTCCTGCCCGATGATCAGGTGGAGGAAGCCGCCGATCTTGCCTTGCGAATACGCCTTGGCCGAGGCCTCTTCAAGCCGCCGGATCGCCAGCATCTGGCGATACAGCGGTGCGAGCTCCTCGCTCGTGGTCTCGACGAGCTCGTCGTGGTCGTGATGCTCGATTCGCTTGGAATCGGGAGTACTGATACTGGCGGTCGCCATCGGGGCGGACCATACCCAGACTCGGATCGTAAGGCCACGACCGCTAGGCGCTTAAGTAGCTCCGCTGCCACTCAGCGCAGATCGAACGCGACCGTGGCGCCGGTGATCGCCTTCGTCGACGACATCGCGCTGCCATCGACGCCGAGCTCGGCGGAGGTGAACCGCAGCGGCAGCTTGTCGATGTTGAACTGACCGGTGAAGCAGGGCACGGGCGCGTACCCGAGCGTGTCGCCGGGACCGGCGTGGAACGTGACGAACAGATCCGGATGCGCGGCGCAGCTGGTCATCGTCGCGGGCGCGCCGTTCACCGTCCACATGACGGTTACCTGACGCACCGACGATGACGAGGCGCACGTGCCGTCGCGACCGCAGACCTCGCTGCCTTCGCAGTCGGGATCGTTCAGGCACTCGCCCCCGGTGGTCGAAGGACAACCGGCGAGGAGGGACGCGAGTGCGAGCCCAGCTAGCGAGCGCATCCCGAGGACGTAGCAGTGTGCCGCGCTCATTGCACGTAGATCGGGCTGGTGTAGATCCACGGCCGCGACTGCTCGGCCAGGGCGGTCCCGAGGTCCCCGAGGTACGGGCCGAGGTGCGCCGGCACGATGTCCACCTCGATGAGGTACGCGCCTACAGCGCCGAGGTTGACATTGATGCGGTCGGTCCGCTCGGAGATCACGACGGGCGCGCCGCCCGGCTTGATCCACACGACCTTGCCCGTGATCGTGGGCGCGGGCAGCAGGGGATCGAGCCCGCGCACGCGCGGCAGCTCGATCGAGAGCACCGCGCCCTCCGCGAACGGCACCGTGCCGCCGAGCTCGACGAGCGCGCCCGACGGCGTGCGGGCGACCGCATCGAAGCCCTCCGGCGTGCCGAGCAGCTCGAACACCGCGTACGTGCGGCCCGCTGCGAGCGCGGCCCGGAGCTGATCGACGTCCCGCGGATCCTCGACGAGCGCGACGTTGCTCAGCGAGCGCAGCATGCGGCGATACGAATCCCCCCGCTCGCCATCGGCCAGGGTGCGGGGAAGGGCGTTCTGATGTGCGTCCGTCCCGCCGGTGATCGCGAGGTGGTGGCCCTCGGAGAGCAGCGCGTGCCACGTGTCGAGCGCGGGGCCGTCCGGCTGCAGGAACGCGAGCAGCGCGAGGTCGGCCTGCGGGCTCCCCGGGCGGGACTCCTCGAATGGCTCGAGCTCGGCATCGGCGTCGAGGCTGGCGTGCAGGTTGAAGACCTCGAGGCCGTCGGGCCGCAGCTCGCGCAGCCGTTCGAGCGGCCGCCGCTCGGGGTGCGCGATCCACAGCAGGCCACCGGCGTCCCGGAAGGCGGTCGCAGCGGCGACGTCGCTGGCGCTGTAGATGGCGCGGCGCTCGGCGACGGTGCCCGGCACGTGACGGTCGAGCATGATCGGCATCAGCTCGTCCTCGCCGCCGACCGTGATGATGACCTCGTGGCCGTCGCGGCAGCGCATGCGGGAGGCGATCGCGTCGGCGCCGCGCAGGATGGGCTGATCGGCGCCGCGCATGCTGAACAGGGCGGGGAACTCCTCGTCGGCCATCGAGTCGGGATGGTCGGTGAGGGCGGCGAAGTCGATGTGGGTGGTGCACAGCGCGGCCCGCAGGTCCTCCAGGCACCACTCGTCGACGGCGCCGGTCGGATCGCGCGGCGAGCCATCGCACGCGTCGTGCGAGTACGGCGAGTGCAGGTGCACGATTCCACGCACCGGGGTGAGACCGCGCCGCACCCCCATCACGAACGCAGGCGGGAGGCCGCGCTCCCACGCCGGTAGCTCGTGCGGCGGCGGGGGCAGGTTGTCACCGCAGGCGGCGAGCAGCCCCACCGTGATGCACCAGCTGCGCACCGCCGAACTCTACTCCACTGGCGTGATTGCCGACGGTGCGTGCTACGATCCACTTTCCGTGCACTGGGCGACCCGGAGCATCAGCTGCTTGGCACTTGTCGGAGCAGTGAGCGGATGTCCGCGGCCCAAGGCCCCGGCGCCGCCGCAGCGCAACGCCGCCGGCATCCTCGTGACGGGGCGCCCGATCTTCGCGGTGCTGCCCGCCGAGAGCGAGCGCTTCCCGCGCGCCGCGAAGCGCGCGACCGAGCTGATGGCGGATGCGCGGCTCGACGGTGTGGACCCGCCGCAGCTCTCGAACATCTCGCTCGAGATGCTCCAGATCTCGATCGAGTGCATCGATCCATCGGCTGCGTGCTACGAGGCCGTCGGCAAGGCGCTGCAGGCCAACCAGATCCTGTTCACCGAGATCGGGCCGGGCAGGAAGAAGAAGCAGGTCAAGGTGCGCGTCGCGCTGTTCGACGTCGACACGCGCGAGCTGCGTGGCAACGAGACCAAGGTGTTCCCGTCGGAAGCCGCGGCGGAGCAGGGAGTGGGTGACGTGATCGCCAAGGTGACCGGACGATGAGCAACAAGCCTCCCCCGCGCGGCGCGGCCGATGGGCCGACCGAGCAAGACGCGCCCGCGCCCAAGCCGGCGCGCGCGCGGACGGTGCTGCCGGTGCCGAAGGCCGCGCCCACGCGCACCACCAGCGCGGTGCGCATTCCGGAGCGCGAGACCAAGCGCAGCGAGGAGTCGGACGGCCTCGCGCCGCCCTCCTTGCCCCGCACCGCGACCGCGACGCCCGCCACCGCGCGCACCCGTACCTCGACCCAGGCGCCGGCGCCCACGCTCGTCGTCTCGACCCAGGGGCGCACCGCGAGCATCCCGACCGTCAAGGTCCCGTCGGGGACCGCGAAGCCGGTCATCCCGACGGCGCCGGACACCGAGCCGGTCCACCGCGTCGCGCCGCCGCTCGATACCGAGCCGGTCGCTCGCCTCACACCACCGCCCTCGTCGCTGGGCTCGGGCAGCTTGCCCAGGACGCACATCCCCGCGGCGCCCGACACCGAGCCCGTCCCTCGCATCACGCCACCACCCACGGCGCGAGCGCCGAGCGCGCCCGCGTCGACGATGCACGGTGCCGGCTCGGGGCGCGTGCGTGGCGCGACGAGTCCGCCACCGGTCGGTGCGAGCACGCCGCCGCCCGGCTCGGGCCCGACGGCACGCGCACCGAGCGCGCCAGCGTCCACGATGCACGGTCCCGGCTCGGGTCACGTGCGCGGGCCGACGAGCCCGCCGCCTGCGGGTGGTGCACCGAACACGAAGTTCGGCGCCGAGCGGACGCCGGTCCAGTCGGGGCCGAGCTACACGGCCCTGACGGCGCCGCCCGGCTCGGGCCCGACGGCGCGAGCACCAAGCCCCGCGCCGAGCGCGCCAGCGTCGACGATGCACGGTCCCGGCTCGGGTCGCGTGCGTGGCGCGACGAGTCCGCCACCGGTCGGTGCGCGCACGCAGCCCGGCGCGGGCCCGCCGGCGAGCGTGCCAGCGTCGACGATGCACGGTCCCGGCTCGGGACGCGTGCGCGGCTCGACGAACCCGCCGGCCGCCGGTGGAGCCGCCGCGCCATCGTCGACGGCCGCCTCCGCTGCACCGGCGACGATGCAGGGGCCCGGCTCGGGACGCGTGCGTGGCTCGACGAATCTGCCGCCCGTCGGCGGGCGCAGATCGCCGACCTTGCCGCCGCCACTGCCCGGTGGACGCGCGACAGGCCCGATCGCCGCGACCGCGCCGGCAACGCCCACGGTCCTGGTCACGCCGATGACGGCGCCGGCGACGGCGGCCGCGCCGACCCCGGCGGCGATGCCGCACCTCGACGAGCAGGCGCCTGCGGCGATGCCGCCCTTCGGCGTCGCGGCGCCCGTGCCGGTGGGATCGATGAGCGGCAGCGGGCCTACGCTGGCGGCCGGGGTTCCGGATCCGTCGTGGATCGTCACGCCATCGGCTGGCGACGAGCGGTTCGCGACGACCTCCTCGGTGGCGTCGCTCGGTGGGGCCTCGAAGCGGAAGCTGATGATCGGCGCCGGCCTCGGCGCGGCGCTGCTCCTCGTCATCGTGATCGCCGCGACGGCGGGCGGTGGCGGCGACGACGCAAAGCCGGCGACCACGGCCGCGATCGTCGAGACCAACGGGGAAGCGAAGCGCGCGGCGACGCCCGATGCGCGCGTCGTCGAGGCGATCGATGCGGCCGAGGTGCAAGCGTCGACAGACCCCGGCGCCGGCAGCGCGGAGAGCGGCTCGGGGGCGGCGGCTGGCGCGGCGAGCGGAGCGACGGACGTCGCGGCGACGACGTCCACCGATGCGACCGCTGCGACGAGCGGTGCTCCGAAGCCGGCGGGGCGCGCCACGACCTCGAGGACGCCGGCGACGGGGCGCGCGCCCGCCACGCCGGGCTCGCCCGCGCGGCGCGTGGCGACCAGGCCGGCCGCCGGAGATCCCGACAAGGCGCGCGCGGCGTACGACCAGGGCACGAAGCGGTTCATCGCAGGTGACACGTCCGGCGCGATCCGGGCGTATCGCGAGGCGGTCGCGCAGCAGCCGAAGCTCGCGGCCGCGCACCGCCAGCTCGGGCTCGCCTACGAGAAGGCGGGCGACAAAGGGAACGCGATCAAGTCGCTGCGCAGGTACGTGCTCCTCGCGCCGTCGGCGAAGGACTCGCAGCTGATCCGGAAGCGCATCCAGCAGCTGCAGGTGCGCTGACCCGCGGCCGCGTGGCGCGGCACTTCCTAACGACGCCGCGGTGGGCTACAAACCGCCAGCATGCGGACTCGCCTCGAGCGCAGCTACCGGTTCGAAGCGGCGCACTTTCTCCCGAAGGTGCCGCCCGGCCACAAGTGCGCCCGCATGCACGGTCACACGTACAACGTCGACGTCATCGTCGAAGGTGAGATCGATTCCGAGCGCGGCTGGGTGATGGACTTCGCCGAGATCGACGAGCACGTCGGTCCGCTCGTGCGCATGCTCGATCATCAGGTGCTCAACGAGGTCGACGGGCTGCTCAACCCGACGAGCGAGCTGCTCGCCGTGTGGATGTGGCAGCGGCTCGCCGCCGGGCTGCCCGGCCTCGTCGAGGTCGTCGTGTCCGAGACCCCGACGTCGCGCTGTATCTATCGCGGGAACTGAGATGCTGTCGGCGGCGGGGCTGATCGCGCTGGTCCCGGTGGCGGTGATCGTCATGCTCCGCGAGCTGGTGCGCCGTCGCATGTTGCGCGGCATGCACGGCAGCCTTCGCGCGCAGGCGCTCGCGTTCGGTGCGGGCACGCTCATCGGCGTCCTCGGTGTCCTCGCGACCGGGTTCGCGTTCGGTGCGTGCCTTGGCCGCCGCGTCGAGTCTCACTATCAGGTGACCGAGGTCATCGATGGCTTCGACGCCAAGGACAAGCTGCGCCCCGGCGACGTGATCGTGGCGGCGAACGGCCGGAGGCTCGATGCGTATCTCTGGCCGAGTCTCCAGGAGACGGTCGCCGAGGTCGCGCCGCGCGAGGTCGTCCTCTCCGTCGCGCGGGATGGCGCCGTGCGGGAGGTCGCGGTGGTGCCCCGCGCCTCGGAGCGCCGCGAGGGGCCTGCATGGCTCCTCGGGATCAAGACCGGCGTGATCGACGTCCGCGACCGGAGCGTCGGGACCATCGCGCGGATCGCCGTGACGTATCCGGTCCACGCGCTCTCGGGCTCGGTCCGGTCGGTCACGCGCGTCGACGAGGCGGAGTCCGGCGGTCCCAAGCGCATCACGACGTACGTCTATCCGATGTCGTTTACCGAGCGGACGTTCCAGGCAATGGTGCTGCTCGCGGTGTACGCGCTGCTCGCGCTAGTCGTCGCCGACCTCGTGCGCGGGGTCGGCGCCGCGATGCGTGCCGGCGCGCGGTGATACGTTCGCGGCGTGGGCACGAACCTCCGCGTCGTCACGCTCAACTTCTGGGGCACCGAAGCGCCGCTCGATCGCCGCATCGCGCTCGCGATCCGGCAGCTGAAGGCGCTCGCGCCCGACGTGGTGTGCTTGCAGGAGGTCCGTCCCCTCGACGGCAAGGCCGGGCGCACGACCGCCGAGGTGATCGCCGAAGGGCTCGGGCTCGCCGCGCACTATGCGGTCGCCGTCGAGTGGGATGACGGCGTGCACCCCAAGCTGCCGGCGGGGCAGGAGGGCCTCGCGATCCTCGCGCGCGGGTTCGGCGAGACGCGCGTGCTGCCGCTGCCCGAGCCGCGCCCCGCGGACGCGCGGTTGCTGCTGTCGGCGCAGGTGCACAGCGACGGCGGCCCGCTCTGGGTGCACACGACGCATCTGCACTATCGGCTCGACGATGGCGTCGCGCGCGAGCGGCAGGTGCTCGCGATCGACGCCGCGATCCGCGAGCTGCGCACGGACACGAGCCCGCCGCAGATCCTGTGCGGCGACTTCAACGCGACGCCGGACTCCGACGAGATCCGCTTCCTGCGCGGCCTCACCACGCTCGACGGTCGCCGCACCCACTTTCAGGATGCGTGGCTGCGGCACCATCGCGAGGTGATACCGGGTGACGGGCCGGAGCAGGGCATCACGTGGTCGAGCGAGAACGAGCTGACGCGCCCGCTGCGCTCGCTCGATATCGACCGCCGCATCGACTACGTGTTTGTCACCAGCCGCAAGCGCGACAGCCGCGGCACGGTGCACGCGTCGCGCGTCGTGCTCACCGAGCGCGAAGGCCAGGGCGCGGACGCGATCTGCGCGAGCGACCACTACGGCGTGCTCGCCGACGTGCAGGTCGTGCCGACGTAGGACGCGCCCCGCGCGTCAGTGGGGCAGCGCGTTCTCGATCGCCGCGATCACCTTCGGATCGTCGGGCGTGGTCCGCGGATCGAAGCGCGTGATCTTCGTGCCGTCCGCGCTGACCACGAACTTCTCGAAGTTCCACCGGATGTCTCCGGTGTGGCCGCCCGCGTCGGGGATCGACGTGAGCGACTTGTAGATCTCGTGGCGGCCGGCGCCGTTGACCTCGACCTTCTCGGTCAGCGGGAACGTCACGCCGTAGGTGGTCGAGCAGAACGTCTCGATCTCCTGCGCGGTGCCCGGCTCCTGCCCGGCGAACTGGTTGCACGGGAAGCCGATGACGGTGAACCCCTGGGCGGCGTATTTCTTCTGCAGGGCCTCGAGTGCGGTGTACTGCGGGGTCAGGCCGCACTTGCTGGCGACGTTGACGAGCAGCAGCGCCTTGCCCTTGTAGGCGGCGAGCGAGGTGTCCGAGCCTTGTAGCGTCTTGATCGGTGCGTTCCACATGGCGAGCTCCTGGGTGACGACGGTGGGCGCCGGAGCGATGCCGGCGGCGGGTAGGCGAGCAGGGTCCTCGGAGGCCGCCGTGGGGCCCTTCACGACCGGCGGGGCGGGGGCCTTCTTGGAGCACGCGGCGACGGTGATGAGCGCTGCGACGACGGCGGCGAGCCTCAGCATGCGGGGACCATACAATAGTAGGCCCGTCGCGCTACGGGTTTGCTATACGTCCAGACCGCCATGCGCCATCTGTACGCCGACTTCATCGATCGCGTCGCCAAGCCGATGCGCTACCTCGGAGGCGAGTATCAGGCGGTGGTCAAGGAAGGCCCCGAGGTCGAAGCGCGGGTGTGCCTCGCCTTCCCCGACGTCTACGACATCGGCATGTCCCACCTCGGGACGAAGATCATCTACTCGTTGCTCAACCGCGATCCGCGCATCGCGTGCGAGCGTGCGTTCGCGCCGTGGACGGACATGGAGGAGGAGCTGCGCGCCCGCGGCCTGCCACTCGTGTCGCTCGAGACGCAGCGCCCGCTCGCGGCGTTCGACGTCCTCGGCTTCTCGCTGCAGTACGAGCTGACGTTCACCAACGTGCTCACGCTGCTCGACCTCGGTGGGATCCCGCTGCGCGCGGCCGATCGCGCGCCCGACGCGACGCTGGTCCTCGTCGGCGGTCCGACGGCCTCGCACCCGGAGCCGATCGCGCCGTTCATCGACGCCGCGTTCATCGGCGAGGCCGAGGAGCTGCTGCCCTCGCTCGTGCTCGCGTGGTCACAGCTGCGCAAGGAGATCACGGCCGGCACGCGCACCCGGCCCGATGCTCTCGCCGAGCTCGCGAGCCGGTTCCCGCTGTACGTGCCGTCGCTGTATGCGACCGAGACCGACGCCGCGACCGGCATGACCGTCGTCGGCGCGCCGCTCGACCCGCGCGTGCCCGCGCGCATCAGCCGCGCGATGCTCGAGAACCTCGACGCCTATCCGTTTCCGAGCGACACGCCGGTGCCGTACGCCGAGGCGGTGTTCGAGCGCGCCTCCGTCGAGATCGCGCGTGGCTGCACCGAGGGGTGTCGGTTCTGCCAGGCCGGCATGATCTACCGGCCGGTGCGCGAGCGATCGCCCGCGTCGATCGCGAAATCGCTGATCGACGGCGTCGAGCGCGCCGGCTACGAGGAGACCGGGCTGACCTGCCTGTCGACGGCCGACTTCTCGAGCATCACGCCGCTGGTCAAGCAGCTGGCAGGTGAGCTGCGCAAGCGCGGCGTCTCGATGTCGGTCGCGTCGCTGCGCGCGTACGGCCTCAACGAGGACCTCCTCGACGAGCTCGCGCTCACGCGGATCAGCGGGCTGACGTTCGCGCCCGAGGCGGGCACGCAGAAGATGCGCGACGTCGTCAACAAGAACGTCACCGAGGCGCACATCGAGGAGAGCTCGCGGCGGGTGTTCGCGCGCGGCTGGCACCGCCTCAAGCTCTACTTCATGATCGGCCTGCCCACCGAAGAGGACGACGACGTGCGCGGCATCGTCGAGACCGGGCTGCGCATGCTGAAGCTCGGGCGCGAGCTCGTCGGGCATCGCGCCGAGGTCACGGTGAGCGTCAGCTCGCACGTGCCCAAGCCGCACACGCCGCTGCAGTGGGCCGCGCAGGATCCGGAGGACGAGATCCGGCGCAAGCAGCTCATCCTGCGCGACACCGCGCGGCGCGATCGCTCGCTGCGCCTCAAGCACCACCACAGCGGCATCTCGTTCATCGAGGGCATGCTCGCGCGTGGCGATCGCCGCCTCGCGGACGTGATCGAGACGGTGTGGCGCGCGGGCGCGCGGTTCGACGGCTGGGACGAAGTGTTCGAGCTCGAGCGGTGGACCGACGCGTTCGCCGCGCATGGCGTCGACGTGGCGGCGTACATGGGGACGCGCCCCGTGAGCGCGCGCTTGCCGTGGGACCACATCGACGTCGGCCTCGAGGACGGCTTCTTGCTGTCGGAGTACCGCAAGGCGCTGAAGGGCAGGTCGAGCCCGCCGTGCGGCAAGGTCGCCGGGATGCTCGTCCATCACACCAACCTCACCGACGCGGAGCCCGATCGTCGCAAGCTCGTCTGCTACGACTGCGGCGTCGCGTGTGACCTGTCGAAGATGCGCGAGGACCGTCTCGTCGCCCTGCGCGCCCTCGGCGCCGCGGCGCGGCCGGAGCGTGCGCTGCCGGTCGTCACCGATGCCGAGCTCGTCGACGTGAGCGAGCGCGGGGGTGGGTCACCGGCGGAGGTCGGGCGCACCAAGGATCGCGAGACCGAGCGCGCCGAGCGCGTGCGGCTCGCAGGGCACGTCGGCGCGGGCTTGCCGTACTCCACCTACCGGATCCGGTTCGCCAAGGTCGGGCGCGCCGCGTTCCTCGGCCACCTCGATCTGTTGCGGCTGCTCGCGCGCAGCTTCCGCCGCGCCGACCTGCCGCTCGCGATGACGCGTGGGTTCTCGCCCAAGCCGCGCGTTAGCTTCGGTCCGGCGCTCGGGCTCGGCGTGCCGTCGCTCGGCGAGCTGATGGACATCGACCTCGAGCATGTCGTGCCCGGCGTGCCGTCGTGGGAGGTCCCCGACGGCGCGACGCGGTTCGAGCTGTCCGCCGACGAGGTGCGCGACCGGCTCGCCAGCGTCCTGCCGCCCGGTGTCGAGCTGCAGGCGTGCACGATCGTCCGGCTCACCGGCCACCCGCTGTTCGCCAGGCGCCAGCCCGGACTACCGGGCCCGCAGCCCGACCTCGGCCTCGGCAAGCTGATCGACGCCGTCGATGTCGTGATCAAGCCCGCGCCCGACGGCATCGCTTACGACGCGGCACGCCTCGCGCGCCTCGCGTCCGCGCTGCTCGCCAAGCCCGAGGCCAAGGTCCCCCGCGGCGACAAGCAGATCGATGTGCGCGCGCTCATCCTCGACGCCTCGGTGATCGACGGCGAGGCGGCCGCCAAGCTCGCCGCCGCGCTCGACTGGCCCACCGGCCCGGTCATCCGTGTCCGGGTGCGTGCCACGTCCGAGGGCTCGGCCAAGCCCTCCGAGATCGCGAAGGCACTCGGGGTGTGGGGCTCCGACGATCCTCGCGCACCGCGCGCGCTCGCAGCACGCCTCGGTGTCGTCGAGACGGCTGGCGCGCCGGTGCCGGTCCTTGCGTCCCCCGACGCGGTGACCTCGGTCCGCACCTGAGCGGCGTGGTATGTAGCGCGCGTGGCGATCAGCCTCTCGGTGAACCTCAACAAGGTGGCGCTGCTGCGCAACTCGCGCGGTGGCACCAACCCGTCACCCGAGGTCGCGGGGACCGCGTGCCTCGACGCCGGGGCGTATGGCCTCACGCTGCACTGGCGCGCCGACAACCGGCACACGCGCGCCGACGACGTCCGGACGCTGCGTGCCCTGTGCGCGCGGCGCGGCGCCGAGTTCAACCTCGAGGGCGACGACCGCGAGGAGCTGCTCGCGCTCGCGATCGAGCAGCGGGTCACGCAGTTCACGCTGGTGCCGGTGCGCCCCGGCGAGATCACGAGCGACCACGGCTGGGACGTCCCGCGCCAGCACGATCTGATCGCGCCGATCATCGCGCGCCTGCGCACGCACGGCATCCGCACCGCGATGTTCATGGACTGCATCCCCGAGGCCATGGCCGCGGCCGCGAGGACGGGCGTCGAGCGCGTCGAGCTGTACACCGAGCCGTATGCCGCGGCGTACGGCACGCCCGCGTTCGCGGCCGAGCTCGCTCGCGTGAAGGCGACGGCGCAGGCCGCGGTCGCCGCCGGCCTCGCGGTCAATGCGGGCCACGACCTGAACCTCCTCAACACACCCGTGCTCGCGCGCGAGGTTCCGGAGATCCTCGAGGCCTCGATCGGTCATGCCTTGCTCGCCGACGCGCTGTACCTCGGGCTGTCCGAGACCGTGCGCCGCTACGTCCGCGCGTGCCGCGGTGAAGACGTCGATGCGCCGACCACGCACTAACACCGCGCTGCTCGTCGTGCTCGCCGGTTGCCCGGGGCCACGCGCCGGGGCCGGTGGCGCCGCGCCGAGCAGCTGCCCGACGGACCGGACGGTCGCCCTCACCTCGCAGGACGAGGTCGACCGGCTCTCGGGATGCGAGGCGCTCAGCGGCATCACGATCCGCACCGGCGCTCCGCTCCAGCTCCATCCCCTGCGCGCGCTCGAGACGCTCACGGGCGACCTCGTGATCGGTCCCACCGTAGGGCTCGACGAGCTGTCGCTCGCCGAGCTGCGCGAGGTCGGCGGTGCCATCCAGGTCGAGGGCAACAACTCGCTGCGCACCTTGCTGCTGCCGCGGCTCGAACGGGCAGGGCGGATCGACGTCGAGTCCAACGCCGCGCTGTCGACGATCTCGATGCCGCGCCTCGAGAGCGTCGCGAGCTCGCTCGTGGTCGCGGGCAACGGCAGCCTCGAGCTGCTCTACGTGTCGGCGGTGACCCGAATCGGCAAGGACCTCGTCATCGCGAACAACCCCAAGCTCGCGCTGGTCGAGGCGGGCAAGCTGACCTCCGTCCTCGAGGTCCGCGTCGAGGACAACCGACTGCTCCCGGCCGATCAGGTCGAGGCCCTCCGCGCCAAGACACCTGCGCCGTAGCGCGGTACTCTCCGCGCATCATGACCCGCGATGTCCTCGAGCTAGCCACGTCTCTGGGCTTCCTCGACGAGCTCTACGAGAAGTATCGATCGACTCCTTCTGACATCGACCCCAGCTGGCAGGCCCTGCTCGATGGGCAGGGCGCCGCACCTGGCTCGACGGCTAGGCCGGCCACCGGCAACGGGCACGCGAACGGTCATGCGAACGGCAACGGTCACGCCGTCCACGCGACCTACACCAGGCCCGCGATGGCGGGGGTGCCCGTCGCGTTGCAGGCCGCTCCGTCGGTGTGGCCGCTGGTCAACGAGTTCCGCAGCCGCGGGCACTTCGCCGCGTCGCTCGATCCGCTCGGGCTCATCGAGACCGCGTACATCGGCGAGCTCGATGCCCCGACGTGGGGCTTCACGGACGCCGACCTCGATCGCGTGATCGAGCCGACCGGCATCCACGGCATGACGCGCGCCACGCTCCGCGAGATCGTCGCGCAGCTGCGGCGCGTGTACAGCGGCTCCGTCGGCATCGAGTTCATGCACATCTCGTCGCCGGCGCGTCGCGCGTGGCTCGCCGAGCGCATGGAGACCCGGCTGCTCGCGCCGCTCCCTGTCGAGGTGCGCAAGGGGATCCTGACGCACCTGATCAACGCCGAGCAGTTCGAGCGGTTCTGCCACACGAAGTATCCGGGCACGAAGCGGTTCAGCCTCGAGGGTTCGGAGAGCCTGATCCCGGCGCTCGACCTGATCCTCACCCACGGTGCGCGGCTCGGTGCGATCGAGGCGGTGCTCGGCATGGCGCACCGCGGGCGCCTCACGACGATCGAGCAGATCCTGCGCCGCCCCGGCCGCGACCTGTTCGGCCACTTCGAGGACGTCGAGCCCGAGAAGGCGATGGGCGGCGGCGACGTGAAGTACCACCTCGGGTTCTCGACGGACCGCACCGATCCCAACGGCAATGCGATGCACGTCTCGCTCGCGTTCAACCCGAGTCACCTCGAGGCCGTCGACCCCGTCGTCGTCGGACGCGTACGCGCGAAGCAGACGCGCCACGGCGACGTCGAGCATCGCCATGTCATGGGCGTGCTCGTTCACGGTGACGCGGCGTTCGCGGGCCAGGGCCTGGTCGCCGAGACGCTGCAGCTGTCGAGCCTCGCCGGCTACCGCACGGGTGGCACGATCCACGTCATCGTCAACAACCAGGTCGGTTTCACCGCGTCGCCCGCCGAGCAGCGCTCGACGCCGTACTGCACCGACGTCGCGAAGATGCTCGAGTGCCCGATCTGGCACGTCAACGGCGAGGACCTCGACGGACTCGCGCGCGTGATCGAGATGGCATGCGACTACCGCGCGCAGTACGCGTCGGACGTCGTGATCGACATGTACTGCTTCCGCAAGTACGGCCACAACGAGAACGACGAGCCGAGCTTCACGCAGCCGCTGATGTACGAGCGGATCAAGCAGAAGGCCTCGCCGGTCGAGGTGTACAGCCACCTGCTCGTCGAGCAGGGCGTCGTCACGCCCGAGGAGGTCACCGCCATCACCCAGCGCCGCGTCGCCGAGCTCCAGACCGAGCTCGAGGCCGCGAAGGCGAGCAAGCAGCGGCCCGATGCACCGTCGATGACGGCGATGTGGCGCGGCTTCCGCGGCGGGCAGACGGAGGGCCCGGTCGCCGCCGAGACCAAGGTGCCGCGCACGCTGCTCGAGCACATCGCGCAGTCGATGACCGAGCTGCCGCCCGGGTTCACGCCGCACCCGAAGATCGAGCGCCTGCTCGCGCAGCGCGCCGAGATGGGCCGCGGCGAGCGCCTGCTCGACTGGGGCATGGCCGAGCTGCTCGCGTACGGCTCGTTGCTCTACCAGGGCATCAACGTGCGCCTGTCGGGCCAGGACTGCTCGCGCGGCACGTTCAGCCACCGCCACGCGATCGTCACCGACATCAAGACCGGTCGCGAGCACATGGTGCTCGGCGGGTTGCACCCCGATCAGGGCCAGTGCCGGATCTACGACAGCTGCCTCTCGGAGGCCGGCGTGCTCGGGTTCGAGTTCGGCTACTCGCTCGACTATCCCGACGCGCTGGTGATGTGGGAAGCGCAGTTCGGCGACTTCGCGAACGGCGCACAGGTCATCATCGACCAGTTCATCACGTCGTCGGAGGACAAGTGGAAGCGCCTGTCGGGCATCGTGCTGCTCCTGCCGCACGGCTACGAGGGGCAGGGGCCGGAGCACTCGAGCGCGCGGCTCGAGCGCTACCTCGAGAGCTGCGCCGAGCACAACATCCAGGTCGCGCAGCCCACGACGCCGGCGCAGATGTTCCACCTGCTCCGCGAGCAGCAGCTGCGCAGCATGCGCAAGCCGCTCGTGATCATGACGCCGAAGAGCCTGCTCCGTCTGCCGGCCGCGACGTCCCACCTCGACGAGCTCGCGACCGGTAAGTTCCATCGCGTGCTCGCCGACGCGGACGCCGATCCGGCGAAGGTCACGCGCGTGCTCGCGTGCACGGGCAAGATCTACTACGAGCTTGTCGAGGAGCGCGCGCGGCGCAGCGACACGAGCGTCGCCATCGTCCGCATCGAGAAGCTCTATCCGTGGTGGCCGGAGCTGGTCGGGGCGGCGATCACCGAGCGGTACCCCAAGCTCGCCGACCTGTTCTGGGTGCAAGACGAGCCGCACAACATGGGCGCTGCGACCTTCGTGACGCCGCGCCTCGAGCAGCTGATCAAGGGCAAGTCGATCCGGTACGACGCCATCACCCGCGCCGAGAGCGCGAGCCCGGCGACGGGGTCGCACAAGGCGCACGTCCTGGAGCAGACGCAGATCCTCAGGCAGGCGTTCGATCGCCATTAGGCCCAGCGCCATGCGGCCCGATCTCGGGTAGCATGCGCGCCATGGCTGATCTCGTCGTACCCCAGCTAGGTGAATCGATCTCGGAGGCCGTCGTCGCGCGCTGGCTCAAGCAAGTCGGTGATGCGGTGTCGGCCGACGAGCCGATCGCGGAGCTCGAGACGGACAAGATCACCGTGCAGCTGCCGTCGCCGGTCGCCGGTGCGCTCGCGGAGCAGCGCGCGCAGGTCGGCGCGACGGTGAAGGTCGGTGAGGTGATCGGCGCCGTCGAGGCGGGCAAGGCAGGGAAGGCCGCGCCCGCTCCGGCCGCCGCCGCTCCAGCTCCCGCGGCCGCGGCTCCCGCGCCGACCGCGAAGCCCGCCCCGAGCCCCGCACCTGCACCCGCACCGAAGGCCGCCGCGCCGACCTGCGCGCGCTGCTCCGCGAGCGCACCGGCGACCGGCGACGGCAGCTGCACGGTGATCTTGTCCGTCTCGAGCTCCGCGATCGGCTCGTCGGCCGACACCGCATC
>Ga0247822_10000836_pt1 | contig 17653 bp, 14 predicted proteins | sample 13C_Cellulose_Da_FD_192423 | JGI IMG/M metagenome (GOLD analysis project Ga0247822, IMG submission 192423) | Soil microbial communities from agricultural site in Penn Yan, New York, United States - 13C_Cellulose_Day30 | ecosystem: Environmental > Terrestrial > Soil > Agricultural land | place...
CGACAAACGCCGCCCTGCGAGGGGCGGCGTTTGTCGTGGAGCCGCCGGTTTGTGCACCTCCGATCGACTGGACTTCGTCACATGCAATCCTGTCTTTCACCGCCCTGCCCATGCCCTTAAGCGAGAAGCACGACCTCCGCAGTGGCGATCCCGCGTGGGACGAAGGGGACTATTCCGTTCCGCTGAGCACTCCGGCGCCGCGGTACTGCGATGTGGCAATCATTGGCGCCGGTGTCATGGGAGCCGTCCTTGCTGAGCGCCTGACAGCCGATGGACATAGAGTAGCGCTGCTAGATCGCCGCCCACCGGCCCATGGCAGCACCGCCGCCTCTACCGCGCAGATTATGTGGGCGATGGACTTGCCGATGCGCGAGCTCGCCGCCAGGCTCGGGGAAGCGGAAGCAAGGCGGTGCTGGCAGCGCGTTTACAAGGCAACCCGTGCCTTTGCTGCCCGGATGGACAACATTGGGATACCGTGTCACCGCACCGATCGACCGACCCTCTACCTGGAAGGCACCACACTCGACGCTCGCGGGCTGGCGGAAGAGGTTGCATTTCATACGCGCGCCGGTTTGCCGACAGATCTCCTGACGGCCGACGCGATTGCGACGCGTTTCAACATTGCACCGCGTGCCGGGTTGGTCTCCACGGGCGGCTTCGAGCTTGATCCCGTCAAGCTCACGTTGGGCTTGCTCAATCGAGCACTTGGTCGAGGCGCGACAGTCTGCTGGCCATGCGATGTCGTGGCGCTTGAAACCGAAAAGAACGCTGTTGTGCTTGCTTTGGAGAATGGCGGACGGATCAGCGCGCGCCATGCGATCTTCGCCGGCGGTTACGAGCGATCGCCACTCCTTCTGCCACCGGCTTTCGAGCTGCTCTCGACCTTCGTCATGGCAACTCCACCACGGACCGCGCCGCTATGGCGCGAACACGCGATGATCTGGGAAGCTTCCGATCCTTACCTGTATATTCGCACCAGTCGCGATGGGCGGATTATTGTTGGGGGCGAGGATATCGACGCATTCGATCCGGCACGCCGGGATCGTGAAACCTCCGAGCGGACCTCGATCATCGCGCACAAGGCCGCAGCACTGCTGGGCCTTGATGCCCCGCTTTCGGTCGATCGTCGGTGGTCAGCCATGTTCGGAAGCTCGCCCGACGGCCTACCGGCTATCGGACCCGCCGTGAACTTGCCAGGCGTGTGGCTGAGCGCCGGATTCGGCGGCAATGGCATTGCCTTCGCGGCATTGGCGAGCGAGATTCTAACATCGGCTCTTTCCGGTCGATTGGATCCGGATGCCGCCTGTTTCGATCCCTACCGTTTTTCGTGATATGGCATCTACGGACCGCCCTGACGGGAGTTTCCACCGATACTGCGTCCTGTTTACGACGGCGGGCATACACATGCGAGACGATACGCTCGGGGTACCACAAGCGATGCCGTCGCCGCCAAGGGCTATCAGAGTGTGGCAGCGGGGCTCTGCAGATCATGGCGCACGCCATGGGAGCGACCACGACGCCGATGCGCGAATTCAATCTCCGGGATTGGGTGGCGCGCTCACGGCTGGAAGGGTCAGGATAGTTTAGTGAGAACTTTCGCCCCGCGGTCCGCAGATCTTTACTCGACCTGACTTCGCGGCTGTGCCTTCAGGGCGATCTAGGTCACCGGATCATCCGGGCGGACAATGTCGTCGTCATCACGCCGAACGAAGCTTATCTTCCCTTCCGGTTCGAGGATCGCCCAGGCGACTTTCTCCAGATGGGCGATCCCGGCCAGCCGCATCTCCGATTCGATCTCGGTACGGGTCAGCCGGTCGCGGCGCAGATTGGCCTCGACCAGCGCGCCGTCGCGCACCAGCACCCTCGGTGTGCCCTCGATCACGCGCTGTGCGCGTGGCGAAAGGTAAACCACCCAGCCGAGCACGACGGTCCAGAACGCGAAGGTCGTGATCGCCAGCGTCGCGCCGGTCAGGCTGAAATCGTTGTGCGTGATCCCTTGCTGGATCAGGTCGCCGACCACCACGAGCATCACCAGTTCGAAGGGGGTCATCTGCCCCAACTCGCGCTTCCCCATCAGCCGCAGCAGCGCGAACAGGATGGTGAACATCACGCTCGCGCGGATGACGATATCCATCAGGGCAACACGGTGATCGCGAGCGGGACCCGCACCAGTGAGCGTTTGCCGTCGTGCAGCTCAATGCTCCCGGAATTGCCCGCGAACAGCGGCGGGTTGATTTGGCCGTCGATCTTGATGTCGAGCACGTCGCCGGGCTTCAGTTCTCCATAGCTGAAGTGAAACGAGCCCTTCTCGGCCTTCTCCTCTGACGGTGCTGGAACCATCGTGTTAACCGTCATGTCGCGCCACAGTGAGACCGGCACCACAATCACCGCGTCGCTGATCGGCATCCGCGCCACCACGCGGATGCGGGTTTCGAAGAACACGCCGTTGCGCAGCACGCGCGGGGTATCAACTTCCATTTGCGCAGCAGGCGCGTCGGCGACGACGCTGCGCGCCTTGCCGCCGCCGAACACGCCGAGCAAAGCCGCCAGCATGATCGCACCCAGCACTGCGAACGAGACCCAGTTGAGCCGCGCGCCGCTGCCATCGGCGTCGACAGGAACAATGCCGTCGGGATAGACGGAAGGGGATCGGCTTGGGGCCATGACGCGGGTAAAACGGTCAAAGGGGTCGGAAGGTTGCCGGGAATCCCTTGCTGTGCCCGCCGGTTCTTTGTGCTGGGGCCAGCAGCGCGAGACCGATGACCGACGCTGCCGAGATGATCCTTGAGGACAGACTGCTCGGCGAAGAACGCAAGCTCGATCTCAAGCCTGGCAGCCGCGCTACCCCGGTTGCGGGCGGCTTGCGGGCAAGGTGGCTCTGATCACGGGAGCGGACAGCGGCCTCGCTCGAACATCTGCACCATGGCGCTGCGATCATCAATTGCACCAGCGCCACCATGTACCAGGGCCCAAGGAGTTGCTCGACTACTCGAGCCCCAAGGGCGCGATCACCGCTTTCAGAAAGAGCGGGAGCGCGCGCATCTCTCAGTCGCTCCGTGCCCAGAAAGAAGCGGAGCGATGACAGCCATATGGGTGCGAGGCGCATGCATTACCAGTGGGCCTCACCAGTAGCCACCGCCACCGCACAATCCGGCTGTTACTCACGCGGCAGCATCGCCAATCTATTCGGCAGGGACGGAGAGGGTGGGACATGATAAGGTCGCCACATCGTGCACCCTTCCCCGAGCAGGCACGCCTGAGAGTATTATGCTTCCGCTCGTCGGAGCAAGACAATGGACATCAACTACTTATTGCGACGGGAGCAGGAGTCTCTCGCCAGAGCTGAATCGTCGCCCTCTCCGGGCGCGCGAGCGGCCCATCGTGCGTTCGCACTCGCTTATGGCAAGCTACTCGCGGCGAGCAGCTATCCCCATAACCGTTTCCAGACTGACTCTGAACGATCGTATCCAAGAGGTGGTCGAAAGCGCCTCCATGCCGGAGTGGCGGAATGGGAAAATGAAGGTGGTAGTGTACGGGATAGATCTTGAATTATTCAAGAAAATATCTTTGCTATCATTTCAATGGTATAATTTTTATTTACATAACCATGAACTTTTCATGCGCCGCTTTCGTTCTTATCCCGGCCTTATCTAAAGGCCAGGAGCAATAATTATGAAAATATGTATCTGATGGCCGCGATCGTGGCCGTCGTCGCTCCGTCCGTTCCCTTGCTGGCCCAGCCCAATCAAGCCCGTGAACAGCGCCGGGACGTTCGAGAGGCTGATCGGGAGTATCGTGAGGATCTGCGCGATGCCGACAACCCACGCGAGATTCGCAGAGCTCAGCGCGAGCACGCGCGCAGCATCACCGAGGCCAATCGCAATTCACGTCAGGCCAATCGCAGCTGGCGCGGCTACGCCAATTATGACTGGGATCGTCGCGAACCCGGAAGAGATCGCTATGACGCCGAACGCTATTATCGTAGCGGCAACTACTACCAGACCCGTTCGCTTGCCGCGAATGATCGCGTCTATCGGGGCCAGAATGGTCGCTATTATTGCCGCCGCCCGGACGGGACGACCGGGCTGATCATCGGCGCTGCCGCCGGCGGATTGCTCGGCAACACCATCGGCCGCGGCGACAGTCAGGTTCTGGCGACCCTGATCGGTGCTGCGGGAGGTGGGCTTGCCGGCCGGGCGATCGAGCGCGGTAACGTTCGCTGCCGATAGGATCGGCGCGCATCTCGCAAGGAGGGCGGCGGGTTTTCCCGCCGCCCTCTCTGGCTGTTCCTGGAAACTGCCGTGCCTCGATGCACGCACTCAAGCGCTGGAATTACCTATCGAGCTGCACATCTTCCTCACGTACATTCTATTGGGCGTGATCGCTCTGCTGGTGGGCGTTTGCGTGTGGACGCTAATGCATGCGGCGTACCGCCGACGGGTTGCGCGTCAGAAGTGACCGCAGCTTCATCCCCGCTTTGCCCGCTTTGCCCGCTTGAGCCGGCGGGCATTGCCTGTCGCGGTGCGATGCAGGGGTGACAGGGCGCCCCTGCTTAGCCGGGCGCTCGCACTGATCGCGCCGAGGGCATATTCCGTCGTCTGGGTGGCCAGGGCGGACGCCTCAGGCAATGTCGGCAACTTGCCCGACATCATCATGAACCCGACGCGCTGCATCTGGACCGTCCAGGCATGATGCATCGCCAGCGAGTCGCGCGTAATGGCGCGAGCGCTTCGGCTGAAGGCGTCGATCTTCTCTGGTACCATGCGGGCGAACTCGGCGAGGTCGGCATCGAGCGGGGCGCTCGCGGCGTCGCGCATCTTGCCGCTGCGAGCGGCGATCACCGACTGCGAGGCTTGCAGCGTTTCGAAACCGCGCAGCCAGCTGGACTGCATGTCGAGCCCGGCCGCGAAGATGCGCGATCAGGCAGTGAAGGGATCGATCATCTTGTTCTCCAACTGGGTCCAGAATTCAGGCGAGGGTCCGTAGCGAGGGCTCGCGGTCGTAGAAGCGCTGGCTGGCCGCGTTGATGAATGCGGAATCCAGCCCCGTGATCCCCGCGTCGGGGACCACACCGGCTTTGTCGAGCAATGGCTTGGCCGCGTCGCTGGCGCCAATCGCCTTGAGATGGCCGAAGGCGTTCATGACGAACTCAACCGCGGCGCCTTCCTGGAACAGCGCGGTGCAGCCCGCCTCCGACAAGACGATTGCTACCGCATCGAAGATCTGGCTCGGTGAACCGGCGAGCTGGCTATCCACTTTCCGGACCGACCCGTCCGAGAGCTTGGCGCCCCCGACTTTCGGCGCAACGATCACCGGCTTTCCCTTGGCCTTCTTGACCGCTGCGATGACCGCCGACAATTCACCGGCGTCGGTGCCGTCCGCGATCAGGATGCCCACCGCCCGGCCTTCCAGCGTGACCTTCATGTTCTTGTGGATCGACAGCGCGTCGGATGGCGGCATATCGATTGGCGGCTTGGCCGCCTTAGCCTTTGCCGGCAGCGGGATGCCAAGGCCGTCCGCGACGCGCTTGGCGAGGTCCTCGTCGACATTGCACAGATTGGCGACCATCCGCCCCGGCACCTGATCGAGCAGGCCGACCTTCGAAAGCTCGAAGACGAAGGACGAGGCGATATGCGCTTGCTCATTCTCGGTCTGCGAACGGTAGAACAACCGGGCATGGCTGTAATGGTCGGCGAACCTCTCGGCGCGGATCCGCAGTTTCTCGCCGGTCTCGCCATCGCCGGTTGATGCTGTCGAAGTGGTAAAGCCGAGCGCCGGGGATTCGCGCGGCCCGCTTTCTTCTCCATGCGCCGCCAGGCTGTTGGGTTCGTAGTTGGCGCGCCCCGTGGGAACCATCATCTGCATCTGTCCGTCGCGCTGGAAGTTCTGGAACGGACAGCGTGGCGCATTGACAGGTATCTGGTGAAAGTTCGCGGTCCCGAGCCGCGACTTCTGCGTGTCGAGGTAGGAGAACAGCCGGCCCTGGAGCAGCGGATCGTTCGAGAAATCGATGCCGGGCACGATGTTGCCCGGACAGAAGGCGACTTGTTCGGTCTCGGCGAAGAAGTTGTCGACATTGCGGTCGAGCACCAGCCGGCCGATGATGCGCACCGGCACATCCTCTTCCGGGATCAATTTGGTCGCGTCGAGCACGTCATAGGGCTGGGCATCGGCGAATGCCTTGTCGAAGACCTGGATACCGAGCTCCCATTCGGGGAAGTTACCGGTATCGATCGCCTCGAACAGGTCGCGGCGGTGGTAGTCATTGTCGGCGGCCTGCAACTTCAGCGCCTCGTCCCAGATGGTGGATTGCAGGCCGAGTTTGGGCTTCCAGTGGAATTTCACGAAATGCGTGTCGCCAGCCTCGTTGACCAGCAGGAAGGTGTGAACGCCAAAGCCTTCGATGGTGCGCAGTGAGCGGGGCAGGGTGCGGTCCGACATCGCCCACATCAGCATATGGGTCGTTTCCGGCATCAGCGATGCCCAGTCCCAGAAAGTATCATGGGCGCTGCCGGCCTGGGGATAGCCGCGATCGGCTTCCATTTTCACCGCATGGACGAGATCGGGGAACTTCATCGCATCCTGGATGAAGAAGACTGGAATGTTGTTGCCGACCAGATCCCAATTGCCTTCGGTGGTGTAGAATTTGACAGCAAAGCCGCGGACATCGCGCGGCGTGTCGACCGAACCCGCACCGCCCGCGACAGTCGAGAAACGCACGAACACCTCGGTCCGTTCGCCCTTGCGGAACAGCGCGGCCTTGCTGAGGTTCGCGATGTCATCGGTCGCCTCGAAATAGCCATGCGCGCCGGTTCCGCGAGCATGGACGATCCGTTCGGGAATACGCTCATGATCGAAGTGGAAGATCTTCTCGCGGAGGACGAAATCCTCGAGCAGCGTCGGCCCGCGCACGCCTGCCTTCAGACTGTTCTGATTGTCGGAGACGGCAATGCCCTGATTGGTCGTCAGGATTGCGGTTGCGTCGGTGCCGGCATCCGCGATCTGATGGGTTTCTCCCCCGGACGAATTGTCGGTGCGTTTGGATGTCTTGGTCACGGCGGATTCCCTATCAGTTGAGCATGCACGCAGCCGCCCGTCTCCGGGCGGCCGCATTAAAGAAGACCCGCCTCAGGCAACCGGTTCGCCGATCTCGATCTCGACCCGCTTCAGCGTTCGCGCGGTCGGGGTCGGCAGACCGTTCGCCTTGAATTGCGCTTTCAGTTCGTCCTTGCGTGCTGCCATCGTCGCGCCGAGTGCCACGAGGTCGACGTCCCTCGCGCGTGCCTGCGCGAACATGCCGTCCTTGGGCATCTCTTCTTCATGAACGTGATGCTCGATTTCTTCCGAAAGCACCGTCACCTTGGCCTCGAAGAAGTCCTCGCCCGGCTCGCTCGCCATAATCTGGCCGATCAGCAGCTTGGCGCCGTCATGCTCGACATAGGATTCGTCGAGCAGGTCGCTCTCGATCTTTCCCTTGAGCGCTGGATAGAAGAGTTCCTCCTCAATGATCGTATGGATGACGAGTTCGGTGCAGATCTCGGTTGCTAACGATTTCTGCTTTGCTTTCGAGTTGGTCGCTTCGAACTGATCGAACAGATCCTCGACGATGCGATGGTCCGCCTTGAGAAGGGCGATCGCGTCTGTTGCCTTGTCGGCCATAGAATGGTGCCTTTGCGGGGGAAGCCAAGGCAGCAAAGTCCTGCCTCTCCCTCCTCAACGCGCCAGACGTGCTTTGGACACTGTTGCGGATCATTCTCACCCCCGTCGCTGCTGAAGCCGCATGGGATGAATTCGATTTCGAGGGCGTCTGCCGGCCAGCATCGCATCCAATACCGGTCGCGAGAGTTGAGTCGATGCGAGGAGGCGCATGCAATGCCCGCGATGAACTGCCTGATCATTGGCGGCGGCCCTGCCGGGTTGACCGCCGCGATCTATCTGGCGCGCTTTCACCTCGGCGTGGTTGTGATCGACGCCGGAGACAGTCGGACGAACCTGATTCCGCGCACACGCAATCATGCGGGATTCCCGGAAGGCATTTCGGGGGTGGATTTGCTGGCGCGCATGCGCGCGCAAGCGCAGCTCTATGGCGTCGACATCCGCACGGAGCGCGTTGATCGCCTCGCGCAGACCAACGATGGCTTTGTCGCGAACGCCGAAGCGGGAACGTTGCGCGCGCGCTTGGTGCTGCTGGCCACCGGGGTCGTCAATCGGCGCCCTTCGATGATCAGCGATAGCAATCATGCCCGCGCGCTTGCGGGCGGGCAGCTACGCTATTGTCCGATCTGCGACGCATATGAGGCCACTGGTCGCCGGATCGCGGTGCTCGGCACGGGAGAACGCGGATTCAACGAAGCCAGCTTCCTGCGCAGCTACAGCGCGGACGTGACGCTGGTAGCGCCGGAAGGCGGGCACGATCTGTCTCTAGGGCAGCGCCAAGCATTGGCCGAGGCTGGCATCGAAATCGCAGCGGTGTGCGACGCGATCGAACTGATCGAAGGGCAGTGGGTCACGCTCCATGTCGATGGCGTTTCGATGAGATTCGATACACTCTATCCGGCGCTTGGCTCGGATATCCGTTCAGAACTCGCCGCACAGGTCGGCGCCGATCGCTCGGAGGATGGGTGCCTGACCGTCGACGCGCATCAGCGGACGAGTGTTGCGGGCCTTTATGCGGCGGGGGACGTCGTGCTCGGGCTCGATCAGATCAGCCATGCGATGGGCGAGGGTGGCGTCGCCGCAACGACGATGCGCAATGACCTGGCTCGTCAGGAAGTGCTGTATCGCGCTGCGAGATGAGATTGCCCTATGACTAAAGCTCTGGGTCGGTTCACCCTCCCGAGCCGATCCGGGCATAGAGCTGCAAATACGCGTCAGCCATTCGCTCGACGCTAAAGCGCTGGACGATCGTCTCGCGTACGTGCGCGCGGTCGAGCGTTTCGACCCGGTCAATCGCCGTGACGGTTTCCTCAACGCTATCGAGCAGAAAGCCGTTGATCCCATGCTCGATGAGCGCCTTTCGTTTGGGAGCCAGCGCTTCGCCGTAGAGATGTCGCGAGATGCGTTTGAGGCACGGGTACCACGTAACGGCGGCGATTGGCCTACATAGCTCAGGCCATAGGTACCCGTACCGGTGCGTGTGCATCGACTTGTCGGACGCGGGAGATAGCTGCAGATTCGTTATTGCGGCTCATACCCCGCTGCCTGGGCGATGGAAGTGGCGGAAGAGGTCGGGCTTGCTCAACGCTTCGAACATATCGTCGGGCTGCTCGGGATCGAGAACCTCATTGTCCGCGAGCCACTTCTCGACCCCTGATAGATCCGGAATCTCGTAGGGCACGAGGGTACGCCGCCGGTCGCGCGCATTCTTGCGGCCGGTGAAGCGCAGTCGCTCGACGGTCGCGATGATCGAGGCTGTCCTGACGATGCTCGTGGTGACCACCTTTGGCGTGACACCGAGATGCTCGGCCAGGAGGTCGTCGCGGATCGCAGCGATCCTCTCGGCGCAGGCTTGGTTATTCCCCGTCGTGCAATCGATCGCGACGTCGCATTCGGTGTCGAGCCGCATCGAGCGGTTGTTCATATTGGACGAGCCGACGCGCAGGATCTGATCGTCGACAATCAGGATCTTGGCATGGACGTAGATCGGCGCGCGGCCCCGTGTGACCGGATGGTAGAGCCGCAGGCGATCATGCTTGTCGCGTTGATGCAGCGCGGCAATCAGCCGCGCGCGCGCGGTGTCCATGGCAAGCGGTTCAAGCCACCCCTGCGCGCGGTGCGGATTGACGATGACGATCTCGGGACCATCGGCTTCTTCAAGGCGGCGCGCCAGCGCTTCGGCGATGCGTCGCGATGCGAAATATTGGCTTTCTGCATAGATGAAGCGTTTGGCGCGGGCGATCTGTGCCAGGTAGAGGTGTTCGATTTCCAGCACCGCGCGCTGCCCCGGCATCTTTGGTACCGTACGGGCGATCGTCACATCGACGTTGGAAAACTGGACGGGCAAGAGGTCGGGCCAGCAATCGTGCCGGGTCCTCACGGCTGAGAGCGGCGTCCCTCCGGCGCGTTTCCAGCGATCTCGCGCGAGCTTGCCAAGCGCGGCTGCCGCTGGACCTTGCAGGGCCGTCGTTGCGTCATGCCAGGGCTCATACAGTGAGCCATTGGGGCGGACGCGCCCGGGCTCATCGTCACGATGATCGCGCGTATCCCAGCGATCGCCCGTCATGTCGATGCCGCCGCAAAAGGCAAAACAATCGTCGATCACGATGATCTTCTGATGATGGGAAGCTCCGGTCGGGTGGTGGCCGTCGAGCTTCACCGTGATGCGCGGGTGCGCCATCCACTTCGCGACGGTGAACACGGTCTTCCCCCGGAACAGCGACTTGATCGCGCCCAGATCCCAACGAAGCAGGAAGACTTCGAGCTCCGGCCGATTCTGGACTAGCCAATAGATGAAATCGCCGATGGATGAGGGCGCAGCGGCGGCTTGCGCTTCGCCCTCCGGGATCAGCCTGATCCGCGCATCGAAATCCCATCCGATAAGGATGATCTGCTTGCGAGCCTCCAGCATCGCGGCGTGCGCGACACGGAAATAGTCATCGGCGTCGACGATGACGCTCATTTGCGTCGCGCGCGCGGTCTGTCCGACGCGTTTTGTTCCAGATCCCATGACCTGTCATCAAGCTGCGGGCGAGGAAACACAAGGAGTGCTCGGGCCTTCAACGACGAATGGCAGCTTCTGCCGGTTGGTTCCCAAATTGGTCAGGCCCGCCATCGGTCCGATAGCCGCATCAAAGCTTTTCTCTCTACACAGAACTGAATCGGATCGGTTTGATCTCTACTGTTGTTCACGGATCAGCGCCTCGGGGGGCAGCTGACGTCAGCTGCCAATGCCTCTGTCGCCGACTAGGAAGGTAATGCCGATGGTAACCGACCGTTTTTGCAACCAAGCAAGCGTCGGAGGCGAGGTTGGCCGGTGCCAGGAGCGCGGCCACTGACACAGTTCCGTGAGGCAACTTCGTGCCTGAAGATCTCGGCTTCCGCTTGGTAAAAGCGCTAGCCTGGGGCCCGTTGAGCACCCACTCATCGACCGTGCGGCCGAGACCTTCGAGGTTGAGCGGCTTCAGAAAGGCCGACGAATAGAACATAGGTGATGGATGCATTCGCCGACTGCGTCATAGCAATCCATCTCATTATGGTGCCGGAACAGTCTTTCCCAATGTGCGTAGTGTAGGACTTGTGAACGACGGAGATTGGCGTGGCCAGTTCAGCAATCGAACCGACCGAAGACCGCGAAGCCTTTCTCGCGGGTGGCGGAGAAATGGGCGAGCGGATCGCTGGCTTCGACTGGTCGACTACACCGCTCGGTCCGATCACAGACTGGTCGCAAAGCCTGCGCGCGATTGTCGCCTTCGTCGTCCATTGCCCCGTCCCATTGGTGATGCTTTGGGGCGAAGACGGCATCATGATCTACAACGATGGCTATTCGGTCTTCGCGGCGGATAATCACCCTCGCTTGCTCGGCTGCAAGGTACGCGAAGGCTGGCCCGAGGTTGCCGATTTCAACGACAATGTGATGAAGGTCGGCCTCGCCGGAGGCACGCTCGCGTACAAGGACCATGTCCTTAGCCTCAATCGGACCGGCAGGTTCGAGGATGTCTGGCTCAACCTCGATTATTCCCCGGTCTATGAGGATGACGGCTGTCCCGCCGGCGTGCTCGCGGTGGTGGTCGAGACCACCGAAGCTGTGAAGGCTACCAAGACACTGCGCGAAAGCGAGGCCCGGCTGCGCTTCCTTGACGCGCTCGGCAAACGCACCGCGGCGCTGACGGACGCGGACGCGATCCTCGCAATCACGACCCGGATGGTGGGCGAGGAACTCGGCGTCTCCAATTGCGCCTATGCGGACATGGACGAGGATCAGGACGGCTTCACCATCCGCGGGGACTGGGCACGCCAGGGCTCGCGCTCCATCGTGGGCCATTACAGCCTCGCCGATTTCGGCACGCTCGCGGTACGTAATCTTCGCGCCGGCCTGCCGCTCGTGATCAACAACAATCTCGAAGAAATCGGCCCTGAGGAAGCAGCGAGCTTCCAGGCAATCGGGATCGGCGCGACGATCTGCATGCCGCTCGTCAAGGAAGGCCGGTTAACCGCGTTGATGGCGATCCATCATGCCGCACCGCATGACTGGACGGTTGAAGAACTGGCGACGATCCGCGAGATCACTGAACGCAGCTGGGCGCATATCGAGCGCGTGGCGGCCGAGGAAGAGCTCAGGCTCACGGCGGATCGTCTCCGCGAGCTCAACGAAACCCTCGAAAGCCGCGTAGAAGAACGGACGGAGGCCCTCACTCGCAGCCAGACCCAGTTCCGGCTGCTGGTCCAGAGCGTGACCGACTATGCGATCTACATGCTCGATCCCGAAGGACTGGTATCGAGCTGGAACGCCGGTGCCGAGCGGATCAAGGGCTTTGCGCCCAGCGAAGTGATTGGGCGACACTTCCGTACCTTCTACCTGGAAGAGGATCGCGCACGGGGAGAACCCGAACGCGCGCTTGAGACAGCGCGGCGCGAGGGGGGGGTCTCCGCGGAAGGTTGGCGCGTCCGCAAGGACGGCTCCCAGTTCCGCGCGAGCGTGGTCATCGATCCCATCTATGATGATGGCGGGGAATTGGTCGGGTTCGCCAAGATCACCCGGGATGTCACTGAGCGTGAGGATGCTCAGCGTGAGCTTGAACTCGCACGAGAGGCGCTGTTCCAGTCGCAGAAGATGGAAGCGATCGGCCAGCTGACCGGCGGTGTCGCGCACGATTTCAACAATCTTCTGACGGCGATTCTAGGCGGCCTCGAACTGCTGCGCAGGCGCGTGCCGGAGGAGCCGCAAATCCTGAAGCTACTCAACAATTCCACGCAAGCAGCGCAGCGCGGCGCGGCGCTCACGCAACGGATGCTCGCTTTTGCGCGCCGCCAGGAACTGACCGCAGAGCGGGTGAACGTCCCCCAGCTCGTTGCCGGCATGACCGAGCTGTTGCAGAGTTCGCTGGGGCCGTTGTTCCTGATCGAGACCAGTTTCTCCGCCGGGCTCGTGCCCGTGTCGACCGATATCAACCAGCTCGAAATGGCACTGCTGAACCTAGCGGTGAACGCGCGGGACGCGATGCCGGGAGGTGGGCGTCTGTCGATACATGCCGACGAGCACCGAGTGGCGAAGGGCGAGGTGGAGGATCTGGCGCCGGGCCACTATGTCCGGCTGACCGTGGCCGACACGGGCAGCGGCATGGATGCGGACACGCTGCGCCGGGCTGCTGATCCCTTCTTCACCACAAAGGGGATCGGTAAGGGCACCGGTCTTGGCCTTTCCATGGTCCATGGCTTTGCCCGGCAGATGGGCGGCACGCTCCAACTCGAAAGCGAGCCGGGTAGGGGCACCCGCGTCCATCTCTGGCTCCGCTCGGACGAAGGCAGTCCCCCGGCGCAGGCCGTTTCATCCGAGTGGTCTGAAGCGGTCGCGATCTCGCCGCGGGTGATCCTCGCCGTCGACGACGATTCGTTGGTGCTGATGAATACCGCGATCATGATCGAGGACCTTGGTCATCGCGTGTTCGAGGCGACCTCGGGAGTGGAAGCCCTCGAACTCTATCGCATCCACCCGGAGATCGATCTGTTGATCACCGACCAGGCCATGCCGGGTATGACGGGCAGCGAACTCATTGCCGAAATCAGGCGAGAGCGCCTCGAACTGCCTGTCATCCTTGCGACCGGTTATGGTGAGACGCCGGGTGAGATCGGTTCGGCGGTTCATCGCCTTGGCAAACCGTTCGGGCAGGCTGAGCTCCGCCGCGCGCTGGCCGCGGTTCTCGGCACCAGTTGACACCCGAGTGAGGCAGCCGTCGATTCCGGGCAATTGTCCTAACCCATGTCAGCCTCGTTGCTTCGTGAGGAGCCTGCCTATTGCCAAAGAGGCTGGCATAATAGCCCGATGGAGATGCCAGTACTGGCAAGCATGGTAGAATGGCTCGCCGATAGAAATGCGCCGCATCCGGGTAAAATCGAAATGGCGTCGACCGCACGCGTCGATCGCATGGATGTAAGTGGCCTCTTCATCACGGGCGAGGAAGTCCTCGCCATAGGGAAGGCCGGGCGCGGCGGGGAGGTTGAATGGATCGCTCATCAGTCGAACACGCTACTCATGCGGGGGAGGGGCGGATTGAGATTGGAAAGGGCTAGGACGATACGAGGATCGCGACCTCGAGGCGCGATGAAGCGTTGCGTAACAGATTGATAAATCTTCCTAATCCAAATCAACTTGGCATTATCTTGTGGAACATGCGCCACGCACAACCGCTTCTGTTGCGACGCGGGACACCACAGGAGACTCCAATGAACGACGAAAATAATTATCCCGGCCAGCAGGGCGGCGAGATCGAACAGCAGCCCGACCAGGATCGTCCGGGGCATCCCGGCCAGGATGGTCCAGGGCAGCCGGGCGAGGATGGTCAGCGGCAGGAAGATCCGGACGACCAGGGTCGCCAGCCTGAGCAGGAGGAGCAAAACGAAGGGCAGCAGGATGATCGGGCAGAAGGTGCGCGCGAGCGCGACTGATCGGTCCGATTGGCGTAGCCCGTGCGGCCGCTTCTTCGGAAGCGGCCGCATTTCTTTCAGCAGATATCGTCCTCTCGGCGTCGCGGTTCTCTCGCACTGGCCGCGCGATGAGCTGCGGATCGCCGGCGAGCGCAGTTTGATCGAGTTTAATGAAGTTGGCCGGCCCGAGGTTAATGTGGCGCCGGAGCCAGAGGGGGACAGCTATGGAGACGCAAGATGTCCGCCGATGATGTGATCTATTATCGCAAGCGTGCTCAGGAAGAACGCGAGAGAGCGCTTGTCTGCGAAGATAATTCAGTGGTGCTGGCCCATCGGCGCCTGGCCGACGAATATGAACGCCGCATCCAACAGCTGCAGATCGGGGATGGGGTGAAATCCGCCACCAATCCTTCGGCCGGGGCGGAAGTGCGCCTGCACCTCTTTTAGGCTTGATCGTAACCGCCTTTCCGAAGGACATCATAGCCAGCGTTCCGTCCTCTGCTTTAATCTCGATCGAGTGCTGAGATCGATTTCGCCGATGGCGCGCAGGTCGTCCGCCATGATCGCGCGCGCATTCTGGATTGCGCCGGAACGCGTTGCGCCAAGATCGTGCAGCGATGCGTCGATAGCGGCTCGCGTTCGCTTCGGTTACTTGCAGGCACATGCCTTCACCGCGCCAAAGCGAGCTTCTCCTCGGGCAGATGAAGGTAGCTGCTGTCAAAATCTGCTGCCGCGGCCAGGGATTTCCAGTCATTGATCGTGACTGAGCGCCGGGTACGGCGGATCAGCCCCTCATTCGCCAGGCTTTTCAGCATCCGGTTCACATGAACCGGGGTCAGGCCGGTGCAGTCGGCCAGCTGCTCCTGAGTCATCGGCAGCTCCCATTCCCTGTGGCTGCCCAGACCCGCCGCTTCGAGTCTCAGCGCATATTCGCACAAGAGGTGGGCCAATCGTGTCCGCGCGTCCCGGCGTCCGACATTGGCGATCCATTCCCGAAAGATCGAGCCGTCGACCAGCGTGTCGTACCACAGTGCTTTACCGATCGCTGGTCGCTCGAAGGCAAGCTCGACGATCGCCTCGCGCGGAATGAACGCAACCTGGGAAGCCGTCAGGATCTGGACATTGTGATCGGCTATGCCCAGCAGCGAATTTTGAAGATCGACGATATCGCCGCTCATATGAATGGAGAGGATTTGTCGGGCACCGTTGGCCGTGACCTTGTGGCGATAGCTCAGGCCGCTAATCATCACGCAGGACTGGGTCGGCTTGTCTCCCTCCCGAACGATATAGTGATGCGCTTCGATCGTCTTCAGCGTGTAGGGAAGCGCAAGCAGGGCCTCGCGTTCCTCATTGTTGAGAAAGGCCCAGGAATCCATCTTTCGGACCCACGGGGCTAGCGGAGCAACTGCAGGCATTCCAATCTCCCGTTGATGGCGGGAGCACGACCGCTCTCAGTCGCCAGCAGGCCAAAAGGCCAGCGATATTCCAAACCTAGACTGCGCCCGAGCGGACTCCATAACATAGATTAGATACTCATCGCTCGAGCGAGTGAACCATTGATAGAGCGGTGCTCGCTGCGCGGGGCGCGGGTCGGGCAATGGGAGCGACAGTACGAGCGTGCTTCCCAAGATCGGCCGCATGACATGGCCGCCGCCGACGCAAGCCGGCCCCAGCGCCATGAAATCCGCCGCGGCACGATGATACCGGCCCGGTCACCAAGCGGACGGCTTGGCGCGCAAACTTTCGGAATGACTCCAGCAACGGGCGCCTTGACGGCGCGTCTGCGGTGCCTTGCTGACGCGGGGCGGCAACGCTACGCCAAATCACCGTCATGCGAGTTCGCCGGTGCGTTCTCGAATGCGGCGGAGGTCCTCGACGAACCTGGCATATTCTTCCTCCTTGTTGTCGCGGACGCGAAGCAGGAAGCTTGGATGGACAGTGACCCACGCTTCTCCGCCGTCCGCCATTCTCAGCGCTTCACCGCGCAGTGCTGAGATCGTTACCGCCTTGCCCAGGATGGAACGCGCCGCGGTGGCGCCAAGCGCAACCGTGACCCGCGGGCGGATCAGTGCCAGCTCGCGTTCCAGCCACCAACGACAGGCGGAAATCTCGCCGGCGTGCGGCTTGTCATGGATGCGTCGCTTGCCGCGGCGCTCGAACTTGAAATGCTTGACCGCATTGGTGACGTAGGTGCGCTGACGGTCGATGCCTGCCTCTTCGAGCGCGCGATCGAACAGCTGACCGGCGGGGCCGACAAAAGGGGTTCCGGCCAGATCTTCCTGGTCACCGGGCTGCTCGCCGACGAAGACGATGTCAGCCCCAAGCGGTCCCTTGCCGAATACCGTCTGGGTGGCGTGCTTGTAGAGATCGCAGCGGGTACAATGCGTCGCCTCGGCGCGGATCGATTCCCAGCCTTTCGCCACATTGCCGCCTGTCATCTCGGCGGCCGAGGTCGCGACCATCTTCCTCTCCCGGGTCTGCGCGCCTGCGATCAGGCCCGGCACCAACGCGGTTTCGGGCATGTTTTTCCAGTATTTTCTCGGCATCTCCTTGAGCATCGCGCCGACCTTCACGCGGGCCGGATTGAAAATAGACGCGTAATAGGTCTTCCAGACCTCCTCGACCGCGTCGCCATCGGGAGCCTGGGTCTTATTTGCGCCCGGACCTTCGGACAGCGTCTCTCCGTCCCAGTGGACTGACAGGTCTGGCGTCAGGATGGACCAGCGCATACTGGCGAAGCGGCGGACGAAGAAGCCGGCATTGGCGCGCGCGATATGGTGCTCAGGCTCGAACCAGGCGACGTAACGCGGCATGGCCCCCTCACTCACCTCGCGAAAGCGGAGAAAGGCGCGCATCTTGTGCATATCGCGGCGGACTGCGCGCGCCGTCAGTTCGAGACGGCGCAGCAGCGGATCGGCGCTGTCTTCTATCGCGCGTGGATTGTCGCGCAGGCGGCAGAGAAAGGTGTAGAGAAGCGAGAAGCGCTCGGGATCGCGATGGCAGATGACGGCGCGGGCGAGCTCAACGAACGGGCGCGGCACCGAAAACCCGCCTTCAGAAGCCGGAGTCGCTG
>Ga0247822_10000838_pt1 | contig 17646 bp, 16 predicted proteins | sample 13C_Cellulose_Da_FD_192423 | JGI IMG/M metagenome (GOLD analysis project Ga0247822, IMG submission 192423) | Soil microbial communities from agricultural site in Penn Yan, New York, United States - 13C_Cellulose_Day30 | ecosystem: Environmental > Terrestrial > Soil > Agricultural land | place...
GATCAAATCCTCGATATTATGAAGCTGGCTGAATTTCCGTTAGGCAAGCACGAGTTGAGCGCTTTTTTCCGCAAGCCCGGCCATAACAATTATCGCGAATGCCAGACACAAGTCCTGCGCAACTTTCTGCGCGGTTTGCAGCTAAGTCTGCGTGGCGATATTAGCGACAATCTGGTCGCGCCTGCGCAATAAATAATTGTTCTAACGCGTTCCCTTCTTCATAGCAATTGCTTCCGTTAACACAAGTTTTGCTGGATTACACTCTAGATGTGACCAGCAACTTGTTGCGAGTAATTGCCAATGAGAACTTATATCCGACATCCCACCTCAATTCCCATTCAAGTCTGCGCTGGCGGCGATGAAGATTCGCGCGTGCGTGTACGCAACCTGAGTGCGGGTGGTTTATGTTTCGTTACTGATCAGCCGGTGAAAGTGGGCACGATTGTGGAGTTTGATATTCCGGTTACCAAGCCGGATTATCACGGCCGCGGTGTCATTGTGTGGCGCCGCGAAGAGTCGGCAAAAAGATACGAAGTGGGTGTACGTTTTACCAGTGACGACGAATATTTCCGCACGCGTATGGTGGAGCAGGTTTGCCAGATTGAAGATTATCGCCAGCGCTTGGCGTTGCGCGGTCGGCAGCTCAGTAGCGAAGAAGCAGCGATGGAGTGGATTACACGCTACTCGGCAGATTTTGATAATGTTGCTCAGCATTAAATGAGCGAGCGGTAAAAATAAAAAAAGCGGATCTAGAAAGATCCGCAAGTCCGGGAGAAAGTCTGGGAGCAACAATGAAAAATAAAAATCCTGATAATTACAGCTTGGTGAATTTAATCCAGTTGATGTTCCAACCACCGGCAGGAGCAAAAATCCCTACACTATAAGTTCCGGTATTAATCGACACGTTATGTGACACGGTAGTCCAGGTTTGCCAGCCACCGGTTACAGGGATATTCACTTGCCCTAATTGAATTGCACCGGCATTTAAATCCAGCGATAAACTTCCACCACTTGGACTGGCAACACGATATTCCACTTTGTAGGTGCCGCTGCTGGGGAAATTAATATTCGCATGTGCCATCCAATCATTTGCATCAATCCACCCCACATTTTGCCCACCCCCGGCATCGGTAGTGTTTTCAAGTTGAACGCCGCTCATTGCTGTGTAAGCTTCAGCTTGAATTAATCGGGTAAATGCAGCTGCAGATGAACTTGATGATGAGGTGCCACCGCACGCTGATGCTGCAATCGGCTCCCAGAAGTAAGTGCTAACGTTGGGGGTGTAACCGGGGTTGTCGTATTCCGCAATGTAGTAACCCCCTTGGTAAGTCACTTTATTACCTGCGATATAATTTTGTCCGCTCACCCATGCAGGGCAACCAGTTGCTGTGGATGAACTGCTTGAGCCGGTATTGCCGATTTGGGTGCGAATAGCGGCGAGCAAATTATTTGCTCCTGCAATGTCTTGCGATAACTCCCAAATCATTACCCCCGAACCTTCTTGCAGTGCGAGTTGGGTTTTTGCGCGAATGGTGGGAATACCGTTGTAAGTGACGTAACTGCAACCAGCGCAACGAGTGCCAATCACATCGGCTTGCGCTGCACCGCTGCCAAATTGGCCGACGATGGAGGCAAAATCGTAAGCCGCGGCGTAACCATTAAATCCATAACCGTAAAACGGTACACCTAACACGATCTTACTTTTTGGTAAGCCGCGCGCTTTCCAAATATTAATGTCTGATACCGCCATTGAATAAGGCGAGTGTTCAACACCGGCTTGTCCCCAGCCTGGCCCGATTGCGTCATATGACATTATGTTTACGAAATCAAAATAGGGCAGCGAAGACACCGGCACCATCCCGCCGACATAAGATGCTGTTGCTGAGGTCAATAATTTTCCGGCAGGCAATCCGTTGCGTAGTGCTTGAATAAATGGGGTGTAATTACCCGCGTTGTCGATGTCGGTTAACACCACACCTTCGATATCAATATCCAAGCCATCGAGATTAAACGTGCTAGCAAACTGCAACAGATTGTTCACGAGGGTTGCGCGATTTGCCGGTTGTAATAATGTTTGCCAATTACCAGAACATGCCGGTATTACTCCACCCGCCACCGACACCAGAACTTTCACGCCGGCTTGATGTGCTTTGTTAACGACGTAGTGAATATCGCTCGCGCTCGCACCTTCCATACAGACAGGATTGCCGCCGCTGGTCACTGCACCACTGGCATTCGGGTTTAAAAATGAGAGATTGAGATGGGTGAGTTTACTCAGATCCGTTCTATCAATTACGGCGGGCATATTTTTATAAGAGGGAATGTAACCGACAACCTTGGTTTGTGCTTGTGCAACGGAAGAGAGTCCCACCAGTGCAATTAGTCCAAGGCTGCTGGCGCCTAACCATTGCCGAATTGAGTGTGAGATAAATTGGTTTTTTCTTGCGGATTGATGATGTGTACGCATGTGAGTGTGACCTCTGTTTGTTATTCGGGTTGATAAATGATCCTGCGAAATAAAAATCATCACCGCAGCAAACTAGCACCCGAAAAAAACGGTCGCAACACAAGGCCTAAGTTCACACCCAAACGCCATAAAGTCGTACTTTCGAGTGTTAAGTGGGAGTTAAGTGGGAATTAAGACGTGGAAATGGACGACGAAGTAAAAAGTTTTCGCTGGAATTTTAACGCCGGAAAAATCGGTCTCACTTTATTTGGTTGAGACTGGGATTAAATAGCGAGAAATGAATCACTGGGGATGTGAGAAGGATTCGAAGTTTGTAGCGCGCAATAAAAAAGCTCTCCATTGTTAATGGAGAGCTTTTTTATTTAACTTAATAAATAGAGACAGTAAATCTTTTGTCTTTGCTTATTGGAAGCGCGTTATAAATGATGTTGTTTTACGAGGTGACTTAACCTCAATAGAGAAATTACCTGACGGAGCTTTAGTATCGCTTGCCTTCATGGTAACGGTAAAGTTAATAGGTGATGTAGTGTTGGCAACTCCTGCCGTCGGCATGGTATGGGTTACCGTCACGTCACTAGCACTCGCGCTATTAATCGAGACTGTTGTACCAATTGGCATGGCATTACCATTCACATCCTGCAAAGTCACTACAAATGAACTTGTTTGGCCTGCGACCATAGTTACAGATCCGGGTTGACCTGTTAACAATCCATTGGTCGATCTTGGGTCATCGCTAGACATAACCAACACAAGCTGATCGCGAACAGAAATAGATGCTCTGGTACAGCCCTGACCTTCATTTTTGCAAAGCACACCGTTATAGAGGCCATTGCCCGCATCCCATACTTGAACTGGTGGTGGGGGTACGCTTGGGTCATTAACATTCACATAAAATTCGTCGCTATCGCGAATGCCGTTCTCATTAGCATCCAAAAATGCTTCGCCAAGATCATCAAATGGTTCGCCGAAATCATATTGACCATTGGAATTTGTGTCCGTGAATGACTCATTGCCGACAGCAGTTGCGAGGATAGTTACCCGGCCATTGGTGGGGCGAGGACTTTGGCTGACCCATTTAACTGTGCAGGTACCACCGGTTGTGGTGCAACCGGATGCAATTGCTCCACCTTCGGTTATAAATGAAACTGCAGTGCCATCCGGGGCGAGGTTATTGAATGCGTCTGCCATACGAATATGAATATCAACAGTCTCACCGTCAAAGTTCCAGGCAGATGGGTTAAGTGTAGTTGCGGAGAGCGACATACTGTCTTGATCCGGAATACCGGTTGAAACAATCAGTCGGCTCGATTGTGCGGAGATGGCTTTGCTAACCGCAGTGGCGGTAACACGAACAGCAGTAGCTACTGTTCCCGCATTGACCGTGGTCGATGCATAGCCATTGCTATCAGTTTTCGCAGTGGTATTGGTTAGCTTCAGGCCACCAGGTGATATATCAAGTCCAAAGGTAACTTCTTCATCGGAGATGGGGGCGTTGGTAGATCCTAAAACCTGGAATCTTACAATGGATGTTTCGTCGCCTCCGGTTCCAGCAAGACTAACAAGTAAAGGGTCCGCATCGACAAACTTAATACTGCCAACGGTATCTGCTTCTATCGTCAATGTGATTTGGGCGGTAGCTACTTTGCCATCGATTGAGGTGGTAGCTGTAATCAAGTCCGGACCTTTACAGCCTTTTGCGGTATAGGTAATCGAGGCTTGTCCGTTGTTAGTGGTAACGCGGCTCGCACTGTTACCGGCGGGGTTGGTAAGTTGTGCTTTGTTTGCGGCCACACAGCTGGAGTTAAAGGTAATCTCCAGTGCGTTGGTGACTAATGTGTTGGTGCTGCTGACCACATTTACAGTTAATGCTGTGCTTCCACCGGCAGACAAGGTGTTGCTACCAATTCCAACTCCTATAGCACCGTCAATGAAGCTACTGCCGCTACCCACGCCCAGTTTTCTGGGGGATGTTGTATCTACAACGCCAACAGAGCTTGAGCTAACACTTAGGCTGCTGCTAGTCACAGGGTTAAGCGGGGAGCTTGAGCCACCACCGCAAGCGGAAAGTAGCAGGCTAAATAATGCTGCACTGACAATCGTCGTCGTTTTTAGAGTATGCATGGTGTCGTCCTAGGGGTTACCGACCGCCGAAGGGTTATGGCAAGGCGGCGGCTGGCATTGAATTCGATGATATAAATGGCATAAAGAATCTGCGCTAAGCTCTTGAGCTTATTAGTACTTATGGCCACAGCTAACACTAGCTCATATCTTTTGAATGATAAAGTCCCAAGCGTTTAAAAAACGCACTCTAGCGGGCGAAACACCCGATATTTGTGCGTGTCTTAGCATTTTCCCTGGCATTGAGCTCTTCCTTTTGGCGCATTTTGCAGTTGCCGCGTTTTTATTTCTGTGTCCCAGTCGCACAAGGCTTATAATCCGCGCACTTTTTTATTCTGCGAGTTTTGCCCATGAGCCTGCCTGTCCTTGTTCTGAACCCCCAAGCTGATCGTCGTTTGAAGCTGGGGCATTTATGGATTTATAGCAACGAAGTGGATATTGCCAAGTCGCCGCTCAAATCTTTTGCTATGGGGCAGCAGGCGCTGGTGACTACCAATAGCGGCAAGCCGCTCGGGATTGCGTTGATTAATCCCAACGGTTTGATTTGCGGCCGCCTGGTTAGCCGTGACGAAAAATATCCACTGAACAAATCCCTACTGGTGCATCGCATCAAACAATCACTGGCGTTGCGCGAGCTGGCATTTGATGAACCGTTTTACCGTTTGATTTACGGCGATGCAGATTTGCTGCCGGGTTTGGTGGTTGACCGCTTTAGTGATTATCTGGTGGTGCAGATTGCCAGCGCGGGCATGGAGTCGGTGAAAGATGAAATCGTCGAGGCCTTGGTGCAAGTGCTGAATCCGCGGGGGGTTTTGCTGGCGAATGAGCACAGCGCGCGCGTTCTGGAAGGTTTGCCGGAATACACTGAAGTCGCTTACGGCGAAGTGCCTGAATCGGTCGAGCTGGTAGAAAACGGCACCCGTTTTATGGCGCCGGTACAGGGCGGTCAGAAGACCGGTTGGTTTTACGACCACCGTATGAACCGTGCGCAACTACAACAGTATGTGCAAGGCAAGCGTGTACTGGATGTGTTTTCCTACATCGGTGGTTGGGGAGTACAAGCGGCGGTAGCGGGAGCGAGCGAAGTATTTTGTGTTGATGCTTCGGAGTCCGCGACGGACGCAGTTCTGGAAAACGCCCAGCTCAATGGTGTTGCCGATAAAGTGGCGGCAATCCAGGGCAAGGCGATTGATGTGTTGAAAGAGCTGATCGCCAGCGATGAGCGTTTCGATGTGGTGGTGCTCGACCCGCCGGCGTTTATCAAAAAGCGCAAAGACCAGAAGGCCGGTGAGGCGGCTTATCGCCATATCAACGAATTGGGTATGCGCTTGTTGGGTCGCGATGGTTTGTTGGTGTCAGCATCCTGCTCGATGCATTTGGGTAAAGATACTTTGCTGGAGATCGTGCGTGCTGCCGGTCGCCATTTGGATCGCCATGTACAGATTATCGGCCAGGGTGGGCAGGGGCCAGATCATCCAATCCATCCGGCTATTCCTGAAACGGATTATTTAAAAGCGGTATTTGCGCGCGTCTACCTTGCGTAAAGTAACGCGCGCTTCTTTCTATTAAGCTGCCGTCCCAAGTCTACCCTCAATAAGCCTGCCTAGCGCAGGCTTATTGCTTTCCAGTTGCGCTCGCGGGCAATCGCGGCGAGGCGCTCATCGGCATCGACCACTACGGGGTGATCGACTTGCTCCAGCAGCGGTAAATCATTGATTGAATCACTGTAAAAATAAGCGCCTTTCAGTGAGTGATGATTGTGTTTTAGCCACTCGTGCAGATGAGTAATTTTCCCCGCCTGAAAGCAGGGCTCGCCAACGAAATTGCCGGTGTAGCAACCGCCTACCACTTCCGGATCAGTCGCGAGTATGTCATCCACGCCCAAGCGCTTGGCAATTGGGCGAGTCACAAAACCGTTGGTGGCAGTGATGATGAGCAAGTGATCACCCTGGTCGCGATGTTGTTGCAGCAGCGCTTCGGCCTTCGCCAACATTAATGGCTCTATGTGATCGCGCATAAATTCGTCATGTAATGCCTGCAGGTCGGCCATGCTGTGACGAGTTAAAGGTGCGAGTGAAAATTGCAGATAGGCGCGGATATCGAGAGTGCCGTTTTTGTAGTCGGCATAAAAGCCATCGTTGGCAAGGCGATAGGTTTCCGCATCGACCAATTGTTTTTCTACCAAAAATACGCCCCAGCTGTGGTCGCTGTCGCCCGCAATCAGGGTATTGTCGAGATCAAAAATAGCCAGTGCCACTGTGGTTCCCCATATAGATGAAGTAAGAGTTTGCGGGAGTTAGCGCAAGGGGCGCTAGAATAGCGGCAGTGGCAGGCGCGCTCAATGAAAACCATTTCCGAGATTCAGGGTTGCGGGTTTGAGCAAGCCTGATATAGTGCGGAAAACGCTGTTTTGTGGAACATGTCCGCTCTTGAACGTTGGAGTTTTGTTTTCTGCCACAGCAAAACCTTTTATATGGATAATTCCCCGTGATAGATTCCGACGGATTCCGCCCTAATGTGGGTATTATTTTGACTAATGACCAAGGCCAGTTGCTTTGGGCAAGACGTGTAGGCGGGCAGGATGCCTGGCAGTTTCCACAAGGTGGCATCAACCAGAATGAAACACCTGAGCAAGCGCTCTACCGCGAATTGCATGAAGAAGTTGGTCTGCATCAGGAGGATGTGCAAATCCTGGCCTGTACCCGCGGTTGGCTGCGCTACCGTTTGCCGCATCGTCTGGTGCGCCATAATTCGGTGCCACTTTGCGTCGGGCAAAAACAAAAATGGTTTTTGTTGCGCATGCTGAGTGATGATTCCAAAGTGAGTCTTAACAATGGTGGCCGCGCCGAGTTCGATGATTGGCGCTGGGTCAGTTACTGGTATCCTCTGGGTAAAGTCGTCTCTTTCAAGCGCGATGTTTATCGTCGCGCGCTGAAAGAGTTGTCGTTATTCCATGCAAATCTTGAGGATCGTAGTGCGCGTGCTCGCTAGTACAAATAACTCGAATTAAACCGAAACCACCTGACAGGCCTGATTACCAAACCCTATGCTGAACTCTCTCCGCTCCATAGTTCTGGAAGTAAACGCTGCGCGCGATATGAAAACCGCGCTGGCGATTATTGTTACGCGGGTGAAGCAGGTAATGGTGACGCAGGTGTGCTCTGTTTATCTGCGCGATACCAAAGGCGATTATGTGCTCATGGCGACCGACGGCCTCAACGCCGATGCGGTTGGCAAAGTGCGTCTGGCGGCGGGTGAAGGTTTGGTGGGTCGCGTTGTAGTGCGCGAGGAGCCGATCAATCTGGAGCATGCCGAAGCGCATCCCAGTTACCAATATTTCCCTGAAACCGGTGAAGAGCGCTACAGCGCATTCCTCGGTGTGCCGATTATTCACCACCGCAAAGTGCTCGGTGTATTAGTCGTCCAGCAAGTCGAGCAGCGCCGTTTCGACGAAGGTGAAGAGGCCTTTTTAGTCACCATGTCGGCGCAGCTTGCCGGGGTTATTGCCCATGCGGAAGCGACCGGCGGCGTAGTGCAAGTGGTCGGTGCCAAGGCGACCCAATCAAAGTTTATCGGTGTCTCCGGCGCCTCGGGTATCGCGATTGGTGAGGCGGTTGTTATAGCCCCATCGGCTGACCTGCGTTCGGTTCCCTATCTACCTTGTAAAGATGCCGAAGCGGAAATTGCCTTTTTCCATCGCTGCCTGATTGCGGTGCGCGGCGATATAAAATCCCTCGGCGAGCAGCTGAAAGCCCGCATCAATCGCGAAGAGCAGGCACTGTTTGATGCCTATCTCGCAATGCTCGACGATGCTTCCCTCGCGGCCGAAGTCTGCGCCCGTATCGGCAAAGGGGCCAACGCGCCTTACGCCTGGAGCGAGGTGATCCTCGAACACGAAGACATTTTCAACAGCATGAACGATCCCTACTTGCGCGAGCGGGCGACAGACCTGCGCGATCTGGGGCGGCGCGTGCTGGCGTATCTGCAAGAGTCCAATCAGAAAACGCGGGTTTATCCCGATAAAACCATCCTCATCGGCGAAGAGCTGACGGCATCCATGTTGGGCGAAATCCCCAAAGAAAAGCTGGCGGGTTTGGTTTCTGTGCAGGGGTCGTCCAACTCACACGTGGCGATTCTGGCGCGGGCGATGGATATTCCCACCGTCATGGGCGCGGTTGATTTGCCCTACACCCAGATTGATGGCCGCCCGATTATTGTCGACGGCTACAAGGGCACCGTTTATTGCGACCCGAGCGCGCAACTGCGTAAGCAATACAAGGCGATCTTCCTTGAAGAGCAGGCGCTGGTAAAAGGCCTTGAAGCACTCAAGGATTTGCCCTGCGAAACCAAAGACCGCTACCGTTTGCCGCTGCATGTAAACACCGGTTTGATGGCAGATGTCGTTCGCTCATTGGAGCGTGGCGCCGAAGGTGTTGGTTTATACCGCACCGAAGTGCCGTTCCTGCTGCGCGACCGTTTCCCCAGCGAGGAAGAGCAGCGCGCGATTTATCGCGAGCAGCTGGAAGCTTTTGCACCTCACTCGGTCACTATGCGCACGCTTGATATCGGCGGCGATAAAGCCTTGCCCTATTTCCCGATTGAAGAGGACAACCCTTTCCTCGGCTGGCGCGGTATCCGCGTTACGCTTGATCACCCCGAGATTTTCCTCGCGCAAATCCGCGCGATGATCAAGGCCAGCGAAGGGCTCGATAACCTGCGCATCCTGCTGCCGATGATCACCAATATGCAGGAAGTAGATGCAGCGCGCGCGCTCATCCAGCGCGTACACAAAGAGCTATTGGAAGAAGGTTACCGCGTGCGCAAACCACAAGTGGGGGTGATGATTGAAGTACCTGCGGCGGTTTATCTTGCGCCGGAATTATCGCGCAAAGTGGATTTCCTCTCGGTCGGCAGTAACGACCTTACCCAATATTTGCTCGCTGTGGATCGCAACAACGCGCAGGTGGCGGATCTTTACCAAGCCTACCATCCCGCAGTATTGCGCGCGCTGCAATACATTGTTTATGCGGCGCACGATGCCGGTATCAGCGTCAGTATTTGCGGCGAATTGGCGGGCGATCCAGGTGCGGCGATCCTATTGATGGCAATGGGGTACGACGTGCTGTCGATGAACGCCACTAACTTGCCCAAGGTGAAATCTGTTATTCGCGGCGTTACCTTTGAGCGCGCCAAGGCATTGCTCGGCGAGGTGATGCGCATGTCCAATGGCGAACATATCCGCGAACATATCGCACGCGAGCTGCGCGAAACCGGTTTGACCCGCCTTATCCGCCCGGTCGCCTCGGACACGAACGAATAAATGTCTTGGGCGAGTCACAAAACCGCGCCATAATCACCGCCCATTGAAACGGCTGCCTCAGGTTTAACCGCTTATGCTGCAATACCCGGATTTAAATCCCATCGCCTTTACTATTCCTATTGGTCCTATTTCTATTGGCAACATGACCGTCGGGCCATTTAATGTTCATTGGTACGGGATCATGTACTTGCTGGCGTTTGTCAGTGCCTGGTTGATCGCCATGCGCCGCGCCAAAGCGCCCTACGCTGTAGTCGATAAATCCCAGGTTGAAAACCTGATTACCTACGGCGCTTTTGGGGTGATCCTCGGTGGCCGCTTCGGCTACGTGTTGTTTTACAACTTTGAAGAATTCCTGCGCGATCCGCTCTGGTTGTTCCGGGTGTGGGAGGGCGGTATGTCGTTCCACGGCGGTTTGATTGGTGTGATAGTCGCGATGATTATCTACTCCTATCGCATCAACCGTTCGTTTATCAGCTTGATGGATTTTGTCGCGCCTATAGTGCCGCTCGGTTTGGGTTTTGGCCGTTTGGGCAATTTTATCGGCCAGGAACTTTGGGGACGTGTAACTGATGTGCCTTGGGGAATGGTATTCCCGAAAGCGCTGCCGGAAGGACTGGCGCGTCACCCGAGCCAGCTATATCAAGCCTTTCTTGAGGGGCTGGTGCTGTTCGTGATTGTATTCTGGTTCTCTGCCAAACCCCGCCCGCGCGGCGCTGTGTCGGGCGTGTTCCTGATTGGCTACTCGATTTTCCGCTTCGGCGTAGAGTTTGTGCGCGAGCCCGACCTGGGTGTGGCACTGATCGTCGGTATGACGCGCGGCCAATTGCTCTGCGTCCCTATGTTCCTGCTCGGCGTGGGATTATTGGTCTGGGCTTACGCATTGGCCCCAAAAACTGCCCAAGCCCCTAAAGCTTAATTTTTTCGTACAGGTTTGTTGATGAAGCAATATCTTGAATTGATGCGCGATGTAGTCGAAAACGGTGTCCAGCGCGGCGACCGCACCGGCACTGGCACGCGCTCCGTATTTGGTCGCCAGCTGCGTTTTGATCTGAATGAAGGCTTCCCACTGGTCACCACCAAAACCGTGCACTTGAAAAGTGTGATTGTCGAATTGCTCTGGTTCCTGCAAGGCCGCACTGATGTGAGCTGGCTGCAAGAGCGTGGCTGCAAGATCTGGAATGAGTGGGCAACCGAGTCGGGTGACTTGGGGCCTGTGTATGGCAAACAATGGCGCAGCTGGGCTTGTCCGGATGGCTCGACCATCGACCAAATTTCGCAAGTGATCGCACAGATCAAAAAGACACCTTACTCGCGCCGTTTGATTGTGAGTGCCTGGAATCCGGCCGATCTGCCGGACGAATCAATGAGCCCGCAACAAAACGTCGAGCATGGACGTATGGCACTCGCTGCGTGCCATACCCTGTTCCAGTTTTATGTTTCCGAAGGCAAGCTTTCCTGTCAGTTGTATCAACGCAGCGCCGATCTGTTTTTGGGTGTGCCGTTTAATATTGCCAGCTACGCGCTGCTGACCCATATGATCGCGCAACAGTGTGATTTGGAAGTGGGCGACTTTGTACATACCTTTGGCGATTGCCATTTGTACAGCAATCACCTGACCGATGACATCGTCTTCGCGCAATTAGCGCGTGAGCCGAAAGCGCTGCCGAAATTGCGTATCGCGCGCAAACCCGCCTCGATTTTTGATTACGAGTTGGAAGATTTTTCTTTTGAAGGTTACGAGCCGCATCCGCGCATTGTTGCGCCTATAGCGGTTTAATTCGAGGCAAAAAATATAATGAAATTGGCTATCATCGTTGCCGTTGCAACCTCCAAAGATGGGGTAATTGGGAGTAACAACCAGTTGCCTTGGCATTTGCCCGAAGACCTCAATTACTTTAAATCAGTGACGCTTGGCAAGCCGGTGATTATGGGGCGCAAAACTTACGAGTCGATTGGACGTCCATTGCCGGGGCGCACGAATATTGTCATCACCCGCAGTACTGACTGGAGTGCCGAAGGTGTGGTAGTGGTTAACAGCTTGGAACATGCACTTGATCAGGCTCGCGCAGCAATTGCCGCGAGCACGACATCTGTAGTCGAGGCGATGATTATCGGTGGTGCTGAAATTTACCGCAGTGCCCTCCCCCTTGTGGATAAGGTTTATCTCACCCGTGTTGAGATCGAAATCGACGGCGATGCATTTTTCCCCGAATTACCTGCCACTGACTGGAAACTCACATCCTCAACTCCAGGTGATAAAGACGCTTTAATACCCCATCAGTTCTTTGTGTATGAACGCATCCGTTAAGCGGATGCGCCAGTTTTAATTCCTTTCTTCTGAACGTTTTTTGTTAGCAGCGGCTATGCTTAACGGGCATTCTCCGGTGTTGGCGTTGTCCTACCCGTGCGTACAGACAAAAACATCCAACAAATTCCTTGGAAGTGGTCGCAGTGCTTACTACAATGCTGCGGCTCCAGGCGCCATAACTGCTTTCTGGCATAGCGCATCTCCTGTGTAATTCTTGATGAATACCCGATTGGGACGACTAATGAAAAAACAGCGATTGAAGACTGTAGCTGAATCAATAGTGCTCGCTGCTACCTGCGCATTGTTGGTTAATGTTGCTATGGCCCAGCAGACTCCAGACGCTGTGCTCCAAACGGGTGAAGCGAAAATTTCTGCCGCGCAAGATTCACAGGAGCGAATCGATAACCTCGCGGAAGAAGCGGCAGATATCGAGCGCGAATTTAAAATCCAGAATAAACAAATTGAAGACCTGCGCGTGTTTAACGAACAGATGGAAAAACAAATCGCGCGGCAGCAAGAAGCTATTGTCGATTTGGAATCCTCGCTTGAAAAAGTCACCGTGATTGAGCGCCAGATCCAGCCATTGATTTTCCGCATGCTCGATGGCCTTGAGCAATTTGTTGCGCTGGATAAACCCTTCCTGATGCAAGAGCGCAAAGAGCGCCTGAGTATGCTGCGCGCCAACCAGGATCGCGGCGATATCACTGTGTCAGAAAAATTCCGTCAGGTGCTGGACGCCTACAAAATTGAATCCTCCTATGGCACCAGTGTTGATGCCTACAAATCTACCTTGCGTGTAGATAACCAGGCGCGCGAGGTGAGCATCCTGCGCATTGGCCGTATCGCGCTGCTGTATCAAACAACCGATGCCAAATCGAGCGGCTATTGGGACCCAACCAAGCGCGAGTGGATCGCACTCGATAGCTCTTACAATGCACAAGTCCTGAAAGGTTTGCGCATCGCCCGCGACCAAACAGCCAGCGACATTATGGTCTTGCCGGTACAGGCGCCGGAGGTTGCGCGATGAGAGTGGGCTTGTTGAAGCGCAGTTTATGGTTGGCGGCGACCTTGGTGATAGTGTCATCTGCAGGTGTTGCGATTGCGCAGCCGCAACCGGAAAAAGCCCAGACGCTGGAACAGCTGCTGGACATGGTAAAAAAATCGCAGATCAGCGAGTCAGCTGAACATCGTCAGCGCGAAGCGGAATTTGCACGCGATAAAGCCAGCCGCGCGGCCTTATTGGCACAAGCGAAAGCGGCGCGTGTGAAAGAAGAAGAGCGCGCGGCGGAATTGGAAAAAATCTACGCCGAGCAACAATTGCTCGTCACCCAGAAGAAAGCGCAATTGAGCGAACGCCTGGGTTCGATGCGCGAACTCTTCGGTCATTTGACCTCCACTGCGGGCGATTTGCGCGGCACCTTGGAGACTTCATTGGTCAGCGCGCAATACCCACATCGCGGCGACTTCCTCGATGCCTTGATCGAAAAAATGAATGGCAGCACCAAGTTGCCGGACATCGAAGAGATCGAGCGCCTCTGGTATGAAATCCAGCGCGAGATGATTGAAGCTGGGCGGGTGGTGACCTTCAAAGGCGAAGTGGTACAAGCCGATGGCGAAACCAGCACCCAGAATATTGTGCGTGTCGGCACCTACAATCTGGTGTCCAACGGCGCTTATGTTTCTTACGACGGCCGCAAGATGGAAGAGCTGGCGCGCCAGCCCAATCGCGAGTTGCTTGCCTCAGCCGCAGCTTTGCAAGAGGCGACCAAAGGCGTAGTGGATTTCGGGATCGACCCATCTGGTCCACATGGTGGCCGTTTGTTGTTTGCCCTTATCCAAAAGCCGACTTTTGGTGAGTATCTTGATCAAGGTGGTATGGTCGGCTGGGCAATTGTGTACGTCGGCATTTTTGGTATTTTGCTCGGTGTATGGCGCATCTACGTCCTCTTCACCATGACCGCCAAAGTGAATGCGCAATTGCGTTCGGATAAAGCCAACGCCGATAACCCGCTCGGGCGCGCCTTGATCGTAGCTAAAGAAAACGCAGCAGTTGATCTGGAAACACTGGAGCTGAAGCTCGAAGAAGCGGTACTGCGCGAGCGTCCGGCAATCGAAAGCGGTCTGCCGATGATGAAAATTATTGCCGCCGTAGCGCCCTTGTTGGGGCTGTTAGGTACGGTAACGGGGATGATCACCACCTTCCAGGCGATCACTATTTTCGGTGCGGGCGATCCGAAAAATATGGCGGTCGGTATTTCCACCGCGCTGGTGACTACTGTGCAAGGCTTGATCGTCGCTATCCCAATGGTGCTGATGCACACGCTGGTGAATGGTCGCGCGAAAGCGATGATCCATATCCTCGACGAACAAACCGCCGGTATTATTGCCGAGAACGCCGAGCGCAAAGCTGCCGACGAAAACCGTGCGGATCAGTAGGAGCTAACAGGTGCAACCGTTACTCGACGCCATTGCCACCTTACTCACCTTTCTCGATCAGGGCGGCATCATGATGTACGCGATCGCCCTGCTCACGCTGGTTATGTGGACGCTTATTTTTGAGCGGTTTTCCTATCTACGTAACGATTTAAAAACCGATGTGCAGGAGTATTTTCTCGCGTGGGAAATGCGCCGCGAGCGCAAATCCTGGAATGCACACCAAATCCGCGCGGCGATGATTTCGCGTGTGAATAATCGCATCAATAGCAATCTCGATATGATCACCGCATTAGTCGCGCTATGCCCGCTGCTGGGTTTGCTCGGCACAGTGACGGGAATGGTCGAGGTGTTCAGTGTGTTGTCTACTGCCAGTGGCGGCGACGCGCGCTCCATGGCGAACGGTGTGTCCAAAGCAACTATCCCGACTATGGCAGGAATGGTGTCGGCAATTACCGGTTTATTTGCGAATACTTATCTGGTGCGCGTAGCTGATGATGAAAAGGCATTGTTTGCCGATCACCTGACAATGGATCACTGAGCATGAACCGGTATCGCACCAAAGTTGACGAAGAAGTACAGGCGATAGACCTGACGCCGATGCTCGACGTGGTGTTTATTATGCTGATTTTTTTCATCGTCACTGCATCATTTGTGAAGGATACCGGCAAAGAAATTACGCGCCCGGATTCAACCACCGCTGAGGATGCACCGCGTGCAAGTTTGTTGATTGCTGTCACCAAAGAAAATGAAATCTGGATGGACAACCAACGCATCGACCCGAGTGTTTTGCGTTTGGCAATTGAGCGCATGCGCGTTGAAAACCCCAAAGGCGCAATAGCCATTCAAGCAGATGAACATTCAAGTATTAAATTTGTAGTCGAGATTGCCAATGCTGCGCGGCAAGCGGGCATCACCGACGTTGTTGTGTCTACGCGGAAGAAATAAGCGATGAACCTGAGCAGAGTGGCAGTGGCAGGTTTACTCAGTGCGATTGTAACGCTCTGCCTGCTGCTATTGATGAATTTGCTCATCAACAACCAATTTGATCTGCCCGATGAATCGAATGCAATTAAAGTTGCTGCCATCCACATTCCCAATATTAATGTTGAAAAACGCATTGAAGATGTAAAGCCGATAAAACCACAATTGCAGGAAGCGCCACCGCCGGAAATTCCCGCTCCCACTTTTGATGCTCCACAATTATCGCCCGAATCTTTTGCCATCAATGCTCCTATCAACAACGATAAAACCGGTGTGCGGCCAGGTGCCTTGGCCTTAGGCGAAGGCGAATATCTTCCAATTGTAAAAGTGCCGCCGGAATATCCGACCACGGCGTTAGCGCGCGGCATTGAAGGTTATTGCACGGTTATCTACACGGTGACGGAAACCGGCACCACGCGCGACGCGCGCCCGATTCCGGGTGAATGCCTCACCAAAGACGGCCAGCAAACCAGTGTGTTTGACCGCGTGTCGGTGCGCGCTGCATCCAAATTTAAATACAAGCCGAAAGTCGTTGATGGCAAACCTATCGAAGTGAACGGAGTAAAAAACCGCTTCACTTTTGAAATGAAACAACAATAAGGCAATGGTATGAAAAGACTGTTGCCTGATCTCCGCTTCGTTATTTTCCGCAATCTGCTGCTGAGCGCACTCGCTGTTATTTTATTTGTTGCGAGCGCTACGCACGCGCAAGTATTGGGTAACAACCAACACGCCAATGAAGTGCGGCAATATCCAGAAGTGTCGGAAACTTTTTGGGTGAAAATCCAGGAAGCCTCACATTTTTTACAGCCGCCTGAAGGTGCCGGGTTACGGCCTGAACCGAGACGGGCAATTCAATTGCTCGCTGCGCTGGAATTGGAGCGCGCGCGCCTGAATGCGTATGAATTGGTTTTGTTGTACCAATATTATGGTTACGCGTATTTGGTGCAGGAAAATTATGACAAGGCGATCGAGTACTACAACAAAGTGCTACAGCAATCGCCCTATATGCCGGTTGCAACGGAAGCGCAAATTTTGTTGACCCTCGGGCAATTGTATTCGGTAAAAAACAATCCCAAAAAAGCGTTGGATACCATGCTCGAATGGACTGAGTATGTGGATGAGTTGCGTCCGGAGCAGTCTTACACTTTTGCCACGCTTTATTATCAATTGGGCGATAACCGTAATTCGCTACTCAACATTAACCAGGCAATTAACCGGCAGCAGGCAGCGGGAAAAATTCCCAGCGAATATTGGTATTTGCTACAGCGCGAACTTTATTTTGATCGCGAGGATTACCAGAACGGTTTGATCGCGCTGAATAATTTAATCAAGCATTATCCCAAAGCCCAGTATTGGAAACATTTGTCCTACGTGTATAAATTGCTCAAGCGCGATAGCGCTTCCTTGAGTGCGCTGGAGACCTGTTATCAGTTGGGTGGCTTAACCACCGAGCGCGATTTATTGGGGCTGTCCTATTTAATGTTGAAAGCAAATATTCCTTACAGCGCCGCAAAAGTTTTGCGTAAGGGAATTTACACCGACAAGTTAATCGAACCCAATGCCAAAAATTTAAAATTGCTGGCCGATGCGTTGCGTGCGGCAAAGTATCCGAAAGAATCATTGGTTGAATATGAAAAGGCGGTACAAAAATCCCACAACGCGGATTTGATTATAGGTTTGGCCAGCGCTTATCTCGCCAATGAAAAATATAAAGATGCGTCAAAGTGGGCGCGCCACGCGTTAAAAACCGGCCCGGTAAAACGCACTGATCAAGCTTATTTAATTATCGGCCAAGCGGAATTGGAATTGAAAAATTTTGATGAGGCGCTGCACTTCTTTAAAGAGGCGGGTAAAGACGCGCGCAGTAAAAAACCGGCCACTGAATGGATCAGTTATGCTGAAAACGAGAAAGCAAAAATTCCTGTAGTTAAAAACCAATCGCTAATCTATTAAAATTTCGCAGCAATAAAAAAGCCAGTGCATTTGCACTGGCTTTTTTATTGCACGTTGATT
>Ga0247822_10000839_pt1 | contig 17637 bp, 18 predicted proteins | sample 13C_Cellulose_Da_FD_192423 | JGI IMG/M metagenome (GOLD analysis project Ga0247822, IMG submission 192423) | Soil microbial communities from agricultural site in Penn Yan, New York, United States - 13C_Cellulose_Day30 | ecosystem: Environmental > Terrestrial > Soil > Agricultural land | place...
CTGCTGAGCTACGAGAGCGTGATCCGGCGCGACTACCCGGTCGTCATGGGCACGCTGTTCCTGTTCACCCTGATCGGACTGGTCACCAAGCTGATCTCCGACCTTTGCTACGTGTGGGTGGACCCCCGCGTGAAGTTCGACTGATGGCCACGGTGTCCATGAGCCCCAGCCGGCGCGCCTGGCTGCGCTTCAAGCGCAACCGGCTCGGCTACTGGAGCCTGGTGATTTTCTGTGCGCTGGTGGTGGCCAGCCTGTTCGCCGAGGTGCTGTCCAACGACCGGCCGCTGATCGTGCGCTACGAGGGCAAGACCTATTTCCCGGTGGTGCAGGACCATGCGGAGACCGTCTTCGGGGGCGACTTCGAGACACCCACCGACTACCTCGACCCCTTCATCCGCGAGCAGATCACCCGGGGCGACAACTGGGCCCTCTACGCACCCAACCCCTATGGTGCGCAGACCATCAACTACTTCGCCAAATCGCCCAATCCGTCGGCGCCCACGTGGGACAACTGGCTGGGCACCGACGACCGGGGCCGCGACCTGCTGGCGCAACTGATCTACGGCTTTCGCGTGAGCGTGCTGTTCGCGTTGGCGCTCACCGCCATCGGCGTGGTGCTGGGCGTCATCACCGGCGCCATCCAGGGCTTTTTCGGCGGAAAGACCGACTTGGCTTTCCAGCGCTTCATCGAGATCTGGAGCTCCATGCCAGAGCTCTATTTGCTCATCATCTTCTCGGCCGTGTTCTCGCCCAGCCTGGGCTTGCTGCTGATCCTGCTCAGCCTGTTCGGCTGGATGGGCCTGTCCGACTACGTGCGCGCGGAATTCCTGCGCAACCGCCAGCTCGACTACGTGCGCGCGGCGCGCGCCATGGGCCTGTCGAACGGGCAGATCATCTGGCGCCACCTGCTGCCCAACAGCCTGACGCCCGTGGTCACCTTCCTGCCGTTCCGCATGAGCGCGGCCATCCTGGCGCTGACCTCGCTGGACTTCCTCGGCCTGGGGGTGCCGCCGGGCACGCCATCGCTGGGCGAGCTGCTCAGCCAGGGCAAGAACAGCATCGACGCCTGGTGGATTTCCCTTTCCACGTTCGCCGTGCTGGTGATCACACTGCTGCTGCTCACCTTCATGGGCGATGCGCTGCGCGACGCGCTGGATCCCAGAAAGGCCGACAAATGACGGCGCCCATGCTGCTCGAAGTCAGCGATCTGCGCGTGGCGTTCGCCGGCCAGGAGGTCGTGCATGGCATCGATTTCTCGATCCGGGCCGGCGAGAAGCTCGCGCTGGTGGGCGAATCGGGTTCGGGCAAGACGGTGTCGGCGCTCTCGCTGCTGCGACTGGTGCACAACGCGGACGTGTCCGGCCGTGCGCTGCTGCAAGGCAAGGACCTGCTCGCCATGACCGAGCGCCAGCTGCGTGGCGTTCGGGGCGACGAGGTGGCGGTCGTGTTCCAGGAGCCGATGAGCGCGCTCAACCCGCTCTACACCGTGGGCGATCAGATCCGCGAGGTGCTGCAGCTCAAGAAGGGACTTTCGCTCCGCCAGGCGGTGGTGGCGTCCCACGAGTTGCTGGCCTCCACCGGCATTCCCGAGCCGGCGCGCCGCGCCAACGCCTTTCCGCACCAGCTCAGCGGCGGCCAGCGCCAGCGCGCCATGATCGCCATGGCCCTGGCCAGCGCGCCCAAGCTGCTGCTGGCCGACGAACCCACCACCGCGCTGGACGTGACCCTGCGCGTGCAGATCCTCGACCTGCTCGCGGACCTGCAGCGGCAGCACGGCATGGCGGTGCTTCTGATCACGCACGACCTGAACCTCGTGCGCCGCTTCGCCGACCGCGTGGCCGTGATGGAACGTGGGCACCTGGTGGAGCAGGGCGGGGTGGGCGACGTGTTCGCCGCGCCCCAGCACCCCTACACGCGCAAGCTGCTGGCCAGCAAGCCCGAGCGCGACGTGGCCGAGCCGGTGGTGCGGGCCGATGCGGCGCCTGTGTTGAAGTCCCAGCGTCTGCGCGTGAGCTATCCCGTGCGGCTGCCGGGTTTCAAGGGGTGGTTCAGAAAGGGCGAGTTCGTGGCGGTGCACGGCGCCGACATGGTGATCGCCCCGGGGCAGACGCTGGGCGTGATCGGCGAGTCCGGCTCGGGCAAGTCCACCCTGGCGCTGGCCGCGCTCGGCTTGCTGCCGCACCAGGGCAGCCTGCAGATCGATGGCACCGACTGGGCGCAGGCGAAAAAGGCCGGTCGGGACCGCGCCCTGCGCCAGCGCATCCAGGTGGTGTTCCAGGACCCGTTTTCCTCGCTCTCGCCGCGCCTGACCGTCGAGCAGATCGTGGGCGAGGGTCTGCAGGTGCACCAGCCAGGGCTGTCGGTGGCGCAGCGGCGCGAGCGGGTGGTGACCGCGCTGGCCGACGTGGGGCTGGTTGACGACCCCGAGCACGGCAGCGACTGGCTGCAGCGGTACCCGCACGAGTTCTCGGGCGGTCAGCGGCAGCGGCTGGCGATCGCCCGTGCCTTGATCGTCGATCCGCAACTGCTGGTGCTCGACGAGCCCACCAGCGCACTCGACGTGACGGTGCAGAAGCAGGTGCTGTCGCTGCTGCAGCGCCTGCAGCGAGAGCGGGGCCTGAGCTACCTGCTGATCACCCACGACGTGGACGTGATCCACGCCATGGCGCACGACGTGATGGTGATGAAGGACGGTGTGGTGGTGGAGCACGGGCCGGTGGACCGGGTCCTGCAGGCGCCCGAGCACCCCTACACGCGCGCGCTGGTGCAGGCCGCCGCCTGAACCCACACCGTTCTTGATCTGCGTCAGCCGCTGGCGCGGGCGCTGAGGCTATAACGCGCTCAATGGATGTGGATCGCATGCCTTCGTCGCCAGTCACGCTGACCTCGCCCGCGCGCTGGGTGGCGGCGGGCTGGGCCGACCTCTGCCGCAACCCCGTGCCGGGTCTGGTGCATGGCCTGCTGGTCACCGCCTTCGGTGCCTGGCTGCTGTGGATCGCGCGCGATCGCTTCTGGCTGCTGGCCGGCGCCTTCTCGGGTTTTCTCATCGTCGCGCCCATCCTGGCCACCGGCCTGTACGCGGTCAGCCGGGGGCTGGAACGCGGGCAGCGCATCGGCATGGCCGAGGTGTGGGCGCTCTGGCGCTCGGGCGACGCCCGGCTGGTGCGCTTTGGTCTGCTGCTGGGGCTGGCGGGCACCGGCTGGGTGCTGACTTCGGCGGCGCTGATCACCCTGTGGTCGCCCGTGCCCATTCACAAGCCGATGGATTTTCTGCGCCATGTGGTGCTGGTGCGCGAGATCGGCCTGTTCGAGGTCTGGCTGCTGCTGGGCGCGCTGCTGGCCGCCCCGGTCTTCGCGTCCACCCTGGTGGCGCTGCCCATGCTGGTGGATCGGCCGGTGGCGGTGAGCGCGGCGGTGTTCCGCAGCTGGCGCGCCGTGGCCAGCCACCCGGGCCCGGCCACGCTGTGGGCGGTGTGCATCGCGCTACTTGTCGGCCTGGGCATGGCGTCGGGCCTGCTGGGCCTGATCGTGCTCATTCCGCTGATGGGCCACGCCAGCTGGCACGCCTACCGCGATCTGACCGCCGGGGACGGGCAGGGCTGAGCGATGGAAGCCACCGTCCTGGGCTTCACCGAGGGCCAGATCGCGCAGTTCGGGCTGACCTTCGGTGTCGGCGCCTTCATCCTCTACATGCTCTTCATCGTGCTCAACCTCGCGCGCGAGTCCAAGGCGGGGAAATTTGGTACTTTTGTCCTCTTCCTGGTGCTTTCTTTCGGCATGTTGGGCTTTCTGGCCAAGAACCTCATCCAATGGGTGCTGGGCATCTGAGCGAGGTTGCCAGATAGCGCACAGAAGCGTTACAATGCTGGCTTCACGACCAAATGGGCGGGTAACTACCGGCCCATTTTTTTTGGCCGAACGCTTTTGGCCCCACGGACCGCCGGGGGGCGAACCCTGGGCAGACACCACACGCAATGGCTTGGCAAGACACCGTAGAGCAGACCGTCACCGGACTGGGCTTTGACCTGGTGGAACTCGAACGCTCCGCTGGCGGTCTGTTGCGCGTGACGATCGACTGGCCCTGGCAGGCGCCCGTGGAGGGGCAGCCGATGCCCACCGAGCGCTTTGTGACGGTGGAAGATTGCGAGAAGGTCACGCGCCAGCTGCAGTACCTGCTGGAAGTGGAAGGTCTGGAGTACCGGCGCCTCGAAGTAGGCTCGCCGGGCATCGATCGCCCGCTCAAGCGCGAGATCGATTACGTGCGGTTTGAAGGCCACGTGGTGGACCTGACCCTGAAGGCGCCGATCGGCGCCACGGGGACCGATGTGGCGGCGAACCGCAAGAAATTTCGCGGCACGCTCGAACGTGCCGACGACGGTGTGCAGTGGCAGGTGGTCTGGAGCGATGCGCCCGAACCCAAGCCGGGGCAGCGCGTGAGCAAGAAGCGCGCGCCCGTGCCGCTGCAGGCCCTGGCTTTTGCGCTGGCGGATGTCCAGCAGGCGCGGCTCGCGCCGATCGTGAATTTCAAGGGCCGGCAGGCCCCTGGCGCGGCCGCTGCGCCGGGCGATGAATGAGAGAAAACGTTGTGATTACGGAAAAGCTATTCGGAAAGGTGGGCGAGTGAAATGAACCGCGAAATGTTGATGCTGATCGATGCGATCTCCCGCGAGAAGAACGTCGAGCGCGACGTGGTGCTCGGCGCCGTGGAGCTCGCACTGGCCTCGGCCACCAAGAAACTCTACAAGGGCGATGTCGACATCCGCGTCGCGATGGACCCGGACACCGGCGCCTACGAAACTTTCCGCCGCTGGCTGGTCGTGCCCGATGAGGCCGGCCTGCAGAACCCGGATGCCGAAGAAATGCTCAGCGATGCGCGCGATGAACTCGCCGACATCGAGGAGGGTGACTACATCGAGAAGCCAGTGGAAAGCGTGCCGATCGGCCGCATCGGTGCGATGGCCGCCAAGCAGGTGATCCTGCAGAAGATCCGCGACGCCGAGCGCGAGATGCTGCTCAACGACTTCATGTCGCGCGGCGACAAGATCTTCGTGGGCACCGTCAAGCGCATGGACAAGGGCGACCTGATCGTCGAGAGCGGCCGGGTTGAAGGCCGCCTCAAGCGCGGCGAGATGATCCCCAAGGAAAACTTCCGCACCGGCGACCGCGTGCGCGCCATGATCATGGAAGTGGACCTGACGCTGCGCGGCGCGCCCATCCTGCTGTCGCGCTCGGCACCTTCCTTCATGATCGAGCTCTTCCGCCAGGAAGTGCCCGAGATCGAGCAAGGCCTGCTGGAGATCAAGACCTGCGCCCGCGACCCGGGTTCGCGCGCCAAGATCGCCGTGCACAGCTTCGACAAGCGCATCGACCCCATCGGCACCTGCGTCGGTGTGCGCGGTTCGCGCGTCAACGGCGTGACCAACGAACTCGCCGGCGAGCGCGTGGACATCGTGCTGTGGTCGGAAGATCCGGCGCAGTTCGTGATCGGCGCGCTGGCCCCGGCCAACGTGGTCTCCATCGTGGTGGACGAAGAGCGCCACGCGATGGACGTGGTGGTCGACGAGGAAAACCTCGCGATCGCGATCGGCCGTGGCGGCCAGAACGTGCGCCTGGCTTCGGAACTGACCGGCTGGCGCATCAACATCATGACCGCCGACGAATCGGCGCAGAAGCAGGCCGAAGAGGCCGACGGCATCCGCAAGGTGTTCATGGCCAAGCTGGACGTGGACCAGGAAATTGCCGACATCCTGATCGAGGAAGGTTTCACCAGTCTCGAGGAAGTGGCCTACGTGCCGCTGCAGGAAATGCTTGAGATCGAATCTTTCGACGAAGACACCGTCAACGAGTTGCGCACGCGCGCCAAGGACGCCCTGCTGACGATGGAAATCGCGCGGGAAGAAAGCGTCGAGGAAGTCTCGCAGGACCTGCGCGACCTCGAAGGCGTGACGCCCGAGCTGATCGCCAAGTTGGCCGACGCCGGTGTTCACACCCGCGACGAGCTGGCCGACCTGGCCACCGACGAACTCACCGACATCACCGCACAGACGCCTGAAGAGGCCACGGCGCTGATCATGCTGGCACGCGCGCACTGGTTCACCGGTGACGAAGCGCAATCCACGAACTGACCAGCGGAGGCCCCAGCGGAGAAAAGAACCCATGACCAGTACCACCGTCGCCGAATTGGCTGCCGAGCTGAACAAGCCCACTTCCGTCCTGCTGGAGCAACTCACAGCAGCCGGAGTGCCCAAGACTTCCGGGACCGATGCGGTCACCGAATCCGACAAGCAGTCGCTGCTCGGCCACCTCAAGGCCAGCCACGGCACGGCGGGCGGTGAACGCAAGAAGATCACCCTCGTCAAGAAATCGACCTCCGAGATCAAGCAGGCCGATGCGACCGGGCGCGCCCGCACCATCCAGGTGGAAGTGCGCAAGAAGCGCACCTTCATCAAGCGCGACGACGAGGTCGCGGTGCCCGAGGCCGTGGCCGAAGCCGCGCCGGCCGCACCCGCGATCGACACCGAGGAACTTGCCCGGCGCGAGGAAGACGCGCGCCGCCAGGCCGAGTTGCTGCGCCGCCAGGAAGAAGAACTGACGCAGAAGCGCCAGGCCCGCGAGGCCGAGGAAGCCCGCCAGGCCAAGGCCGAGCAGGAGCGTGCCGCCGCGGCCGAAGCCGCTGAGGTGGCCGCGCGCGTCGCCGCCGAGGCCGCCGCGCCGGTGTCGGTGGACGAGGCTGCCGCCGCCAAGGCGAGCAAGGACGCCCAGGCCAAGACGGCTTCGCTGGAGCGCGAGTCCGCTGCCCGCGTGCTGGCCGACAGGAACGCCGAGGCCAAGAAGGCCGAGGAACTGCGCGCACAAGACTTGCTGGAGCGCCGCCGCAAGGCCGAGGCCGAAGCCGCGAACATCCGCGCGATGATGTCCGCTCCCGCCAGGACCCTGGTGGCCAAGAAGCCGGAGCCGGCGCCTGTCGCCGACCCGAAGGCGGGCATCAAGGGCACGCTGCACAAACCAGCCGGCACGCCGGGCAAGGCACCCGCCACGGCCGGCGCCACGGCGGCCGCTCCGGGCGGTGCCGCGGGCAAGAAGGAAGTCAAGTCCGAAAACCTGTCCTCCACCTGGAAGGACGACGCGGCCAAGAAGAAGGAAATCAAGACCCGTGGCGACACCAGCGCCGGGCGTTCCAACTGGCGTGGCGGCCCGCGTGGCCGCCGCAACGACCGCGATTCGCGCGATGCCGGCCAGAGCAGCTTCGTGGCACCGACCGAGTTCAAGGTGATCGAAGTGCACGTGCCCGAGACCATCACCGTGGCCGAACTCGCGCACAAGATGAGCCTGAAGTCGTCCGAGGTCATCAAGCAGCTGATGAAGCTGGGCCAGATGGTCACCATCAACCAGCCGCTGGACCAGGACACCGCCATGATTGTGGTGGAGGAACTGGGCCACAAGGCCATCGTGGCCGCGCTGGACGACCCCGAGGCCTTCACCGACGAGGAAGCCGCGCAACAGGACGCCGAGGCCTTGCCTCGCGCGCCGGTGGTCACCGTCATGGGCCACGTCGACCACGGCAAGACCTCACTGCTCGACTACATCCGCCGTGCCAAGGTGGCCGCGGGCGAAGCCGGCGGCATCACGCAGCACATTGGTGCGTACCACGTGGAAACCGAGCGCGGCATGATTTCGTTCCTCGACACCCCGGGTCACGAGGCGTTCACCGCCATGCGCGCCCGCGGTGCCCAGGCCACCGACATCGTGATCCTGGTCTGCGCGGCCGACGACGGCGTCATGCCGCAGACCAAGGAAGCCATCAAGCACGCGAAAGCGGCGGGTGTGCCGATGGTCGTGGCCCTGACCAAGATCGACAAGCCGGGCATCAACCTGGAGAAGGTGCGCTCGGAACTGATCGCCGAAGAAGTGGTGCCGGAAGAGTTTGGCGGTGACACCCCGTTCGTGGGCGTGTCGGCCAAGACCGGTGCGGGCGTGGACGCGCTGCTTGAACAGGTGCTGTTGCAGGCCGAAGTGCTGGAGCTCAAGGCGCCGGTGGACACCATGGCCAAGGGCCTGGTGATCGAAGCGCGCCTGGACAAGGGCCGCGGCGCGGTGGCCACGGTGCTGGTGCAGAGCGGCACGCTCAAGACCGGCGACGTGATCCTGGTCGGCCAGACCTCGGGCCGCGTGCGCGCCATGCTCGACGAGAACGGCAAGCCCATCAAGGCGGCCGGCCCGTCGATTCCGGTGGAAATCCAGGGCCTGTCCGAAGTGCCTCAGGCTGGCGACGACTTCATGGTGATGACCGACGAGCGCCGTGCGCGCGAAATCGCCACCTACCGCGCCGGCAAGTTCCGCAACACCAAGCTGGCCAAGCAACAAGCCGCCAAGCTGGAGAACATGTTCTCCGACATGACGGCGGGCGAGGTCAAGCTGCTGCCTATCATCGTCAAGGCCGATGTGCAGGGTTCGCAGGAAGCGCTGTCGGCCTCGCTGCTCAAGCTCTCGACCGAAGAGGTCAAGGTGCAGCTGGTGTTCGCCGGGGTCGGCGGCATCAGCGAATCGGACGTCAACCTGGCCATCGCCTCCAAGGCGGTGATCATCGGCTTCAACGTGCGTGCCGACGTGGGCGCGCGCAAGCTGGCCGAAGGCAACGACGTGGACCTGCGCTACTACAACATCATCTACGACGCCGTGGACGATCTGAAGGCGGCCATGTCCGGCATGCTGGCGCCCGAGAAGCGCGAAGAGGTCATCGGCTCGGCCGAGATCCGCACCGTGTTCGTGGCCTCCAAGATCGGCACGGTCGCTGGCTGTATGGTCACTTCCGGCATGGTCACCCGCAGCGCGCATTTCCGCCTGCTGCGCGACAACGTGGTGGTCTACACCGGCGAGATCGACACGCTCAAGCGCCTCAAGGACGATGTGCGCGAAGTCAAGGAAGGCTTCGAGTGCGGTATCAAGCTGAAGAACTACAACGACATCAAGGAAGGCGACCAGCTCGAATTCTTCGAAGTCAAGGAAGTGGCTCGCACGCTGTAAACCATGCCCCGCAAAGCATCATCCACCCCCAACCGCGGTTTCCGCGTGGCTGACCAGATCCAGCGGGATCTGGCCGAGCTGATCGCGCGCGAGCTCAAGGACCCGCGGGTGGGCATGGTCACGATCAATGCGGTGGAGGTCACGCCCGACTACGCGCACGCCAAGGTGTTCTTCAGCCTGTTGACCGGCAACCCCGATGAGACCCTGCAAGGCCTCAACGCGGCGGCCGGTTTCCTGCGCAATGGCCTGTTCAAGCGCCTGCACATCCACACCGTGCCGACGCTGCATTTCGTGTTCGACCGCACCACCGAGCGCGCAGCCGACATGAACGCCTTGATTTCCAAGGCCGTTTCTTCTCGTTCAAAGGAAGAATGAGCATGCACGCGCCACGCACACGGGTGCAGCGGCGCCCTGTGCATGGGGTGCTGCTGCTCGACAAACCGCTGGGTCTTTCCAGCAACCAGGCTTTGCAGAAGGCCAAGTGGTTGCTGCGCGCGGAAAAAGCGGGCCACACCGGCACGCTCGACCCGCTGGCCAGCGGGGTGTTGCCGCTGTGTTTCGGTGCCGCCACCAAGTTCAGCCAGATCCACCTGGACGCGGACAAGACCTACGAGACCACCGTGCGCCTGGGTGTGAAGACCCGCACGGGCGATGCCGAGGGCGACATCATCGAGTCGCGCGAGGTGACCTGCACGGTGGGGCAGGTGGTCGAGGTGCTCGACCGCTTCACCGGCCCCATTGCCCAGGTGCCGCCCATGCACAGTGCCTTGAAGAAGGATGGCAAGGCGCTCTACGAGTACGCGCGGGACGGCGAGACGGTGGAGCGCGAAGCGCGCCACGTTGTCATCCACGATCTGGAGCTGCTGGACATGCAATTGCAGGGCGAGGCCCCGCAACTGCGCCTGCGGGTGCGCTGCAGCAAGGGCACCTACATCCGCACCTTGGGTGAAGACATTGGCGAAGCCCTGGGTTGCGGCGGCCATCTCATCGCGCTGCGGCGCATCGCCACCGGCCCATTCGACGTCTCGCAATGCATCGCACTGGATGCGCTGGAAGCCTTGAACGAAGAGGACCGGCTGGCGCGGCTGCTGCCGGTGCAGTCTCTGCTGGAAGGTCATGACCCTGTCACGCTCGGAGCCGACGATGCCGGGCGCTTTCTCAGCGGCGTGCGCCGCCGGGGCGGGTGGGCTGACAGCGCCCGCGTGGCGGTCTTCGGTCCCTTGCCCCACACGACTTCCGACCCATCCTCCCTCCCATCTTCCGTGCTGCTGGGCAGTGCCCACACCCAGGCCGGGGAGTTGATCCCGGGGCGACTGCTGAGCCCCTCCGAAATACAGCAAATCCTGGAAACCTCACCGGAACTCACATCATGAGCAAACAAATCCGCAACATCGCCATCATTGCCCACGTTGACCATGGCAAGACCACCATGGTGGACCAACTGCTGCGCCAGTCGGGCACCTTCGCCGAGCACGAGAAGGTGGTCGACACGGTGATGGACAACAACGCCATCGAGCGCGAGCGCGGCATCACCATCCTGGCCAAGAACTGCGCGGTGAGCTGGGAAGGCACGCACATCAACATCGTCGACACCCCCGGCCACGCGGACTTCGGTGGTGAGGTGGAGCGCGCCCTGTCCATGGTGGACGGTGTGGTGCTGCTGATCGACGCGCAGGAAGGCCCGATGCCACAGACGCGCTTCGTGACCAAGAAGGCGCTGGCGCTGGGTCTCAAGCCCATCGTGGTGGTCAACAAGGTGGACAAGCCGGGTGCCAACCCCGACAAGGTGATCAACGCCGCCTTCGACCTGTTCGACAAGCTGGGCGCCAACGACGAGCAGCTCGACTTCCCTGTGGTCTACGCCTCGGGCATCAACGGCTGGACCTCGCTGGTCGAGGGCGCGCCCGGCGAGCAGTGGGGCCCCGACATGTCGGCCCTGTTCAACACCGTGCTCAAGCACGTGCCGTCGCAGAAGGGTGACCCGAGCGCACCGCTGCAGCTGCAGATTTCCGCACTCGACTTCTCAACCTTCGTGGGCCGGATCGGCGTGGGCCGCGTCAGCGCCGGCATCGTCAAGCCCGGCATGGACGTGGCGGTGATGGAAGGCCCCGATGGCAAGACCATCAAGGGCCGCGTCAACCAGGTGCTGACCTTCCAGGGTCTGGACCGCGTGCAGGTGACCGAAGCCGGCCCGGGCGACATCGTGCTGATCAACGGCATTGCCGACATCGGCATCGGCGTGACCATCACCGACCCGCTCAACCCGGCGCCGCTGCCCATGCTCAAGATCGACGAGCCGACGTTGACCATGAACTTCTGCGTCAACACCAGCCCGCTGGCCGGCCGCGAAGGCAAGTACGTGACCAGCCGCCAGGTCTGGGACCGCCTGCAGAAGGAACTGCAAAGCAACGTCGCGCTGCGCGTCAAGGAAACCAGCGAAGACGGTATTTTCGAGGTGATGGGCCGGGGCGAACTGCACCTGACCATCCTGCTGGAGAACATGCGCCGCGAAGGCTACGAACTGGCCGTGTCCAAGCCGCGCGTGGTGTTCCGCGAGATCAACGGCGAGCGCCACGAGCCGATCGAAATGGTGACGGCCGACATCGAAGAGCAGCACCAGGGCGGCGTGATGCAGGCCCTGGGCGAGCGCAAGGGCGAGCTGGTGAACATGGAACCCGATGGCCGCGGCCGCGTGCGCCTGGAGTACCGCATCCCGGCCCGGGGCCTGATCGGTTTCACCAACGAGTTCCTGAACCTGACGCGCGGTTCGGGCCTGATCGCCAACATCTTCGACGGCTACGAGCCGCACAAGGGCGACATCGCCAGCCGCAAGAACGGCGTGCTGATCTCCATGGATGACGGTGAAATCTTCACCTACGCCCTGGGCAAGCTGGACGACCGCGGCCGCATGTTCGTGCGCGCCGGCGACCCGGTGTACGAAGGCATGATCGTCGGCATCCACAACCGCGACAACGACCTGGTGGTGAACGCCACGCGCACCAAGCAGCTGACCAACTTCCGCGTCAGCGGCAAGGAAGACGCGATCAAGATCACGCCGCCCATCGAGTGCACGCTGGAGTACGGCGTGGAGTTCATCGAGGACGACGAGCTGGTGGAGATCACGCCCAAGAGCATCCGCCTGCGCAAGCGCCACCTGAAGGAGCACGACCGCAAGCGCGCCAGCCGCGAAGGCTGATCGCTCCGCACAGGCCGTTGTCTCCCGGGACGCGGCCTTTTTTACGAACAGACCATGCCCTTTCGTGCCCTCAGTCGCCTGACGCACACCCAGGCGGTGTTCATGATGATCGTGGTGACCCTGATGTGGTCGATCGCGGGGGTGGTCTCGCGCCAGCTCGAATCGGCGGCGCGCTTCGAGGTCACGTTCTGGCGCAGCGCCTTCACCACGCTGTCGCTGCTGGTGATCCTGCCCTGGTGGCGCGCCGCCGACCGCGCGGCAGGGCAGATCGCCGACGACCCCGGGCAGGGAATGCTCGAGCGCCATTGGGGCGTGCTGGCGCGCTCGAAGGCGTTCTGGATCTCGGGCGTCTGCTGGAGCGTGATGTTCACCGCCTTCATGCTGGCGCTGACCTTCACCACCGTGGCCAACGTGCTCATCATCATGTCGGTGGGCCCGCTGTTCACCGCGCTGGTGGCGCGCGCGGTGCTCGGCCAGCGGCTCGCGCTGCGCACCTGGCTGGCCATCGTGGCGGCCGGCGCGGGCATTGTGTACATGTACGGCAGCCAGTTCCTGCAGGCCTTCAGCGACCCCGCCACGCAGACCGGTGGCCTGGTGGCCGGCTCGCTGGCGGCACTGTGCGTGCCGGTGGCCGCTGCCATCAACTGGACCGTGGTGCAACGCGGCCAGACCCATGGCGAAAAGATCGACCTCGTGCCCTCGGTGCTGCTGGGTGGCCTCCTGTCCTCGCTGGCGACGCTGCCCCTGGCGCTGCCATTCGAGGCCACGGGCACCGACGTGGCCTGGCTGGCCCTGCTTGGCCTGGTGCAGCTGGCCATTCCCTGCGCGCTGGCCGTTGTGTGCGCCCGTTCGCTCAAGGCGCCCGAGGTGTCGTTGCTCGCGCTGTTGGAGGTGATCTTCGGCATCCTGCTGGCGTGGGCCGGCGCGGGCGAAGTGCCCGGCCCGGAGGTGCTGACCGGCGGCTCGCTGGTCATTGGCGCGCTGGTGCTCAACGAACTGCTTGGCTGGCGCTCGCGCGCCGGCACCCCGCGTATCCAGACAGTGGACAAACAGCCACAATGATCGACTGACCCCGGAAGAACAAAGATGACTTCTCTGACACCCGAAACCCATGTCGTTGCCGAAATCCGGGGGCGCGTGGGCTGCATCACCCTGAACCGCCCCAAGGCCCTCAACGCGCTCTCGCTCGACATGCTTCGCAGCCTCACGCAGACCTTGCAGGCCTGGCGCGACGATGACGCGGTGCTCGCGGTGGTGGTGCGCGGGGTCAACAAGGAAGGCCCGTTCGGCGCGTTCTGCGCGGGTGGCGACATCCGCTTCTTCCACCAGGCCGCCCTGGCCGGTGATGCAGCGCTGGAAGACTTCTTCACCGAGGAGTACGCGCTCAACCACCTCATCCACACCTACCCCAAGCCCTACATCGCCCTGATGGACGGCATCGTGATGGGCGGTGGCATGGGCATCAGCCAAGGCGCGAGCCTGCGCATCGTCACCGAGCGCAGCAAGCTGGCCATGCCCGAAACCAACATCGGCCTGTTTCCCGACGTGGGCGGGGGCTACTTCCTGAGCCGCTGCGCGGGCCGCCTGGGCGAGTACCTGGCGCTCACGGGCCTGGTGCTGACCGGCCGCGAGGCCATCACGGCGGGCCTGGCCGATGGCTTCATCGACGCCGGCCGCTTGCCCGGCCTGTGGGCCTCGCTCGAGCGCACGCCGTTCGAAAATGGCGCGTCGGTGGAACGCTGGTGCACGAGCCACCTCAGCACCACCGCAGCGCCCGCCCCCTGGCCGGCGAAAGAGGTGGACCGGATCTTCGGCCTGCCCGATGTCCCGACGATCATCGCCGCGCTCGAAGCGACCGACAGCGACTGGGCCCGCCAGACCGCCACCACCCTGCGCCAGCGCTCGCCCTTGATGCTGCACGTGGTGCTCGACCAGATCCGACGGGCGCGCGGCATGGGCCTGGCCGACGACCTGCGCATGGAGCGCGACATGGTGCACCGCTGTTTCCACCTGCGCCCCGGCGCCGCCAGCGAAACGGTGGAAGGCATCCGCGCCCTGGCGGTGGACAAGGACCATGCGCCTCGGTGGAACCCGGCCCGCATCGAAGACGTGACGCCAGCGGAGGTCGCGGCTTTCTTCGAGAGCCCCTGGCCGGTGGACGAGCACCCGCTGCGGCGGTTGGGCTGACGGCCGCGGCTTAGAGCTGGCGGTACACCGCCTCGGCCAGGGCCATGAGCGCGTCGCGGCTCAGCGGCCCACTCAGGGCGTAGCCGAACCCCTGGTCCACCCAGTAGAAGCCGGGCACCGGGCCCTCCTGCGCGAAGCGGAAAGCGGTTTCGCCGCTGGCCTCGGCAGGTTCCGTGGTGGGGGCGAGGGCGCCCAGGTACAAGGTGATGCGCACGCCCTGGGCGTTCTGGAACATGAACTGCGCGCGCGCACCCACGTCGCCCGGCAGCAGGCGGCCACCGACGAGTTCGTAGCCCAAGGCATCGAGGCGCGGCACCTTGAGCGCCTTGCCGGTGCGGCGCGACAGCCATTGCACCAGGTGCTCCTGATCCACCGCGCCCACCTCCACCGGGTGCCGCTTCTCGGGGGAGTACACCGCGTGGGCGACCGATGCATCGCGCGCGAAGGCGGGCAGGGTGGCCAAGGGGGCAGAACCTGGTGCGGGCCCGCTCGGCCATTCGTGGTTCGACAAACGACCGACGCCGAAGGCCAGCACGATGCCGGCCGCCATGCCGCCCCAGCGCCACCAGCCGGACACGCGGGCCTGTGCATCGCTGGCGCGGTGCGCGGCTTCCCGCATGCCGGGCGGCACGGGTGCCTGCAGCAGGCCGGCATGCAACTGTCGGATGGCGTCGCGCTGGGTCTGCCAGTGGGCCAGGCGCTCGCGGCCGTGCGGATCGCCCTGGAGCCGTTGCAACAGCGCGTCCCGCTCGGCACCCTGCACCTCGCCATCGAGCAGGCGATTGATCTCGGCGTCGGTCAGCGGCTGGGTGAGGGGGGTGTCCATGATCTTGGGGGCGGTGCTATTTCAGCCGCCTCAGGTGGGGAGGAGCGTAGGCATCGGGCGGCACGCTCTGGGCCGCCGCGTTCATCAGCGCCTGCAGGCGGGTGCGGGCGCGCGAGAGCCGCGACATGACGGTGCCGATCGGGCTCCCGGTGATGCGGGCCACCTGCTCGTAGCTCATGTCCTCCAGGCTCACCAGCAGCAACACCACGCGCTGTTCTTCGGGCAGGCGCAGCAGGCAGCGCTGCAGGTCCATGGCCAGGTCCTGCGCGGCGTCGGGCGCCACCAGCTCGGCCGCCACGTCGTCCGGGTCCACCGGCAGGCCGCTGCCTTCGCGGCGTTGCACCCGGCGCAGGCCACTGACGTGCAGGTTGTGCATGAGCGTGAAGAGCCAGGCCCGCAGATCCGTACCGACCGTCCAGAGCCGCCACTTGGCGCAGGCCCGCTCCAGTGTGTCCTGCACCAGGTCATCGGCGGCCCAGGGGTCGCCGGTGAGCGCGCGCGCGTAGCGGCGCAGACCGGGAATCTGGTCGATCAGCTCGGCGCGTCTCATGTCTCGGCGTGGCAGTGGCCGTGGTGGGCTGGGGGCGGCTCAGGGCTTGGCCACGCGCCAGACGTTGTTGAAGCCGTCACCGGTCTTGTCGCCTGGCTTGGTGTCCTTGGCCCAGTAGTACAGCGGCTTGCCCTTCAGGGCCCACTGCTTCTGGCCGTCGTCGCGCGTGATGACGGTGTAGTCGCCGTTGCCCTTGTCGTTCCCACCGGCCATCAGCGGCGGCCAGTTGGTGGCGCAGGGCCCGTTGCAGACCGACTTGCCACTGCCCGCCACGTCGCGGTCGAAGGTGTAGAGGGTCATGCGATTGGGGCCGACCAGCACGCCATCGCTGGCCATGGCCGGGGCGGACGACATCGAGGCGCAGCCACCCAGCAGGGCCGCTGCCAGGGTCAGGGGAATCAGGAATTTCATGGCGTTCTCCGTTGAAGGTGTGGGCAGACAGGCTCTGCACAGGGATGAACGCCGGCTGTGGCGGGTTTATTCCCGCGCCACGAAAAAACCTCAGCGGCTGCGCGACTTCATCGCACGCTCGACCTCGCGCTTGCCTTCGCGGTCCTTGATGGTGTCGCGTTTGTCGTGTTCGGCCTTGCCCCTGCCCAGCGCGATCTCGCATTTCACCTTGCCGGTCTTCCAGTGCAGGTTCAACGGCACCAGGGCATAGCCCTTCTGTTCGACCTTGCCGACCAGGCGGCGGATCTGCTCCTTGTGCAGCAGCAGCTTCTTGGTCCGCACCGAGTCCGGGCTCACGTGGGAGGAGGCGGTGTGCAGCGGGTTGATCTGGCAGCCGATGAGGAACATCTCGCCCTCGCGGATCACCACATAACCGTCGGTGAGCTGCACCTTGCCCTCGCGCAGGGCCTTGACCTCCCAGCCTTCCAGCACCATGCCCGCTTCGAAGCGTTCTTCGATCGCGTAGTTGAAGAGCGCCTTGCGGTTCTCGGCGATGCGGCTGTCAACGCCTTTGGTGGAAGATTCTTTGCTGCTTTTGGTGGACATGAAGCGGAAGGTGCGGCCGTTTCAGGCCAATACAATGAGTTGGATTGTATGAAAACCATTCACAAGTCCGTTTTGCTCTGGCACAGCGCACACGAAATGTTCGCGCTGGTCACCGACATCGAGCGTTACCCCCAGTTCCTGCCCTGGTGCGATCAGGGCCAGGTGCTGGAAAAAAACGAAGCGGGCATGGTGGCCCGCGTGGGCATCGCCATCAGCGGCCTGCGCCAGAGCTTCACCACCCGCAACACGCACGAGGCCGACCGCAAGGTGCACATGGAGCTGGTGGACGGGCCGTTCTCCCAGCTCGATGGTGTGTGGGAGTTCACCCCTCTGGGTGAGGGTGACCAGCGTGCCTGCAAGGTCGATTTCAAGCTGAGCTACGGCTTCGCCAGTTCGGCCCTGGCGGCCCTGGTCGGCCCGGTGTTCGACAAGATCGCCGGCAGCCTGGTGGACGCTTTCGTGAAGCGGGCCGATCAGGTGTATGGCGTGGACTGATCACCACCCCATGAAGATCACACTGATGCACGCTCCGGCACCCCGCGAGGTGGTGGAAGAGGTGCTCGATGTGCCCGAGGGGTGCACGCTGCGCCAGGCGCTCGATCAGGCGGGTTGGCTGCAGCGCTTTCCCGACATCGAGGCCGAACCGCTGGCGCTCGGCATCTGGGGGCGCAAGGCCGGTTGGGACCGGGTGTTGCGCGAGGGTGATCGGGTGGAGGTGGTGCGTGGGTTGCGGGTGGACCCGAAGGTGGCGCGCCGCGAACGCTTCATGGGGCAGGGCGCGCGCTCCACGGGGCTGTTCGCCCGCCGGCGCCCGGGGTCGAAGGCCGGTTACTGAGGGCCGGACTTGGGCATCGGCCC
>Ga0247822_10000840_pt1 | contig 17635 bp, 16 predicted proteins | sample 13C_Cellulose_Da_FD_192423 | JGI IMG/M metagenome (GOLD analysis project Ga0247822, IMG submission 192423) | Soil microbial communities from agricultural site in Penn Yan, New York, United States - 13C_Cellulose_Day30 | ecosystem: Environmental > Terrestrial > Soil > Agricultural land | place...
CGTAGCTGGCGGCGATCTGCTCGGTGAGGAGGTAGCACGCGGTCGCGTCGGCGTGGACGTGGGTGTGGATGGTCTGGAAGTAGGTGCGTCCCGGCGTGGTGGTGACGTGGAAGCGGACCGGCGCGACGTCGGCGGCCAGGCGCTCGCGCCAGCGGTCGAGCAGGTGGGCGTCGACCCGCGCCGGCTCGTCGTCGGGCAGGTGATGGACGTGGAGCTGGTACGGCCGGGCGCGCAGGACCGGGTGGCGGGCGAGGGTGGCGTCGATCGCGCGGCGCAGTCGATCGTGGCGCAGCGGGCCGGCGAGGACGACCACGTCGCACGAGTTGGGCACCACGCCGGCGGCGAGCGCCTCGAACAGCGCGTTGAGGGCGTGGGGCCGATGCTCGGGGCGGAGCGACGACAGCCGCATGGGTCACGCGCGGAGCAGCAGGTTGGCGACCACGAGCGCGACGACGCCGAGCCGGACCACGCGGAAGCCGACCCGGCGGGCGTCGAGCCAGCGGCCGCGGCCGACGCCGAGCCAGAGCTGGTAGGCCTGGACCAGCCACACCGGCGCCAGCGCGAGCAGGTAGCCGGGCGGCAGCACGCCGGTCGCCAGCGCGACCGCGCCGACCGCGGCCGACAGCGCGAACACGCCGGCGACGTAGCGGCGGTTGCCGCGCGCCGAGGTGCGGGCCGCGATGGTCATGCGGCCGGTCGCGCGATCGCCGGTGGCGTCGTGGCTGTTCGAGCACACCACCACCTGCGCGTGCCACAGGCCGACCAGCGCGGCCTCGACCAGGACGATCGCGCTCGCGCCGCGGGCGACCAGCGCGTACGGCAGCAGCACCGTGCCGGCGGCGCCGACCCACAGGGCCAGCTCACCGGCGCCGTGGTAGCTCAGCTTGGGACCGTACGAGTAGGCGAGCGCGACCAGCATCATCGCCGGCAGGGCGATCAGCAGCCACGGCGGCAGCGGCCAGGCCAGCGCGATCGCCGTCGCCGACGCGCTCACCGCGATGGCGCCGAGCACGTGGACGAAGCCGAACGCCTGGCGCTCGGCGAGGTCGCCGGTGAGGATGGGCTTGTCGACCCCCCAGCGGGCGCCGCCCTCATGGGTGACCTGATCGACCCCGTCGCGCACGCCGGCGATGTCGTCGAGGCTGCAGGTCGCGGCGATCACCGCGACGCCGGCGACCAGGATGAGCGCGAGGATGATCAGCGCGCGCCCGTCGTGGACGACGCCGCCGTCGAGCAGCGACACGCCGACGAAGAAGCCGAGCCACAGCTCGATGATGCGTAGCTTGCCGAGGGCGAAGAACGCGCGTGCGCGTCCGGCGGGGATCGGCGCGGCGGTTGCGGTGGCCGGTTCCATCAGCCGATCCTCGGTCGGGTGTGGGCGACCGGGCGCAGCGCCTCGACGACGAAGCCGTCGATCAGCGCGCCCAGCCCCGGCTCGCCGGCCAGCACGCCCGCGCGGTCGAGGCCGCCGAGCAGGTCGTCGATGCGCTGCCACACCGCCGCCAGCGCGCCTTGCTCGGCGAAGCGCGCGATCGCCGCGTCGATCGTCTCGGGCGCGGTGTCGGCGCGCGGCGCGGTCAGGATCGCGAGCAGCCAGGCGCGATCCTCGGGGTGCAGGCGCAGGTGCTCGACCACCAGCGCGGTCGCCTTGCCGAGCTGGGCGAGATCCGAGCCGGGGCGGTCGCGGCCGTTGTCGCCGTACAGGTCGACGAGGTCGTCCTGGATCTGGAACAGGAGGCCGAGCGGGCGGAACCCGCTGGCGAGCCGCGCGGCGTCGTCGGCCGAGCGGCCGGCGATCAGCGCCGCGCCCTCGATCGGCAGCGCGAACAGCGCCGTGGTCTTGCCCTCGACGCAGGTGGCGTAGGCCTCCCAGGTCAGCGGGGCGGCGGCGAGCAGGCGCAGCTCGGCGGCCTGGCCGTCGACGACGCGACGGGCCGCCCGCGACACCGACTCGGTGAGCCGCCAGCGCAGGCCGTCGCTCACCGGCACCGCGCCGATGGCGAGGTAGCTGAGCGCGATCGCCAGGTCGCCGGCGTTGATCGCCTGCGCGGTGCCGTGGCGGGCCCACAGCGCCAGCCGGCCGCGCCGGTAGCGATCGCCGTCCTCGACGTCGTCGTGGATCAGCGACGCGTTGTGGAGCAGCTCGCAGCACGCGCCCCAGGCGATCCCGTCGGCGACGGTGCCGCCCAGTGCCTCGACCGCGCGCAGCGCCAGCCGGGCCCGCAGCCGCTTGCCGCCGGACGACACGTGCTCCCACACCAGCTGCCCGAGCGTCGGATCCGGCGCTCCGAAGCAGAGGCGCTCGATCAACGACTCGATCGCGTCCTCGCACCGCACCAGCAAGGCTAGCTCGGCTGGGAAGCGCCGCCGGCTCGCGATCGTCCTGCCATCGGAGAGCATCTCGGCCGCGAGGTGCCATCGCGCTCGTCGGGCGCGGGCGCACGTGCGCGCGGGGCGACCGCGCGCGGTCGACCCGGCCATCGCAACCCTTAACCGGGCTCACCGGCGGTGTTATGCTGCCGGGTCTTGCGTACCCAGCATGTCGTCTATGTCGCGCTGGCCCTCGGCGTCGGCTGCGGTGGCCACGCGAGTCCAGGGGAGAACGGCGAGGTCGACGCCCGGACCGATGCCACGATCGATGCCAGCCCTCCCGATCCCTGCACCGTCGCCGCGAGCCAGCCGAGCAACGTCGGCTGTGAGTTCTGGGCCGTGCAGCTCGACCAGCAGGATGGCCTCAACAACCCAGTGGTCGCACCCTGGGGCGTCGCCCTCTCCAACACGGGACGAGGAACGACCGACGTCACGATCGAGATCAACACCGCGCCGCCCGGGCAGCCCGTCGCCACGGAGGTCATCGCGGAACGGACGTTGGCGGCCGGCGAGCTCCAGTCGGTGATCCTGCCGGTGCGCACCCTCGACTGCGGGGCTGCGCCCAACAGCTACGCCGCGCCCGGCACGTGCCTCTCGTCGAACGCCTTCCGCATCAGGTCGTCGTCGCCCATCGTCGTCTACCAGTTCAACGTCTACGCGAACTCGTACTCGAACGATGCGTCGCTGCTCCTGCCCACCAACGCGCTCGGCACGCAGTACCGCGTCCTCGGCTGGCCCGCCGGACACCCCGTGCCGTTCGTGATCCCCAACGCCCCCAGCATCGTCGACCGCTCGTACGTGACGATCGTCGGGACCCAGGCCGGCACCGAGGTCACCGTCCGGCCCCGCTGGCGCATCAAGGGCCATCCGCCCGTCGCGGCCACGGCCGCAGGCGGCGTCCTCGAGGTCACCCTCGGCCCGTTCGACGTGCTGAACCTCGAGACCGACGACGGCTCCGCCGCCGACGACCCGACGACCATCGCCGATCTCAGCGGCTCGGCGGTCGTGGCGACCGCGCCGGTGGCCGTCTTCACCGGCGTCGAGTCCGCCGTCGCGCCGGCGGGTGTGCTCGCGGTGCCGACGCCGACCGGCTGGACGAGCGGCGACACCTGCTGTCTCGATCACCTGGAAGAGCAGCTGCTCCCGATGGAGTCCGTCGGCCGGCACTACGTCGTCGCGCGCAGCCCCATCCGCTCGACCGACGGCTTCCGCGAGCCCGACATCCTCCGCTTCGTCGGGGTCGCGGAGACCGCGACGGTGACCACCAACCTCCCCGCGCCGTTCGACGCGTTCACGCTCGAGCCCGGCGAGGTGCGGACGACCTGGACGCAGGACAACGTCGTCGTCACGTCCGACAAGCCCGTGATGGTGGGCCAGATCCTCGTGAGCAACCAGTACGTCGGCGGCGCGGCCACGGGTGACCCGTCGCTGACCGTCTTCCCCACCGTCGAACAGTATCGCCGCGACTATCTCATCCTCGCGCCGAGCGGCTGGGACCAGAGCTGGATCGTCGTCTCCGCACCGACGGACGCGACCATCAGCATCGACGGTGCGTCCACCACCGGCTGTACCGTCGAGCCCGCGGGACGGGTGCAAGGCATCGACTACGAGACCCGGCGCTGCCGCGTCCAACCCGGGGTCCACGAGCTCACGGGCGATCAGCCCTTCGGCATCGTCGCCTACGGCTACGGCTCGGCGGGTTCCTACGCCCTCGCCGGCGGCGCCAACGTCACCCGCGTCTACGAGCCGCCGCTCGAACCCTAGGGTTGATCGCCGCTGGGGCGGGCCGCATCGTCGCTCGCAGGCCTCGGCGCCTGGACGCCTGCGCAGCTCGATGAGCGGTGCGTGCGCCGGCCGCGGTTGCGGGCTCGGCATCCCTCGGCGTGCGCGGCTGGGCGGGCGCGCACGTCATGCGGGCGGCGTTGTCGCTCGCAACCGTGCCGGCGGGTCGCTGCGCCGCTGGTCGCAGGCACGACCCGGCTGGTCACGTCGGGGGCACTGGCTGCGGGTGTGCGAGCGATCCCGGCCTGGCCCGCGGACGGGCTCCTCGCATGATCCCGGTCCCGGAGGCGAGCTACCGACGGCCGGCGCGGCATCGAACTTGAAGAGCGTGCGGCCATGCGGATCAAGAAGCTATCTCTCCCTCTCGCCTCCGTCCTCGTTGCTCTCGGTCTCGCGAGCACCGTGGATGCCCAGCCCGCCGAGGACGCGCGGCCTTCCCCTCGGGAGCCGGCACAGGAAGGCGGTCGTGACACCGGCAAGTGGGGCCTGCTCGGCCTGCTTGGCACGATCGGCCTGCTCGGCCTGACGCGCCGCCGCGAGGAGCATCGCGCCCTGCGAACCAACGTCGGCACCGCCAGCTGATGACGGGCCGGTTGCGGCCCGTGGCGCACCATCGCTGCGGACTCGCCATCCGCCCGCGCTGGCCCGCCCGTCCGAGCTGGCCCGCACACGAGCTGGGCGGTGGTGCGGCCGCGGTCGTCGCGACCATCGAACCGAATCTCGAACAAAGCGGCGGGGTCGCGACCCCAAGGAAGCTTCACGTCCTCCGGGCACGGTCGGTGCAAACCCGACGGGTGCTGGCGCGCCGAGATGGTGGCGGCGCCACGAGGAGGACACATGCTTGCTCCGAGGACGGGTCTGCGAACGCGTGCGTCGCTGGTCTTGGTGCTTGCCGCCGGTCTCGCCGGCGCGGCGGCCTGCGATGACAACGATGACGACATCATCGGCGGGATCACCGACCAGGAGGTCCAGGCCGAGGTCCAGCAGGGCGAGAGCCGCGGGACCGCCCTCGCCACGCAGATCGATGCGTTGATGACGCCGATGACCGTCGAACAGGAGAGCCCGGTCGCCGGCTCGATCGCGGTGACGGTCGATCAAGGCGAGATCACGCAGGCCCAGATCGCGCTCGAGCGGGCCCAGGATCCGGAGGTGCGGGCGTTCGCCGAGCAGATGGTTCGCGAGCACACCGAACACCAGGCCGAGCAGATGGCGCTGCTGGAGGCCCGTGGGATGGCTCCGGCCGACAACGAGGTCAGTGCCGCCCTGCGCGCCGATGCCGCGGCGGGGGTGGCCGAGCTCGAGGCCGCCTCGCCGGCGACCTTCGACCAGACGTACATGCTCCTGCAGGTGCGGATGCACAGCGAAGCCGGCATCGTCGTCGACGAGCTGAGTCAACAGGTCGACGACGCCGAGCTGGCCCGCTTCTACGACACCACGGTCCCCGTGATCCAGGAGCACCGCCAACGGGCGATCGCCATCATCGACGACCGGTTCGGTGTCCGCTAGAAAACGCGGTACGGGTCAAAAGGGCGGAGATACCGGAGGGTTACGATCCAGGAGCCTGTCCCCGGCGGAGGGACATCCGTTCGCCGGCGAGGGCGAGCTCGCGGCGGCGCACGCGATCGTGGAGGTCGAAGCGCGCGGGCGGGTCGGCGACGGTGTCCTCGGGCGCGAGGATGCGGTTGGGGTAGTCGGTCCAGACGCGCGGATCGGCGCGGCAGTCGAAGCGGCGGCAGGGCGCCGGCCGGTGGTCGTAGGCGGTGCAGCCGTGGCTGTGACGATCGAGGTGGGTACAGGCGCCGTCGTCGTGGCGGATGAGGTACGGCTGGCCGCGGTCCCAGCGGATCACGCCCTCGTCGAGATCCTGGGTCGACAGGGCGAACACGAACGTGCAGCAGCGGGCCTCGCAGATCGGCAGGAGCTCGGCGCACGGCGGGCCGTCGTCGGTCGCGATCTCGTACTTGTCCTCGAAGTCGCCGAGGGCGAGCCGGTCGCGGCTGCGCAGGTCGGCGTCGAGGAGCTCGGGCACGAGCTCGGCGACCCGCGCGTGCACGCGCGCGACGGCCTCGGGATCGCGCGCGCCCAGCTCCTCGGTCAGCGCGACGACCTGCGCGGCCAGGCGCAGCAGATCGGCGCGGTCCTCCTCGATCGCCAGCCAGGCGGCGCGCAGGGCGCGGGTGTCGTCGCCGCCGCCGCTGCCCGCCATCAGAAGTCGAGGCCGGCCGACACCGTGATGGTGGTCTGGCTGCCGGCCTGATCGGTCGAGTCGCAGTTGCTCGTGGTCGAGCCGAGCGCGCACGCCATGTCGCCAGCGCGCTCGTCGACCGAGCTGCCCTTGAGGGCGAGGTCGGCCTCGAGGGTGAACTGGAAGACGTAGTACTGCAGCTTGGCGCCGACGAAGAACCGCTGGCGGACGATGTCGTCCTGGTCCTTGAACACGAAGTTCAACATGCGATCCGACACGTTGCCCGGGTCGAGCGGGTCGATGTCGGGGGTCGGGTCGATGACCTCCGACCGCGGCACCATGATCAGCATGTTCCAGCCGGCGAACGGATCGAGGCCCCAGGTGCCGCCGATGCCGATGTGCTTCGACACGCTGGCGTCGAGCGACACGATGGTCAGGTCGAGCTCCTTCTGCCCGAGCAGCCGCGACACGCCGCCGCGGACCGCGACCGACGGCACCGGCAGGTCGTGGTAGCCCTCGACCACGGCCAGCTTGACGTAGCCCTGCGCCGTCCACAGCCGCGAGTCGAGCAGGTGGACCGCGCCGGCGCCGAGCTCCAGCGAGGGGATCGGGAACCAGATGCCCTTGCGCGCGAACACGCCCAGGGTCGGGAGCTGGCCGTCGCCGTGCCGGGCCGGCGCCATCGCCGCGTCGGGCGACGGTGAGCCGCGCCGGGCCCGCCACCAGGTCGCGTCGGGGGTGATCGACGTCCACGCCATGTCGGCCGAGAACTGGAAGCCGCCCCAGCCGAGGGTGTCCGACGGGGTCAACAGCCGCGGCGCCAGGGCGACGCCGAGCTCGCTGACCAGCGACCGCAGCTCGAGGTTCTGGCCGACCGCGCGGACCGGCGTGCCGTTCTCCTCGACCACGTTGGCCAGGCGGCCGAGCACGAGGTCGTTGTCGCCGGCGGTGGCCGGGCCGGGAGCGGCGCTGATCGCGAGCGCGGCGATCGCGGTGGCGGCGAGGACGGCCCCCGGTTGGTGCATCGGTGGCGAGCGTAGGTCGCCGTGGTCGCCCGCGTCAACCTGCGGTAGGGTCGCGGTCTCGTGTACACCACCATCCTCGTCGACGGCGCGGGCCCGGTGGCCCGGATCACCCTCAACCGGCCCGAGAAGCGCAACCCGATCGGGCTCGAGACCTGCGGCGAGCTGGTCCACGCCCTGGAGGCCCTGCGCCAGGATCCGGCCGTGCGCGTGGTGGTGATCACGGGCGCCGGCGCGGTGTTCTCGGCCGGCGGCGACCTCGGCGCCATGCAGCCGGCGGCCCCCGCCGCCGCTGCCATCAAGCCGGCGTCGCTGGTCGAGCTGTTCACCACCATGCACGAGCTCGGCAAGCCGATCGTCGCCATGGTCAACGGCCACGCCCTCGCCGGCGGCCTCGGCCTCATGGTCGCCTGCGACCTGGTGGTCGCCTCCGACGCCGCGACGTTCGGGACCACCGAGATCCAGGTCGGCCTGTGGCCGATGATGATCACCGCCGAGATCACCCGCAACATCGGCCGCAAGCGCACGCTCGAGATGATGCTGACCGGCCGCCGGCTGTCGGCCGCCGAGGCGCTCGACGCCGGGCTGGTCAACAAGGTCGTCCCGGCCGCCGAGCTCGAGGCCGCCACCGCCGCGCTCACCGCCGAGCTGGCCGCCAAGAGCCCGGCCGCGGTCGCGCTCGGCCTGCGCGCCTTCTACCGGTCGCAGGACATGGAGTTCGAGTCCGGCCTGCGCTACCTGCAGGGCGAGCTCGGCCGGGTGCTCGCCCTCGAGGACGCCGCCGAGGGCATCGCCGCCTTCCTGCAGAAGCGGCCGCCGGTGTGGAAGGGGCGCTAGCGGCGATGGAGCTGGCCTGGGTGGCCCATCCGGCCCGGCGCCGGCCCGAGCAGATCGCGCTGGTCGCCGCGGTGGTCCTGATCAGCGCCTGGGCGGTGCTGGTCACCCTCGAGTCGCCGGGGCTGGCGCTGCTGGCGGCGATCCTGCTGGTCGCGTCGGTGGCGCCGTTCCTGTTCCCGACCCGCTACCGGCTGTCCGAGGCCGGCGTCGAGGAGCGGCGGCTGTGGACCCGCAAGTTCCGGGCCTGGCGCGACCTGCGCCGGGTCCAGGTCGGCCCGGGCGCGGCCCTGGTGTCGCCGTTCGCGCGGCCGAGCTGGCTCGATCGCTACCGCGGCATCCTGCTCTACCTCGACGGCGCCGACCGCGACGCGGTGGTGGCGGCGCTGCGCGCCCGCATCCCGGGGCCGCCGTCGTGACCGTCGACGTCGCCGCGCTCGAGGCCAGCCTGTCCGACGACGATCGCGCCCTCCTCGACGGCCTGGCCGACGGCATCGCCCGCCGCCGCCTGACCTCGGCGGCGCTGTTCTTCCTCGAGTCGATGAAGCCGATGGGCTTCATCGGGAGCCAGATGATGCTGTTCCTCCGGCCGATCGTCGCCATCATCTGGAGCGACCCCGGCAAGTGGGACCGGCTCCAGCGCATCCTCGAGCAGCGGGGCGCGGTCGAGCTGCTGTTGCGGCGGCTCGAAGCCCGCGTGTGAAGCGGAACGGGTCATTGTTCCCTGCACCTACCCCAACCCCCACGCCGCTCCCCGCCGGTTTCACCGGCGGTTTCGCGACGTGATACACCAGCGCCACTGTGTCGAGCCACGGCAGCCACACGTACCCGCCCGTCGATCCCGAGCGCGTCAGGTCGGTGATCGCCACCGACTGCGGATCGACGACGACCAAGGCGATCCTGATCGAGAAGAACGAGCAGGGCGAGTACCGGCTGCGCTCGCGCGGCGAGGCGCCGACCACGGTCGAGGCGCCGGTCGAGGACGTGACCCGCGGGGTCATCAACGCGGTCCGCGAGATCCAGGAGCTGCGCGGCCGCCCGTTCCTGCGCGGCGACGGCGCCGACGCGGCGATCATCCGCCCGCAGGAGGACGGCGTCGGCGCCGACCTCTACGTGTCGACGTCGTCGGCCGGCGGCGGCCTGCAGATGATGGTCGCCGGCGTGGTCAAGAAGATGACCGCCGAGAGCGCGGCCCGCGCCGCGCTCGGCGCCGGGGCGATCGTGATGGACGCGATCGCCACCAACGACAAGCGGCTGCCCCACGAGAAGATCGATCGCATCCGCCAGCTGCGGCCCGACATGATCCTCATGGCCGGCGGCACCGACGGCGGCACCCGCAAGCACGTGGTCGCGATCAGCGAGCTGTTGCGCGCGGCCCAGCCCCGGCCGCGCCTCGGCCAGGGCTACGACCTGCCGGTGATCTACGCCGGCAACCGCGAGGTCCGCGACGAGGTCCAGCGCATCCTCGGCGGCAAGGTCGCCCTCCAGTTCGTCGACAACCTGCGGCCGACCCTCGAGGAGGAGGACCTCGCCCCGGCCCGCGACGCCATCCACGACCTGTTCATGGAGCACGTCATGGCCCAGGCCCCGGGCTACGGCAAGCTCATGACCTGGACCGACGTGCCGATCATGCCGACCCCGGGCGCGATGGGCCTCATCATCAAGGCGCTCGCCGATCGCGACAAGGTCAACGTGGTCGGCGTCGACATCGGCGGCGCCACCACCGACGTGTTCAGCGTGTTCGACGGGGTGTTCAACCGCACCGTGTCGGCCAACCTGGGCATGAGCTACTCGGTGTCGAACGTGCTGGCCGAGGCCGGCATCGACCAGATCCAGCGCTGGGTGCCGTTCGACCTCCACGAAGCCGAGCTGCGCGATCGCATCGGCAACAAGATGATCCGGCCGACCACGATCCCGCAGACCCTCGACGAGCTGAAGATCGAGCAGGCGATCGCCCGCGAGGCGCTGCGGCTGTCGTTCATCCAGCACAAGCAGTTCGCGGTCAAGCTGACCGGCGTCCAGCAGGAGCGCTCGATCTCCGACGCGTTCAGCCAGGACGTCAGCAACACCCTGGTCGACATGATGGCGCTCGACCTGCTGGTCGGCTCGGGCGGCGTGCTCAGCCACGCGCCGCGCCGCAGCCAGTCGATGCTGATGATGATCGACGCGTTCGCGGTCGAGGGCGTCACCGAGATCGCGGTCGACTCGATCTTCATGATGCCGCACCTCGGCGTGCTCTCGACCGTGCACCCGGCCGCGGCCACCGAGGTGTTCGAGAAGGACTGCCTGGTGAGGCTCGGCACCTGCGTCGCGCCGGTCGGCGCGGCCAAGGGCGGCCCACCGCTGGTCGTCGAGCTGCGCCTGCCAGGCGGCGAGACCAAGACCGAGCGGCTCGCCGCCGGCGAGCTGCGCCACCTGCCGCTCGGCCTCGGCGAGGAGGTCAAGGCGGTGCTGACGCCGGCGCGGCACGTCGATGTCGGCGGCGGTCCCGGGGTCCGGGTCGAGAAGACCCTGCGCGGCGGCACGGTCGGGCTGGTGTTCGACGCGCGCGGCCGGCGGCCGATGACGGTTCCGACGCAGTCGTCGGCGCGCGTCCAGGCGAACCTGGCCTGGACCGGCGCGATGGATCTCTACCCGGCCTGAACGTCGTCGCGCTGGCTCGAGCGCCGGCGCCTCCCCGACCACGTGAGTCGCGCCGGCGGGTGACGTCACGTGACGTTCCCCGGTGACGTCGCGCGCCGGTAACCCTGCAGACCGGCACGCTGGCGCGCCGGCACGCTCCTTGATGAAGGGCGCGTCCATGCGCCTCTTCCTGCTCGCCACGTTCGCGGCCGCCGTCCTCGCCGGCGCGTGCGGCTCGGTCACCCCGGCGCCGGTCGGCGACGACGCCGCCTCCCCGATGCCGCCCGACGCTGGCCCCGATGCCGGTGTCGACGCGCCCGACGGCGGCGACCCGCCTCCGCCGCCGCCGCCGCCCCCGCCGACCACGATGTCGATCGTCGGCGGCGGCCAGCCGCTCGCCGGCGGCCCCTACCGGCTCGACGCCACGCTCGGTCCGACTACCGACCACGCCGCCCTCGGCGGCGGCGCCTACACGCTCACCCCCATGACCCCGGTCCAACCCTGAGGAGCTCCCGATGACCCGCACCTCGCTCGTCCTCGCCGCCCTGATCGCGTCCGCGATCGTGGCCGGCGCCACCCCGGCGCGCGCGCAGTCCGCGCCCGACACCATCGGCTTCACCGGCCGCCTCGCCACCACCACCGGCCCGGTCGACGGCATGGTCTCGCTCAGCTTCCGCCTCTACGACCAGCCGGTCGCGGGCGCGATGCTCTGGCAGGAGACCCACGCCCAGATCACGGCGGCGGACGGCCTGGTCTACGCCGAGCTCGGCCGGGTCACGCCGCTGTCGCCGTCGCTGTTCGACGGCCGCGGCAAGTACCTCGAGGTCATCGTCAACGGCACCGCGCTGGCGCCGCGGCTGAGCATGCTCAGCGTGCCGTACGCGCTGCACGCCGACTCGGCCGGGCTGCTCGGCGGGCTCGCGCCCGACGACGTCCAGGTGCGAGTCGCGTCGACCTGCGCGGCCGGCAGCGCGATCCGCGCGATCGGCGCCGACGGCGCGGTCACCTGCGAGCCCGACGACGACCTGGCCCTGGCCGGCTCGGGGGCGGCCGCGACCGCGGCCCGCTCCGACCACAACCACGCCGGCATCTACCTGCCGGTCGGCGGGACCCTGAGCTGCGCGGCCGGCGCCAAGGTCACCGGCCTCGACGCCGCCGGCAACGTCCAGTGCGGCGCCGACGCGGTCGGCACCGGCGACATCACCGGCGTCACCGCCGGCGCCGGCCTCACCGGCGGCGGCGCGTCGGGCGACGTCGGCCTCGCGGTCGCGTTCGCCGGCACCGGCGCGGCGTCGACCGCGGCCCGGTCGGATCACCACCACGCCGGCGCCTACCTGCCGCTCGGTGGCAGCCGCACCTGCGCGGCCGGCGCCGTGGTCACGTCGATCGACGGCAACGGCAACGTCGGCTGCAGCGCCGACGCGACCGGCGCCCAGCTCGGCGGCACCAACACCTGGACCGGCGCCCAGACCTTCGGCGCCGCCGTCGACCTGCGCACCACGGTGTCGACCACGTGGGCGACCCGCTGGCAGCACAACGAGGCGTGGGGCGCCAACGCCAACCGCACCTTCCTCAACAAGGGCTGGCACGGCACCTACGGCGACTACCTCTACCTCGGCTCGACCGGCAACCGCAGCAACACCGACCTGTTCGCCATGATCCTCGGCGGCGGCGGCGTCTGGTTCGGCAAGGGCACCGACGCCGGCACCGGCCTGTCGCAGACCCTGGTCGACATCGACGGCGCCGGCAACCTGACCATCGGCACCGGCACCACCGGCTGCGTCCGCGATCGCGACGGCAGCATCATCGCCGGCACCTGCTCGTCGGATCGCCGGTTCAAGCGCGACGTCCTGCCGTTCGGGCCGACCCTGGCCCGCGTCCGCCAGCTGCAGCCGGTCAGCTACTCGTGGCGCACCGACGAGTTCCCCGACCGCCGGTTCGGCGCCGGCCGCACCGACGGCCTGATCGCCCAGGACACTGCCGCGGTGATGCCCGAGCTGGTGACCCGCGACGCCGACGGCTACCTCGCGGTCCACTACGAGAAGCTGCCGTTCCTGCTCCTGCAGAGCACCCGCGAGCTGGCCGACGCCGACGATCAGACCCGGGCGCGGATCGCCGCGCTCGAGGCCAAGGTCGAGGCCCTGGCCGCCGAGAACGCGACGCTGCGCGGTGGGGTCGCGACCGCGCCGGCCTCGCGGCAGGTCCCGATCGCCCCGGTCGGCGTCGGCGCCGGCGTCGGCGTGCTCGGCCTCGCCGCGGTGCTCGGCGCGCGCAGGCGCACGTAGCCGGTCCCTAGCTGCCCCTAGCCGCGGCCCATCGCGGTCTTGCACGTCTTGGTGTACAGGTCGCGGAACAGGTTGTCGGGGTCAGTGCGGGCCTTGACCCGCTCGTAGTTGCGGCGGTTCCAGATCTCCCAGAACTCGTCCTCGCCGTAGTAGTTGTGGGCGATCAGGGTCTTCACGCCGCCGAGCTCGGCCAGCTTCTCCTCCATCAGGCGGTGGTAGTTGTGCGGGCCGTGCTGCTCCATGCCGTAGATGGCGAGGTCGACGAACAGCTCGTCGCGGGTGCCCTGGAGGAAGCGCTCCGACAGCCACTCGTAGTCGCGCACCCGCCGGTACGGCACGCACCACAGGGGGAAGTGGCCGAACGTCGGCGTGTACCAGGCCAGGAACGCCGGCACCTTCGAGAACGGGATCAGCACGTCGAGCGTGATCGTCGGCCGCTTGCGGCCGGTCAGCTCGCCGCGGAAGATCAGCCCGCTCAGGCGGTCGGCCAGGCGCAGCACCTGCGCCGAGCCCATGAACTTGCCGAACACCAGGCGGCCGAGCCAGCTCTTGGGGTGCACGCTGGTGACGCCGCGGTCGTAGCGGAAGAAGTAGTCGGCGGTGTGGAGGAAGTCCTCGTGCCGCTCGCGGGTGCTCCTCCAGAACACCTTGGTCCAGTCGTAGCGGTTGGTGTACGGCGCGCGATCGACGAACCGGCCGGCGCTGAGCACGTACTCGGTCGGCGAGTGGACGATGCCGTCCATGAAGTCGATGTCCTGCTTCTGGTAGTGGTCCCAGATCGCGTCGAGGTAGTCGTCGAGCCGGTGGTAGCGCTCGTGGCGCAGGCGCACGAACGGCTTGGCCTCGATCAGCCGGAAGGTCAGCCGGCTGAGGATGCCGAGGGTGCCGAACGAGCCGTGCATCATCTGGAACACCAGCCGGTGCTCGTTGTCGGCGGTGCAGGTCAGCACCTCGCCGCCGGCGGTGATCACCTCGTACTCGACGCAGGTGTCGTGGAAGCCGCCCTCGCGGAACGACATCGACTCGATCGAGCAGCCCGACACCGCGCCGCCGACGGTGATCGTCTTGAGCTCGGGCACGATGATCGGGACCAGGCCGTAGCGCATGGTCGCCGCGACCAGATCGACGAAGGTGACCCCGGACTCGGCGACGCACAGCTTGCGGACCGGGTCGATCGCCAGGATCGCGTTGAGGTCGCTGATGTCGATCTTGTCGTCGCCGCGGCGCAGGTCACCCGGCTTGGGCACCTGGTGGGCGACCGCGCGCTTGCGCAGCGACACCGGCCGACCGCGGCCGCGGTGGGCGCGCAGCTGCTGCGCGATGCGCGCCACCTTGCCGGCGTGCAGCGCGTACGCGAGGTCCGGCCCGTAGCGGTCGCTCCACACCTGCTGGCGCTCGGCGGCCCAGTGGCGCGCGAACGCGCGACCCACCACCACCGCGACCACCACCGTCACCACCAGCGCGACGAACGTCATGTCCGTCGATCGAGCAAGCGTCGTGCCGTCGGCGGTCCTCGCGCGTCAGAAGACCTCGGCGCACCACGGCGCGACCGGCCACGCGAACATGCGGTCGGCGCGCGCGACCGCGGCCGCCGCGCCCCGGATCAGGCCGGCGCGGGCCAGCACCGACGGCGCGACGCCTCCGAGGTAGACCGACCCCAGCGCCGATAGCTCGAGCGACAGGTCGGCCGCCCCGGTCGCCGGCTCGCAGCGGGCGACGCCGCCCTCGACCACCAGCGCCACCGTCGACGCGCCCGGCCCGTTGGCGCCGAACGGATCCACGACCTCGAGCCGCAAGGCGCCGTCGGCGGCGTAGGCGCGCGCGGCCAGCGCGGCGCCGACGTCGCACAGCCGCAGCCACAGCGTGTCGGCGCGGCGCGCCCGGGTGATCGATCGCCGGTCGCTGGCCAGCCATGGCGCCAGCGCGTCGACCGGCGCGTTCCAGCACGCCACCTTCGGGAACAGGTCGACCTCGTGCACGTAGCGCCACAGCGTGGCCTCGGCGGTGCCGTCGAGCGCGACCAGCTCCTCGACGTCGAGCGTCCCGGCCGCCATGCCGCCCGGCTCGAAGGCCAGCTTCTGGCGCAGCACCACGTAGCCGGTCGCCTCGCCGCCGCGGCGGCAGACCACGTGTGTGCGCGGGCTGCGCCCGTTGCGCACGTCGGGACGGTCGGCGAAGCGGCGATGGCGCCACCACGCCGCCGAGCGGGTGAACATCCCCGGCCGCACCCGCAGCGCCGCGGCGTAGACCCGGGGCAGGACGTCGGCGGCCTCGGCGTCGTCGAGCTGCGCGACCTCGTCGACCGGCCGCCCGTGGGCGAAGCCGGGCCGCGGCGCGATCGCCAGCACGTCGGACTCGGCGGCGACCCCGTAGCCGAACCGGCCGTAGATCGACCCCTCCGACGCCCACAGCCCCGACACCGGCTCGCCGCGGCCGCGCACGTCGTCGAGGTGGCGGGCGATCAGCGCGCGCAGGATGCCGCGCCGCCGGTGGGTCGGCCGCACCGTGACCATCGTCAGCCCGCCCATCGCGACCAGCCCGCCGGGCACCGATAGTCCGAGCTCGAACGCGGCCGCGGTCGCGACCAGGTCGGCTCCGTCGAACGCACAGTAGGTCCGCCGCAGGTCGACCAGCGCCCGGAACCGCTCGCTGCCGTGGGGATCGGCCTCGGGGTCGTACCCGAAGACTCCCATCAGGTTGGCCCGGAAGCGATCGACCTCGTCGTCGTCGATCGCACGCACCGTGAGTCCGGCCGGGGTCACCCGGCGCACTATTGCATATCGGGACTCCCCGGGCGTCGCCCGCGGTTGATCCGCGGGGGGCCCTGCGTATGATGCCCCCTCCGCATGGGAGACGCCTACACACCCGGCCTCACGGTCACCCGCAGCACGGTCGTGCGCAAGAGCCGCCGGCTGCCGCTGCCGGGCGACGTCCTCCGCAAGGTCGGCGACCGCGTCACCTCGGACGACGTCGTCGCCCGCACCCAGCTGCCGGGCAAGGTCCACCTGATGAACCTGGCCACCGCGCTCGGCGCGATGCCCGACGAGCTCGCCGGCAAGCTGCTGGTCAAGCCGGGCGACCCGGTCAAGAAGGGCCAGTCGGTCGCCGAGAGCAAGAGCTTCTTCGGCCTGTTCACCTCGCGCGCGCTGGCGCCGATCGACGGCACCCTCGAGTCGGTGTCGGAGGTGACCGGCCAGGCGATCTTCCGCGAGCCGCCGGTGCCGGTCGAGGTCAAGGCCTACGTCGACGGCAAGGTGGTCGAGATCCACGAGGGCGAGGGCGTGGTGGTCGAGACCGACGCCGCGATGATCCAGGGCATCTTCGGCCTGGCCGGCGAGGTCGTCGCCCCGCTGGTCGTGGTCGCCAAGCAGGCCGGCCAGACCCTCGAAGCGTCGGACCTCGGGCCCGAGCACAAGGGCAAGGTCGTCGTCGGCGGCGGCCGCGCCACCCTCGACGCCATGCGGCGGGCGATGGACCTGAAGATCGCCGCCGTGGTGTGCGGCGGCTTCGCCTACCAGGACGTCAAGGAGCTGCTCGGCTACGACGTCGGCGTCGCCGTCACCGGCACCGAGCAGCTGGCGACGACGCTGGTGGTCACCGAGGGCTTCGGCGACATCGCCATGGCGAGCGCGACGTTCGAGCTGCTGAGGAGCCTCGAGGGACGGGTGGCGTCGGTGTGCGGCGCCACCCAGATCCGCGCCGGCGTGATCCGGCCCGAGGTGGTCATCCCCGACGCCGGCAAGGCCGACGACCAGGCCGCCGCCGGCGGGCTCGAGATCGGCGCGCCGGTCCGCTGCATCCGGGCGCCGTACTTTGGCCGCATCGGCAAGGTCAGCGCGCTGCCGGTCGAGCTGGCGACGATGGCGTCCGAGACCCAGGTCCGCGTGCTCGAGGTCGACCTCGGCAGCGAGCGGATCATGGTCCCGCGCGCCAACGTGGAGGTCATCGAGCGATGAGGCGTTGTGCCGCCGCGTATCTCGCCGGGCTGCCGGCGCTCGTCCTGTCGGCCGCGCTCGCGGTCGCGCAGCCGGTCGATCCGGCGGCGGGCCCGCCGGCCGCCGGCGCGCCGGTCGCGCCCGCGCTCGAGGAGCCGGCCACCGATCGGCTGGCGCCGCCGAGCGAGCCGGCTCCGCCGCCGCCGGCACCTCCGCCCGCGCCCCCACCGCCGGCGCCAGCGCCGGTGCGCAAGCTCGAGGTCAAGCCCGTCAAGAACGACGACGGCAGGCACCTCATGGTGACGTTCGAGCGCGCCGAGCACCCCGAGGGCGCCACGATCGGCACCGCGATCCTGCGCCGCAAGGCCGGGGCGAAGCCCGAGGTCGAGGCCAGCGCGCTGGCGCCGCTCCTGGCCGAGCCGCTGAAGGCCCCCAAGGCCGGCAGCGCGATCGGCGGGTGGACCCTGGCCGCCTTCCTCGAGGGCGGCGAGCAGTCGTTCCGCGACGAGGTCGCGCCCGGCACCGCGGTCGAGTACGCGGCGTTCGAGGTGGTGCGTGACGGCGACGGCAACGTGGTCGCGACCTCCGATGCCGCGACGG